>Ga0075425_100007752_pt1 | contig 11360 bp, 11 predicted proteins | sample SoiMethybrSBSTD4_FD_75300 | JGI IMG/M metagenome (GOLD analysis project Ga0075425, IMG submission 75300) | Bulk soil microbial communities from a Populus tree surrounding site in Tennessee, USA - Soil MetaG P. TD hybrid SBSTD4 | ecosystem: Environmental > Terrestrial > Soil > Tree plantation...
CGAGAGGGTCCGCGCGGTTCATCGAATCGCAGAATCGCAGTGCCTGGCACCGGCAACCGCCCACCGGTGACCGACAAGAGAGGTGTTCAAAATGAAGTTCCAGCGAATTCCGTTGCTCATAATCTTCCTGATCGTTGTCTCCTCGATAGTCGTCCCGCAGCTGAGAGCGCAGGAGTCGGAGCGGGATCGAAATCGCGACGAGTGGCAGCGTCCCGCCGAAGTTTTTGAAGCGATGGGCGTCAAGCAGGGAGATCGCGTAGCCGATATCGGGTGTGGTTCAGGTTACTTTACATTCAGACTTGCCGCTCGAGTTGGAGCCGAAGGTAAAGTATACGCCGTTGACATCGAGCCCATCGCCATCCAGAAAGTTCGCCAACGCAAAGAGCGCGAGAACCTCTCTCAGGTGCAGCCGGTGATGAGCGAAAGCGCGGACCCGCATCTGCCTACCGATCTGGATTCGGTTTTGATTGTCGATTCATATCACGAGTTTCGAGAATACAACTCGATGATGCAGACGGTTTTTCAGGCGATGAAACCGGGCGGGCGGCTGGTGATCATCGATGGGCAGGGGCCTCAAGGCAGACCTCGAACCGAGTACCACCGATTGCACGTGATCCCGTCCGATTTGGTTCGTAAAGAGATTGTCGACAAAGGAAGAACGAACCGGTTTTTACGACGCCGAATACGGAAAGAAGATGTACTTCCTTATCTTTGAGAAACCGAAGGACACCGGAGTGCTAAGTGATGAGCGCTGACGCGGAAGTGCTGAGTGCTGAGTGCCGAGTGCTGAGCAGCTGCCAAACTACTTTCTTCGCTGCACTATGTCGATTTTTAATGCTTTGGTAATAACGACTTTTTTCTCTGCCTGCTCAGCACTCAGCCCTTCTTCTCTTCATGAGTGATACAGCTTTTTGAGTTTCTCAATTGGCCGCCGCAAAGACCTCTTACGTTTTAGTAAGCCTGACCACAAATCTCCAACCGCTGCGAGTCGCTCGCTCATGTTTCGAAGCGTGAAGCTTTGAGGACCTACCTCGCCGCGCTCGATCTCTTCCCAGGTGCAAGGCGCGGAGACCGGCGCGCCCGGTTTAGCACGCACCGCATAGTTCGCCGCAAAAGTCGCGCTGTAACCGTTGCGGCCGGTATCAACGAGGATGCGTCTGCCTCGATCCGCCTTGCTGAATTCCAGAGTCAGATTTTCTGGATCTCTTTTGATCAGCACCATAGCAACCACGTGAGCGAACCGGTACACCTCGCCGAACGTAGATTTGCCGTCCAGCGGAACCGCGATGTGGAAGCCTTTCGAGCCCGAGGTCTTGACCCAACTCGGAAGGCCAAGCTCATCCAGCAGCGAGCGCAATCCCAAGGATGCCGCGCGCAGCATTCCCGAGTCATCGATCGATGGATCGAGATCAAAAACACAGATGTCGGGATTCATCAGCCGCGGGGCTCGCGAGGTCCAGACGTGCGGCGTGATGCAGTTCTGGTTTGCGAGCCACAGAAGCGACCGCATACTGGTGATTATCGGGTGATGGACGGTGCCGTTCTTCTTCGGCACTTCAACCCGTTCGAGCCAATCGGGAAAGCCCTTCGAGACGTCCTTTTGCATGAAACCTTCCGCGCGAATCCCGTTCGGATATCGCTCCATCGTGATCGGTCGCGAGCGGATGTGAGGCAACATCACCGGAGCCACGGCTTCGTAGTACGATGCAAGCTCCCCTTTGGTAATGCCGTCATCGGGGAAAAGGACTTTTTCCGGGTGAGTGATCAAGGCATCTCCCTCACTACTTCGCGGGCGGTTTTGTCGGTTCGAATGCCCAGCAGCCGGCTGTGACGAAGCTTACCGTGCACAGTCCATTCTATGAACGCGACCTGGACCACGATCTTCGGTCGCACCCAGTGCGCGCGAAGCCGAGGTAATCCGACCGCTTTGGTGAACGGCGGCTTCGGCACCTCTATCGCATCGAGTCGCGCTCGCAGATCCAGAAGCAGCTTGGTGTCAAATCCGGTCCCGACTTTCCCGGCAAACACAAAGTCATCGCCCTCGTAGTAACCTACCAGCAGCGCGCCCAACCCGACTCGTCCTCCCTGTGGATCGGTGAACCCCCCGACTACCAGCTCTTGCGAAGCCTCACACTTCATCTTGAGCCAGTTCTTCGATCGACGATGTTCGTAAGGCGCGTCGAGTCTCTTTGCGATGACGCCCTCCCAGCCCTCGTTGCATGCTCTCTCCCAGGGCTTCTCATCGGTGAGCGTCTCGACGTGCCGGAGCGGCAATCGGAATTTCAATGGGTTGAGATAAGCTTGTCGTTCATCGAGCCGAAGATTGGTCAAATCCTTTCCATCGAGCCAAAGAATATCGAAGACGTGATACTCGGTGCGGCCGTGTTTGCCCCACACTCCGGTGGCTTCACCGTCCAGGATCAACTGATCTACCGGGAGAGCGGCGATTGCCTCGACCACCGACGGATACGAGCCGTTCTGAGGCAGTTGATTGCGCGACCACAGCCGAACGTCTTTGCCGTTTTTGAATGCGAGAAGACGGATGCCATCGAGCTTGCGCTCAAAGATCCAATCTGGACCGGTGAATCGCTCCTGGGTGAGCGTCGCGGCCATCGGTACTACCCATTCGGGAAATGATTTTGTCATCGTAGTCTTTCGTGATGAGATATCACAGTCGATTAGCGCGTCAACGATTAGCGCGTTCATTAGGTAACCGCTACGCGGCCCGGATTATTAATGCCGCGTGTGCTATCGATAGGTGACCGCTACGCGGCCCAGGGATCGTTGCTGTCGTCTGTGTCTACCGATAGGTGACCGCTACATGGCCCGGATCGTTACCGCCGTGTGTGTTACTGATAAGGTAACCGCTAGGCGGCCCGGATCATTAATGCCGCGTGTGCTATCGATAGGTGACCGCTATGCGGCCACGATCATTGTGCGCCGTGCTCTTTCAACTTGCTCTCGATCTCGATATGTCCCTTCTTACGAGCCCACTCTAGCGGAGATGCCCAATCCGCGCTCGATTTGTTCGGGTCCGCGCCGCGCTCGAGTAGGAAATCACACATTTCGAGTTCGCCCCAACGAGCAGCCATACCTAACGGAGTCGTTCGATACTCTTCGTCCACTGCGTTAATGTCGGCGTCGTAATCCAAAAGCAGCTGCGCTTTTTTGATGTCGCCCGACTGAGCCATATCGTGAAGCAACGTGATGTGGTGCCAGTTCATGTGATTCGGATTCATCCCATTTTTCATCAAGAACACGGCTACGTCGTAATGTTTGAAATAGTAGAACCGACCCCACTTGCTCACATTCGGAACCGTCGCACCGAAACGAATCAGAAGCTCAAGCATTTCAAAACGACTTCCGCCGGCGGGACCACACATTATTCCTTCTGCCCAAAAAGACATCTGATTCTTGATCAGCTCGGGTTGTTTCTTGAGCTGCGCCTCAACCTCTGACAAATTGTTGTCGCCAACCATCCGCTGGAATTCCACAAGATCGCCGGAGTGATCCTCAGCGCCGTATTCAAGAAGAAGTCGGGTCAATTCGGAATCGCCTCGGGCCTGAAGCAACGCGCTTCCGCTGGACTCCGGTGCAGTGTTCGGATTCGCACCATGCTCCAAAAGAAGTTTCGCCATTTCAGTTTGTCTCTGATAAACAGCTTTCCATAGAGCTTCGCCGAGCGGCGCACCTCCCTCGGGCAAACTGGGATTTGCACCGTGATTGAGAAGCAAGCGAACCATCTCGATGTCATTCCGCGAGGCCGCGGCCGATATCGGACGAGAATGAGAACTGTCTTCGAAGTTTGCAAGGGATGAATCACTGGCCAGCGCTTTCCGAACGTAATCGTGGTCACCGAGCATCGATGCCAGGTAGATGTTGTAGCTAGCGCCTCGAGACAGCAGGACGCCGACGATCGCTCCCGCCCGAAGGCTATTCCAACGACCAAAACGCAGTGCGCAGTTGATTGGTCGAACTCCGTCCGCTCGAATTGCGTCGACGACCGCGCCGGCATCGATTAGTGCGTTGACCACCTCCAGGTGACCGCGTTCTGCTGCTTTGTGAAGCGCGGTGTCGCCGGTGTCGTTGCTTGCGGTCGCGAGTTCCGGATCGCGCGCAAGCTCTTGCTGAAGCTTGTGGAGATCGCCACGGCTGGCGATGTCGAGGAATTCTTCGAGGCCGGGCTTGATTGGGAATCGACGCGACAGGATGTCGAGCAACAGTTCCGCTACTTCTTGATGGCCGCGATCTTCAGCCATGGTCAACAGCGAGTCGTCGAAGCAGTACGATCGATAAGTCGGGTCGGCGTCGTGATCGAGCAGATACCGTACCACCTCAATGTGCCCCTCGCGAACCGCGAAGTGGATGGGTGGCGTGTAGTTGTATTCCCAGGTCGCAAGATCCGGAAATCGCTCGACCAGTTCTTTTATTTTCGGCAAATCGCCGTCCCGACTGGAGGTGAAAATCTGCCAAACGTCATCCGACGCTGTGATGCCGGAGGTTGGTAATACAACTTCGCGGGTCTCTGCGAGTTCAACAGGTCTTATCATCGCGAGCTCCTTTGAAATAGGACCAATATGACCAATGCTGTCACTGACACATGATGCGCACGGTGGTTTTCACGAAAACAGCTCAGTTCGCACGTGTTGTGGAAACATCGACATTCCGTCGCGCGTAACCCTTGGTGAACCGCCGACATAGACTTCGCGAAGCTTCGGAAGATTCACCAGAAACGCTAAACCGGCATCGGTAACTCCGGTGCACGCCGACAAATCGATTCTCTCCAGCGACGTCATCTGCCCAAGAATCTCCAAACTCCGATCGGTTATCTTCGTACTGCCGGCGTAGTAAGTCTTCAGGTTCAGCGACGCTATGTGTTCTGTCGCCGCATCGCCGGTGTCGCGACAATACATTCAAGTCAATTTCTCAAGCGTCTCACAACGCCCAATATGTTTGAACCCGGAGTCCTGAACGTCCATCGGGATGAGCTCTCGAAGGGCAGGGAAGGAAGGCAGCGTCGACAACGATTCATCGTCGACGTTCCTGCAGCTTACTGCGAGGCCCTTGAGGGCAGACATACCAGCAAGCGCGGCAAACCCGCGACCGCCGAGGTTATAGCTCTCACGTCCCCAGATGTACTCGATTGTCTGCGACCCGCTCAATGCTGAAAATCCATCATCAGTTGCAACGGTCCCCTGACCCATCAACATCCGCAAACGAGGCATCCTGCCGATAATTTCCATCGCGGTGTTGTCGCATAAACCGGTTTCGCAACCCAGAAAACCGAGGTTCGCGAGCTCGGTCAGCGACTTGAGACCATCGGAAGTCAGCTCCGAAATATGCCAGAAGAAGCTCAAGCCAAACAGACCATCGAGCTCGGCTAAATGCCGAAGTCCCTCGTTTGTGATCGGCCCGTCTAGCAGCAGCATCGTCGGTTCGGCATCGGGCGACGTCAACGAATAACTGAGCGGGCCACCGTGCCACTCTCGGAATTGTGGAAAATGTCGAAGAAGCCCCAAGCCCTGATCGGTAACCAATCTTCCAGTTTTTAGCCGCCTGAGTTTTGGATTCTCTACAAGCGCTTTGATCGCTCCGTCGCCCGTTGGAGTCCCGAGCAAGTCCACATTCTCAAGCTTGTCGCAAAAGCGCAGATTGGCTATTCCGTCGTCTGAAATGGCGCTTTGCCAGCACATCTGAAAGCTTTTCAAATTGGGCAGATGTGAGAGGAACTCGAGACCGCGATCCGTAATTCGTCCGCCTGGATAGTCACTGAGGTCCAGCTTTTCAATCTGCGGCATCCGCACCAACCGCATGAGCCCCTGATCGGTGAGCCGTGTAGAGCCGCCGTTGAGATTCAAGCTTCTAATCTGAGTTAGCTCCGGGAGACGCTCCATCACTGCGTCGGTCATTACTCCACCGGCTCGAAGTTCCGTTATACCTTGCTCCTCAATCACTCCAAAGATGGTATCCCAGTCGCCGTCCGAGAGCGGAGAGCGCGGCTCGATCGCATTATTCCTGTAATCGATTCTGTAGAACGGTGGTGTTGCGCTGAGACTATGCGACACGTTCTGTGAATGAGTCGTATTGTTGATGCTCTCAACGAAACGTTGCCAGCTGGCAAATCCATAAAGACTGGCGATAAACAGACGCGCTTCTTCAATTGTGAGCTTGAACACAGGCAACTCGGGGTCAACTGTGAGACCCAATCTTCTAACAACGTTTGCGCGCAGGACGTCGACGGTGAATGAGCTCAAATAGACACTGTTGAGTTCATCCAGGGCGTCCAAATCGGCGGAGGTATAGACCTTGCGCAGATTCGCGGCGACTCGTTCGTATCGCTGCAGACGTTTATCCGGTTGCATCTCCTGAATCTGATGAACGAGCGTGGCCCAGTTCCTGAAGCCGGATTCATGCGCGATTACGAGCTGGGCGTGAGCTAATTTGATCTGATGTGGATCGCTCGGAAGACTCTTAACATCGCTCAATCTAAACCGTTCGATTGCGGATTGGAGGCCAGCGTGAAAGTCTCGTAGTAGATTCTTGGCGCGTTTGTGAAGTTGTTCGATTGATGGGTTGGCGGGTAGGCGCGATTTGCGCTCAGACATGACAATCTCCTTTCGTAAGCGCCCGCGTCCGCATATCGGGCTGAAAGAAGATCGATGTTGTGAAGTCGAAGATTGTCAGGTGGGCTCGGCCCTATCCGCGGACTGGAAGCGTCCTGATACGCGAATCAAATTTAGCATCGAGTCGCGCATCGGGCAATGAGGAAAATGAAATGATAAGAGTTGACGCTCATACTGCAAAGGATGACACCGACCGGCGCTCCCAAATTCCGCCAACGCAGTTGGTGGATCGTTCAGGCTCAGCCTACAAGAGCGGACGGCCCTTCCGGCTCCCCTTTTTTCGAAATCTCCAATTTCCCAAATCCCAACCAACGCAGTTGGTGGGATTCAGGAGCGCGGTAGAGTCCAAGTCTCCTCTTCGACTTTCATCGTGCCTCCTTTGTCGAACGCGCCCGATTCATCCAATACGCCCACGCCACGAGCAACGAGAAGAAAATCAAGCTCCCGATGACGGCGTTGGGTGGCGGAGGTCCGCTCTTGATGTTGGTAATCCAGATGAAGGTCAAAACGACAACAACCGGCCAGAAGCCGTAGTTGCCGCTCAGTCCGTTTGCTCTAGTCGATCTCAGATAAACAATCATTGCCACCGACCAAAAACCACCCTCGACCACTAGAGTCGCTGGAAGGGAATTCCAAAGACTCAATCCCACATATGCGTGTGAACCGGGCAAGAGCGAGTGCCGGTGGCTGATCGAGTCGAGAACCCAGTGACTCAGAACTGCTGCAAACAGAATCCACGCGCCGCGCGAGTAGCGGCGAAAGACCAGGTAGCTCAACGCAAACAACGCCGCCCAAACGGCAACCATCAGCAGGCTGTGGCTGTATGAGATATCTAAAGGAGCGGTGACATCGCTGGACTGATTCGCAGTGTACTCGATCCCGGCAATCGAAAAGATAGGCCACAGAATGTCCGGAGTCATCGCCGCAAGCACGAATGTGCCGAGCGAGATCCTGGGCTCGATGCTCTTGCTCACAAAGGCTATTGCAAAGTGGCCGACAAGCATCCAGCCTCCAGTCTCAAACTATTCATCCGCGCGCGGCCGGCTAACGATGATTGTTCGCCCTTATCTCGGATGAATCGGTAAGAATAATTTACAGATCGATATGAACAGCCTTCGGGGCGACGAGGCGAACAGAAAGATTTGCTGCGCGTTCACACACATACCGGTTTCATCGATCGCGATGACCGGTTCATCGTTCGGCTGAAGCGTCCACCGCTGATCGACCGATTGAGGCCACATAAACCGTCGATCGGCCAGACAGCGATGCTCGATGTAGCTGGTCGAGTGGTAGATTCCATGAACGCTTTTCGCAAACCATTCGCTGGCCGCCCCGGCGATCAGGCTAGCCGACTCTGAGAGACCAAATCGGAGCGAATCGAAGAAGCCACGCGACCGGTTCTTCCCGGATTCTTCAAAGACTTCGAGCATCTCGAAGCCGAACGCGAATCGATACTCAGCAGGGTAAAGCAGCAACAGCATTTTGTAGATAAGCCGCATAACAGTCATCACGCTTTTCTCGGCTTCAGACGCGCGTTTGCCGCACGTGAAATCTGTTTCAAGCGCGCCAGTTCGTTTCTTAGTTGTTTGCGACCGAGCGGGGTCAGTCGGTAGGCCTGTTTGTCTCGGGAAGTATCTTGCTGTTCGAACCTGACGATCCAGCGGGATTCGAGCAGCCTGCGGAGTGCGCCAAACAACGTACCGGTGCTCATTTGAACCCGGCCATCGGTGAGAGACTCGATCTCTTTGATGAGCGCGTATCCGTGGCGTGGTCCGTCTGCGAGACTTATCAAAATCAAAAGGACCGATTCGGTTAGCGGTCCGGCGTCTGCAACGTCCTGTTGTCCTCTGACCTGTCGCATGGCGACATATTGTGATACGTCAGGACGTTTGTCAAGAGGGGGTTAGAAGATAGAGGATTGAAGATAGAGAATTGAAGATTGGCGCATTTGGAGTGCGCCGCCCCTTACTAAACTCTCGCTCTAATAAAACATCGGCGGCGCTTTGGATTTGTCGGTCCGCGGGATCCAAATAGTGCAAAAGAACTTGACTTCGATAGTGTCTGACTAATCCAAAGCGCCGCCGGTATCTCGCAGCCGAAAGTCTTCGCAAGAGGGCGGCGCACTCCAAATGCGCCAATCTTCAATCAATCGCTCAATCAATCCTCAATTCTCCATCCTCTATGTTCCTATTCGTGGCACAGCGGAGTCATTGGATCGACGCGAGAAGCCTTGCCGGCCGGAATGAGCGCCGCAAGCATCGCCTCGCGGTATCGAAGCTCAGCCTCACACTCCTGTTTCCAATTTGCTCGTAACCGACGCGGGACTATCTCCGATAACGCTGATCAGCCACGGCAAAAAACGAAGTCGAGTTCCTTTCTCTCCAGCCGCTATGGGCCGAGCCAAAGGTCAAGCAATTGATTCATCGTTGCGTTTGAGTACACTATCAGATGTTTGTCACTTCGCTAATTCGTAGAGTTGATTTCGTTATGCAAATCTCTAAACAGATTCTCACCAGCACGATGCTGACAATATGGCTCGCGACCTGCGCGATCGCGCAGATCGCCGGTCCGCGCCCGCTGACGCCAGCGACCATGCCCATGCGAGAGCGCCTGCGCACAGAGTTGACGCAGTTCAGAGGCAAGGTGAGTTTATTCGCTAAGAACCTCGACAGCGGCGCAAGCTTTGGCATCGGCGAAAACAATCGCGTTCCCACTGCCAGCACGATCAAGCTGGCGATTATGGTCGAAGCCTTTTCGCGCGTCGCCGAAGGCAAAGCGAAATGGACAGATGAATTGACACTGACGAATGCCAGGAAAGTCGGCGGCTCAGGCGTACTGCAAGAGTTGTCCGACGGCTTGCGCCTCACTTTGCGCGATGCAGTGACTTTGATGATGATCGTCAGCGATAACACGGCAACTAACCTTTCGTTAGACGCCTTGACCACCGATGCGGTGAATGCGCGCATGGATATGCTCGGTTTGCCACAGACGCGCGTGCTGCGCAAAGTCTTCGGCGGCGGCACTAGCCGTGCCGGTGAAGACCCAACGCTCAAGCCTTATGGATTGGGCGTCACGACGCCGCTTGAGATGGTCACGTTGTTAGAAAAGCTGGAGCGTGGCGACGTGATCAGTCGTGAAGCGTCGAAGGAAATGCTCGCTCTCGTGAAGCGGGAACAGGTTCACGGCGGCATTGGGCGGACGCTGAACGGCGTCGAGATGGCGACCAAGTCGGGCGCGCTCGATCAACTGCGCAGCAACGTCGGCATCATCTACACAAAGCGCGGCCGCATTGCAATGGCGATTACATGTGATGAAATGCCGCAGATTGACTGGACAGACGACAACGCCGGCCTGCTGATGCTGTCGCGGCTGTCATCGATTCTGATTGATGGGTTGGGAAAAGCAAACTAGATCGATTGGCGATCGAGCGCACGACAGGCGACAGAATGATGCAGGTCGCTAAACGCCCGAGCAGGCGGCCACGGCTGGTCCATCGATGGCCGCTGGGCAGTCGTTTTGCCCACATGAACATGTGGTGACAGGCGCGTTCTAACGGCTTATGGTGATCCCCATTCAATCGGAGAACGTTGATGTCTAACACTGATCCGAGCAAGCGGGCTAGGCTTTCGCGCCGCCGGACGATACGGGTTGCCATCAAGTCAGAGGCCGTCGCCCAAGCTTTGCGCAATCATCCGATCAAGTAAGCTGACTCGCCCGCCGCCGGAGGATTCGCTCAATTCCCGCTGGCTAGCAGAACGGTATACCTCTTTTTTTTCACTTCATTGCACCGCAACCTCCAGCAAAATTACCCCCAATCCATGTGATGACAGGGACGATCTATTCAGGTAATTAGTGGCGTGGTGCCCATAACAGGCAGCTCTAAACGACGATGAAAACTCCGAGATTTGCTTATCGGCGAGCGCCCTTTTATCCACGTTTCGGAAGCTTGCTTGCGAGACGGCCAGAATGATTTTGACCAACTCTCACAGGAGAAGATCGATGATGAAGAATCCAAGCCGCTTATCTAAAGCCTTCACCATGGCATCGCTGGCTACGCTGTTGATTGTCGCCGCTGCCGTCTGGGATAAGAGCACGCGCCAGGTCGCAGCTTTCAACCCGCAGCCCGATCCGCCGGCCTTCGGCATGATCGCCATCACTCCTGAACAGACCGCGCGCCTCAATGTCGTTCGTGCGGAGCCGCTTGGCGATCCGGATCGCCCGCTGCTGATCGAGATGACTTTTTTTGATAGCGACGGCAACAGTCTGCTTCGCTCGACAACAACCTTATTCTCCGGCCACTCCGCGTTCCTCGACCTCAACGGCTTGACGGTCCCGCGCACAGAGCCGCGCACAGAAGTACGCGCGATGGTGCATGTCATTCAACCTCCGACCGACCGCAACCGACTGAACCTCGTCGCCAACATCGAACTCTTCGACAACGAAACCGGCAGAACAACCGTCCTGCTGCCGGCGGTTCAATAGCACGATCGACTGCAAATAAGGAGGAGAAGATGAAGACGCGCAGTTTACATTCGCTGTATTGGCCATCGGCATCCTGAGCTTTGTGCTTGCCGGGCAGGCCGCAAGCACATCAGGGAGATGCATGAAGCAGGCGAGGCATCAGGGGCAAGACAACCATCATTAAAAAGAGAAGAGGAGTCAAATGAACAAGCCTGGAAGTTGGCGGAGGCGATCATGAGACGCTCGAAATTTATTTACCCTATGTTGCTCCTGGCG
>Ga0075425_100007753_pt1 | contig 11359 bp, 12 predicted proteins | sample SoiMethybrSBSTD4_FD_75300 | JGI IMG/M metagenome (GOLD analysis project Ga0075425, IMG submission 75300) | Bulk soil microbial communities from a Populus tree surrounding site in Tennessee, USA - Soil MetaG P. TD hybrid SBSTD4 | ecosystem: Environmental > Terrestrial > Soil > Tree plantation...
CTCCTCGCCGTTGACGCTGCCGCCGATGGCGGCGCCGCGCAGCCCGTACTTCTTGACCCCCTCCTCGAGCTGCTCGGCGGCGAGGTCCGGATGCTGCAGGGCCACCGTCGCGAAGGCGACGAACCGCTCGGGGTTCGCGGCGCACGCCTCGGCGAGCTTCTCGTTCTGGATCTTGCAGACCTGTCGCGCGAGATCGCGGTCGGCCTTGTACCAGTTGGGGTTGATGCTGAGCGCCTGGACGTCGATGCCCTGGTCGTCCATGGCGCGCAGGCGGACCGCCACCTCGGTCGCCATGTCGAGGTCGGGTCGGAGCGACGGCCCACCGAGCTTGAGATTCATCAGCGCGAGCGCCTCGGGCACCGCGCAGTGCGCGTGCACGTCCACGACCTTCACCCGCTTGCCGTTCACCACCACCTGGCGCCGCGCGGCCTGCGCGCGCGCGGGCGCGGCGGCCAGCAGATCGCAGCCGACGAACGCGATACCGGCCAGGGCGCCGGCCGTGGTCCCGAGGAACTCCCTGCGTGTGGTCATGGCGTCCTCCCTCGCGACGATCGTCACGTCAATGACTCGTAGATGTTGTAGAGAGCCTCGTACTCCGCGCTCCAGTAGCCGGTGGTCTCGAAGGTGGGGAAGCCCGCGCGGAACGACGGGTCCTCCCAGCGGCGCGCGATCCACGCCGACATGTAGATGATGCGCAGCGCGCGCAGCGGCTCGCACAGCGCGAGCGTGGCCCGATCGAGCTCGCGGAAGAGCTCGTACCCCTCCACGAGCTCTGCGCGCGCCTTGCGCGCCTCCTCGGAGCCGCCGCGCGCGAGCAGCCACAGGTCCTGGACGGGCGGTCCCACCAGGAAGTCGTCGAAGTCGAGCAGGATGGGGCCGTCGGCGGGCCACAGCACGTTGCCCCAGTGCAGGTCGCCGTGGATGCGCTGCGTGCGAGCGTGCGTGAGGAGCGGCGCCGCGGCGTCGGCCAGGCGGAGCGCGACGTCGCGATAGCGCCCGTCGAGCGGGGCGGGAATCACGCCGCCCGCGACCAGTGTGTCGAGCGGCTCGTGGACGTAGCGCTCGACGGTGAGGCGAGGGCGGTGCGGCGCGTCGCGCGCCGCGCCGATCGCGTGCATGCGGCCGATGAGCCGCCCGATCCGCCGCAGGCCCTCGGCGTCGGTCTCGTCGAGCGTGCGGCCCCGCACCTTGGGGAACGCGGCGTAGAGGATGCCCTCGATCTCCTCGAGCGTCCCGCCCTTGCCGAGATCGAGCGGCGCGATGACGGGAACCTCCGCGGCTTGTAGCTCGGCCAGGAACGCGTGCTCGTCGAGGATCGTCTCCCGCGACCACCGCCCGGGCCGGTAGAACTTCACGACGAGCCGCCGCTCGTCCTCCAGCTCGACCTCGTAGACCCGGTTCTCGAACGCGCGCAGGGGCAGGCAGCGGCCGGTGCACCGGAGCCCGCCGACCTCGACCGCGTCGAGCACACGGTCGGGGGTGAGCGAGAAGAAGCTCGCGGGCGACGCCAGCTAGCGCACTCCGTCGTTCGAGAGCACGAGCGTGCCCGCCGCCGACAGCATGCCGCCCATCCCGTTGACGAGCGACAGGCTCGCCCCGGGCACCTGGCGCGGGCCGCACTCGCCGCGGAGCTGGCGCGTGGCCTCGATGATCGGGAAGATCCCGTACATCCCGGTGTGCGTGTAGGAGAGCCCGCCTCCGTTGGTGTTGATGGGCAGCGAGCCGCCCGGCGTCGAGCGGCCCTCCTCGAAGAAGTGCACGCCCTCGCCGCGCTTGGCGAAGCCGAGCGACTCCAGCATGATGGGCGGGCCGGACGTGAACGCGTCGTAGAGCATGATGTGGTTGAAGTCCCCGTGGGTCACCCCGGCCATGGCGAAGGCCTTCTCGCCGGACATCCGCGTCGCCTCGCTGAACGTGAGGTCGCGCATCTGTGTGAGCATCACGTGCTCGGTGGCCTCGCCCGCGCCGCGCACGTAGACGGGCTTCTTGGCGCAGTCCTTCGCGCGATCCGCGCGCGTGAGCACCACCGCGCCGCCGGCGTCCGTCACCAGGCAGATGTTCAGCAGGTTGAACGGGTAGACCACGGGACGCGACTTCAGCACGTCCGCGATCGTCAGCGGCTCTCGCATCCGCGCCTTGGGGTTGAGCGCCGCCCATTTCCGCGTCGACACCGCGACCTGCGCCCACTGCTCGAGCGTGGTGCCGTGGACGTGCATGTGCCGGACGGTGATCATCCCGAAGTAGCTCGGCGCGCCGCCGAACCCGTAGGGGATCTCGTAGGGGCCGGTGAGGCTCGTGTCGCGGCGAGGCGAGACGCCGACCTGCGACTTGCCGCTCTCGCCGTGAGAGATCACCGCGACGTCGCAGAGCCCATGATTGAGCGCCGCCACCGCATGGCCGACCATGATGATGAACGAGCAGCCGCCCACGGTCGTGCCGTCGACGACACGTGGCCGGATGCCGAGGGCCTCACCGAGCAGGGCGGGGGAATGCTGGCCCGCGGTGAAGACGCCGTCGATGTCGCTGACCTTCAAGCCCGCGTCGCGCGCGGCGTTGCTGACCGCCTCCAGGTGCAGGCTGAGCTGACTCTTCCCGGGCAGGATGCCGATCTCGTCGCTCTCGTCGACGCCGACGATGCAGACGGTGTTCCGCAGCTCCTTCATCGCGCGCCCTCCGGCTGGAACAGCGGCAGCGTCACCTCGTCGGTGACCTTGGTGAAGACCACCTCCACCGGCATGTCGCAGCGGATGACCTTGGGGTCCGGGGCGACGTTGATGAGATTCGACATCATCCGCGGGCCCTCGGCCAGCTGGATCATGGCCAGCACGTACGGAGGCGGAATCTTCCACGCCCGGTTGAACGTCTGGTACGAGATCTCGAACGCGTGGAGCGTGCCCTTGCCGCTGGCCTCGATCCAGCCGATGTCGCGGGCCTGGCACTTCGGACACAGGACCCGCGGATAGAAGAACACGTGACCGCACGCCGCGCAGCGCGGCAGCCGGAGCTTGCCCTCACGCAGACCGTCCCAGAAGGGCTTGGCCTCCGGCGTGAGCGGCGAGGGCAGGGGGCGATCGGCGTCCATGAAGACGGTTCCTCCTCGGGCGACGGGTGCGTCGCCGCCGGCATGGTAACACCGACAACGTCAGCGGCCGGCCAGCCGTTCCACGACCTTCGCCATGTCGTCTAGATCGCAGCCGCCCTGCGAGAAGTAGAACGCGGTGAACCCGAAGCGGTCGCGCAGCTTCTGGCACATCGCGACGGCGTCATCCACGGTGGCGCCGAGCAGGTACGGGGGCATCGGCGGCTTCTGCTGACCGGGCACGGCGGCGGCCGTGCCTCCCCAGTAGAGGTGCAGACTGAGCTCGAGGCGTCCGAACGTCGCGCCCGCGCCCTCCCGCACCCAGTCGAGAGATGTGGCCAGCCCGGCGTAGGGATCGTCCCCGAGCGATCGATCCGACAGGTCGACCATGAGGCTGACGATGTCGGCCTCGCGTCCGGCCAGGTTGCACATCCGGCGCTTCGTACAGCCGACGAGCAAGGGCGGATGCGGCTTCTGCAGCGGCAACGGGCTGATGGTGTAGTCGCGGGCGCGATAGAAGCGACCGTCGTGGGAGAACGGGCGGCCTGCCCACGCCTGCTTCATCACCGCGATCGCTTCCGTGAGTCGATCGACTCGCGTCCCCGGCCGGTCGAAGGGAATACCAAGCGCCTCGTAGTCACCGCCGAACCATCCGGCGCCCAACCCGAGCTCGAACCGCCCTCCGGAGAACATGTCGATGTTGGCGACTTCCTTGGCCAGCAGCAGGGGGTTGCGGAAGTCGTTGTCGATGCAGAGAGAGCCCACGCGAAGATTCGTGGTGACGGCGGCGGCGGCCATCGAGGCCGGGATCGGCGACAGCGCGAAGTTGAAGTGGTCGGCGATGTTCAGGGTCGAGTATCCCTGCGATTCGACACGGCGGGCGCTGGCGAGAAATTCGTCACCGGAGCTTGCCGTCAGGAACTGGGCGGCAAATCGGAATGGACGTGTCATGGTCGGCACTCCTTGCCCCGGAGGATCATGTCGAAGAGCGTCAGATTCCCAGGTAGGCCTTCCTCACGCCCTCGTCGCGCAGGAGATCCTCGGCCTGGCCGTGCAGGACGAGGCGGCCCGTCTCCAGCACGTATCCGTATCGCGCAAGGGTGAGCGCGAGCATCGCGTTCTGCTCCACCAGGATGATCGATACGTCCAGGGCGTTGATCTGCCGGATGACCTTTCCGATCTCCGCCGTCATGATCGGTGATAGACCCATCGACGGCTCGTCCAGCAGGAGCAGCTTCGGCCGGCTCATGAGCGCGCGGGCGATGGCCAACATCTGTTGCTCGCCGCCGGAGAGCGACCCGGCGAGCTGTCGTCCACGCTGTCTCAGAATGGGGAAGTGCTCGTAGATCATCCCGAGCGTGGATGACGCGTCGGCCTTGCGTGTTCTCAGGTAGGCACCCATCCTGAGATTCTCGAGGACGCTCATCTTCGGGAAGAGTCGCCGCCCTTCCGGCACGTGAGCGATCCCGAGCCGCACGATGTCGTGTGGCGCCAGGCCGACCAGTGATCGGTTCTCGAAGCGCACATCGCCGTGGCTGGATCTGACGAGGCCGGTGAGGGCGCGAAGGCTCGTCGTCTTGCCGGCGCCGTTGGCGCCAATCAGGCTGACGATCGCGCCGGCGGGGACGTGAAAGGAGATGCCCTTGACGGCCTCCACCGTGCCGTAGCGGACGCGGAGATCCTCAACCTCGAGCATGCTCGAGCCCGGCCCCCAGGTAGGCCTCGATCACGTTCGGATTCGTGCTCACCTCGGCCGGCGTGCCCTCCGCCAGCTTCTGACCGAAGTTCAGCACCACGATGCGCTCGCACGTGCCCATCACCGCCTTCATGTTGTGCTCGACGAGCAGGATGGTCGTGCCCCGGTCGCGGATCGTCTTGACCAGCGCCATGACGCGGCCACTCTCGTCGAGGTTCATGCCGGTGACCGGCTCGTCGAGCAACAAGAGCCGCGGCCGCGCAGCCAGGGCCATCGCGATGCCGAGGATGCGCTGATGTCCGTGCGGCAGGTTCTTCGCCGGCTGATCGAGATGCGCGGACAACCCCACGAACTGCAGCACCTCACGGCTGTGGTGGATCTCTGCCCGCGGAAACGGTCGCCGGCTGAACAAGACCTGGCCGAGGCCCTTCCTGCTGTGGAGGTGCAGGCCCAGGAGCACGTTCTCCAGCGCCGTCATCTCTTGGAACAGCGTGGTGTGCTGAAACGTCCGAACCAGGCCGCGCTTGACGATCCGATGCGACCGGAGCCCGGTGATGTCCGCGCCGTCGAACCGGATCGTGCCGGCGGTGGGCCGGAGGAATCCCGATAGCAGATTGAAGCAGGTCGTCTTGCCGGCGCCGTTGGGACCGATCAAGCCCACGATCTCACCCTCCTCGACGGTGAGGTCGACGCGATTGACCGCGGCGAGTCCATCGAAGTGCTTGCTGAGATCGCGCGTTTCGAGCAGAGGCATGAGTCAGCCGGTGGGACTCGGCGTCGGCGCTGAGGCGGCCCGTCCCCACCGGAGTCCGGCGAGCTTCCCCGGCAACGTGATGAGGCCACCGGGCAGGAAGAGAATCGTCAGGAGCATGGCGATGGAAAAGAAGATCGTCTCGTACGCGCTTCCTCGGAAGGGCTCGGAGAGCAGGGAGAGGAAGACGGCGCCGACGATCGGGCCGACGAAGTGGTCGCGGCCGCCGACGAAGTTGTAGACGAGGATGTTGGTGGCGACGAGGAAGCCGAACTCGGGAGGGAAGAGAAACCGGATGAAGTGGGCATAGAGAGCGCCGGCCACGCCGGCGAAGAAGCAGCCGACCATGAACGCCAGGAGCTTGTAGTTCGCGATGTTGACGCCGAGCGACTGCGCGAGATGATCGGCCATCCCGATGCTCTTCCAGGTCAGCCCGAGACGGCTCCGCTCGAGCTTCCACAGGATGACGAGCGCGACAACGGTCACGAACACGATGAGGTAGTACTGGCTCGCCTTCGTGGTGAGGATCATCCCGAGCAGGTTCGGCTTGGGGATGCCGGACAGACCGCTGTTGCCGCGGGTGAGCGACACCCAGATCGCGGCAACGAGCCGGACCACCTCGACGAACGCCACCGTCACCATCGCGAAGTACACCCCTCGCAGTCGGAGCGACGGGTAGCCGACGGCGAGACCCACGACGGTGGCCAGGAGCGCCCCGCTCAGGAGCGACAGTTCGAAGGGAACGGCGAAGTGCTTCGCGAGGAGCGCGGACGCGTAAGCGCCGACACACATGAACGCCGAGTGGCCGATGTTGAGCTGGCCGCACGTCAGCGACGGGCGCAGGCTCGCGGCGAGGAGGACGTTGATGAAGACCAGGGCGAAGACATGGACGTAGTAATCGCCGAGCCATGGCACCAGGACCGCGAGCCCGAGCACGACGACGAGAAGGGCCGGCGTCGCGATTCTACGGAGCATGGCCGAAGAGTCCAGTCGGCTTGAAGAGCAAGAGCACGATGATGAACACGAAGCTCAGGAGGAACGCCGGCTCGGCGCCCAGCGCGGTGGCCACGATCGAGTCGATGAGTCCGAGCATGAGCCCGCCGAGAATGGCTCCCGGAATACTGCCGAGCCCGCCGAGGATGATGATGATGAACGCCTTCAGCAGCGGCTGCTCCCCCATCATGGGGTCGAGCTTGAAGATCGGCGCCATGAGCGCGCCGGCCGCGGCGGCGAGCGCGAATCCGATCGCGAAGGCAAGCCCGTTGACGACGTGTACGTTCACACCTTGCAGCGCCGCAGCCTCCTTGTCCTGCTCGATGGCGCGCATGGCCGCGCCGAGCCGCGTCTTGTTGATGAAGAGGTAGAGCCCAACCACGAGCACGCCGGCGACGGGAATGATCATCAGCCGCTCGCTGGAGATCATCACCCCGAGGATGTCGCGAGTGCCCCGGAACACGGGGGGCACGTGCTTGTCCAGCTGGCCGAAGACCGGATAGCCGGCGGCCTGGAGAAATGTGGTGAGCGCCAGCAGGGCGACCAGCGTCGGCTCGATCCCGCCTTTGATCGGTCGATAGACGGTACGCTCGACCAGGAATCCGAACACCCCGAGCAGGACCATCGCGAGGAGGAAGGCCACGAAGTACGGCGCGCCCCACTGAAAGAACACGTAGTAAATGACGAACGCGCCCAGCATGTACACCGCGCCGTGGGCGAAGTTGATGATGTGCATCATGCCGAACATGAGCGTGAGCCCGAGCGCCATCAGGATGTAGATCGAGCCGATAGACACCCCGATGATCGTGCTCTGGAGCAGGAGGGCAGCTGTCATCGCCGGTCAGTTGACATGGGGGGCCTCGCCACAGGCCCCCCAAGCCCCCGAGGGAATCCTAGTTATGAGGCGGGACGAGCTGTGCGACGAGGTTCGCCACCCCGTCCTTCACCTCGGAGAATGGCATCGGATAGAGAATCTGGTTGCCGATGCCGTAGTACTCCTTGCCGCCGAAATGCGCCTTGCCCCAGAGGTTCTCGAACTCGACGCTCTGCAGGGCTTCGGCGATCTTCTTCTGATCGAGGCTTTGTGCCTTCTTCACCGCGGCCACGAAGGCGAAGGCCGGGTTGGCGAAGTCGATGCTGGTCGCGTTCCATTCGCCGTACTTCTTGGTGTACCTCGCCTGCCAGCTCTTGATCTTGTCCGGCAGCGGGTTCTGCACGTAACCGTGCACCCACGTGCCCTCGACGTTCGCCTTGCCGGCAATATTGGCCACGACCGACGTGTCGATCTGCCCGACGTGGATGAAGCGTCCCTTGAACCCGAGCTCGCGGGCCTGCTTGATGATCAGGCCCACGCTGCCGGCGGGGGAGGCGAGCACGCTGATGATGTCGGGCTTCTGCGCGAGAATGCGCAGGAGCACCGGATTGAAGTCGGTCATGGTCCGCTCGAAGAACTCCTTCGACACGACGTCGTATCCGAGCTTCTGGACGTAGGTGGTTTCGACCTTGATCGACCACCAGCCCGTATCGTCGTTCGGTGAGAGAGTCGCCACGCGCTTGATCTGCGAATGGCGCTCCTTGATCCACTTCCAGAACGTCGTGGTTTCCGGCGGGGATGGGAAGGCGTGGAAGGTGAGCGGGTTCTTCGGGCTCACCAGCCCGTCGGCGTACGCGAGGGGCAAATTCAAGACACGGCCCTCGTTGACCGTCTCCTCGACGGCCTTGACCACCGAGCCACCCAGGACAGAAATGTACTTCACGCCGTCCTTGGCGATGAGCCGGTTCACGGTGGCCACGCCCTCGGCGATCACGTACTTGTGGTCGTAGGCGACGATCTCGAGCTTGTACTTCTTGCCGCCTACGTCCAGCCCGCCCTGGCTGTTGATCTCATCGAAGATCAGCTCGGTGGCGTTCTTGTGAGGGATACCCCAGGGAGCAGCGGGCCCGGACAGCGGCGTCGCGATCCCGAACTTGATGACGTCGGCGGCGTCGGCATCGCCGGGACTCGTCGCGACCAGCAGGACGAAGGCAAAGAGCAGGACACAGGTCAGAGGAGACGGATGCTTCATCGCCATTCCCTCCCGATACTTTGCTGCGGTCCCGAGTGGTGACGGGACTATAGGGACGTCGGACACCCCTGTCAATCGCGGTGATTTCAATGCCGCCGCCTCTCACCGAGGCCTGAACACGTCGTATGATGAGCGGCGTCCGCAGCGTACCCGAGGGGAACCCATGGCTGACGAGATCCTGTGTGCCATCGCCGACGGCATCGCGAGCATCACCCTGAACCGCCCGGACAAGCGCAACGCGATGAACAGCGCGCTGCTCGACGGGATGCGTGCACGCTTCGACGAGCTCGAGGACAATCACGATGTCCGGGTGATCGTCGTCCGCGGCGCCGGTACCGCATTCTGCTCGGGCATGGACCTGAACGAGCTGAGCCGCCGGCAGGCCGAAGCCGATCCGGAAACCGGCGTGACGGCGGTACTCCAGCGAATCGAGCGATCACGCCATCCCACGATCGCGATGGTGCACGGCGACGCCTTCGCGGGTGGCTGCGAGCTGGCCCTGCACTGCGACCTGCGCGTCGCCGCGGAGTCCGCGCGCTTCGCGATGCCGCTGGCGCGTCTCGGAATCGTGGTGCCGTTCCCCCTGGGGCAGAAGCTCGTCGAGATCGTCGGACCGGCGGCGGCCCGGGAGATCCTGCTGATCGCCCGTCCCTTCGACGCGCGGCGTGCGTTCGAGATCGGCATGGTCCACCGCGTGGTCACGGCGGCCGACGTCGAGGCCACCGTCTACGACATGGCCCGGGCCATCGCCGGCAACGCGCCGCTCTCGCTCGCCGGGATGAAGGCGATGATCCAGCGCGCGATCTCCCAGCGCGAGCGCATCGAGCACGCGGACCTCGACGTGGAGGTCACGCGCGCCCGCAAGAGCGCCGACGCCCGCGAGGGCGTCCGCGCCATGCTCGAGAAGCGCCGCCCCCAGTTCCACGGCGAGTGAGTTAAGCTCCGGGGTATCAGGGAGTACCGGGAGGAGACGACCATGGATCTCGGCATCGCGATGTTCGCGACGCATTACGCCATCCGGCCGGACGAGCTCGGCCGTGCCCTCGAGGAGCGCGGATTCGAGTCGCTGTGGGTGCCCGAGCACACGCACATTCCGGCCAGCCGCAAGAGCCCGTGGCCGGGCGGCCCGAACCTGCCGCGCGAGTACTGGCACTCGTACGATCCGTTCGTCGCGCTGACCGCGGCGGCGACGGTGACGACGCGGCTCCGGCTGGCGACGGGCATCTGCCTCGTCATCGAGCGCGATCCCATCACGACCGCCAAAGAAGTGGCGAGCCTCGACCACCTCTCGAACGGCCGCTTCGTCTTCGGCATCGGCGGGGGATGGAACGCGGAGGAGATGGAGCATCACGGCACGCCCTTCGCCAAGCGCTGGAAGGTCCTGCGCGAGCGCGTGCTGGCCATGAAGAAGCTGTGGACGGAAGAGGAGGCCGAGTTCCACGGCGAGCACGTGAAGTTCGAGAAGAGCTGGGCCCATCCCAAGCCCGTCCAGAAGCCGCATCCGCCGATCCTCATGGGCGGCAACGCCAAGACCACCTTCGACCGCGTGGTCGAGTTCTGCGACGGCTGGATGCCCATCGCGGGCCGGCCGGGCTCGGAGCCGGTCGATCGGATCCCCGAGCTGCGGCAGCGGGCGAAGGCGGCCGGTCGCGATCCCAAGTCGATGTCGATCACGATCTTCGGCGCCAAGCCCGACAAGGCGACGGTCGAGCGCCTGGCCGCCGCCGGCGTCGACCGCACGGTGTTCTTCGTGCCGTCGGCCGAGCGGGACACGGTGCTGCCGCTCCTCGACACCTACACGGGACTGCGCCGCTGAGCCACGCGATGGAGCCGGCCGCCGCCGACGCGCTCGCCGTCGTGCGGGCGCGCACCGAGAGCAACCTCTACTGGCGCTACCTCGGCGTCAAGGTCGACGACGCGAAATCGGGCTGGGTACGGTTGCGGGTCGAGGTCCGCGACGAGCTCCGCAACGCCGCGGGCGCTCCGGTGCACGGCGGCGTCATGAGCGCGCTCGTGGACATGGCGGTCGGCGGCGCGCTCGCCACCGTCCACGAGGCCTCGGCGGGCGGCGTGGGGCAGACGACGCTCGATCTGAACGTGAGCTTCCTCGCCGCCGCCGTCGCCGGGCCGATCTTCGCCGAGGGAAGAATCTTGCGCCGCGGGCGGACGATCGCGTTCGGCGAGGCGACCATCACCGACGCGGCCGGCCGGGTGTGCGCGGTCGGTCGCGCGACCTACATGATCGTGGGGAAGGGCTCATGAAGTTCGGCACGCAGAATCTCCTCTCCATCCGCGACTGGCAGACCCACGCGGAGGTCTATGGTCACGCGCTCGCCGAGTGCAGGCTCGCCGACGAGCTCGGCTTCGACACGGTGTGGCTGGCCGAGCATCACTTCTCCGCCTACGGCATCTGCCCGTCGCTCGCCGTCCTGGCCGCGGCCGTCGCGCGCGAGACCTCGCGTGTGAGGATCGGCACCGCCGTGGTGATCGCGCCGTTCGCCCATCCCGTCCGGATCGCCGAGGAGTGGGCGATGGTCGACATCATCTCGGGCGGCCGGCTCGAGTTCGGCCTCGGGCGCGGGTATCAGCCGAAGGAGTTCGTCGGGCTCGGCGTGTCGATGGAGCGCACGCGCGAGCGCTTCGACGAGGGCCTGGAGCTCATCCGCCGCGCGTGGACGGAGGAGCGCGTGACCTTCGACGGCGACTTCTACAGCGCGCGGGACCTGGCCGTGCTGCCGAAGCCCGTGCAGCGGCCGCACCCGCCGCTGTGGACG
>Ga0075425_100007755_pt1 | contig 11356 bp, 6 predicted proteins | sample SoiMethybrSBSTD4_FD_75300 | JGI IMG/M metagenome (GOLD analysis project Ga0075425, IMG submission 75300) | Bulk soil microbial communities from a Populus tree surrounding site in Tennessee, USA - Soil MetaG P. TD hybrid SBSTD4 | ecosystem: Environmental > Terrestrial > Soil > Tree plantation...
TTTCTTGGCTTTGATCAGGAGATCGATTACAGACGGCGCAACGTGGAACCCATCCGCTATCACGTCGGCCGTCAAATTGTCATTAGTGAGAACTTCAGCCAAAATTCCTGGTGCACGATGGTCCAGCGGACGCATGGCGTTGAATGTGTGCGTCGCATGCCGCGCGCCCGCCGCAACGCCGCGCCGTGCGGACTCAAGGTCCGCGTCCGAATGCCCCAGGCTCACGGTCACTCCACGGCGTGCGGCCTGAGTTATGACTTCCGCAGCACCGTCGAGTTCCGGAGCAATCGTCAACACGCGAACATGCCCACGCGCGGCCTGCCAGAGCTGCTCAAACGTTCGCAGGTTAGGGACAATCAGGTCCTCAGCCCTGTGTACGCCTCGCTTAGCGTGACTTAGAAATGGCCCTTCGAGGTGAATCCCGAGTGGCCGCGCAGCGCCTGCGCCGTTTGCCTGAGCGCCTTCAATCGCGTCCGCCAACCGCTCGAGCGCGGCCATGGTGGCGTCGAGCGGCGCAGCGATGGTAGTCGGGCAGTATGCAGTCACTCCGTGTTGCGCCAAAAATCGCTCGAACTCAGAACGCCCGCTCTGGTCCACCTGCATTACGTCGAAACCCGCCGAGCCGTGGATGTGGATGTCAATGAACCCAGGTGCGATCGTGCAATCCTCAAAGTCCATGAGCTTGACGTTTGCCGGTAGGTTTACCGCGCTCCGCGCACTCAAACTAGTGACAATCCCGTCCTCAACGATGATGACAGGACTCGAGATGGTTGACGTCGGTGTACAGAGCGACTGCGCGGTATAGGCAATCATGGAAGAACACGACCGAGGATACACAACCGGGCGCACAGAAGAAAGCAGGCGAACCGGTCCGCGGCTGGATCTACCAACCTCCGGGGGCGAGCACCTCGCCAATTCTGGTCACTGCTACATTTGAAGAGTCTTCAAACCGCCCGGGAATTCCCCTATAATCCGGCACATTGTCTTTCATTGGAGACGCTGTGCTCGCCGCTCACAGTCAGGCAGAAACCGAACTTCGCATCTGTATCGTCACCGCCGAGAGCTCAACCTTCCCGGACATGCAGCATTTCCTAGCGCCCACATTTGCCGCCAGTCTGTCCCAAAATGAGGACCAGATTAATGAGGCACTTAACGATCTCGCGGTACGGGCCATCCTTATAGATCTGGACAGCGTTGGAAACGAGCCTGGCGATGGCCTGACACTTTTGAGCAACATCCGGCAGGCGCGCAATGACCTCGTTCTGGTGGCCATAACCCGCTCGAACAGCCGTGTGCTTCCGGTAAAAGCTAGTCAAGTCGGTGCCGACGAATTTTTCCTCGCTCCTCTCGATTTCCAGGCATTGCAGATTGTTCTCATCCGTGCCATCGAGAAGAGAGGTCTGCAGATCGAAGGCCAGCGTCTGGTGGAGCAGGCCGAAAACAAGAATGCCTTTTGCGACCTGATCGGCGGCAGCGAGTCCATGCAGCGCGTATATCAGGCGATTCAGGCGGTCGCTGACAGTAACACGACCGTTCTGCTTCGCGGCGAGAGCGGTACAGGTAAGGAACTGATTGCTCGCGCCATTGTTCAAAGCAGTAACCGGCGCCATCAGCCTTACGTATGCCTCAACTGTTCGGCGATTCCAGAGAACTTGATCGAATCCGAACTGTTCGGTCACGAAAAAGGTGCCTTTACCGGTGCCGATGCCGCAAAGCAAGGGCTGGTCGAATCCGCCAATGGCGGAACGTTATTCCTCGATGAGATCACCACTCTCGACCAGTCGCTGCAAAGCAAGTTGCTGCGAGTCCTGCAGGAGCGCACGGTACAGCGCGTGGGTGGGCGTTCTCCCAAGCGAATTGACTTTCGTTTGATCGCCGCCACGAATGATAATCTCGAAGAACTCGTGCGCCAGGGGCGTTTCCGTGAGGACCTCTACTACCGCATCAATGTTGTGCCAATATTCGTGCCGCCGCTCCGCGACCGGCAAGGCGACCTGCCGTTGCTGGTGGACCACTTCCTACGCATTTACTGCACCTCCAATAATAAGCCGCTTAAGCAATTGGAACCTGAGGCGCTCGAAATTATGGAGGACTATTCCTGGCCCGGGAATGTGCGTGAGTTGGAGAACATTGTGCAACGCCTGGTACTGATGAGCGGTTCAGGAAACATCAAGGCTGCGCATCTTCCACAGCAACTGCTTTATTCCAGCAACGCCAGCCAGGAGGCGATCCTGATTCCCGAAGAGGGCGTGGATTTTGACGCGGAGATGGAACGAATCGAACTTGCCTACCTCACCGCCGCTCTTCGCCGTACTCACGGAAAGAAAACAGCAGCTGCGGCCCTGTTGCGAATCGATCCGCAGCGCATGAAGTATCTGTGCCGCCGGCGAAAAATCGCCGTCGAAGGTTAATAATTAACCCATGCATGGTTAATTATTAACGGTCTCTGTAAATTATTAAACTTACCTCTTCGTCGCTCGCCGGCTCTCGCCGTCTAAGTTGCTGATTTTGTTGCCAATCGGTGGCGCCTCAGCCAGTGCTGTCGGTTTGGCACACCCATTGCAACATACCAATACGTCAGTCAGCAAAAATCAAAAAAGCTTAAGGAGCCGCCACCATGTCAATCGAGAAAAAGTCCCTGATCAGCAACCGCGCTGTAGCCAAGAAAGCCGTTGTCACGAAAGTCAGCGCGACCAAAGTAGCCAACGCCAAGCTGGCCGTAACCATGGCGCATCCGAAGGTAGGCCACAAGCTGGCCGTCAGCATGGCATCGCCGAAGGTCGCCAACAGACTCGCGGTAAGCATGGCTTCACCGAAGGTCGGCGCGCGCCTGGCCGTCAGCATGGCATCGCCAAAGATCAAGATCTGAGTCTTGCTGGATTGATGGGGCAATCGGCCTTGTAGTAAGTGATCGCTGGTGCAAACGTGGCGGTTTACGGCAGAGAGGCCGTGCACAGCAGAAGGTATCGAGGCCGAAGTAGCATGAGGGCTGAACTTAAGTTCAGCCCTTTTCTATTTGCTCACCACAATTTTCGCCGTACCAATTCCCGGCAGAAGCGCAGCCCAAAGCTACCCAGGCTCCGTCTTTCAACCAGCACTTTCGCCGTGCCAATAGTTCCCGGCAAAAAACTGCCGTCATTCTTCAGCCCGACCGTGCCTACGAAATATTGTGGCGGGTTTATGCCTTGCAGTTGCTCTTTGGTGTTGAGCCCTTCCGGCAGCGGCGCTGAACTCGCGGAGAGCAACGAAATCGTGCCGACAGCCGGCGCCACTCTCCCCTCAGGCAGTAGCCGAACTGTCTGCCCGATCCGCACATCGCGCATGGCAAACTCCGGGATGTAAACCAGCGCCTTCATTTCGGAGTTGTCAGCAACTTCCAACACGACATCTCCTTCATCCAGAGAACGGCCTAGCAGATCGTCGGCGCGCGGAGTCTCGACCACTCCAGAAATCGGGCTGACGATGCTAAGTTCCTTCAGTTGTTCGCGCGCGAGTTGGCTGTCGCTCATCTGGTGCTGCCGCTCCTGCTCGGCCGCGCCCACCTCTTTATAGCTCCGAATCGCGTTCACCAGCTTCGCGTTCGCCTCGGTCAGGTTGCGTTCAGATTCCTGCGAGCGCGATTCGATACTCAAATTGCGAAGCTGCACGAGAGTTGCGCCGGCAGTGATCTGTTCCCCTTCGCGCACCGAAACCGCCGTCACAATTCCCGGCACCGTGGCTCGAAGAACGGCAGTTCTTGAAGGCGTGAGCACGAATGAACCCCGAACGAAATCCGGCCAGATCGGCACCAATAAAACCAACAACCCAACGCTTGTCCCGATCATGAGGCGCTGGGGGGTGAACCAGGCTCGCATGCGTTCCTTCTTATCCAGGTAAAGCATTTTCATGAAGTTCACCAGAAGTTTGATTCGCGATCTGAAGACCCATGCCCCGATCGCAGCCGCGGGAACAAAAGCCCACTCGGGACTGAACGACTTCAGAATGTGATACGTCACCACCATCAAGAACGACAGCAGCAAATAGCTGTACATGCCGGAGAGCGTCGCATAGATGACATAAAAAGCCCGCTTGCGGCGCGGAACATAGGGCACCTCAGCGGGAAGCCGGAAAATATGTTTGCGCATCCACGCCGAAAGATATTCGGTGCTGGTTTCCTTCAGCGACGGTTCCTTGAGAATTTCTGAAAAAATCAAATACCCATCCAGCTTGATGAGAGGATTTAGGTTCAGGATGGAGACGCCGATCCCAGTGACCATCATTGCCTTGTAGGCCCAGTTGTGGACAGCCATCCCGGTGGCGGTTCCCCACCAGATGACGGTCGCCACAAAACAAACCACCAGATCAAGCCAAATTCCGGCAAAGGCCGTGACGATGCGCGCCCACCTGCCACCGAGGATCCAAACCTGGGTCGCATCACAGAAAAAACTAGGCGCAAAATACATCAACATGAAACCCATTTTTTCGATGGTGGCGCCGTAATGCTTTCCGGCAAGCCCATGAGCTGTCTCGTGTATCGCCGCCATGGCGCCGAACAGAAACCAGAACTCGATCAGATCTGAACCCGACTTGGCTGTGAAGTTATAAAACGCGAAACTGTCCGACCAGATTTCGCCAAGTCGGTCCGCCCACATCCATCCCATAAGAATGAATAGTCCGATGCTGGTCCAGGCGAACCAGGGCGTGAACAGAAAGCGAACCTTCGGATACAGCCAATCGATGTAGCTGTCGGCGTTGTCCCAGGTTTTGATCGTGATTTCGGCGAAATCAATTTGCCGCGAGCGGCGTTTCTTTCGCGATGAGCGCAGCTCTTCCTGAAGAGTGATGTTTCGTTCCAGAGGGCTCTTCCATAGCAGCGGGCTGTTCGTCTGTAGAAAGCTGGCCAGTTCCTTGACATCGTCTTCCAAGACTGCAGTGCCGGTCTGCTCTTCGAATTGCGTTGAGATTTCCGCCCAGGAGCTGCGGCCATCGAACATCTGAATCAATTGCCATTGCAGCGGAGAAAAACGAAACACTAGATCTGAGCCGGGTAGCTTGACCAGCGTCGTGGGCTGGCCATTCTCGATGTGTTCTTTGGCGATGACTCTCGGGTCAAGTTTAGGTGGCGTCTGCCGGACAATTCGCTCCGGCATCTCCGGCAGTGCAACTTCGAGAGCGCGAACAATGTTCATGGGGCATTGGGCAGGTGGAGATCAGCACGCATCCCAGGCCGCAGACCGGTGGTATTGCCAGTGAGTTCAGCAAGAATTTCGATGGTGTCGCTCGAGGGATCAACCACCGGGCTCACTTGGATTATTTTGGCGTGATAGCTTCGCTGATCTGAAGTTTCTGAAGCCGTAATATCGACTGTCGTGCCTGGGTGAACCTTCCCCAAATACTTTTCTGGCAGGGTAACGCGAATGCGAAGCGGAGCAATCGCCGTCACCCAGAAGAGCCGGTCATTTCTTACCACCGCTTGTCCGGCCCGTACGTACCGGCGCGCCACAATGCCGTCGAACGGCGCGGTAATACGCGTTTTCTCCAATTCCAGCTCTAACGATTGTTCGCTGGCCTTGGCATTCTGCAGTAGTTCCGATACTCGCTTGACATCCCACTGATCGGACTCAGCCTTGTATCGTGCGTGATCGAGCTGTTCCTTCGGAATAATCTGTGCTTCCCACAATTTCTGTGCGCGGGCGTAATCGGCTTCGAGCACCTTGGCTTCCGCTTCCCAGTTTCTCAAGTCATTTTCAGTACTGCGAGTTTTTGCGCGAGCTGCTTCGAGGTCAGCGGAAATCTGTCGGTCATCGAGCGTTGCCAGAAGCTGCCCCTTTTTCACAGCCGTCCCGGGCTCCGCCGTGACCTTCGCCAAGATGCCGTCGCGCTGCGCTGTTACATCAACTTCGTTTTCTACGATGATCGGGCCAGAAGCAAGGAATTCCGTTTGCGGCAACGCATTACTCACAGCGCGGGGTGTGATGTCCGGAGTTTTCGCCGGCTCCGATGCCGCGACCGTTCCCGTCGATGCGCCCGGAGAACGCGTGCATCCGATACCCACAACCAGCCACAGCGTCATAAGTATGATCATTGCTGATTTCGTCATAAATCCTCTTCCAGAATTACCAGCCAAACCAACTCCAGAGCTTTGACCAAATCCACATCCCGGGACGGCGGAAGAACACGACTCCCGCTGGTCGCCACCCGGTAACGATCTTTCCTCGCCCCTGCATGCCCGCGCGTAACGTCGCATCAGCGTTGGGAACTGCTACGCGTGCGAAAAAGAATGGCTCGGTATCTTTAAGAACTCCGAGCGGGCTCACCACCGCAATCCGACCATAGAACGTGCGCTCCGGAAAACTCTCGAATTTCAAGCGAGCTTTCTCCCCGGGACGTAGCAGGCCCGCGTCAGTCCCATCAATCGCTACATCCACCAGAGCCTGCGAGCTGTCCACAATGTCCACGAACGTGTCGCCAGCCTTCAGTTTGTGTCCCACCAGATTTTCGATCCGCGGCGTCGCGACAACTCCATCAATAGGGCTACGAATCGCAGTTTTATTCAGCCGCTCTTGCGCGCGCGCGACCTCGGATGCCCAATAATCCGCCTGCGCCCGTTGAATGCCTGCCTCACTCCCATCATTGTTGGCGAGAGCGCGGTCCATCTGTGCCCTGGCAGTCTCAAATTTCGCTTTGGCAGCTGCGAGCGCGGAACGGTATTCCCAGTCTTCGAGACTGGCGATCACAGCGTCCTTCTTTAGCGCGTCGCCTTCGCGTACATAAACCTTGCTGATGACTCCTTCAAATTCTGCTCCCAGATGTGCGGTGTGTGCCGGAGTGACAACTGCATCGCCGGTAACCCGCAGCGGCAGTGGAAACACAAGTAAGAACAAAACTGAGGCCGCGGCCCCCGCACCCCATGCCACTCGGCGATGCTTCTCAAGCGCAAGGAACTTCTTTTTCCGATCTACCAGGGGCTGCAGCACGCCGATGAATGGCACCTCTTTGTAGAGCGAGGCGTTGCGCAAGGCAACCGTGGCCTGGCTCGCCAGGACCTTGATCATTTCCAAATGCGCTTCGGTGAGAAAGTCCGGATCGCCGCTTTCAAACGAGAGAATTCCGACTCGTCCTTCTTCATCCGCAAGAGGAACGATGTGGCACGCGCGCATTCCAGTTTCCGCAAAATACTCGCGGAACTTGGCACGAGTCTCCTCGCGGTCGGAGTCGATTTCTTCTCCGCGTTGCGCGACCAGCAACGGCTCCTTCAGAATCGCGCCCCAACGCAGGATGTCGCGCAACCCGCGGTATTGCGGATCGTCGGCATTGAGTTGAGCAGTTCCAGAAACTGCTTTCAGCGTAATTCCACCACGTTCATCAAGGGCGATTCCCGCGCGCTCGTAGGGAATAACAGTCGCAGGACCGTTGACGATGGCCTGCAACACGCGATCAGTGTCGAGAGTCGAGGTAATTTCACCGCTGGTTTTGACAAGCGCTTCAAGAATTTCAACTTTGCGCTCCGCCATCAGGAGGCCGGCGTTGTGCAGTGCCCCTACAGCCGTTTCGGTGAGGCTCGTCAGCGCGAAAAGCTCATCCTCGTCGAAAGGGGTTCCGTCCATCCGGTTCACCGCTTCGACCACGCCGACCAGCGCACCGCGATCGATTAGCGGAGCCGCCATCAGCGAGAAAACTGCGCCCTCCTGAATCTCGGCGTTGCGGTTGATCAGGCGCTCGTCGTCGGAAGATTCAATCAGCAGCGCTTCCCCGTTGTCGGAGACATCCCCTGCAACGCCCTCTCCCGCCGTCTGAACGTCGCCTTCGTTCACGGTGGGATCCACTCCTGCTTGATACATCAGCAGCAGTGACTCGTCCGGCTGGAGTAACCAGACGTTTACCGCCTGACACTCCAAGACCTCTTTGAATTTCAGCCCGATAATCGGGAGCAGTTGGTCCAGCTCGAGCGTGGAGCCGAACACCTTTTCCAGGTCATAAAGCTGAGTGACCCGGGTGATCGAGGAAAGCGCGCTGTTACGCTCCTGCTCGTAAGCAACCGCGTTCGCCAGCGCATTCGCGGCAATGGCTGCGATGGGTTGCAGGGCGGCGAGATTGCTTTCCGTGATTGGACCTTCGAAGCCGACGACCTCGATCGCGCCAAAGAGTTCGTCGCCGCTCATCAACGGAATGTACGCAAGCGAATACGCTGTACGCCGAAGATTCAGGTGGGCGTATTGCTCTCGAGCTAACTCTTTTTCCGAAAAGATCAGCGGTTCAGGTTTCGCGGCAAGAACACCGAGCGTCCCGTGATCGCATGCAACTGTAGGGTCATGCACGGTGACATCGCCGGCAGTGGCCTGTGCCGTCCAGAATTGTTCGCCATCTAATGTGGTAAGAAAATAGACGGTTGCTGCGCTTCCCGGCAGAACATCCGCGACGGTTGCAGCAATGGTTCGGGCCCGCGGGAGAACTTCTCGTTGATCGAACAATTGGGCCGAGAAGGCGGCAATATCAACCGCCAGCACCGAACCCTGGGTCACCATAATTAACGCCCCGAAGTGACGTCGCGCGCAACCCGCCTTCTAGACCGTGGCCGGCGGGCAATTGCCCTCTTGCAAATTCCGAGCGCTTACTCTAAGTTGAGTGACTCTAGCAAAGGGATTTTACACTGTCAACGCAGTTTGCTCGCACTGAGCGCTGTATCGGAGCCGCCGTGGACATTGATGTTCGCACCATAGGAGCAGTGAAGATCGTCAAGTTGCGCGGGCGTCTCGCGCTTGGAGATCCTGTCGAGCGCCTTCGTGCCACTCTTGACGACCTGCTGGGCTCTGGAGAAAATCGATTAGTCCTCGACCTCGAGGAACTGGCAACCATGGACTCAAGCGGCATCGGATTGTTGAGCCGCTTCCTGACTTCAACGAAACAGCAAGGCGGATCTCTAAAGCTGGTCAATCCCTCCAAATTTGTGGTGCAGACCTTGAAGCTGGTCGGCTTGCTGAATCTCTTCGAAGTCTTTCCGGACACGCAGGCAGCCGCGGCCTCCTTCGGTTAGGTCGAATCCCTTACAACTTTCGTTGTATGCAATTGTTTTCAACGTGCTTAACTCCGAAAATTATCTTCTTTCCCATTGACACTCAGTTTCAGCACTCCGATAATCTCGACAACGGCTGCGCCGCCGAAGCTTCGTCATTTTAATTCAGCGCAGTAAAAAGCTTCTCAGCGAAGACCGCGATCTCCCGTAAAGTTCCTAGCGTTCATACGCCGCAAGGCGGAGTCTGCACACGTCCGAAATCAGAGGGGAACCTATGAAAGTCAGCTGTCGGATGCTCGCCAAAATGAATCCATGTCATTCAACCGCAGGGAAAAAGCTGAGGTGGCGATTAATGCCGCTGCTTTTTCTGTTGGGAATGCTTCCGACAATCGCGCGATCAGGTTTTGCGCAGACTCCACTTAACCTCGCCAACAATTTTTTTGTGACCGGCGATTATGTCGTGGCCGGCGCGTACAACATGACTACGAGTTTCCAAACGATTGGCGGGATCAGCTACGCTGTCGGTACGATCAAAGTACCTGACGCGAACTCCAAGGGCGTTCAAAACCCGGGCATTCAAGGGCCGACCCAAGTTCCCACAGGCGCGCAGGTCATCGCTGCGTTGCTCTACTGGCAGGCAGTTGAAAAAGTGGGAGCAGCCGGAAGTGGCCAAAATGGGTTTTTCAGACCGATAAACATCGCTAACGGGCCGGCTGCGCCGGGTTACCCGATTTCAGGAACAAATATCAGTGGCAGCACTACAGTTTCGTGGAGCTCCGGGGGATGCTCCGGCGGTTCAACCGGAAAAATGCTGCGGACTTACCGCGCCGATGTAGCCGGCGGAATGCAGGTGGACGCCCAAGGCAATACTATAGCGAATGGAACTTTTGAAGTCCGCTTGCCGAGCGTCGGCAATTCAACTCCCCTTACCTTGGGCGCCACTCTGGTTGTTATTTACCGGCTTCCTGCCGGCGCGGGTGGACCAAAGGCTCCACTGAACGCGATCGTGATCTACGACGGCGATTACTCTCAAAACACTGCACAACTGACCATGACCCAACCGTTGCGGGCATTCTATGACGCGGACCAAAGCACCGTCACTCGACTGACTCACATTGTTGGAGGCGGACAAAGCAACAAGTTCCAAGCGGTTTATTTATTCAACGGAGCGAATCCCCCGAATCAGCTCAACCCACTTCCCTCGCTTTATAGCAATGGCAAGCTTCCCCAATTTCCTGGTTACTACGGAACTTGGGACAACCCGACGTGGCTGTTCAACGGGAACAGTCCAATCAACGCAGATTCCGGCCTGGCGACCACGAAAGTCGTACCTAACATGAGCAATCAGGGATGCGTCTCGTGGGGCGCGGTGATCATGAGCACCACGGTCAAAAACACCGACGATGATGGAATACTCAACTCATGGAAAAACGCCCATGGCTACTGCGATTATTTGACAAACTCATCGTGCCAAGGATCGCAAGATGCGGGCTGGATTCCCCTGCCCGGCGCAACGGTAGGTCAGAAGGACATATTCCTGCAGTACGACTACATGTGCACCAAGGTAAACGGCCCTCCACAGGACGACGGTCTAAATGGGGCGGACAATTCTTGTACGGTTGGGGACGGCACAAATTATTCCTTCGACCCGCGCCTGTCGGTAGATCCGCTAGACAATAAGAACACTGTACAAAAGGTAGTTGAAGCTTTTAATGATCACAATGTGAATTTCGGTGGCAAGCCTTTTGTCTTGCATGCGGTGCCAGGCAACGCGATCTTAGAAACCTCGACCTATGGGCCTTACCCCAGTATTGTTCCGGCGACGTGCAGTGATACTGATCTGACCTGCCCATTCCCCAATCAGCCGGGCACGGTTGGATTCCGCGAGGGTCTCGCATACATCAAGAATCAGACGATCGAGCCGAGCACGGGCCTTCTTGGCTGCGATCCCGCGTCGGATCCGAACCCCTGCGTTGCGGTGTTTCATCACGGCAAGAAGGACAGCTACCACTATGCGTTGTTCTCACACGGAGTCGGCCTTCCTAACTGGTTTTTGTCGGATGGCTCGTTGTTGACCGTAAAGCAAACGACAGGCACGACCGTTACATTCACGACGAAGTCGGCTCACGGCATAAGCCGGATCCTGCAGAATCCAAGCGGGGCCACTGCGAGCGACAGTCAGTGTCAGTTCGGTCGAGTCACTGTCATCTTCGCGATTTCCAATCCCAACTTGAACGGTACTTTCTGCGCGAAGAACGTTACGTCAACCACATTTCAAATCACCGCAAACGGAACAGCAGGTGCTAATTACACTTCCATCACCGATCCAAACCTCGCAGTTGCCGACGGCAATGTCACCAGCAT
>Ga0075425_100007756_pt1 | contig 11355 bp, 7 predicted proteins | sample SoiMethybrSBSTD4_FD_75300 | JGI IMG/M metagenome (GOLD analysis project Ga0075425, IMG submission 75300) | Bulk soil microbial communities from a Populus tree surrounding site in Tennessee, USA - Soil MetaG P. TD hybrid SBSTD4 | ecosystem: Environmental > Terrestrial > Soil > Tree plantation...
GTCCACGGCGACGTGATACATCTGGCCGATGGGCAGGGTAACGTGGTGAAAGCCGCGGCCATGCACGGTGGTGATGATCAGGCCACCATCGTCGGTGATGACGAAGCGGTCGGCGTTCTTGGGGTCAAACCAGATGTCGTGGGTGTCGCCGCCCCAGGGGACGGGACGGAAGGTGTGTCCGCCGTCGGTGGAGTGGTGGAAGGCGCTGTTGGCCACCAGGACTTCATTTTCGTCCCGGGGGGAAACAGCTAGCCGGATGTAGTAGCCGGCACGGCCGATGAGGGCGCGATCCCAGTTGACAGCTTGCCAGTTTTCGCCGCCGTCGTCGGAGCGCCACACCGAGCCCTGGTCGGCGGTTTGGATAAGGGCATAAACGCGGCTGGAATCGCTGGGCGCGACCGCCACATCAATTTTGCCCACCGGCGATTTGGGCAGGCCGTGGCCCTGGATGCGAGTCCAGTTGCTGCCGCCATCGTGGGAGACCCAGATGCCGCTGCCCGGACCACCGCTGAGTTCGGCATAGGTGTGCATTTCCGCCTGCCACATGCCGGCAAAGAGGGTGAGGGGATTTTGCGGGTCCATGGAGAGGCCGGAGCAGCCGGTGTTCTCATCCGCGAACAGGACGCGGTCCCAGTGCTGGCCGCCGTCGGTGCTGCGATAGACGCCGCGCTCCTGCTGCGGGCCGGTGAGTCGCCCCAGGGCGCAGACGAAAACGATGTTGGCATTCTGCGGATTAACGATGACGCGGCCGATGCGGCCGGTCTGGTCCAGCCCCATGTGCGTCCAGGTCTTGCCCGCGTCGGTGGATTTGTAGACGCCATTGCCGGTCACGTCGGTGTCGCGGATCGCCCAAGCCTCGCCCGTACCTGCCCAGACGATGCTGTGGTCGGAAGCCGCCACCGCCAGCGCTCCGATGGCCGCCACCGGCTCTTTATCGAACACGGGGTCCCAGCGGTTGCCGCCGTCGCTTGATTTCCACACGCCGCCTGAGGCCGCGCCCGCGTAGTAGGTGCTGGGATCGCCGGGCACGCCGGCGATGGAGGCGACGCGGTTGCCGATCGCGGGCCCGACAAAGCGGAAGCGAAAACCCTCCTCTTTCTTTTCGTGGTCCTCCTCCTGGGCGAAGGCAGCGAAGGCCAGGCAGAGAACGAGAGGCACGATCAAGAGCAGGCGAAAGCGGGCGGTCAGCATGAATTCACCTCGCGTTGAGTCCCGCCCGTTATCAAGCTGGCCGGAACGGGGCATTGTAGACCCGGCAGGGCGGGGCCGGGCGCAGTCTTATATACTGTATCCAATATTCGCGTGGCAAGCGAATTCCCGTTGCCGGGCGACATTCAAAGCTAACCCAGGACTTCCGTCTTGGGCTTTACTATGCCGCCCCCAAAAAGGGACTGAGTTAAGCGCCACTAGGGGCGGGAGCTGGCGCAAACGGGCGGGAACTGGCGCCCAGCGTGCCGTGGGGCAACGCAGCTACGCCGAACTGCCGCGCACCTTCCAGTAAACGACGTACTTCTGGTCCGCAATTTTGTAGAACGGGACCAGGGAAACAGGCTCGCACTGACCGGTGGTGCGGAAAGCGAGCTGCTGGTTGGGCACGGGCTCGACCCAGCCCGCCGGATCCTTGGCGCTCGCGCTAACGAGCGGCAACGGTGAGGGAGTGCCATCCGGCGCCAGCGGCCCGTACACCAGATCCTTGGGCAGATCGTCGTTGCCCAGCTGACCGGCGAGCACCAGCGGGCCGTACATCACGGCTTGAAGCGAGTGGTCATCGGGCGTGGGCGCCACGTGCAGGCTCATGGGCAGTTCATAATCCACCTGGTCGCCACTACGCCAGCGTCGCTGCAGACGCAGATAGCTGCCGGAAGCGGCGGTCACACGCTCTGGCTTGCCGTTCACTTTTACGGACACACCTTTTGTCGCCCAGTAAGGGACACGCAGGTTGAGCGCCATATCCACCGGCTTTTCGGCCTGCACCGTAAGGCGAGTGCCCTGCTGCTCGGGGAAATTCGTGTCCTGGATGAGGCGAACGCCCTTTCCCGGCCAATTCAGTTCGGAAGCTATAAAGAGGTTGACGTACACGCCCTCGTTGTCGTGGAAGTAAATGCTGTCGTTAAACTTGGAAAATTCTTCAGCGCCGGTGCCGGTGCAGCACCAGAAGGAATCGTAAGTCGTGCCAAAGGTGCGCCAATAGCCGGGAGCCAGCGACACGTAATACATCTTCAGGCCGGCGGGATCCTGGGTGCCGAGGCGGCTGTTGAATAGCGTGCGCTCGTAGTAGTCCATGGCCGCCGCATCAGCGTTCCAGGAAAACATGTGGCGGGTAAGCTTGAGCAGGTTGTAGCCGCAGCAGCACTCTTCGGCAGCGGTGCCGAGCTCGCTGGCCAGCTTACCGGGCTCGGTGCGCCAGTGCTCGTCGTTGCTGGTGCCGCCGGTGGCGTAAGCGCGCTGGCTGGTGATTTCACGCCAGAAATACTCGGCGATGTTGCGGTAGCGCTGCTCGCCGGTGAGCTCGTATTCGCGAGCGGCGCCAATCACCTTGGGAATATTGGTGTTGGCGTGCAGGCCCTTAAGTTCGTCCTGGCCCTGGGCGAGCGGATCGAAAAATCTCTTGTGGTCGAAGCGGTGGCCCAGCTCCAGGTATTCGGATTTCCCAGTAGCGGCATACAGGTTGTAGAACACTTCATTCATGCCGCCGAATTCCACCATCTGGATGCGGGCGAATTGCTCGTCGCTGATCGGGCGGGCCCAGTTCCCTACCCAGCCCGCCATCTTCTGCACAGTATCGAGCGCCTGCTGGTTGCCGCAGTGCTCGAACATATCGAGGTGGCCGGCCATGATCTTATGAGTGGTGTAGAAAGGCGCCCAGACCCGCTTGCCTGCGCGCAGGCGGTCAAACAACTCGGTGGGAAAGGCGCTGAGATAACCGCCGCCATTGGCCTGCTGGCACTTGGCCAAATCGGCCACCAGTTGATTGGCCTTGGTCTTGAGTTCTTCGTCGCCGGTGCTGGAATACATAAGCGCGCAGGCGGAAAGGTAATGGCCGCCGGTGAAGTGGCCGCGCAGTTCTACATCCGGCGCTTCCCAGCCGCCGAAGGGCTGGGCGTTGGATTGCAGTCCGGCGGTGACGCGGAACATGTGCGCCAGGCGGTCGTTGGGCAGAAGGTGAAGGTAGGCGCGGTTGAACTCCTGCTGCTGCTGAAAGATGCCGGGGCGCAGGCGCACCTGGGTCATGGGAAAGGGCTGCAGGCGGGGAGCGACCTTATCGGGAACGGCGGCCGCAGCAGGAGCGCCACCAAAAGAGAAGACGCGAGGCGCAACGGCGCCGAACAGACGATGAGATGCAAGCGCAGCTCCGGCCAGGCCGGCGATGGAAAGCCACTGGCGGCGGGTCATGTGCGGAAGCGACTTCATAGTGGACTATGATCCTTTCTTTTCCTGGCCGTAGTAGGCGCCGGGGCCGTGCTTGCGCAGGAAGTGCTTATCGCGCAGAGCGTCGGCCAGCGGGCGCACATCGGGATTCAGCATCAGGCTGGAAGAAGCCAGCCAGGCTACCTGCTCCAGCATGACGGCGACGTGCACGGCTTCCTCAACGGTCCGGCCCCAGCAAAAAGGCGCGTGCCCGGCCACCAGCACGGCGGGCATGTGCATGGGGTCAAGCTTCTCGAAGCGGCGCACGATGACCTGGCCGGTGTTGAACTCGTACTCCGTCTCAATTTCCTCGCCTTGCAGGTGCGGGGTAACCGGAATCGGCCCGCGAAAGTAGTCGGCGTGAGTGGTGCCGAGGCAGGGAATTTCGCGGCAGGCCTGGGCCCAGGCGGTGGCGTGGGAAGAATGCGTGTGCACCACGCCTCCGATGTGGGGAAAGGCGCGGTAGAGGACCAGATGCGTGGGCAGGTCAGAGGAAGGCCGCAGCGTGCCTTCCACGATAGCGCCGTCGAGGTTGGTAAGAACAACGTCCTCGGGACGCATGGTGTCGTAAGGCACGCCGCTGGGCTTGATGGCGACCACGCCCTGGTCGCGAGCGATGGCGCTGCAGTTGCCGAAGGTATCAATCACCAGGCCGCGCGCCACCAGTTCGAGGTTGGCTTGCAGAACAGTTTTCCGCAGGGCTTCCAGCATCATGGGAGTCTCACCAGCCCTGCCAATATAGTGCCGGGGGCCGATGCCGGCAAACCTGCAACCAGTTAGCTTGCGGTCGTCTCGCGATACTGCTGCCCGGGCTGCAGTTCGGTGGAGGGAAAATTGGGCTGGTTGGGGCGAGTCCGGATAGTGCTGCGTTTCCAGGCAGAAGCCATAACGGCGGCGGTACACCTTGCCGCCTTTGCCATGAGCGCTGCCGTCGAGAAAATTGCCGCTGTAAAACTGAATGCCGGGCTGGGTCGTGAGAACCTGCAACACGCGCCCGCTCCCCGGTTCGTAAACCTCCGCCGCCGGCACCAGTGCACGGTCGCCTTCCCGGCCGGGAATCCAGTTGTGGTCGTATCCTCCTGCCAGCTTCAGTTGCTCATCGTCCGCAGAAATGCGAGCGCCGATGGCCGTTCTCTCGGTGAAATCCAGCGGCGTGCCTTGCACGCTGCGAATTTCTCCCGTGGGGATGAGGTTGGCATTCACCGGGATGAAATGGCGGGCATGAATGGTGACCTCATGCTTAAGAATGTTGCCTTCTCCCTGGCCGGCAAGGTTGAAGTAAGAATGATTAGTCAGATTGACGATGGTGTTTTTATTAGTGGTGGCGGAATAGTCCATCCTCAATTCGTTCTGGCCGGTTACGGTGTAAACCACCGTGGCGGAGAGCTCGCCGGGATAGCCCTCCTCACCGTCGGGGCTGAGGTAGGTTAACTCAAGCGAGTTGCCGGAAACTTCCTTCGCTGTCCACAATCTTTTGTTGAATCCCGTAGTGCCGCCATGAAGACTGTTGTCGCCGTTATTGCGGGGGAGAGTGTAAATAACGCCATTCAGAGTGAACCTGCCGCGCGCAATGCGGTTGGCAAAGCGGCCGATGATGGCGCCAAGGTAAGGCTTGTCAGCTTCATAGCCGGCGAGCGAGTCGTAGCCGAGCACCACGTCGGCCAACTTCCCGGCTCGGTCGGGGGCCTGAAGGGAGACGATGGCGCCGCCGTAGTCGGTAATCGCGGCCTGCAGACCGTTCTGGTTGGCAAGAGTGAAGAGTCGCGCCGGCCGTCCATCGCGGGTTGTGCCGAACGGTTTCCTGGCCATTCCCCCTATTTTAGGCGATGCCGCCCGTTGTTTGGCGCGCGCGATAATTTCGGCCCATAACGTTGTTGACGGGCGTAGATGTCATCGGGTGTCCGCGTTGACAGCCGGCGCTGGAGTGGACTACAACCGGGGTTCGCCACGTTCGCAAAGTGTTGTTTTGGAAACGGGAGCTCATCATGACGAAATTATGGATGTGCACGGCGCTCGTGTTGACCTTCGTGTCGCTGGGCCAGGCGCAGACTGCGGCGGCTACTCCGCCCATGGGCTGGAACAGCTGGAATCATTTTGCCTGCAAGGTTACTGCGGCCGATATCCGTGCCGCCGCCGACGCCATCGCCAGCAATGGCATGAAGCAGGCCGGTTACACTTACGTGAACATTGACGACTGCTGGCAGGGCAAGCGCGACGCGCAGGGGAACATCCGCGCCAACCAGCGCTTCGGCGACATGAAGGCGCTGGCCGACTACGTACACAGCAAGGGCCTTAAGATCGGCATTTACTCTTCGCCCGGCCCCAAAACCTGCGCCGGCTACGAAGGCAGCTATCGTCACGAAGAGCAGGACGCGAAGCAGTACGCCGCCTGGGGCTTCGATTACCTCAAGTACGACTGGTGCAGCGCCGAAAAGGTTTACCAGCCCAGCCAAATGCCCGAAGTCTATAAGAAGATGCACGACGCGCTGGCCGCAACCGACCGGCCGATCGTATTCAGCCTGTGCCAGTACGGGCTGGACCGCGTGTGGCGCTGGGGCGGCTCTGTCGGCGGAAATCTGTGGCGCACCACCGACGACATCAGCGACCATTACGACCGCATGGCGCTGATCGGCTTCGGGCAGAACGGACTCGAGCGCTTCGCCGGACCCGGTCACTGGAACGATCCCGACATGCTGGAGATCGGCAACGGCGGCATGAAGCACGACGAGTACATCACTCACATGTCGCTGTGGTCCATTCTGGCGGCGCCGCTGCTGGCGGGAAACGATCTCTCCAAAATGAGCGCGGCAGACCTGGCCATCCTTACCAATAAGGAGGTAATCGCAGTTGACCAGGACGCAAAGGGCGTGCAGGGGCGCCGCGTGGCGCAGGAAGGGCCCCTGGAAGTGTGGGCCAAGCCGCTGGCTGACGGCAGCTATGCCGTAGGCCTGTTCAATCGCGGCGAGTCGGCGAATCCGGTGACGCTGCAGTTGAAAGGCATTGGCATCAGCGGCAGCGCTCACGTTCGCGATTTATGGGCGCATCGCGATTTGGGTTCGTTCAGCGGCAGCTACACGGCGACCGTGCCCAAGCATGGAGCGGTGATGCTCAAGGTGAGATGAGGGTGGTGGGCTTGCTTCAATCCCGTGCTGACAGATTCCCACATTTGACCGCCGAGGCTTCGTCATGATGCTGGCAGAGATGAATGCGGCCAAATGTGGGGCACCCGCCCTGCTCACCCTTTTGCTTCCTCTGCTAATCTGAGAGTGTGGAGATTGCCTGCGCCGCGATTCTGTTCGACATGGATGGAGTGCTCATTGACTCCACGCCGGCAGTGGCACGGGTTTGGAGCCAGTGGGCGTGGGAGCGCGGCTTCGATCCGGAGAAAGTAGTACACATGGCTCACGGCCGCCCCAGCATTTCCACCATTCGCGACCTGCTGCCCAATGCCGACCACGAAGCGGAAAACCGTGAGGTGGAACGGCGGGAGATTGCCGACCTGGAGGGCGTGATTCCCTTACCCGGCGCCCGGCACTTGCTGGCAACCCTGCCCCCGGAGCGCTACGCCATTGTGACTTCATCCACACGCAAGCTGGCGGAGGCGCGGCTGCGCGCCGCCGAGCTGCCGCTGCCGAAATTCTTCGTGACCTCCACCGATATCGTGAACGGCAAGCCTCACCCGGAGCCTTATCTGAAGGCCGCCACCAAGCTGGGCGCAGACGTGCGGGAATGCATCGTGGTGGAAGATGTGCCTTCCGGCATTCGCTCCGGCAAAGCTGCGGGGGCGCGGGTAATTGCGTTTCCTACTACAGTCAAAGCAGAGGAACTACGCGCCGCGGGAGCGGATTGGATTCTGGGGAACTGTGGGGACGTAAGCCTGACGACACACCTCGGGTCAGATCTCTGCCTACAATTAAGAGAGCAATCCCTTCCGTAGCGCCGCCGTCTCGGCGGCTGTCCGTGCGAGCGTCTCGCTCGCACGCGGCGGAGGCGGGACGCCCCCGCGACAGCCGGCAAGATGCCGGCGCTACAACGCCGCGCAAGATTTGATATAGTCTGCCCCCGAGGTGCCCTATGGCGCGAATGGTCCGCTGCGGCCTGATCCAGGCTCATAACGTGCTCGATGCCAGCCACACGCTGGCGCAAATCAAGAAGGCCATGATCGAGAAGCACGTCAAGTTCATCGAAAAGGCGGCGCAGAAGAAGGTGCAGATCCTGTGCCTGCAGGAGCTGTTCTATGGACCTTACTTTTGCGCCGAGCAGAACGCCCGCTGGTATGAACTGGCCGAGCCGGTGCCGGAAGGCCCCACCACCAAGCTCATGCGTAAGCTGGCCGCCCGCCATCACATGGTTCTGGTTGTCCCTGTTTATGAACAGCCGATGCCGGGATTGTACTTCAACACCGCCGCGGTGATTGACGCTGACGGCAGCTACCTGGGCAAGTACCGCAAGCACCACATCCCGCACTGCCATCCCGGGTTCTGGGAAAAGTTCTACTTCACGCCCGGTGATTTGGGATACCCAACATTTCAGACCAAGCACGCGCGGGTGGGCGTTTATATCTGCTACGACCGGCACTTCCCCGAGGGCGCGCGCATCCTGGGCCTGAATGGAGCGGAAATTGTGTTCAATCCCTCAGCCACCGTGGCCGGGCTCTCCGAATATCTGTGGGAACTGGAGCAGCCGGCGCACGCGGTGGCCAACGGCTACTTTGTGGGCGCCATCAACCGGGTAGGCGAAGAGAAGCCGTGGAGCATCGGCGAATTTTACGGGAAGAGTTACTTCTGCGATCCGCGGGGAAAAATTGTGGCGCAGGCCAGCCGCAACAAGGACGAACTGGTGACCGCGGACCTGGACCTGGACATGATCACCAAAGTGCGACAGACCTGGCAGTTCTACCGCGACCGCCGGCCGGAGACCTACACGCAGCTCACCTCGCAATCGGCATTCAGCGCGGCCGCGGACTGAGACATCGCCATGGCTGCCACTCCGTCTTCTACGGCACAATCGCGCCTCGCCGGCAGTTCCCTTTACAACTCCGACCTGGCGCCGGTTCCGGCCGAGCGCCGCACCTGGAGCACCTACAACTACTCGGCGCTCTGGATTTCCATGTCGGTGAACATTCTCACTTACATGCTGGCCGCCAGCCTCATCCAGGGCGGCATGGACTGGAAGCAGGCGCTGGCCACGGTGTTCGTAGGCAACTGCATTGTGCTGGCACCCATGCTGCTCAACTCGCACCCGGGCGCGCGCTACGGCATTCCATTTCCCATACTGGCGCGGGCATCGTTCGGCGTGCTGGGGGCGAACGTGGCGGCGTTGCTGCGCGCCATCGTGGCCTGCGGCTGGTTCGGCATTCAGACCTGGATTGGCGGCGAGGCCATCAACACGCTGCTGGCCACGCTCTGGCCGCAATGGAAGCAGGTGCCGCTGGCGCCATGGCTGTGCTTTTTTCTGTTCTGGCTGATCAATCTGGTGGTGATCATCAAAGGCGTAGAGTGGATTCGCGTTCTGCAGGGGCTCAGTGCGCCGGTGCTGATCGGGGTTGGGCTTCTGCTTCTGGTGTGGGCTTATCGCGCCGCGCACGGCTTTGGGCCCATGCTGTCGGCGCCGTCGAAATTCGCCAACTCTGCCGATTTTCTGAAGTTCTTCGTACCCGCGCTGAACGGGACGGTGGGCTTCTGGGCCACACTTTCGCTGAACATTCCCGACTTCACCCGCTTTGCCCGGGGGGTGCGGCAGCAGGCGGTGGGCCAGGCGGTGGCGCTGCCCACCACCATGGCGCTTTATTCCTTCATCGGGATCGCGGTGACCTCGGCGACGGTCGTCATCTATGGCAGCGCCATCTGGGACCCGGTGCAACTGCTCAGCCGCTTTCATTCGCCGCTGGCGGTGGTGCTCGCGCTGCTGGCCATTCTGCTGGCCACCTTGAATGTGAATATCGGGGCCAACGTGGTCTCGCCGGCCAACGATTTTTCCAACCTGCGGCCGCGGCTCATCAGCTTCCGCACCGGCGGCATCATTACCTGCTTCGCGGGCGTGGCCATGATGCCGTGGAAGCTGCTGGCCAACTACCGAACCTTTATTCTGGGCTGGCTGAGCGGCTATGCGGCGGTCCTGGGGCCGCTGGCGGGCATTTTGATCTGCGATTACTACCTGGTGCGGCGGCGCGTTCTGGCCGTAGACGACCTCTACCTGCGCGGCGGCGCGTACGAATATTCCGCCGGCGTGAACTGGCGGGCCGTGGCTGCGCTGGCGGCTGGCTCCGGGGTGGCGCTATCGGGATTGGTGATCCCGAGCTTCCACTTTTTGTACGACTATTCCTGGTTTGTCGGTTTCGCCGTGGCCTTTGTCGCATACTATGCCTTCATGTACTCAACCCCCGCCGCTCAGCCTTTGCCGGAGTCCTGAGCAACCCTGACGTCAGTCCGCAGGTCCGGTGTGAGCCTGGCGGAGAACCTGTTCACCCCAGCTATGCAATTGTTTGGCATAATGCCAGGCACACGATCGAAGAAGGGAGTGCTTCCATGCCCAAGATCAAAGTTCACAATCTCACCCTGAATTACGAGCAACAAGGATCGGGAGAACCCCTTATCCTGATTCCTTACCTCACGGCTGATCACGCCTGTTACGCCTTCCAGGTGCCGGAGTACGCGAAACACTTCACCTGCATCTCTGTTGATCTGCGGGGAACAGGAGAATCTGACAACTCCCCCACTGCTTATTCCACAGAGCTTCTGGCCGACGACATTGCAGGTTTCATGCAAGCGCTGAGATTGCCGGCGGCTCACGTTTCAGGTGTATCTCTCGGCTCGGCGGTGGGAACGTGGCTGGCGGCAAAGTATCCCGCGAAAGTGAAGTCGCTTTCTTTGCACAGCAGTTGGCCAAAGACCGACCTCTTCGTGAAAACCGTAGTCGAAGGCTGGCAGACGATGGCCAAAGGTTTGCCCAGCGTCGCTGAAATGACCATTCGCGGCATCTTTCCCTGGTGCTTTACCCCCGAACTGTATGCCGCCAAGCCTGAGTACATCCAATCGCTCGCTGACTTCGTGCGCGGGAGGCCTGCGCAGTCACTGGCTTCATTTATCCAGCAGTCAGACGCCGTAATCAATCATGATGCCGACGGACAACTCCGCAAAATTACGGCGCCGACACAGATTACGTTCGGCCGTTTTGACCAGGTGACCTCGACTCGATTCGCCGATCGCCTGAAGCAGAACATCCCACATTCCGAACTCGTGGTGTTTGAAGGCTGTTCCCACGCACCCCTGTACGAGAAGGTGGAGGAGTTCAACGGCACGACCTTGCAATTCCTGCAACGGCAGGCCGGGGCCGCGCCGCGCGCAGTCGCGGTGTGATGGTGGAGAACCGCCGCGCGGCAACACCACCGGTCAACGACACCCGACTGCATGGTCAGACATTCACGCCGGCAGCAGGTTGCGCTGTGGTTCGTCTGACCTTACGTACAGACGCAGCAGCCCAGCTCTGAATGTCCCATATCAAAGCTGCTGCCGAGCCAGGCAGCTCACCCGGAGCGATTCCGGTTATCTGGCCGGCACGGGCCGAGAACACGGGTTTCAGAGAAAGGTTGAGATACTCTCGATTTCGAGGCCACCCCGGCGAGGTCGCAGCATCAATCCTTCCAACATCAACTCAATTCCACGGAGTATCTCAACTATGAAAACACGATTCGCCTTACTGGCCGCGCTGCTGGCCGTAACAGCTCTGGCCCTGGTTCCTGCCGCTTCCGCACAGATTCACAGCGGCGGGTTCATTCCTGTCGCGTCGCAATCACTCACAGTTCCCGTCGCGGGTGGAGGCTCGACTACCGGCACGCTGACGGGAATTAAAGTAACGAACATCACCTCCACCGGCAGTGGACTCGTGGCGAGTGGCCTGGCTACCGTTGTTACCAGCACGGGAACGTTGATCGGCTCGTTCACTAAC
>Ga0075425_100007758_pt1 | contig 11355 bp, 9 predicted proteins | sample SoiMethybrSBSTD4_FD_75300 | JGI IMG/M metagenome (GOLD analysis project Ga0075425, IMG submission 75300) | Bulk soil microbial communities from a Populus tree surrounding site in Tennessee, USA - Soil MetaG P. TD hybrid SBSTD4 | ecosystem: Environmental > Terrestrial > Soil > Tree plantation...
ATGAGGCGGTGCCGCTGCTGCGGTTCTGCCTGGAGCGCGGGTATCAGCTGCGCTTCATCGAGCAGATGCCGCTGGACGCCCAGCACGGCTGGCGCCGGGAGAACATGGTCACCGCGGACGAGATCCTGGTTGAACTATCGGCGGAGTTCTCGCTGAAACCCGACGACTCCCGCACCCGGGGCTCGGCGCCCGCCGAGACATTCCTGGTGGATGGCGGCCCGGCCCGGGTAGGCGTCATCGGCTCGGTGACCAGGCCGTTCTGCGGGACGTGCGACCGGGTGCGGCTGACCGCGGACGGCCAGGTGCGCAACTGCCTGTTCGCGCGGACGGAAAGCAACCTGCGTGACCCGATGCGCGCCGGGGCCAGCGACGAGGAGCTGGCCACGATCTGGCGGCAGGCGGTGGCGGCGAAACTGCCCGGCCACGGCATCAACGACCCCGGCTTCCTGCAGCCGTCCCGGCCCATGTCGGCCATCGGCGGCTGACCCGGGCCAGCAGGCCACCCGCCGCGGCGCCTTCTGCCCGGCCGACGGCGCACCGGCCCGGGCTCCTCTCAACCACGACCGTGTCAACGGCTTGCCACGGTGACTATCCCGATATATCGTTGAGATGTCTAGAAGTAATAACGATGGTTCCGGAAGTGCGATGAGCATCGCCGGGACCGGCGCGAAGGGAGCACGGCCATGCACGACGAAGAGGCATGGGAGGAGCACGGCGAGCACGAGGGCCGCCGGCACCGCCACGGCGGCCGCACGCGGATGCGGATGGGCCCGCCCGGGCCCCCCGGTGGCCCGCGCAGGCGCGGCGGCTGGGGCCCAGGCTGGGGGCCGGGACCGGAGATGTGGCTCGGCCGCGCGAAGTTCATGCGCGGCCCGCGGGTCAAGCGCGGTGACGTCCGCGCCGCGGCGCTCGCGCTGCTGGCCGAGGAGCCCAGGAACGGCTATCAGATCATCCAGGAGATCGGCGAGCGCAGCGGTGGCGTGTGGCGGCCCAGCCCCGGGTCGGTCTATCCCGCCCTGCAGCAGCTCGAGGACGAGGGGCTGGTCCAGGCCGAGACGCCCGAGGGCGGGCGCCGCCGGTACACGCTGACCGCGGAGGGGCAGGCCTACGTGACGGCGCACGCGGACGAGGTCAGCGCGCCGTGGGACGTGGTCGCCCGCAGCGTCGGTGACGACGCGATGGAGCTGCGGGCGCTGATCGGACAGGTCGCGATGGCGGCCGTCCAGGTTACGCAGGTGGGCAGCGATGCCCAGGTGGCCCAGGCGCACACGATCCTCACCGACGCCCGCCGCAGCCTGTACCGGATCCTCGCCGCCGACGACGAGCCGGCCGGCGACTAGCCGGGGCGCCCTGGCCGGCCAGGGCGCCCCAATCGCGGAGCTAGGCTCGTAACGGACCTCAGGGAGGCGGTAGGGGTGGCAGTGGCTCCGGATGCGGAGAGAACGGCTGGCAACGGGCAGCGTGCGCCGATGGCGATCACGGTGGCGGGCCTGACCAAGAACTACGGCGAGATCGAGGCCGTCCGCGGCATCGACTTCGAGGTGCCCACCGGGGAGACGTTCGGCTTTCTCGGCCCGAACGGCGCCGGCAAGTCCACCACCATCAAGATCCTGTGCACGCTGGCCCGGCCCACCTCGGGGACCGCCCGGGTGGCCGGTCACGACGTGACCACCGAGCGGGACCGGGTCAGGCGCAACATCGGGCTGGTGTTCCAGGACACCACGCTCGACAACTACCTCACCGGCGCGCAGAACCTCCGTTTCCACGCCGACCTGTACGGGGTGCCCGCGGCCGCGGTGGCGCCACGGATGCAGCAGGTCATGGAGATGGTCGGCCTGTGGGACCGCCGGGACAGCCTGGTCATGACGTACTCCGGCGGCATGCAGCGCCGGCTGGAGATCGCGCGCGGCCTGCTGCACGCGCCGCGGGTGCTGTTCCTGGACGAGCCCACCGTCGGGCTCGACCCGCAGACGCGCACCTCGATCTGGGAGTACATCAACGAGCTGAAGGCCCGTGAGGACATCACCATCTTCCTCACCACGCACTACATGGACGAGGCCGAGCACTGCGACCGGATCGCCATCATCGACCACGGGAAGATCGTGGCGATCGACACGCCGGAGGCGCTCAAGGCCAGCGTCGGCAAGGACCGGGTGACGATCCAGACCGCCGACGACGCGGCCGCCATCCACGAGCTCGGCCGGGACTTCGGGATCGAGGCCGGCGTGCACGAGGGCGCGGTCACGTTCTCCGTGGCCGGCGGGGAGGAGTTCGTGCCGCGGCTGTTCGCGGGGCTCTCGGTCCCGATCCGGTCGGTGAGCGTATCCCGCCCGTCGCTGGACGACGTGTTCATGAGCTATACCGGAAAGACCATCCGCGACGCGGAGGCGGGCGGCGCTGACGCGATGCGCCAGATGGTGGCGCACATGCGGGGGAGGCGGTAGATCATGGCGACGCAGACCACCCCGGCGGTGCCGGCCGGGGACGAGGCGGCCCTGGCCGGGCAGATCAGGGTAGCTGTTCCCGAGCACAGCCTCCGCTCGGACCTGCGCGCCGTCAGCATCGTGTGGCAGCGGGAACTGATCAGGTTCCGGCGCGACCGGCTGCGGGCGGTCACCTCGCTCATCCAGCCGCTGCTGTTCCTGCTCGTGCTCGGGACCGGCCTGTCGTCGCTGGCCAAGGGCAGCATGCCGCCGGGCGTCAGCTTCAAGGCCTTCATTTACCCCGGCGTGCTGGCCATGTCGGTCATGTTCACCGCCATCTTCTCGGCGGCCTCGATCGTCTGGGACCGTGAGTTCGGGTTCCTGCGGGAGATGCTGGTCGCGCCGGTGAGCCGGTCGGCCATCGTGATCGGCAAGATATTTGGCGGCGCGACCATCGCCACCTTCCAGGGCATCATCATGCTGGCGCTGGCGGGCCTGGCCGACGTGCCCTACAACCCGGTCCTGCTGATCACGCTGGCGGCCGAGCTGTTCCTGCTCGCGTTCACGCTGACCTCGTTCGGGGTCATGATGGCGGCCCGGATCACCCAGTTCCAGGCGTTCATGGCGCTCACGCAGATGCTCGTGCTGCCGCTGTTCTTCTTGTCCGGGGCGCTCTACCCACTGCACGGGCTGCCGGCCTGGCTCAGCTTCCTCACCCGCATCGATCCGCTCACCTACGTGGTGGGGCCGATGCGGCACGCGGTGTTCACCCACCTGAACCTCAGCGAGGAGGCGATGCATGCCCTGTCGCCCGGCATCACATGGGGCGGCTGGGTGGTGCCGATAGGCCTGTCGCTGGGGATCGTGGCGGTCATGGGGCTGGTCATGATGTGTGTGGCCATTGTCACATTCAGCAAGCCCGAGTAGTTCGATCGCAAATAGCTAAGAAAAAGTAAATGCCGCGCCCGTTATCGAGCCGGTTCGGCCATACCGAACGCGCCGCGCTTTGCTGACCGGAAATGGCCACTGCGCGTAGTGGCACCGGGTTCTTTATTACTCAACGAAGCCGGCAGTACCCGCCCAGGAACGGCGCCCCGCCAACGGGCCGGGGGGCCGCATGGCCATCGTCCGCTACCCGCGCCCGGCATACCTCCGGGCCGCCGTCCGGGCCACGGCCAGAACCCGTCCGGGGCTACTTCGGTAGCCCGTCCGGCCCGGGCCCCGCCGCGCCAGGGCAGCGACACCGGGCAGCGACACGCGGAGGGGCTAGCCTGCCCACGACGTGACTCCGCAGGTGGCCAAGCCCCTAAGCGTCGCAGGTGGCCAGCACCCTGGCCGCCAGGAGACCAGGCCCCACGGGCATAGAGCGACTGGGGGTCCGGGGGTATCCCCCGGGAAAAGCACTGCGAGCCACGGCGAAGCCGGCCAAAGGCCGGCGAAGATAGAGCGACGCCGGGTGGCTACGGGGGCGAACCACCCGGCGTCGCATTCATCGGCGTTCCGACGGGGGCCCGGAACGCCGGCAGGTGCTCCGACGGGGGACCAGAGCACCGTATGCATGTTACACCGAAACCCCCCCTTGCGCGTCAAGACCGGATTACCTGTCCCGCGCGTCGGGGGTGTTTTTAACCGCCGGACAGGGGCCGCCGGCACGGGGTGTAACCGGCCCTCCCGGGCTAGCCGTTGCCGTGCTTCGGGCCGTCGCCGTAAGTGCGGTCCGGCTGGCCGCCAGCACCCTCATCGGCGGAATCGCCGCCGGGCGGGCGGTAAACGGTCGGCAGGTTCGGTTCGTAGGCGCGGAAACCCTTGGTGCTGTTGGGCTCGCGGCCGCCGTTTGCGAACACGACAGCGAAATAAGGGATCGCGATGGCGCCGACCGCGGGGATGGCCGTCAGCCAGCCGCCGCCCTTGGCGAACACCACCACGGCGACCACGAAGCACACCACCCGGATCGCCATCATGATCAGGTACCGGCGCTCGCGGTAGGAGATGTCGGCCGACTTCGACCGCTGCGCCTCGGTGACCAGATGTGCGCTAGGGCGGCGGACCCTGCGCCTAACCATCACAACTTCAAGCTATGCCCGCTGCGCGGGTGCGTCATCCCTGGGGCGGCGTTCCGGGGAAGGCAGCGCCCCGCGCGCGGCGCGGACCGCACGACATCTGGAACCATGGCGCTGACGATGCCATGGTCATCGCGAGCCGGCCGGGGCCCCTCCCGGGGTGCCGGCCTGGCGGGTGGGTGGCGGCAGGACGGCGACCTTCTGGAGGGATCATGACTGACCGTACGTACCGGGTAACGGAGATCGTCGGCACCTCGGCCGAAGGCGTCGAGCCCGCGATCCGCAACGGCCTGCACCGAGCGGGGCAGACCCTGCGGCACCTGGACTGGTTCGAGGTCACCGAGATCCGGGGCCAGATCGAGGACGGCCGCGTGGCCCACTTTCAGGTGGGCATGAAGGTCGGGTTCCGGCTCGAGGACGCCTGATCGCTGCCCCACCGCGGGCGGGATATCCGCGCTAGCTGGCCTGGCTCACGGACGACATGTTGAAGGCGTCCACCCGGACCGGCGGCATGGCGGTGCGGGTGAAGTAGTCGCCCCACTCGCGGGACAGGGCCGGCCCGGTGGCGCCCACCTCGGTCACCCTGGCCAGCATGCTCACCGGGCTCTCGTTGAAGCGGAAGTTGTTCACCGCCGCGGTGACCTCACCGTTCTCCACCAGGTAGGTCCCGTCCCTGGTGAGCCCCGTGAGCAGCAGCGTCTGCGGGTCCACCTCGCGGATATACCACAGGCAGGTCAGCAGCAGCCCGTGCCCGGTCCGCCCGATCATCTCGTCCAGCGATGCGGAGCCGCCGCCGTCCAGCATGAGGTTCCCGATCATGGGGGTGACCGCGAGCCCGGACAGGCCGGCCGAGTGGCGGGTCTGGACGAGGGCGGCGAGCTCGCCGCCGGAGATCCAGTCGGTCGGCTGGAGCGCCAGGCCGTTGTCGAACACCGAGGACCGCCGGGTGGACGCGTGCGCGATCACGAACGGCGCGCTGCTCAGCCCCGGCGCGGCCGCGGGCGTGGGGTCGCTCCGCAGGGTCAGCGGCAGCCCGGACAGCCGTTCACCGACCCTGGTCCCGCCGCCCGGCTTGCTGAACACGGTCCGCCCGTCCAGCGCGTCCTTGGCCCCGGCCGACCAGTACAGGTAGATCAGCAGGTCGGCCACGGCGGCCGGGGGCAGCAGGGTCTCGTACCTCCCGGCCGGCAGCTCCACCCGGCGCTTGGCCCACTCCAGCCGCCGGGTCAGGTCGGCCAGGATGGCGCCCACATCGACGTCGGCGAAGTCACGGGTGCCCTGCCCCGCCCAGGCCGACCGGGCCAGGTCGGCCGACTTGGCGTTGACGTCCACCAGCCCGGCCGGCTGGTCGTGCCGCAGCCGCAGCCCGGTGGAGGTACCGAGAAAACTGCTTGTCGAGCTGTGCTGGGCGTACCCGTACAGGCGCTGGCCGGCCGCCCGGGCCGCGCCGAAGGCCTCGCCGAGCGCCGCCGAGAAGGACCGGAACACGCCGATCCCGGTGCCGGTCACCGGGTCGTCCCAGGCGGCCCGCCCGGCGTCGGCCTGCGCGCCCGCCGGGGCGCCGGTCCCGGACGCCTGCCCGTCCCCCGGCGCCACCAGGGGCTGTGCGTCCTCGGCGGGGGAACCCTCCGCGGCCTCCTTCTCGGCCTGGCGCACCACGTCCTCGATCTGGTCGTCCCGGACCCCGGCCCGCGACACCACGCCGGCCCGTGCCGTCCGCTCCCGGCTGATCGCGACGACGGTCAGCTGGCGCGAGCGGGACACGCCGTTCGTGGTGAGCGTGTTCCCGGCCCAGCGCAGGTTCGCCGACGAGGTCTCGTCCGCGATCACCACGCAGTCGTCGCACCGGGCGGCCGCCAGCGCCCGCTCCACGGTTTCCTGCGGCCTGCTGCCCTCCCGGTTCCCGGCCGGCGCGGTCATGTTCCTTCCTCCACGGTGTTGAGGATCCGCACTCCCCGCATCAGCACCGACGGGCAGCCGTGGCTGACCGGCGCGACCTGCGACGGCTGGCCCTTGCCGCAGTTGAACGCCCCGCCGAGCACGTAGGTCTGCGGGCCGCCGACGGCCTCCATCGCGTTCCAGAAGTCGGTGGTGGTCGCCTGGTAAGCGACGTCGCGGAGCTGGCCGGCGAGCCGGCCGTGGGAGATCCGGTAGAAGCGCTGGCCGGTGAACTGGAAGTTGTACCGCTGCATGTCGATCGACCAGCTCTTGTCGCCGAGGATATAGATGCCGTCCTCGACCCCGGCGATCAGCTCCTGCGTCGACGGCCCGCCCTCGGCCGGCCGGAGCGACACGTTCGCCATCCGCTGTATGGGCATGTGGGCGGGGGAGTCGGCGAACGCGCAGCCGTTGGAACGGCCGAGCCCCTGCCTGCGGGCGATCCGCCGGTCCAGCTGGTAACCGGCGAGCACTCCGCCGGCGATGAGGTCCCAGGACTGGGTGGCGACCCCCTCGTCGTCGTAGCCGACGGTGGCCAGCGCGTGCTCGGCGGTCCGGTCTGCGGTGACGTGCATCACCGGAGACCCGTACTGCAGGGTGCCGAGCTTGTCCGGGGTCGCGAACGAGGTGCCCGCGTACGCGGCCTCGTAGCCGAGCGCCCGGTCCAGCTCGGTCGCGTGGCCGATCGACTCGTGGATGACCAGCCACAGGTTGCTGGGGTCGATGACCAGGTCGTAGCGGCCGGGCCGGACGCTGGGGGCGGCCAGCTTCCCGGCCAGCAGCTCGGGCAGCTGGGCCAGCTCGGCGGGGAAGTCCCAGGCCGCCGGGCCGGCCCAGGCGCTGCCGCCCAGGTACTCCAGGCCACGCCCGGCCGGTGGGGCCAGCGTGCGCATGGTCTCGAACCGGCCGCCGGGCTCAACCGCGACCGCGGTCAGCTCCGGGTGAAGCCGCACCCGCTGCTGCAGCGCCGTGGTGGCCCCGTCGGCGTAGAACTTGCATTCCCGGACCTGGTGGAGCGAGGCGTCCACGTGATCGATGCGGTCGTGGCCCAGCAGGCCGGAACTCCAGCCCGCCAGCAGCGCGACCTTGTCGGCGGCGCTGACCTCCAGCGGGTCGGTCTCGTAGGCGGACACCCAGCTGACATCGCCGTAGGCCGGCTCGCCCGCGAGCTCGATGGGCTCCGCGTTGATCGCGGCCGCGACCTTCGCCACCTCGACCGCTTCCCCGGCGGCGCGCAGCGCGGCGGCCTGGGTCAGATCCACCGCGGACGCGAACCCCCAGGTGCCGTCGACCACCACCCGCACCGCGAGCCCCAGGTCTTCGCCGTCGAACAGGGTCTCCAGGCTGCCGTCGGACAGGCCGATATGCTGCTCCCGGATCCGCTCGGCCCGGAAGTCGGCGTGCTGGGCGCCGAGGTCGGCGGCGCGCTGCAGGGCGGCCGCGGCGAGCTCGCGCAGCGGGTAGGCGGTGAACCCGGGGTCGATAGCTTGGCCGGCCACGACTGGCAACCTATCCCACGCCCCGGCCGCCGGGCCGGGCGCGGCCCGCCCGGATGAGGCCTGGTCAACGGGGTACGCTGCGGCAGGACCGTGCTTGCGCCCGACCATCGAAGGGATGAGGCCGACATGAGCCGATCAGTCCTCGTGACCGGTGGCAACCGGGGGATCGGCCTGGCGATCGCCCGCAGGCTCGCGGCCGACGGCGCCGCGGTCACGGTGACGTCACGGTCGGGGGAGCAGGTCGAGGGACTGGCCACCGTGGCCTGTGACGTGCGCGACATGGCCTCGGTCGACGAGGCCTTCACGAAGGTCGAGGCGGAGCAGGGGCCGGCCGAGGTCGTGGTCGCCAACGCCGGGATCACCCGTGACCAGCTGCTCGCGCTGATGAGCGAGGACGACTTCACCGCGGTGCTCGACACCAACCTGACCGGCGCCTACCGGGTGGCCCGGCGGGCGGTGCGGCCGATGATGCGGATGCGGCGCGGGCGGCTGATCTTCATCTCCTCCGTGGTCGGCCTGCTCGGCTCGGGCGGCCAGGCCAACTATGCGGCGTCCAAGGCGGGCCTGGTGGGGCTGGCCCGCTCGCTCGCCCGGGAGCTCTCCTCGCGCAACATCACCTGCAACGTGGTTGCCCCCGGGTTCGTGGACACCGACATGACGGCGGTGCTGCCGGACGAGCGCAAGGCCGCCATCCTGGCCCAGGTCCCGCTGGGCCGGCTCGCCGCGGCCGACGAGGTCGCCGGCGTGGTCGCGTTCCTGGCTGGCGACGATGCGGGCTACATCACCGGCGCGGTCATCCCCGTCGACGGCGGCCTCGGCATGGGCCACTGACGGCCCGCCGGGGGACAGCCATGATCGGTTCGGGTTCCCGCCCCCGGAGGGCGGCAGAATGAGCTGCTGTCGTTTCGCATCTGGAGGGATATGAGATGGGCATTCTGGACGGCAAGCGGATCCTGGTGACCGGCGTGCTCACCGACTCCTCCATCGCCTTCCACGTGGCGCGGATCGCCCAGGAGGAGGGCGCGGTCGTGGTGCTCACCGGGTTCGGCCGGCTCAGCCTGGTGGAACGGATCGCGCGGCGGCTGCCCGACCCGCCGCCGGTGCTCGAGCTCGATGTGACCGACGAGGGCCACCTCGGCTCGCTCGCCGAGCGGGTGTCGGCCCACACCGACCGGCTGGACGGAGTGGTCCACGGCATCGCGTTCGCGCCGCAATCGGCGCTTGGCGGCAACTTCCTCAACACCCCCTGGGCCGACGTGGCCACCGCCGTGCACGTGTCGGCCTACTCGCTCAAGGCGCTGGCGATGGCGGCGCTGCCGCTGATGGGCGGGGGAGGCGCCATCGTCGGCCTGGACTTCGACGCGTCGGTGGCCTGGCCCGCCTACGACTGGATGGGCGTGGCCAAGGCCGGCCTCGAGTCGTGCGCCCGCTATCTGGCGCGTGACCTCGGGCCGCGCGGGATCCGGGTGAACCTGGTCGCGGCCGGCCCGCTGCGCACGATGGCGGCCAAGAGCATCCCCGGCTTCTCCGACTTCGAGGGACTGTGGCCGAAGCGGGCGCCGCTGGGGTGGGACATCGCCGATCCGGAGCCGGCCGCCCGCGCCTGCGTGGCCCTGCTGTCCGACTGGTTCCCGGCCACCACCGGCGAGATCGTGCACGCCGACGGGGGAGCCCACGCGGTCGGGGGCTGAGCCATCACCGCCGGATATCCGACCGGGCGAGCCGCCCTGGGCGCGGCTATTTCCGGTGGAAAGGACGGCAGCCGCGGACATTGATAAGAAATCGTGACATCTGATCGGTCGCCTCGGCAGCCGCACCGCACCTACTCTCTGAGCAGCCGTTGGGACAACGGAGTCGCTAATGCGCGGCGTTGCCGGGAGCTGGCCGTACGGCCGATTTGCACTGTCAGGGCGACGGCGGCCCGTGGCTGCGGGAGCAACCTCAGGCGCCGGACGCGGTATGCGGCTGGCCTGCCGGTATGCAGTCAGCAGCCGCAGGCTTAGCGTGCCCGGTTCAGCGGCACTGCAGTGCCCGCTGAGGCAATCCGCAGAAATCAGGCGCCTGCACGCCATCACGAAGGAGCGCACATGTATCTAGGAAGACACAGGCGGCGTATGGCGGGAGTGGCCGCGCTGGCGGCCGCCGCCGTGCTGGCCGTGGGCTGCAGTTCCAGCGGCGCGCCGCCGAGCTCGGGCGGCGGCAAGCCCATCAAGGGCGGAACGGCGACCATTTCGCTGTCGGCGCCGGGCGTCACCCTGAGCTGGATCTTCCCGTTCTACTCGATCACCAACGCCAGCGTGTACAACGGCGAGCAGTTCCAGTGGCTCATGTACCGGCCGCTGTACATGTTCGGCAACAACACCAACGACAACGTGGCCATCAACTACCCGCTGTCGCCCGCCAACCAGCCGGTGTACTCGAACGGCGGCAAGACCGTCGTGGTCAACATGAAGGGCTGGAAGTGGTCGGACGGCACGACCGTTGACGCCAACAGCGTGATCTTCTACATGAACATGGTGGAGGCCGAGAAGGCGAACTGGTACGCCACCGCGCCCGGCCTGCTGCCGGACAACGTGGTCTCCTACAAGGCCACCGGGCCGAACCAGGTCACGTTCCAGCTCGACAAGGCCTACTCCAGCATCTGGTTCACCTACAACCAGCTGGCCGAGCTCACCCCGATGCCGCAGGCCTGGGACGTCACCAGCCTGAGCGCGAAGCCGGGCAGCGGCGGCTGCACCACCGACAGCGCGGCCGACGGCTGGGCGAAGTGCAAGGCGGTCTACACGTTCCTGACCGCCCAGTCGAAGCAGTCCGCGACGTACGCGACCAGCAAGCTCTGGTCGGTGGTTAACGGGCCGTGGAAGCTGTCCGCCTACAGCAGCGACGGCAACGTCACGATGGTGCCGAACAAGAACTACTCTGGCAGCCCCAAGCCGAAGCTGTCGGCCATCAAATTCGTGCCCTTCACCGCCGACTCGGCCCTGTACACCGCGCTGAAGACCGGGCAGCTCGACATCGGCAACATCCCTGCGGCGGACCGGCCGCAGAAGCCGGCGAACTCGGCCGTACCGGCGACCAACCCGCTGGGTAGCGGCTACAACCTGCAGCCGTTCTACTCGTTCAGCATCTACTACGGCCAGCCCAACTTCAACAACCCGCAGGTAGGCTTCATGGTCCGGCAGCTCTACATGCGGCAGGCCCTGCAGATGGTCTTCGACCAGCCCGGCATCATCAAGGCGCTCTACCACGGGTACGCCGTCGTGACCTCGGGGCCTGCCCCGAGCGCGCCGCCCGGGAACCAGTGGATACCGGCTATCCAGAACGAGAACAACGGCCAGGGCCCGTACCCGTTCAACATCGCCAAGGCGAAGTCGCTGCTGACCAGCCACGGGTGGTCCATGCAGGGCGGCGTGATGACCTGCCAGGACCCGGCCA
>Ga0075425_100007759_pt1 | contig 11355 bp, 6 predicted proteins | sample SoiMethybrSBSTD4_FD_75300 | JGI IMG/M metagenome (GOLD analysis project Ga0075425, IMG submission 75300) | Bulk soil microbial communities from a Populus tree surrounding site in Tennessee, USA - Soil MetaG P. TD hybrid SBSTD4 | ecosystem: Environmental > Terrestrial > Soil > Tree plantation...
CTTCCGGTGGCCCCGGCATCCGCGTGAGGGGCCGCACGTCCCAGCGCGTCCTGATCGTCGAGGACGAGCATCACCTGGCAGAGGGGCTGCGCTTCAACCTCGAGGCCGAAGGCTACTCCGCCGAGGTCGAAGAGAGCGGCGACCGGGCGCTCGCGCGGCTCCTCGATCCGGCGCAGCACTACGACCTCGTCGTGCTCGACGTGATGCTGCCGGGCATGGACGGGTTCACCGTCGCGCGCGAGCTGCGGCAGCGGCAGAACTTCGTGCCCGTGCTGATGCTGACGGCGCGCGGCCGCCCCGACGACGTCCTCAACGGGTTCGCGGCGGGGGCCGACGACTATCTCGCCAAGCCGACGGAACTGGCGATCCTGCTCGCGCGGATCGGCAGCCTGCTGCGGCGCAGCACCTGGTCGCGCAAGGATCCGCAGCCCGGACCGCGCGAGAATCGCGTCTCCTTCAACGGGCGCACGATCGACTTCGACACGCTCGAGCTGACCGTCGGCGAGCGCGTCCTGCAGCTCACGCTGATGGAAGCCAACCTGCTCCGCTACCTGATCGATCACGAAGGCAAGGCGGTCTCGCGCAAGACGATGCTGGAGCAGGTGTGGGGGCTGCACGAGGACACCGACACCCGCGCCATCGACAATTTCATCGTCCGCCTGCGCCGCTATATCGAGGAGGAGCCGTCGCGGCCGAAGCACCTGCTGACCGTGCGCGGCGTCGGCTATCGTTTCAATGGAAGTCCCGCCGGGTGAACGCCACCGATAAACACGGATAAACGCCACAGATGAACACGGATGAACACGGATGAACACGGATAAGGCAACATCCGTGTTTGTCTGTGTTTATCTGTGGCCTATTCCTGAGGCGCGGCCGAGGGAAACCGCCTTCGCCGGCGGCGACGGCGGCGTCGCGGGTGATGCGCCCCGCCCGGATCCGCGGCGCGGTTGCCGTCGGCGGGCGCGCCCGGTCCGGTCTCGGCCTGCAGCGCCTGCCAGTGCTGCACGGCGTCGGGACGGCCGCCGTGGATCTCCAGCCAGGTCAGCGCTTCGCCGATCACGTGGCGGTGGAGCAGGGCGCGCTGCGCACGCTGCGGGGCGCGCAGGTCCGTCAGCCGCGGCTGCAGGACCAGGATCTGGTGCAGCCGCTCGACGTCGCGGCGCGGGATCGGCAGGATGCCGAGCTCGACGCGCCGCTCCAGCGGATCCGCCGAGAACCGCCGCTGCGGGTTGGCCAGGCCGAGCGGCGACAGCAGCGTGCCGGCGAGGATCGCATTCGTCAGCGTCTCGGGAGGCGACGCGAATCGCCGGCGATACTCGTCGAGCCGCGCCAGCGACTGCCACAGCGCGGCACCCGCCGCGTCGAGCTCCGGCGTCATCTCGCGCAGCAGCCGCACGTCCTTCAGCATGCGGAAGGTCTTCTCGGCATAGCCCGAACGCAGGATCTTGAAGTACTCCTCGACGAGGCGGGCCGGGGCGGCGTTGCCGATCTCGTGGCGGTGCGTCTCGAACGCCTCGAGGATCGGCTCGTCGAGGCGGAAGTCGAGGCGCGCCGCGAACACCACGGCGCGCAGCATGCGCACCGGGTCCTCGAGGAAGCGCACGCCGGGATCGCCGATCGATCGCACCAGCCGGTTCTCGAGGTCTTTCAGCCCGCCGACGTAGTCGATGATCGAGAAGCTGGCGATGTCGTAGAAGAGCGCGTTGATCGTGAAGTCGCGGCGGAAGGCGTCCTCTTCCGGCGTGCCGAACGTGTTGTCGCGGTGAATCAGGCGATCGTGCGCGCGCACGCGGGCGAGATGCGTGCCTTCGGCGAGGACCTGCTCCTCGCGCGACGCGTCGGGCGAGAGCGGCGGTTCGACGGCGGCTTCGACCGCCTGGTCGCTCTCGAAGGGATGCTGCGGCAGTTCCGCGGGATCGACCTGGCGGCGGAAGGTCGCGACCTCGATCGTCTTGGGACCGAACTTCACGTGCGCGAGGCGGAAGCGGCGCCCGATGATCCAGCAGTTGCGGAATAGTTTCTTGACCTGGTGCGGATGCGCCGACGTGCCGACGTCGAAATCCTTCGGGCGGCGCCCGAGCAGCAGATCGCGCACGCTGCCGCCGACCAGATACGCGACGTAGTTGTGTTCGTGGAGGCGGTAAAGGACCTTCAGTGCGTCGGGATCGATGTCGCGTCGGGAGATCGAATGCTCTGACCGCGCAACGACGGTCGGCTCCACCATCGGTCCGAAATTATATCACCAGGGGCCCGCGATCACGGGGTAAGTGGCAGAAGCGCATACACTTATACGGGACTGGGCCGTATGCTACCATCGGCGGATGCTCCGGATGCGCGCGGCGGTGCTGCTCCTCGTCGCCGCCAGCGGCCTCGCCGCCGCCCACGCCCCCGACCAGTTGGCGATCGCGCGGCGCTTCTACAACCAGGGGCAATTCGACCAGGCTTTGGAGGCGGCACAATTGGCCGCGGCCAATCCGGCGACGCTTTCCTCGGCACGGCTGATCATGGGCCGCTCCCGCCTCGAGCGGTACCGCCAGGCGCCGCAGCCGGCCGAGCTCGACGCGGCGCGCGGCGACCTGCGCGGCGTGGACCCGAAGGCCATCGACGCGCGCGAGCGAATCGAGCTGCAGATCGGGCTGGCTGAGCTTCTCTACTTCGAGGACCGCTTCGGCGCCGCCGCCGAGCTGCTCGATCCGGTGATCGACGCGTCCGCGTCGCTCGCGCCCGACGCGCACGAGCGCGCGCTCGACTGGTGGGCGACCGCGCTCGATCGCCAGGCGCAGACCGGCACGCCGGGCGACCGCGCGTCGGCGCAGGCGCGCATCACCGAGCGGATGGAGCAGGAGCTGCGGCGCGACCCGGCGTCGCTGCCCGCCAGCTACTGGCTCGCGTCCGCGGCGCGCTCGTCCGGCGATCTCGATCGCGCGTGGTCCGCGGCGGCCGCCGGCTGGATCCGCGCCTCGCTGGCGCCGGCGCGCGGCGACGCGCTGCGCGCCGATCTCGACCGGCTGGTGACCCAGGCCATCATTCCCGACCGCGCCGCCCGCCTTCCGGCCCGCGATCGGCGCCAGGCGCTGACGTCGATGAACGCGGACTGGGAAGCGTTCAAGACGACGTGGGGCCGGTAGGCGGAGGGACCAAGCCAACGATCGCGCGCGGCCCGCCGTCCAAAGCAGCCAGAGCCATGCGCGACATCCGCTACGCCCTGCGCGTCCTCCGCCGCAGCCCCGGCTTTGCGGCGATTGCCGTCCTCTCGCTGGCGCTCGGCATCGGCGCCAACACCGCGATTTTCAGCGTGTCGTGGGCGCTCTTCTCCGAGCCGCTCGCGATTGCGCACCCGGAACGGCTGTTCGCCGTCGCCAATCAGCTGCGCATCCCGCCGGGCATGGGCGGCACCTCGCAGATCAACGGCACCTCCTATCGCGATCCGGCAAGCGGGCGCAGCTACCGCGCGCCGATGCCGTTTCCGTCCTACCTCGCGGTTCGCGACGCGGCGGCGAAGGACGCCGACGTCTTCGCGTTCACGTTCGTCCGCGAGGCGAACATTTCGGTCGACGGCTGGTCGACGACCGGCGCCGGCGCGCTGGTCAGCGGCAATTACTTCCGCGGCGCCGGCGCCTCGATTGCGCTCGGCCGGGCGCTGACCGACGACGACGATCGGCCCGGCGTGTCCACGGCCGTCATCAGCCATCGTTTCTGGACCAGCGGGATGGGCGGCGATCCGGCCGCGATCGGCAAGGTGATCCGCCTCAACGGCGTGCCGTTCACCATCGTCGGCGTCAGCGGCCCCGGCTTCGTCGGGATGTCGCGCGGCGGCTTCTTTCCGCCGATGGACGTGGCGATCCCGCTCCACGCGCAGGCGGCCATTGCGCCGGAGTGGTCGCCGTCGGGGCAGTCGCTCTTCACGAGCGACCGCGTGTTCTGGATCCACGTCATGGCGCGCGTCGAGCCGTCGACGCCGATCGAGCCGCTGCAGGCGAAACTGGCGACGGCGTTCGCGCAGTCGCTGAAAGCGTCGAGCCATCCGCCGTACCGCCAGGCGACCGACGTCGAGGTGCGGCTGCTCCCCGGCGGACGCGGCGTCGACGAGTTCTCGCGGCGCGCCGGGCAGCCCGTACGGATCCTGGCCGCCGTCGTCGCCAGCGTGCTGCTGCTGGCGTGCGTCAACCTCGCCAACCTGATGCTGGCGCGCGGCGTCGCGAGACAGAAAGAGATTTCGATCCGCCTCGCGCTCGGCTCCGGCCGGCTCAGGCTGCTGCGGCAGGCCGTGGTGGAGAGCCTGCTCCTGTCGGTGGTCGGCGGCGCCCTGGGTGTGCTGATCGGCATCGCGGGCGGGCGCGCGCTGCTGCTGATGCTCACGGCCAGCCAGGGCCCGACCTCGATGACGGTCGACGCGAGCTGGCGGCTGCTGGCGTTGACGGGCGGCGCTGCGTGCGCGGCGACCGTGCTCTTCGGCCTGTTGCCGGCGGTGCGGTTGATCCGCCGCGACGTCGCGCCGTCCTTGAAGCTGTCGACCGCGGCCGGCACCGGCGCGCCGCGGCTGACGGCGGGCCGGCTGCTCATGGTGGTGCAGGTCGCGGTGTCGGTCCCGCTCGTTGCCGGCGCGGCGATCTTCCTGCAGACGATCTACAACCTCGGCAGCGTCAACCTCGGGTTCAATCCCGAGCGGCTGCTCTCGTTCCGCGTCGACCCGGCGCTGAACGGCTACGACAGCGAGCGCGTCGCGCGCACCTACGAGCGCATCCTCGATCGGGCCCGCGCCGTGCCCGGCGTCTCGTCGGCGACGCTGGTGCAGGAGGCGCTGCTCAGCGGCTGGTCCTCGAACACGTACGTGGCGCGGGAAGACGGCACGAAGGTCGACACGTACTACAACCGCGTCGGGCCCGACTACTTCTCGACGCTCGGTATTGCGATGGTGTCGGGCCGCGCCCTCGACACGCGCGACGGCGCCGCGGCGCCGCGCGTCGTCGTGATCAACGAAACCGCCGCGCGCGCGCTGTTCGGCGGCGCTCCGGCGCTGGGGCGTCGCCTCAAGCCGTTCGACCACGAGCTGGAAGTCGTCGGCGTCGCGCGCGACACCAAGTACGACAGCGTTCGCAAGGACGTCGTGCCGACGATGTTCATTCCTTACCGGCAGCCGACGCCCTTCTCGCGCGGCGGCGCGATGCACGTCGTCGTGCGCACGACGGTGCCGCCGGCGGCGCTCATGGGCGAGCTGCGCCGCGTGGCGGCGGACGTCGATCGCGACGTGCCGATCAGCCGGATGAAGACGCAGCAGGCGCAGATCCAGGAAACGCTCGGCACCGAGATCGCGTTCACGCGCCTGCTGATCGCGTTTGGCGCCTTCGCGCTGTTCCTCGCGTGCATCGGGCTGCATGGCGTGACTGCGTACTCGGTGGCGCGCCGGACCAGCGAGATCGGCGTCCGCATCGCGCTCGGCGCGCAACGCGGAGACGTGCTGTGGCTGGTGCTGCGGCAGGTGGTGACGATGACCTTGGCAGGGCTCGCGCTCGGCATTCCGCTGGCCGTGGCCGGCGGACGAGCGGTCGGCGCGATGCTGTTCGGGGTCAAGCCCGCCGATCCGATCAGCCTGGGGGCGGCGGCGCTGTTGATGGCCGTTGTCGCGGGCATTGCCGGCTACCTGCCGGCGCGGCGGGCGGCGCGACTGGACCCGCTGGTCGCGTTGCGGGTCGAATGATCCTTCGTATCCTTCGACGTCCCTCGTATCCTTCCTACTTCGCTTCCTTCCAATTGTCGCCGACCCCGACGTCGACGGTCAGCGGCACGTTCAGCTTGACCGCGCCTTCCATCAGGTCGCGCACGGCGGCAGCGGTCTCGTCGGCCGCTTCCCGGGGCGCTTCGAACAGCAGTTCGTCGTGCACCGTGAGGATCATGCGCGCGCGGCCGCCGGCCACTTTCGGCAGCCCGGCGTGGACGTCGATCATCGCGCGCTTGAGGATGTCGGCCGCCGATCCCTGGATCGGCATGTTGACCGCCATCCGCTCCGAGGCCGAGCGCACCTGGAAATTGCGGCTGGTCAGCTCCGGCACCAGCCGGCGCCGTCCGAACATGGTCCGCACGACACCCGACTTGCGCCCCTCGTCGAGCGTGCGATCGATGAACTCGCGCACGCGCGGGAAGCCGGCGAAGTAGGCGTCGATGAACTCCTGCGCCGCCTCGGTGGTCACGCCGATGTCCTTCGACAGCGTGAACGCCGACTTTCCGTAGAGCAGCGCGTAGTTGACCATCTTCGCGATGCTGCGGAGCTGGTGCGGATCCCGTCCCGATTCGCTGCCGAAGATCTTGAGCGCCGTCCGTTCGTGGAAGTCTGCGCCTTCCGAGAAGGCCGCGACCAGGACCGGATCCTCGGAAAGATGCGCCAGCACGCGGAACTCGATCTGTGAGTAGTCGGCGGAGATGAGGACGTTGCCGCGATCGGCGATGAAGGCGCGGCGAATCTCGCGCCCGAGCTCGGTCTTGATCGGGATGTTCTGCAGGTTCGGATCACTGCTGCTCAGCCGCCCCGTCGCGGCCACCGCCTGGTTGAAGCAGGTGTGGACGCGGCCGGTGTCGGGGTTGACCAGCTGCGGCAGGGCGTCGATGTAGGTGCCCTTCAGCTTCATCAGGCTGCGCCATTCGAGGATCATGCGCGGCAGCTCGTGCGCCAGCGCGAGCTCCTCGAGCACTTCGACCGCCGTCGACGGCGCGCGCGACGTGCCGGTGCGCTTGATCACCGGCAGCTGCATCTTGTCGAACAGCACTTCCGCGAGCTGCTTGGGCGAGTTGATGTTGAATTCGCCGCCGGCGACCTCGTAGATCTCCTTCGTGCGCTTGGCCAGCTCCTGCTCGAGGCGCTGCGACTGCGAGGCCAGCGCCGGGCCGTCGATGCGGATGCCGGCGCGCTCGATCGCCACGAGCACGGGAATCAGCGGCCGCTCGAGACGCTCGTAGACGTCGGCGAGCTGCTCCTTGACGAGCAGATCGTGGAAGACCGGCGCGAGCTGGCCGACGAGATCCGCGCGCTCGGCGGCATAGTCGAGCGCGGCGTCCACCGGCACGTCGGCCAGCGAGATCGCCTTGGCGCCGCGGCCGCAGACGTCCTCTTCCTTGAGCGCCTTGTAGCTGACGTGCTCGAGCGCGAGATCCTCGAGGCGATGCTCCGCGCGCGTGGCGTCGATCAGGTAGCTCGTGAGCATCGTGTCGGTCTCGAGGCCCAGGAGCGTCACGCCGTGGCGCGCCAGCATGATCGCGTCGAACTTCAGGTCGTGCCCCGACTTGCCGATCGCCGGATCCTCGAGCACCGGCCGCAGCGCGTCGAGCACCGTGCCGACGGCGATCGTCGGCACCTCGGCGGCCTCTTCGACCAGGCTGGGCGCAGGCCCGCGATGCCCGGTCGGGATGTAATCGGCGTCGCGCGGTGCCGTCGAGAACGCGATGCCGACGATGCCCGCGCGCATGGCCGACGGCGCATCCGGCAGCACCCGCATGGCGAAGCGGCCCGCCGATCGCAGCCGCGCCGCGAGCGCCCCCAGATCAGCGTCGGTACTCACGATGCGGTAGGTCTTGCTGATGGTGTCGGCGGTCGGCGCGTATTCGCCGACGAAGGCGCGGAAGCCGAGCTCGTTGAAGATTCGGAAGCAGCGCTCGCGGGTCGCCCCGCGGTAGCGCATCGCGTCGGCATCGAACGGCACGGGCACGTCGGTACGGATGCGTGCGAGCACCTGGCTCTGGCGCGCCTCGTCGGCGTGCGCCTGCAGCCCCTCGCGATAGCGCTTGTTCTTGACCTCGCCCGCATGTGCGATCAGGTTCTCGAGCGTGCCGTAGGTCGCGATCAGCTCGCGCGCCCCCTTCTCGCCGATCCCCGGTACGCCCTTGATGTTGTCGATCGTGTCCCCCATCAGCGCCAGCACGTCGACCACCTGCTCCGGGGCGACGCCGAATTTCTCCTTCACGCCGGCGGCGTCGTACCAGGTGCCTTCTTCCTTCGGGTTGTAGACCTTGATGCCGTCGCGGACGAGCTGAAAGAAATCCTTGTCGCCGGTGACGATCGCCACCTCGAAGCCGGCCGCCGAGGCCTTCTCCGCCAGCGTGCCGATCACGTCGTCTGCCTCGTAGCGCTCCGACGTCAGGATCGGGACGCCGAGCGCCTCGCACGCGGCGTGGACCATCGGGATCTGCTCGGCGAGCTCGTCCGGCATCGGCGTGCGGTTCGCCTTGTAGTCCGAGACGAGATCGTCGCGGAAGGTGCGGCCCGGCAGATCGAACGACGCGGCGATGTACTCCGGCTGCATCTCGTTGAACAGCTTTCGCAGCATGGTCACGAAGATGTAGACGGCGTTGGTCGGGCGTCCCTGCGCGTTGCGGAGGAAGCCGCCTTCGGCCGTCCGCACGGGCGCGTGATACGCGCGATACATCTGCGAGCTGCCGTCGATGAGGAACAGACGACGAGGCGTGGGCATGCGGCGGGAAAACTTCAGTATATCATTCGATCGATGCGCGCTTCGACGGTTGCGGTCCTGATCGCCACCATCATCGTGGCGGCGGCCGTCGGCGCCTGCAGCGGCCGCGGCATCTCGCCGCTCGCGCCCGAGTACGAGTACGAAGAAGATCTCACGCTCAGCCTCGACGGCTCGGCGACGATGACCGTCAACGCGTCGCTGCCGGCGCTGATCGCGCTGCGCGGCCTGCCGTTGGACGCCGATCCGAAGGTGCGCGCGGATCAGGTGAAGACGCAGGTGCGCGACCTCTACACGTCGCCGTACGCCGACGTCCGCCGCGTCAGCACGTGGACGCGGCACGGGCGCCGCTTCGTCGGCGTCTACCTGCGCATCCCCGACATCCGGAATCTGCCGAAAGCGGCGCCGTTCTCATGGGCGACCTACGAGCTGCGGCAGGACGGCGAGGAGATGCTCTTCAAGCACACGCTCAGCAAGCCGCCGGCGTCGCCGGAGGACGCTGCGCGGGCCGGCTGGAAGGGCAACGAGCTCGTCGCCTTCAGGCTGCACCTGCCGGCGCGCATCCGCTTCCACAACTCGCGCTACTACGACACCAACCAGGTGCGCGACGCGTCGCGCGGCAACATCCTGACGTGGGAACAGCGGCTCGGCGATCGTCTGGCGGGAAAACCGATCGGCTACGCGCAGGACACGAAGCCGGACGTCATGGAAGTCCGGATGGACAAGGAGTCGATTCTCTACCGGACCCTGTGGCTGTTCGCGCTCGCGTTCGCCGCGGCCGTCGCGGTCCTCGGCGGATTGATCTGGATGACTATGCGGCGGGCCCCCGCAGATCCTCCGACTTCTTCTCTCCCTCAGTGAGCGACACCTTCTTCGCCGCCGGCCGCATCTCCTCGAGATAGGCCGGGTCGAACCACTCGCCCTGCTCGACGTCGTCCACCGCGATCACCAGGTAGTCGCCGGGCGGCAGGCTGCGGATGTGATACGCGCCCGCCTGATCGGTGCGCGCGACCTGGATCTGGCGCGACTGCGGCCGCCACAACTGCGGGTCGGTCGAGAAGGCGATGACGGTGACCCCGCCCATGCCCGCGCCTTTCGCGTCACGCACCGTCCCCGACAGCTCGGTCAAGCGATCGGTGAGGACGACCGTGACGTTGTCGATATTCTGCCCCGGCTTGATCTCGATCGGTTGATCGGTGACGTCCTGTCCGCCGGCCTGGATCGACTTCAGCGTCCACGGCCCCTGCGCGGCGACGCGGAGGTAATGCGCGCCGGGCAGCAGGTTCGGAATCTGGAAGGTGCCGTTCTTGTCGGCGCGCCCGCCGCCGCCGAACGGGCCGCCGCCGCGGCCGCCGAGTCCGCCGCCGATCGGCAGCGGATTGACGTCGGGCGCGTCGACGCGAAACGACGAGTAGTCGGTCGGCGCCGGGGTGCCGGAGGATTCCACCGTGAAGTTGCCCGACACGGTGACCCCGGGCTGCAGGACGAGCGTCACCCCGTCGATGTTCTGGCCGTTGACGGCGACCGCCTGCATGCCGATCTTCGGATCGCCGGAGCGTCCGCCGGATCGCGCCACCGCGAGATACCGCCCCGGCGGCACGTTGGTGATGCTGAACGTGCCGTCGGCCTGCGCGCGCCCGTTCAGCGCCGCGCCGCCGAGGCCGGCGAGCCCGCCGAGCCCGCCGGAGTTCTGCGGCACGAGCAGCACGCCCGCGACATCGTCGGCGCCGGCCACCACGCCGGTGACGGTGGCGAACGCCACGAGCTGGATCTGGAAGTCGATGCCGCCCGCCTCCTGTCCCGGTCCGACGGCGACCTTGCCGGCGTCGGACGGCGTGACGACGCCGGGATAAAAGGTGGGCGCATATCCGCTCGCCGCCGGATCGTTGCTGGTCGCGCCGAATCCGAGCGGCCCCGGCCCGCCGACGACTCCGCGTCCGCCGCGTCCGGCACCAGCCGCGGCGATGCCGGTGGCGAGCTGCTGCAGGCCGCGGCCGAGCATCTCGGCCAGCCCGGATACGCTCGCGCTGACGTAGTAATCGCCTGGCGGCAGTCCGAACACGCGGTACTGGCCGCGATCGTCGGTCTGATCGCCGCCCGCGGGCATCAACTGGCGCTCGCCGCGGACGTACTGGTAGCGCTGCACCGTAACGAGCGCGTGCGCCAGCGCCTCGCCGTCCTCGTCGAGCACGCGGCCGGTGACGACGCCGCCGCGGGTGAGGCGCATGTCGACGCCGGCGGCGGCCTGGTTGTCGGCGAGTGTCAACGGCGTGCCCGGCTGCAGCGGCCGCCGCTGACCGAACACCGCATCCACGAAGCCGGCCTTCGAGGCGGTGACGTTGTAGTTCCCCGCCGCGAGCTCGCCGATCTGGTAGCGCCCCTGGTCGTCGGTGATCGCCGTCCTGGCGCCGCGGCCGCCGCCCGCCACGAACACGCGCGCGCGCTTCACCGGACGTCCGGTGTCGGCCGTCAGCACGCGTCCGGCGATCGACGAGGTGCCCTGAGGAAGCTGCGCGCGATCGCGCGCCGGCTGCTGCTGCCCCTGGCGCCCGCCGCCCCGCTGCGGCGGCGCCTGCTGCTGTCCTTGCGCCGGCTGGGGCGGCGGCGGCTGGGGCGGCGGCTGCTGGGCCAGCCCGGCGCCGGCCGCCAGCGCGAGGAGTGCGACGAGCATGGAGAGTCTTCGCATCGTGTGTCCACTGTAAGACCGGCCACAGCCCGCCGGGGTTTACTGCTACAGCAACGGCCCATCCCGTGGCTTCCGGCTTTAGCCGGAAGATCGGCGCTCCGCGACTTCCGCCCGAAGGCGGAAGCCACAGGTTACAGCAGCGCGATCGTGACGATTCCCGCGCTAATCAGCAGGAACTGCCGCACGCTGCCGACATCGCCGCCTCGATGCAGG
>Ga0075425_100007760_pt1 | contig 11355 bp, 8 predicted proteins | sample SoiMethybrSBSTD4_FD_75300 | JGI IMG/M metagenome (GOLD analysis project Ga0075425, IMG submission 75300) | Bulk soil microbial communities from a Populus tree surrounding site in Tennessee, USA - Soil MetaG P. TD hybrid SBSTD4 | ecosystem: Environmental > Terrestrial > Soil > Tree plantation...
ACTAGATTGATCCCATGAAACGTGGATGGATCCTTCTTTTCCTCGCAATTTGCGGCTGCACGTCGTACCCCGAGACGACGCAACCGTCGGCGGACATCGACCGCTTCGCGACGACCGTGCTGCGCGAGATTCCCGAGCTGCCGAGCGCCGGCATCGCCGTCGTTGCAAACGATCGCGTCGTCTATCTCAAGAATGCCGGCACGCCGTATTACATCGGCTCGACGACGAAGGCGTACACCGGCCTGGCAATGGCCGTCCTCGCGCAGCGCGGCCTCGTCGATCTCGATGCGCCGGTCAGCAAATATCTGCGCACGACGAACAACGTGACGCTGCGCGCGTTTCTCACGCACACCTCGGGCATCGAGAACAATCCGATCGGCTTTCGCACCGCTTACACCGGCCAGCATTCGCACGACGACCTCGTCGCGCTGCTCGATCACAGCAAACCGCTCCCGAAACCCGGCTTCGTCTACGACAACCTCGGGTACGTCGTTGCATCGCTCGTGATCGAAGAGATCACCCACAAACCGTGGCAGCAGGAGCTCGACGCGCTCGTGTTCCGACCGCTCCGCATGGCGCACACCACCGCGTACATGTCCCAAGCGAAGACGTGGGGTCCCCTACAGCCGTACTGGCTCGATCGCAGTGGCGAAATCGTTCCGCTGAAATTCGAGAAAAGCGACGAGACGATGCATGCCGCCGGCGGCATCGTGACGACGCCCGCCGATCTCGCGCGCTGGTTGAAGGCGAATCTCGCCAGAGATCACGGCATTCCGGCCGCGGCGTTTGCGGAAGCGCAGAAACGGGAGGTGGAGACGCCGATCACGCGAGGCGAGTTTCAGGGCGACGCATACGCGTTCGGCTGGTACCACGGCGACCTTCACGGCGAGCACGTCCTGTTTCACGCCGGCGGCTACGAAGGCTGGCGCTCGTTCTTCGCGATGATGCCGGAGAAGCACATCGGCGCCGGCGCGATGACCAATATCAACGGGACGATGAGCGCCGGGCTGGATCTGATCGTCGCGTACGCGCTCGACCGGCTGTCGGGCAAGACGAACATCGATGCCGATTACGCGAAACGCCTTGCCGATCTGAAGCAGCGCGTCGCGACGTCGCGCGAGAAGATGCTGGCCGATGTCGCCAATCGCGCCAAGCGTCCGTGGAGTCTCGCGCACCCGAATTCAGCGTACGTCGGCCAGTACGTCAATCCCGGTCTCGGCACTCTGACGATCGAGGAGCGGAACGGTAAGCTGTACGCGACGATCGGCCGCCTGACATCGGTCCTCGAGGCGTACGTGAAGCCGGAAAGCGCGCGCGTGGAGATGGTGCCGGCGAGCGGCGAGCCGTTTTTCTTTCAATGGAGCAACGGCGACAAGCCCGACGCGGTTCTTTGGGACACGGACCCATTCACGCGTCAGAAATGAAGTAGCTCCGGGAGCCTTTGCCTCCCAGAGCCATTCTCGACGCGTTGACATCTGCAAAGGAGCATTCGCGCCAAATTTTTTTGCCTCAGCGACCTATCGCGTCACTGTTGCCCGGCTTCCGCGCGTTGACATCCGCGATAGAGCGTTCGCTCGGAATCCGTTGCTGCGGTGACTCATCGCGTCACCGCCGCCCGGCCTCCACGCGTTGACATCTGCGATGACGCATTCGCGCGGAATCCGGTGCCCCGATGATTCATCGCCTCATCACGGCCGCTCCGACTCGTTGACATCTGCGATGAAGCATTCGAATCGAAGCAGCATCAAGATCGCTCCATCACGGCGAATATGCAAGGGTTTTCGCGGTTACATTTTCGACCTTTTTCCACAGTCGTCCTCAACCGCTATGCACAGAAGAATGTGCAACTTACGGGCATCTTCAATCCGCACTGGAGATAGCGTTGAAACGCGCTGTGGAAGGCTACACGGCCGCGAGGCCGTGACGCGAGTCGTCCGCGAGAAACAGGTGCAATTCGTCGAGCCGCTGCTCCACGTCGTACACGCCGAGGTCGAGGAGTCGCCGCATGTACTTCGGCGTGAACATGAGCAGCGACACGAAGTCGGGAGACTCCGTTTCTTTCGCGCCGAGGGCGCGCGTGATCACCTTGATGCGCGTCGGCAGATCGCGCTCGTACTCTGCGGCGAGGACGCCGAGGTCGAGGCTCGGGCGAAGAACGCAGAGATCGATCGGACGGAAGCCGTTGCGATCGTTCGCAGGCATCTTCTGAATCATCTCGTTCATCCGCTCCATGCGCGCGACGTCTTCATCGATCACGTCGAGGAAGACCGCGTTGACGAGCTGCGAGATGATCTGACCGGCCGGTGGATAACCGTCCACGACCGGGCGGTCCGCTTCTTCCGGCGTGCGCTGATAGCCGGTCGACATCGCCAGGATGCGCGTCGCGCCGAGATGGACGGCGGCCGAGAGTGGCGCGGCCAGTCGGATGCCGCCGTCGCCGTGCCATTCATTGCCGATCTTCACCGCGGGAAAGACGAACGGCAGCGATGCCGACGCCATCACGTGATCGAGCGTCAGCTCCGCCGGCACGCTGCGGCGGTTCGGCCCCTCGAAGACGTCGACGTTGCGTCCTTGCACCCAGCGGACGGTTTGTCCCGTCGAATAGTCGAGCGTCGTCAGCGCGACCGCTTTGAGATCGCCGTAGCGCAGATTGCGTCTGATGCCGTCGATCGCGCCGCGATCGCGCGCGTTGAGCACGCGGCGGAGGAGACGCCGAAGCGGTGTCGTATCGAGCAGTCCGCCGTAGCGCCGCCATCGGCGCTTCGGAAATATCGACGCAAGCGCGGAACGGAACGGAAGCATGCGGTAGAAGTCGAAACGGAAAATATGCTCGCACTCGAGCGCGCACCAGATGTCCGCGAGTCGCTCCGCTTTCTCGCGCAGCGTACCGTCCGCCGCGGCGAGATAGGAGGCGTTGATCGCGCCGGCGGAAACGCCGGTGATGATCTGAAACTTCAGATGCGGGAAGTGGCGCGCGAGACCGGCAAGGAGGCCGACCTGATACGCCGCGCGCGCGCCGCCACCGGTGAGCATCACGGCAAGGTCCCTGGAGGGAGATGCTTCGCCGGCCGGGCCGAGAATCGGCGCCTCGACGACTTCGTTCACACTCACGGGACTCAACCATTGCATGGGATTTGCCACGTTTGCATCAGGTGAAACGACTTGAACCGTAACTTGCATCGCATTGCCGTGATCGGTGGCGGCATCAATGGCGCCGGCATCGCCTGGGAGCTGGCGCGGCGCGACTACGACGTCACGATCTTCGACAAAGGTGCGTTCGGCGCGCAGACGTCGTCGGCCACGACGAAGATGATCCACGGCGGACTGCGTTATCTCGAAGGTCTGCATTTCGGCCTCGTGCGCGAGGCGCTTCTGGCGCGGCGGCAACTACTCGAAGAACTGCCGCAGCTCGTCACGCCGATCGAGATCCTGCTGCCGATCTATTGGGACAGTCCGCGCTCGCGCGTCGAGATCAAGATCGGACTGCTGCTCTATGACCTTCTCGCCGGCCGCGACAATCTCCATCATCATCGATCACTGACCGCGAAGGAGCTCGTCGCGCGCGCGCCGCTCGATCGCCGCGGGCTGCGCGGCGGATTCTCGTACTGGGACGCGCAAGTGGACGACGCCCAGCTCGTGCGCACCGTGATCGACTCAGCCGTGCGCGAAGGAGCGACCGCGCGCGAGCACACGCGCGTCGACGGACTTCGCAGCGATGGCGACGGCTGGATCGTGCGCACGGCCGGCGCCGAGGAACGATTCGATCTCGTCATCAACGCCGCCGGCCCGTGGATGAACGAGCTGCTCGAGTCGAACGCGATTCGCGCGCGATACAAGCTCTCGCTCGTCCGCGGATCGCATCTCATTCTCGAGAAGCGTGTGAGCGAATACGGCGTGCTGCTGCAGTCGGTGACCGACAACCGCGTCTTCTTCGTACTGCCGTGGAAAGGGACGACGCTCGTCGGCACGACCGAAGTGATGCAGCGCGAGCCGCTCGATGACGTCCACGCGTCGCAGGAAGAGATCGACTATCTCGTCACGCGCTTCAACCGCTACTTCACGCCGCGCATCACGGTGGACGACGTTGCGTCGACGTTCGCAGGCGTGCGGCCGCTCGTCGGACGCGCCGCGAATCCAAGCGCGATCGGGCGCGAGTATGGCGTCGTGCGGCGCGGGAATCTCATCAACGTCTTCGGCGGAAAGATGACGACGTTCATGTCGCTCGCGCAGAGAGTGGCGATGCGCGTCGATAACTATTTCGGGACGGTGCGCTCCGCGCGCGCGCCGCGATTCGTGACAGTAGAATCGCGCTCATGAGCTACGTCCCGCCACTCGACGAATCGAAATCACGTCCCCACCTCCCACGCTCTCTCGACCCCGTCGAGATCCGCATCCTCGGCAGTCTCATGGAGAAGCAGCTCTCGACGCCGGAGTACTACCCGCTGACCTTGAACGCGCTCGTGGCGGCGACGAATCAGAAGTCGAATCGCGAGCCGGTGATGGAGCTGAACGAAGGGGAGATCGAACGCGCGCTCAATCGATTGCAGGACGAGAAGCTCGTCTGGCGCGTGATGGGCGGACGCGCCGTGCGCTTCGATCACAACCTCGACGCCCTGTGGCACATCAATCGTCCGGAGAAAGCGCTGCTGACGCTCCTGTTCCTGCGCGGCGCGCAGACGCCGGGCGAATTGCGCGGGCGAAGCGATCGACTGCATTCGTTCGAGTCCGTTGCGAACGTCGAACAGACGCTGCGCGACATGGCCGCGCAGCACGAGCCGCTCGTGCGCATGCTCGGTCGACGACCCGGACAGAAGGAAGAGCGATGGATGCATCTCGCGGGAGGGGCAGTGGCGGAGGAAGCTCCACTGCCCGCTCCCGCGCATGCGGCGTCAAGCGGAGAACCACTCTCCGTACGCGTGCAGCGACTCGAGGACTCCGTTGCCGCTTTGGCCGAGGAGCTGCGGGCGTTGAAGGCGAAGCTGGGCGAGTAGGCCGATCGCCGCGCCGATGACATGCGCCATCGGCAGCGACGCGACGCCCGGCGCGAGCTCGTGCACGAAGAGCGTGGTGCCGGTCGCGAGCTCGAATCCGATTTTCGCGGCGAAGAGGAGCAATACGATTCGGGCACGTTTGCCGATGAGCATGGCCACGAGCACGAATAGCGCGGAGTCGACGCCGGACAATCCGCGATACGTCGTCACGTTGCGCGCGAAGAGGTGAATGCAGATCGGAATCGCGAGCGCGCTGGCGGCGAAGGCGACGACGAATCGCGTTCGCGACAGCCGCCACGCTGCGTAGCCGAGCGCGATGAACGCGATTCCGTCCCACAGCAGCTGATTGAACGACCAGTGCACGAACGACGCGGTCGCGAATCGCCACCACTCCCCCGCGTTCACCGCGGCGCGCGAATACTGCAACGCTTCGCTCAGCATTGGCGTGTGCCCGCCAGCGCGGCGACAATGAGCATCAACGTCAGAAGCACCGTGAACGGATCGAATGCTCCGCCTCCTCCGTGGCCAACAGACGGTGCCGGCGCGTTGAACATCGGTTGCGCGGAGTCGACGCGCGCGGACTGCGGCGCGGCGTTCGCGCGCTGCACCTGCGCGGCGTGCTCGAGATCGATCCGTTGTTTGTTGTTGCGCTCGATGCCGCGCTTGGTGAAGTCGCCGTCGGAGAGAACGAGCATCGACGTGTAATCGGTCACCAACTGATACTTGATTCCGAGATCGCGAATCGCGTTTTCCGCTTCCGTCTCGGGCAGCATCCCCGCGTACTCGCGCGCGGTGACATCCTCGGTCATCGCCAGCGCCCACAAACGCTCGAGCTCCGGATTCGCGGTATCGGTGTCGGGAAAGTCGAACTGCGTCGCGTACGACTTGTCGGCGCCGGTGAGCTTGGCGTCGAGCGTCACGTGCGCGCGGCCCCCTTTCGCATAGCGGCCGAAGATCACGAGTTGCTGCCCGCGATACACCTTACCGACGACGGTGCCGGTGGTGTCGCTGACGTTGACGCCGCTGATCTTGAGCGTCGCGCCGTGCAACGCCTCGCTCGTGATCTTGCTCTTCGCCAGAAGGATCTGGCCGATGATGTCGTCGTTGTTCGACACCGCGGAGTAGAAGCCGCCGCTCGAGTCGGCAATCGTACGCATCAGCGGCCAATTGGCGTTGTTGCCCATTACGAAGCCGAAGACGCGCACGTCGTTCGACTGCAGCAGCTTTCGGAACTCTTTCGGATCGATGATGCCTTCGTTGGCGACGCCGTCGGTGACGAGGATGACGCTCGTGGCGCGATCGTTGTTGAGGTTCTTGATGGCGAGCTCGAGTCCCGCGTAGATGTTCGTTCCGCTCTGCGGCTGCAGCGCGGCGACTTTGTCCGTCCACTCCTGCACCGTTTGCGGATTGGCGTCGATGAACCCGCGCGTGATGTCGTTCGCGTCGTTGCTGAACGTGACGATGCGGAAGCGGTCGCCGGTTTCCATCTGCTTCATCGTCTCGGCGACGCCGTGCGCGAGCGTGGCCAACTTCCCTTGCATGCTGCCGGAGACGTCGAGGACGAAGACGTAGTCGGCGCCCCTCGTGATCGGCTTGAGATCGATGCCCGGCGTGACGACGAGCATGAACGTGCCGGTTGCGGACGCGGACGGCTTGTACGCGATCATTTCGGCGCGGCCGGGAAGGTTCTCGGCGAGGCGGTAGTAGAGAACGAAGTCGTGACTCAGATCGCCGTGCTGCCGGTCGATGGCGACTTTGTAATGACCTTCGGCGACCTTCGTGATCTTCGCGTCGTTGTCTGCGCCGGTCACTCGCACGTCATCGACCGGCCACGCCGACTTCAACTCGACGTTCAATGCGAAGCGCTGCTCGACGGTGGCGTTGCGCATCCAGAACGACTTTGCCGCTTCGTCGGTGCCCCCTTCTTCGAGCGGATAGACGTAGCGGCCGACGCCGGTGTCGATCGTGAGCGGCTGGTAGTAGACGAAGCGGATCTTCGTGTCGGCGCTCGGGGCGACGCGCGCGATCGAGAACTTGTACGAGCCGAATTCGACGTCGTCTTTCTTCTTGTTGCAGGAGCACTCGCCGAGTCCCGCGTCGTTGCCGGCGTCGCGCTCTTCGGTGTACGCCTTCTTCGCGTCGTCCGCGGCGACGACTTCGCCGTTCATCTCGCGGTCGCCCGACCAGATGGTGATCTCGGACAAGCTCGCGCTCTTCGGAACGGGAAACGAGTAGACCGCCTCGACGGCCTTGTCGTTCGGATTGTGAAAGACCTGCACGACTTCGGTGCGCGCGAAGCCGTTGTCGATGACGACGTTCACTTCGTGCGAGACGATCTGGATCGGCTGCTGCGTCGCAGTCTTCGGCGTCAGCGTGCCGGCGGCGTGGGCGCGAATGGCGAAGAGCGCCGCAAGGGCGAGGAGAAAGAGGATGCGTTTCATGAGACCTCCGTTCGTTCGTTTCGTTCACTCGGAGGGGCGGACGCCCTCGTCCGCCCGGCGCGGCGAAGCCGCGCTCCCGCGCGGCCGGCGGACGAGGGCGTCCGCCCTCCTGGAGGGCCGCTCAACGCGATCCGCAGGCCACAATCTCAACGCCCGCAACTCACTGAAAAGAAAGAGCGCCGCTGTTTGCGACAGAAGTGATGTTGCGCATTCAATGTATGCAGACATACATTCAATGCATGCTCTTCACATCAGAAGAACGCCGCTTCGCCACCGAGATCCGCGCGCTCGTCTACGGCAATCCGTTCCTCGAAGACCGCATCCACCACGAGCAACGCGCCCTCGGCAACGACTACGTCGCCAGCCAGCCCTACTGGAGCTTCCAGTTCGATCTCGACCGCAAGTCGAACATCGAGCTGCTCGACGCGCGCGCGTCCGCGCTCGCGGCGAAGCTGCGCACGCGGCTCGACGGCGCCGGCGAGCGCGATCTCAAACTGTACGAAGATCTCGTCACGTACGTGATGTACGAGCGCTATCGCGAGCAGCTCGTCGGGATTGTCGAGCGCGGCGAGGTGCGGCAGCGCGTCGCGTTCTACCGGCAGTTCCGGCGCGACCTGGTCGACTTTCAACTGAACGCGGACAACGCGCCGCATCTCTTCGCCTGCTTCTTCCAGGTGCGACGCGCCTTTCACTCGATCTTCAACAGCATCGTCGGGCGCTCGCTCGCGGCGGCGAAATTGCGCGCGGCCGTATGGCAGTCGATCTTCACGCACGACATGCAGCGCTATCGCCGCGCGCTCTACGCGACGATGGGCGACGTCGTCACGCTGATCACCGGCGCGACCGGCAGCGGCAAGGAAGTCGTCGCGCGCGCGATCGGACTGTCGCGCTATGTCGCATTCGATGAGCGCACCGAGCGCTTCGCGGGAGATACCGAGGCGTCGTTCGTGTCGCTGAATTTATCGGCACTGTCGCCGACGCTGATCGAGTCGGAGCTGTTCGGGCATCGCAAAGGCGCATTCACCGGCGCGATCGAAGATCGCGAGGGATTTCTCGAGTCGTGCGGGGCGGTCGGGACGGTATTTCTCGACGAGATCGGCGAAGTCGATCCGTCGATTCAGGTGAAGCTGCTGCGCGTGATCCAGAGCCGCACGTTTCAACGACTCGGTGAAACGACGCCGCGGAGATTCGCCGGCAAGATCATCGCCGCGACGAATCGCGATCTCGCACAGGAAATCGCGCGCGGACGTTTTCGCGACGACTTCTACTACCGGCTTTGCGCCGACATGATCGCGACGCCGGCACTTGCGGAGCAGCTCGCAGGCAGCGACGACGAGCTGCGGCATCTCGTCCGCTTCATCGCCGCGCGCGTCGCTGGAGAAGGGGAGGCGGAGGCGGCGCGCGACGAAGTGTGCCGCGCCATCGCCGTCTCGCCGGGACGCGACTACGCATGGCCGGGCAATTTCCGCGAGCTCGAGCAGTGCGTCCGCAGCGTGCTCGTGCACGGTGCATATCGTCCGCCTGCGCCGGCGGCATCGCGCGTTACGGACACGCGCCAGCGCATCGCGTCTGCAATCATCGACGGCCGGTTCACTGCTGACGATCTCCTGCGCAATTACTGCACGCTCTTGTATGCAAAGACGCGCAATTACGCACACGTCGCCGATCGATTGAAAATCGATCGGCGAACGGTGAAAGCTAAAGTCGATGCGTCGCTACTGGAAGAACTGCGCTAGTGGCGGTAATGATGGCGATGGTGTCGATGCGCGGTTCTGTGGTGCCGGACGTTCTGCACACCGTTGCCGATGGCACCGCCGACGACCGCACCCGCCGGGCCTGCGAGGGCGCCGACCGCAGCGCCGATCGTCGCGCCACGCGTCCGGCTCTTCGCTTTCGTCCAGTCATTCCCGAATGCAGACGCCGCCGGAACCAGTAGCGAGGCACTCAACAACGCCGCGATGAGTTTGTTTGTCATTTCGGCCTCCTCGCCCTATGAAGAGTGCGAGGCGCGTACCACGACGATTGCCGTGTAAATCATTGATTTCAATGCGCATTTTACCGTGTGCGGCTATTTAGCGAACACATCCTCCACTTTCAGGATGTGCACGTTCTCCGGCTTCACGTTGAGCTTGTAAGCTCCGATCACCTTATCCTCGGCCACAATGTCGGCCGGCTTCTCGGAGTCGTATTTGATCTGCGACGGCTCGTCCTTTGTAAGCAGATCGGCAAGTCCTTGCGCGTCTTTCGTGACGATCACGACGTGAAGGTTTTGCGCCGAGAGATATTTCTTCAGTGCGGCGTTGACGTCGTCACGCGTCAGTTTCGCGTATTGGGCGCGCATGTATTCGGTGTATTCGGGAAGGCCGAACCACCAGGAGTCGAGCGCATAGCCGAGGCGCTGGTCTTGTGTGGCGGTCATGAGATAGACGTTCTTGGAGAGATAGTCGCGCGTCGAATCGAAATCCGCTTGCGACAGGCCGTTCTCAATGAGCTTGTTGAGCTCATAGAGCGCGAGCCGGATCGACATCTGCGTGTTCGCCGGCACGACGGGACGAATCCAGATCTCGAATGCCTGCGAGCGCCGCGCGACGTTCGGGCTGGGGAAGAACTGGCTGCCGGGACGCGTGAAGAACTCGATGTACGCGTAATCGCCGTAATTGAGGCCGCGGATCTCGCGCAGACGCTGATAGAGGCGTCCCGTCGATGCGCGGTGCTCGCCGAGCCAGGCGCGGGCGACATTGAGCGCGGCGAAGTCGGGATGCTCGCGCGTCACCGGAATCGGCATACCCATCGAGATCGCCGTTGCGCGCGTGTCCTTCTCGATGATCTCGACGTCGAGTCCCGTCGACGTCTGTCCCGCGATCGGCGCGAGCGCTTTCTTGCCCGCTGCGACCGAGCCTTCAGGCAACGATGCCAGCTCGCTCTTGAGCGTCGTCGCGAGATCCGACGGATAGTCGCCTGAGATTCCGATCACCAGATTGCCGCGCGTGTAGTTGCCGGCGATGAATTTTCGGACGTCGTCGAGCGTGATCGACTGAATCCCGGCCACCGTGCCGAGGACGGTATGGCCGTACGGCGTACCCGTGTAGATGCGGTCGATCAGCTCTTCCTTGCCGAGCTCCTCTTCGTTCGCATTGCGCAAATCCTGGCGCAGGGCATTGAGCTGCGAGTCTTTGATGCGCTGGAAGTCGTCGTCGCGGAATCCCGGCGTCAGGAGCTGCGGCAGGACGATGTCGAAGAATTTCCGCCAGTTGTCCTTGTGGATCGAGCCGGTCATCGTCGTCATGTCTTTGTCGACTTGCGAATAGAAGACGCCGGCCATCGGATAGAGCGCCTTGTTGATCTCGTCGATGCGCATCGCCTTCGAGCCGGCATCGGTGATCATCATCGCGGAGAGGAACGCCAGTCCTTCTTTACCGGCCGGATCATTCGCGGAGCCGGTGTTGAAGAGGAGCTTCACTTCGACCTGCGGCAGGACGGATTTCTGCGTAATGACGCGAAGATCGCTCGTTTGTGCAGCGGCAGCCGGTTCCGGCAAAGCGCCGACGGTCTCGATGCCAGCAGGCAGCGCGCCGTGCGAAAGCGTGGTGATGACCACACCGTTGTCCGTGAACGTTTTCTTGGCGACGTCCTGAATGTCTTTCGGTGTGATCTTGGCGAGCTGGCGATAGTAATTGTTGACCGTATCGAATGACCGGCGGAACTTCGCGAACTCCGCCACCGTCTCCGTAATGGCCTCGGTATTATCCAGCGAGCGCACGAATGAATAGCGCGCGTTCGACTTCGCTTGCTCGACGCGGTCCGCGGGCTCCGGCTGATTGCGCAGCTTCGCGAACGCGGCCAGGATCTGGTCGCGCACGTAAATCGCGTCTTTCGGGTCTTTCACGCGCGCAAAGACGGTATAGAGCGACGGATCGACGTGC
>Ga0075425_100007761_pt1 | contig 11355 bp, 7 predicted proteins | sample SoiMethybrSBSTD4_FD_75300 | JGI IMG/M metagenome (GOLD analysis project Ga0075425, IMG submission 75300) | Bulk soil microbial communities from a Populus tree surrounding site in Tennessee, USA - Soil MetaG P. TD hybrid SBSTD4 | ecosystem: Environmental > Terrestrial > Soil > Tree plantation...
AATCCGTCGATCCTCCTCGCCGACGAGCCGACTGGAAACCTCGACTCACAAACTTCGCAGGAAATCATGAGGTTCTTCGGTGAGCTTCACTCTCAGGGAAACACGATAATCCTTGTGACTCACGAGCACGACATCGCTGAGCACGCTCATCGAGTGCTGCATATCCTCGACGGACGAATCAACCTCGACGAACGACGCTAAGCAAAAGGTTTTTCACGAACCAAACGGCGAGCGACGGTTTTGACCGAAGCTCGCCGTTGTTTTTTGGCGAGGTCTCGAATTGCAATAGGACGAATAGGACAATCCCCCTATTTCAACAATTAGGACAGCCACGGGTCCCCTTGCTATAATTGGCCCCGTTTGTCGGTCCTTCTCTATGAACAAGTTTATCGAAGCCGCATCTATTGCGATCTCGTCGATCCTCTCTCACAAGCTGAGATCCTTTCTCACGCTGCTCGGAGTGATCATCGGAGTCGCTGTTGTTACGGCGGTAGCTACCGTCATCGAAGGCGCCAACGTCTATATCAAAGAAAAAATCGCAACCCTCGGTTCGGGTGTGTTCACTTTACAGAAGGCGAGCATCACCGGCTTCGGAGACTTTCAAAAGTTTCTGGATGCATTTCGTCACAACCCCGATCTAACAATCGATGACCTCGGCGCGTTGAGAGCAACCGTAAGCGGCGCCGAACAGATCGGCGCTCAGGACGGCGGGTCAAAATCGGTCAAGTACGGCAACATTACCCTCGACAGCGTAGGCGTCCAGGGCGTCACACCGAACACTCTTCTGCTTTCAAGTCTCGAGGTGGAGCAAGGGCGGTACATCAACGACTTCGACGACGACAGCCGCAGAGACGTCGCCTTCCTTGGATCGGAAGTCGCCGAAGGCCTATTCCCACAACTCGATCCAATCGGAAAAGAAATCAAGATTGGCCCGGACACCTACATCGTCATCGGCGTCGCCAAGAAACTCGGCACTGTTCTCGGACAGTCCCAGGATAATTTTGTTCAGTTGCCGTTGATGACCTTCTTCAAGGCATTCGGTAAGCGAAGTTCCCCAACGTTCAGAATCATCATCCGCTCGAGGAAAGACATCCAGGCTGAAAAGGTCCAGGATCAAGTCCGGGTAGTGATGCGCAGCCGTCACAAACTCGTCTACAACAAGGCCGATGATTTTTCGATTACGACCGACGAGGCCACCGAGCAGCTTCTTGGGTCGATCGTCAACGTAGTCGCTGCAGTCGCATTTCCGGTTGTAGGCATCTCGCTGGTAATCGGCGGGATCGTGATCATGAACATCATGCTCGCGAGTGTAACCGAGCGCACACGGGAGATCGGGATTCGAAAGTCACTCGGCGCGACTCGTCGGGATATATTGATGCAATTCCTGGTCGAGTCGGCGATGATGTCCGGAATTGGCGGGCTTATCGGATTGCTGGTCGCCGTCACCGGGATGGCTATTGTGAAGCAGATCGTTCCGGTACCGGTTTCGATTCCGGTGTGGGCGCCAGTAATTGCGATTTCGGTGTCAACGATGGTTGGTGTATTCTTTGGCCTTTATCCGGCGAACCGCGCGGCGCGCCTCGACCCGATCATCGCGTTGAGGGCTGATTGATGAGGTCTGATTGATAAGGTCGAGTACTTGCAATGGGTCCGATTGGTCCTATAGGTCCTATTGCAATCGAGATCTGACTAAGCACCATGCACATTCAGGAGATAGGTGAAAACGTTCTGATGGCGTTCGACACGCTTCGAACGCACAAGGTCCGCTCGGCGCTCACTATGCTTGGAGTGATCGGGGGCACGATGACCGTGATCGCCATCTCGTCGTTTCTCACCGGACTGCGTGAGTTCGTGCTCGAACAAACAAAGCGATTCGGCCCTGACATTATCTTCGTGACGAAGTGGGACAACATCGGCATCCGCTTCAGCAGACCGTCCCAATCGGAACGCTCTCGCAAGGAATTGACTATCGATGACGCTCGCGCGATCGGCGAATTGCCGTCGGCGGAAAGCGTGAGTCCCGCGCTTGTGGTCGGATCCTTCGCTCCCGGCGGTCCGCAGCCGGTGGTCAAACGTAGAGGCATCGAGGCAAATCAGCCGCTGATTTTTGGTGTGTGGTCGAACTACGACGCTGTTCGGAATGTCTACATCAGAACTGGAAGGTTTTTTACGCAGTCCGAACAGGAACACAAGTCTCAAGTCGCTGTAATCGGATCGGCGATCGCCGAGACTCTGTTCGGAGCATTGGATCCGCTCAGTCGGGAGATCGAAGTAGATGGCAAGATCTATTCGGTGATCGGCGTGATGGAGAAAGCACCAGGCGGGTTGTTCGGCGGTGACCCTGTCGAGGATCGCGAGCTGATCCTCCCGTTCGATACCATCAAACGAGACCACCCTGAAATCGATGACATCACAATCGACGTAAAAGCCAAACCCGATCGTTTCGGGAAACTCATCGATGAGATAACCGAATTGATGCGCAGACGGCGCGGCGTTGCCAACGACAAACCGAACGATTTTGGCATCAGCACACCTGGCAGTATCTACGAAGTCATTGCGCAGTTCGCCAATGTCGCCAGTATGATCGTGTTTCCTCTGTCAGCTGCAGGCCTGCTTGTAGGTGGCATCGGTGTGATGAACATCATGCTGGTGTCGGTAACCGAGCGTACGAAAGAGATCGGCGTTCGACGTGCGATTGGCGCAAAAAAGGGAGATATCATCTGGCAATTTCTGACGGAAGCCATCACATTGACCGCGGTCGGCGGTCTTATTGGCATCTTCGTAGGCTGGGTAGTCAGCCTGGCGCTTCGGCAACTCGCGCCGACGCTTCCTTCGGTGATTCCGCTGTGGGCGGTCTTGCTGGGATTTATCGTGTCTTGTTCGGTTGGTTTGATTTTCGGAATGTGGCCAGCAATAAAAGCAGCGCGTCTGGATCCGATCGAGGCCTTGAGATACGAGTAGAAAGTTCGTAGGAATTAGAGGCGTTGTGTCTCAGCTTGAGTCAGATTGCCACAAACATGTCTAGTTTGTGATTATGTGATAACCGACCTGCCTGGCTGTCGGTGTCTGCTCCGACGACCATCGAGATTCCGCAGTCTCATCGAGCAGCATCAACATACTACATTCAAGATCAGTAAAAGACGAGACATAGAGCATCGGCCTGATGCCGTTTGAAGCTCGTTCGAACAACATCTCCTCCATTACGTCGATCATCTCTGAGCCAAATTGGAGGTTGGTCAAGAAGTTTGTCGAGGCTGGTTTTTTCACAACCTTCGGACTAAGCAAAGACCGTGCCGCCTTCGCTCGATGTGCTCCTGACGAAACAGAGAACTTCCTTGGCGGAAAGAGACTTCAGTGTTGCGGGTGTGGTAGATAAGAGATTGGAACGCCGAATGGCGGACCGATTCTCAAAAATCTAAGGGGCTAATCGGGGATCTACAATAACCGCCGGAGGTAAATTGTTCACTTTGCAGGATCATATTTTACATTCGGCTTTTCCGCGCCCAGGCTTATCCGAACATGGCGGTCCCGGCTACCTTAAGCAGTATCCAGACAATCCAAAAGCCAACGACAACCGTCGCGGTCTTGCTGCTGGTTATCTTTCGCGAGTTTGCGATCACCGCGAGGCCGATGCACAGTAGGATCACTTGCCATATAGTAAAAAAATCGATGGAACCAGCGAGAGATTTAAGAACTGCAGAGCTATCCGACGGGAGAAATGCCGCGATATTCGATGGCACGTAACCCGACGATTGAGTCGGATCGATGCTGCGTAGCCCTTCTTCATCCTTAACCATCAACACTGTTGCTCCGACAATCGTGTAAACGACCAGGACGGATGCACTGGTCCAAGCCACCACCGAAAGAATCTTCTTGAATGTTGTCTTAGCCTGAATAAACATCATTCCAAGCGCAAAAAGTCCCGCGATTATCACATAACTGATGGGCACGAACACCGATCCAATCAATGGAAAAAACTGCGCGAACTTCTTGCTAACTTCGACCTGCTTGTTCAGTTGATCTTCGGGAATCGATTGGTTCCTACGATCCAGCTGCTTCTTAATCTGATTTCGCATGATCGTGTCCCAATCGGGATGGACGCGCCATTGAAAAAAGAAGGTGGACGCGAGAATCGCGCAGATCGCAACGATCATTGGGGCAACAAAGGTTGGCTTGCGATTGATGTCTTCAAACGTCTCGCCCGGAGAAAGCAGCGTCCCGGTCAGTCTTCCAAACGGTCCAATCCGAGCCGGCTCCTCCGGTGCTTGTTGGTCGTGCATCGGAGTTGACGCATACGGCGGCGCATCTTCTGAAGTACGAATCTCGGGATCGCTCATTGCAAGTCTCCTGGGGCCACCTTTTTTGGGTTTGATTTCGCTCGACTCACTTCAATCACAACACAAATCAGGAGCGAATTTCCACGTGAGCCTACTATTTTTTATCAGCGGGTGCAACTACCATACACGAGACAAAATGATCCGGACTCACCTCAACCATCTGAGGTTGTTCCTCCGCGCACCTTGGCTCCGCCAGCGGGCATCTGGTTCTGAAACGACAGCCAGACGGGGGCGCGATTGCCGTCGGCACATCACCCGACAGCGGCAGTCTCTCTCGATGCCGATCAGGATCCGGAATCGGAATCGCCGACAGCAAAGCTCGCGTGTACGGGTGAAGCGGGTTGTGAAATATCTCGCGGCTGTTGGCGATCTCGACCAGCTTCCCAAGATACATTATCCCAACCCGAGTCGAGATGTGCTCGACCACCGACAGACCGTGCGAGATAAACAGATAAGTGAGCCCCAGTTTCTCCTGAAGATCCTGAAGCAGATTTACCACCTGTGCCTGCACCGAAACATCCAGCGCCGAAACCGGTTCATCGCAAACTATGAACTTCGGATTGAGTGCCAGCGCTCTTGCGATGCCGATTCTCTGCCGTTGACCGCCGGAGAATTCGTGCGGATACCGATTCGCGTGTTCGGCCTCGAGACCGACCAGCTTCAGGAGCTCAATCGCTCGATCGCGTCTTGTTTGTCGATTGTCAATTCGGTGTACGATCAGGGGCTCTTCGACTATCTCGCCGATGGTCATCCGAGGGTTCAACGATGAGTACGGGTCCTGAAAGATGATCTGCATATCTCGTCTCATCACCCGCAGCTTGCTCGAGTTCAACGAGAGCAGATTGGTGCCTTGAAATCTGACTTCCCCGGAAGTCGGTTCGATTAGACGGAGTATGCAGCGACCGGTCGTCGATTTTCCGCATCCCGATTCGCCGACCAACCCAAACGTCTCACCCGTGCGAATCACAAAGCTTATGTCATCCACGGCGCGGACGGCATCGACGGCTTCCCCGAAGACACCCGCATTCACCGGAAAAAGCTTTGTAAGGTTTCTTACCTCGAGTAAGTTTTCGTTGCTCTGGGCCATTTTCAGGAGGCTACCGCGAGATAGAGGATCGAAGATAGAGGATTGAGGATGGGATCGAGAGAATCGACGTCACTACACGGAGGACCAACGATGCCATTCTGACTATCTATCTTCTAGCTGCATCTTCTATCCTCAACCTTCGACCTCTATCCTCCATCCTCTATCTTTTTTCATCTGGTCCGCGCCGATTCATCTCCGACCCGATCAGACCGGATGCATCGCGCTTTGTGGCTCTCATTCACTGCCGATAGCTCGATCTCGCCGACCAGACACTCATCGATTACGTAATCGCACCGCGTTGCAAACTTGCAGCCCGGCGGCAAATGCAGAAGATTCGGAACGGTTCCTTCGATAGTTCGCAGCCGCCGCTGCTTCATGCCCTCTTCGGTCAGAATGGGCACCGATCTCAGCAAGCCTTCGGTGTAAGGATGACGCGGGTTGTGAAATATTTCCCGGACCGGAGCTTCTTCGACTATCCGACCTGCGTACATAACCGCGACTCGATCCGCGGTCTCGGCCACCACTCCCAGATCGTGAGTGATCAACAACATCGAAAGATCGAAGTCGTTTTTCAATCCTCGCAGGAGTTCCAGGATCTCTGCTTGAATAGTCACATCGAGCGCGGTTGTTGGCTCATCGGCGATCAGCAGCTTTGGTCTGCAGGACAACGCCATCGCGATCATCACTCTCTGACGCATGCCGCCAGACAGCTGGTGTGGGTACTCGCGGGCGCGACGAGCGGCGTCCGGGATCTTTACTCGAGTCATCATCTCGACTGCTTGCGACCACGCACCTTTGGTAGACACACGCTGATGCAGGCGGATCACTTCGGCAATCTGATCGCCGATCGTGTAAACGGGATTCAAGGAAGTCATCGGGTCCTGAAAGATCATCGCGATCTCCTGACCGCGCATTTTCCGCATCCGGTCGTCGTCCAGGGTCATCAAGTCGATTCCGTTGAAAACGATTCGCCCGGCGGTGATTTGTCCGGGCGGTCGAACCAGCCGCATTATCGACAAGCTGGTGACCGATTTGCCGCTACCGGACTCGCCGACCAGGGCAAGCGTCGAGCCTGTCTCTATTTTGAAACTGACGTCGTCTGCGGCTTTGATTGTCCCGGCTCGGGTGTGGAAGTGTGTGCTGAGGTTTATGACTTCGAGTATGTTATCGGTCATCAGGCTGAATGATCAGTCGTAAATCTCGCCTTTGTACTCGCCAAAAACGGCTCGCAAGCGATCGGAGATCTCGCCTAAAGTCGCGAACCCTTCAACTGCCCGCACGATGTGAGGCATAAGGTTTTCATCCGTGCGCGCGGCGCGCTCAACTTCGCCGAGCAGCTCATGCACTTCACGCGCGTTCCGTTGCGCTCGAACGCGATTCAGTCGTTCGATCTGCTGGCTTTCCAGTTCGGAGTCGATCTTGAGTAATGGAACTGTAGCCGCCTCGTCGCTCGTGAATCGGTTCAAACCTACAACGACTTGTTCACCGGATTCGACGCCTCGTTGATACTCATAGGCGGCGCGTTCGATCTCGCGCTGAACATAACCCTTCTCGATTGCCTGCAACATCCCGCCGATCTGATCGATCTTGTCGATGTATTCAGCTGCAAGCCTTTCGATCTCATCGGTCAGGTGCTCAATCGCGTAGGAGCCACCGAGCGGGTCCGCGGTAGCCGATACGCCTGACTCATAACCGATTACCTGTTGGGTTCGAAGCGCGATGCGCGCGGCATTTTCAGTCGGCAACCCGAGCGCTTCATCCATCGAATTGGTGTGCAGCGATTGAGCTCCGCCGAGCACCGCGGCTAAAGCCTGAATTGTGGTGCGGACTACATTGACCTCGGGCTGCTGTGCCGTCAGTGATGAGCCGGCCGTCTGCGCATGGAATCGAAGCATCTGAGAACGGGCATCGCGTGCGCCAAAACGATCGCGCATTATCCGAGCCCATAATCTGCGAGCCGCGCGGAACTTTGCGACCTCTTCAAGAAACTGATTGTGCGAGTTGAAGAAGAACGCGATTCGAGGCGCAAACGAATCGACATCGAGACCAGCGTCTACCGCCGACTGCACGTAGGCGATCGCATCGGCCAACGTGAAAGCGACCTCCTGCGCGGCGGTCGAACCGGCTTCGCGGATGTGATACCCGGAGATCGATATCGTGTTCCAGCGAGGCACTTCGCGGGCGCAATACGCGAAGATATCGGTCACGATGCGCAGGCTTTGACGCGGCGGATAAATGTAAGTACCTCGAGCGATGTATTCCTTCAGGATATCGTTTTGAATCGTTCCGGAGATCTTATCGGGGGCGACTCCCTGTCGCTTAGCCACCGCGATGTACATCGACAAAAGAATCGCCGCGGTCGAGTTGATAGTCATCGAGGTCGAGACCTTGTCGAGCGGGATCTGATCTAACAGCGATTCCATATCTTCGAGCGTGTCGATGGCAACACCGACTCTGCCAACCTCACCTCTGGCCATCAGGTGGTCCGAGTCGTAACCCATCTGAGTGGGGAGATCGAAGGCGACTGACAGACCCGTCTGGCCCTGAGCAAGCAGGTAGCGATATCGAGCGTTGGATTCAACAGCGGAGGCGTACCCGGCGTACTGGCGCATCGTCCAGAGCTTGCCTCGGTACATCGTTTCGTAGGGACCGCGGGTATATGGGAACTGACCTGGATTTGCGACATCGTGGCTGTAGTCGCTGGTCACGTCAGAGGGTCCGAAGACGGTCTTCATCTCGATACCAGAGCTGGTTTCAGCTTTCTTCTCGATGCGCTCTTTTGTACTCATTCATTCTCCCGGCGGGCTTCCTGATCAGATTAGCAAAGGGAGGGTTTCTTGCCAAACTTGGTGGTAGGCAACTTTTTGGAGTGCGCCGCCCTCTACTTCAACCTTACTCACATAAAATAGCGGCGCTTTGGATTTGGTACTCCCTCAGATCTGATATGGCGAGAGAATTAAGTCCTCCGCGGAGGATCTAGCTGGATTAACTTTGTCGGAAGAAGAAGCTTCATCGCATCTTGACTTAATATCCAAAGCGCCGCCGATCTTTTAGAGCAGCGAGATTATAGATGAGGGCGGCGCACCCCAAATAGATTTCGCCGACGTCAGGCGGTTTCATCGTGCATTGTTGGCGTCGCGATGTTGATTTGCCTATCTTGCAAAACATTTTGAATCACACACGCTGCGAAAATGATCAAAGCGCCTGCAAACACCAACGAGTGAGTATCAGCCCACTCTCCTTTCGTGAGACCAATTACTTTCGGACTGGTGAAATTGAAAAGTAAAAAAGCGACTACCAGACTAAACACTACCCACCAACGCGAGGTGCGATTCTTCCACGCCTGATGCAACAAACAAGCGATCGGCAAGATCAACATCACAAAGTGAGCTTTCCAACTCAGTGGCGAGAGGATCACAACACAGCAAAAGAAAGGAGCCGCACCATACAACAAACTATCTGTCTTCGTTGCGGCAAAAACCGCAAGACCCAACACAACAAGCGAAACAATCAACGTCACCGCATCCGAAGGTTCTCGAGCTGCGGCATTACCATCATCAGCTTTATCCGAGTTCCCTTTCAGCCGTTCAATCGCGCCGCGCAACGACTGATTTCCCGAATAGGCAAAGTCATAGCCCTGCTCATTTCGTACCGTGCGATTCCAGAACGTCTTGAAAACATCATCAGCTTGCGACCCAAACGGAAGGAAGCTCAGAACTGTCACTCCAATCAGAAGCGCAGCGCAAGCAGCGACAAACTTCAACCGCAACTTCGCGACGTGATACACCAGCAACACCGCCGGTGTCAGCTTTATCGAAACTGCTAAGACCAACGCGATCGCCGAGAGCCATTTTTTGTCTCGGGAATAGAAAAACAGATGCGCAACAGTTAATGCCCCAACCACCGCGTTCACCTGACCCAAAGAAAACGTATCCAAGGCGAATCGCAGAACTACGATTACTGCAAGCAAGGCGATCAGATTGTTCTGAAGAGTCGAGTCGGAATCAGACTGAACGCCACTTTTTCTGATGAGAGCGGCCGACATTCCCGCAGCTGCCAGGACCGAACCAGCGCTGATCAGAAACCAAAGATACGCCGCAACAGTCAGCGACAAACTGGCCAATGGGATCATTAGCTCCGACAGAAGCGGCGGATAAATGTAGGGCGTCCAGTCCCCGAGCGACCGCTGATAAGGGTCTCGGCCGGCAAGCACTTCCCGGGCCGCAAAGTAGTAGACGTTGAAATCATTCCGATAAACGTCGTCTACGGTCCCGCTCTGTTTCGCGAAGTAGATTCCGCCCCCGATGATTGCCACAACGATAATTCCAATAGCTGTGCGTTTGGTCAGTAAACTGCGTACTCCCGAGCCACCGTCAGGAAACAATTCTGATCCTCGAGAGGGAGCGGCAATCTTCATTGTAGAGATTTTTCAACAGCGAGACTGATCTTGGGTTGATCGGTGCTCGACAATTCTGATGGCACTTCAAAAACAGTTGCGGAGTCATTCTGAAACGCAACCTTCAGCCATCGAGGTGGCTCGAAGGTCGACGAAATCTCGCGTTCGTACTGACCGTACACAATGAACCGTACTCGATATCTTGTGAACAACTGCCTGGCTTCTTCATCAGTCATCGAGTTCGTATAAAACGCGGTTACCAGCGTTCCCTTCTCGTCGCTCGAAAGCGTCTGCGCATAGTGCCCAAGAAACACTCGCAACCCGGTCATCGACGGTGCGATGTTCCCGGTTAAGTATGAAGAAAAAAGAATCGAATCTGGCCTTGCGGTCTTCAGCCAGCCGAACGCCTGCATCAATCCTAGCGATACATACCGTCTCGAATCGATCGACGTCGGTCGAGTTACGACAATTTGGCCAATCAGAAATCCGATATTCGTCAGCGACGCGAAAACCACCACGCCAACGAGTAGCAGCCGGCGTCCAAACCGACTCGTTCGGCTAAAACCCTGGCGGGCAATCCAAAATACCGCGACCGAAGCGGCGATTGAGAGCGGCAACTGGAGTCCTTCAACAAATCGACGCTGGATGCTAATCGGCAGATATAACAAAATGGACTGAATGAAAGCCCACAGCACGAGCATTCGCCCTGCGGGGTTGCCTCCCTTCCACAACAACCACAACCCGAGGACTCCCAGCAGACCGACGACCCCAAAGCCCAAAGCGTATTCCCACGGCGGCGGCGAAAACGTGTCGGTAACTCGCAGCCATTCCCGAAGAACTTCGTTGGTTGAATTCAGGTAAGACGCGTACGCGACTCCGGGTATCATCCCGACAAACATCGCTGCTGCCAGTAAAACTTCAGCCCGATAAGTCACAAACACGTCCTTCGCCGGTTTCGACAGCCAGGGTTGAGCCAGAATTATCGCGACGCTCACGACCACAACCACAACAACCATGTACGGGTGAACAACAGCAAGCAAAGACACAACAGCGCCAGCAGCAAACATACGTCTCGTGCTTCGTTCTGTAGCTCCGCGATATGCCAGATAAATCGCCGATGCTACGAGAACTACCCCCATCACAAAATGGACTTGTGAAAACATCGATCGAAACGCGATCGCTTCAGGAAGATCCAGATCCGCGGAACCGGACGCCCGCTCCGCGCCAAAAAATTCATTTCGGTTCTTTAACGTAAATACAAGCCAGCCCAGACCGCCCGAAAATGAATACAGCAACAGCGCGTATCGCACTCGAGAGCGGGATTTCATCACAACGCCGGTTACGCTTCTTGCAATGCCAAGCAGCATCAGGGCTGCAAACAAACGCGCCACATGAAAAACAAGCGGGAGTGAACAGTGTGTGATCCGTGAAATCAATCCGAGGATATACCAGAGCGGCAGAAAGAACTGGCACTGCTGAGACTCAGGCGTGTAAGGATCGCACATCAACAGGTGCCCGTCTGCACCCTGTTTCAT
>Ga0075425_100007762_pt1 | contig 11353 bp, 12 predicted proteins | sample SoiMethybrSBSTD4_FD_75300 | JGI IMG/M metagenome (GOLD analysis project Ga0075425, IMG submission 75300) | Bulk soil microbial communities from a Populus tree surrounding site in Tennessee, USA - Soil MetaG P. TD hybrid SBSTD4 | ecosystem: Environmental > Terrestrial > Soil > Tree plantation...
ACCCTCGACGAGATCGGCAAGGTCTACGGGGTGACCAGGGAGCGGATCCGGCAGATCGAGTCCAAGGCCATGTCGAAGCTGCGGCACCCGTCCCGGTCCAACGCCCTCCGGGACTACCTCGACTGACCGACCGGCGGCCGTCGGCGCCGGGACGTAACCAGCGGTCCCCGCCCGGCTCGTGGGTGCACAGAATGCACACAAACTGGACGGCCAGCATCGTGATCGGCATCGAGCCGAAATCTGCGCAGAACGGCGGATATCGAATGTCCGGCGTCGGTCCTGGCCGGCATTGAAGGTGACTGGGCTCGGACTCTGGGAGCGAGATCAGTTCACATGCGCCCATGTCTTGCGGTTGACGGCCGCGCAGGCGGATACGTCGCTGATGCCGAATTCGGCGGCGAGCTGCCGGTAAGTCAGGCCGTCGGCCCTGCGTGCCCGCAGTTGCCTTACTTTTCTGCTGGTCAGCTTGGCCCGTCGGTTGCCCTCGCCAACGGCGCCGTCATAGTAGCGGTGGCATCGGCGGCATCGTGGCTGGAATCTGGCCTGGATGTCGTCGCTGGACGGGTTGGCCGTGGACCAGTCCTGGGCAGGGTTACCGCAATCAACGCAGGCGTAGCCGCTGGCTGGTCCCCGGGCTTTGTTAACGCGGTGGTGCCACACGTCATAGGACGGGTTGGGTGCCTGCCGGGCGGCCCGGGCCAGCTGGTAGCCGCACGCGCGGGAGCAGCTTCGGTGGTCGCGCCGGATCATGACTAGTGTTCCGCAGACCGGGCAGCGCTTTTTCTGGTATTTGGGCGGGCCGCGGGAGCATCCGCACGACTGGGCATCGCCTGAGGTAAGCGAGCTGATGCGCGGGGTGGTTTCTTGCCCGCAGTCGCACCGGCACAGGGCGGCCCGGTAGCGTTTGCCGTCTGCGGCGGCCTTCTGTACTTGCCGGATGACGGTGAGCCTGCCGTATTTGTCTCCCGGGTGGATGACGTGCTTCATGATTCGGACTGTAATCATTAAAACCGGCATTCCGGTGAAGCCGCGCCGATTGCGGTGATAAAAGCACGGCCGATGACACGGGGCTTAGAATGGAATGTTACGGGCCATTCGCGCGGTCACTGGGCGCCGCGGCCGCTGGCGTCGGCGCCGCGTCTTCCCCGGTCCAGGGCACGCTCACCGGCCCTCTTGGCCCGCTCGGTCATGTTCGAGCGCCACCGGCACCGGCGCGCTGCGGCAGCCCGCCTGGTGGCGGTGGCGGTGCCGGACCGGACGGTCGTTATGGGGTGTGATCAGGCTGGCCTGGTTCGGCCGGGTCGCAAAGGCCGGTGGCGCAGCAGGGCGATCTTCGCCGCTGCGTGGCACCGCCGCCGATCAAGTGCCCTCAGGCGCCTGCCGCGCCGATGTTGACTTGCCAGCCGATGCCGTACTTGTCGGTGATCGCGCCGAAGGTGTCGCCCCAGAACTGCTTGGCCAGCGGAACCCTGACCGTGCCACCGTTGGCGAGGCCGTCGAAGATGGTCCGCAGCCGCGGCTCGCCGGAGCCGATGACCGACAGTTCCACCCGGGTCTGTTCGTTGAGGGTGGTGTCGCCGCGGTCGCTGCCCTGCAGGGTGACGTCGCCGCCGGAGAGCAGCGCTTTGACGACTTGGCTCCTTCCACCTCGCTGGCGGTCGGGTCCTCATCGCCGCGCCGGGTGATCGTGGTCTGCCCGCCGAACCTCCTGGTAGAAGGCGATGGCCTGTTGATCTTGGGCGTGTTTCTGCTGGTCAGCGGGTGTACCGAGGTTGGCTGAGCGTATTACCCATGTCAGCGCCGAGAGGGTAGCGGGTGAGGCCAAGGATCTCGCTGAGCTTGTCCTGGACGGAGGTGGTGTCGGTAAGCATGCAGTGGGCACGCTTGTGCAGGCCTTCGGCCAGGCCGGGCGGGAAACAGGTGACTTGGCTATGCTCCCGGGCATGGCTGGCTGCCCGCCTATGACCTGGCCCCAATCGGTCGCCGCTCATGAGATGCCGGAAGCAGGCAATAGTGAGACGTCCGTGGGACGATCAGCCGCTCGCGGCTGTCCGGTGCGTGCGCGCCTCCTGTACCTGCCGGGGTGCGCTCCGCTCGACGACGCGGGGAAAGAGGCGGTATACGCGCCAGGCGAGGCGGATGTAGCCGGGGAAGGCGATCACGGCCTGGTTGCGGGCCACACCGTCCAGGATCACCCGCGCCGCCTGGGCCGCCTCGATCCACTTGATTCTGCCTGGCGGGCGGTCTAGCAGCTCCTGGGGCATATTGACGACAACCGAGTTCTCGAAGATCGGGGTTCGCACCCACCCGGGGCAGACGACGCTGACCTTCACCCCGAGGTCGGCGCCTTCAGCGCGTAGCGACATCCAGATGATCGCCGACGACGTTCGCATCCAGGGTGATGTGGCGTGGACCGAGGGTGGGGACGGGTCACCCAGTCAAAGCGGCTGCGCACGGCCGGTCCGGATGACCGGCGTCCTCATCCGCGAGCGTGGCCGGTGGACGATGGCGCAGTCGCACGCTTCGATCGCCGTCCCGAACGCTGGCATATTCAGCTAGTCCGGCTGGTAGCGGGCTCGGCCGAACTCGGCTAGCGCCGGCCATGGTCCGGCGCGCTGCGCCCTTTGATAGCACTTTGCGGAGCCCTTTGCCAGCTACGGCGGCTTCGAGCACCTGCGGTTGTTCCCGGCGGGCCCCCACGGCGGAGTGCTGTACTGCGGCACCACATCAACGGCGAGCCAGTAATCGCCTGCGGGTGGACAGACAAGCTGAGCGGAGGCGCGGTGGTCTACCTCAAGGGGTCCGCATCAAACCTGAGCGACGCCGCGTCGGAAACCAATCAGGTCCGGTCCGCTGTCGAGCCCTGAGCTGGCACCAGCAGCCAGCGTTGGCGACCCGGATCAAGCTCCGGCTGCAGGCCACGGCTTTTTCGGGGACCGGTGAACATCTACCCGTCCATCGAAGCGGAGAAGGCCGACAGGCGCGGCGTCAAAAGGACGCAAAGGAGTCCTTCATCAGGTTCCGCTGGCTGGCGAACCGCGAGCAGCGCATACACGGCCAGCATAGCGCCCGCCACCATCACCGAGAACCCGCACCGCGACCAGGCACAAGCCGGGGAACGGCTCCGCCATGGTGTCGAGCCGGTTGATCAGGATCTGGTCCGCCGAAGTAGTGGTGGGCCGTCTCACCTCCGGGTCGCATGCTGGCGGCGGAGCAGTCGGCTGCCTGTGGCAGCATCGAATGCGGCCTTGGCGAAACGCTGAGTGTGCCGCGCTGGTATCAGCGGGGCTGCCTGCGCGGCTGGGAATTTCGCGCGCGTGTGAGCGGCCCGAGCGTGACAATGCGCGTCCCGACCGGCGGCAGGGTGGCGATGATCACAAGGCGGCGCGGCCGGCCGGTCGTGACCGCCGCCAGCCGCGGGCCTCGCCGGGGAACCAGGCGGTTGTGGCGGAGCTTGACGCGCGATGCCGCGAGCACGCCCTCGATGCGTGCGTCGTCAGGCAGCCGCCGCTGGCGGGTGATCACCTGGCTGAAGGCCAGCCCGTCGGCCAGCGCGCCGCCCTCTGGTGGCGGGGTGACCCGCGCGAACGCGGTGAACTGATCGGCGAGGCCGGGACCGAGGGCCCGGGCCAGGGCGGGCCAGGCCCTGGCTACCGCCCGGGCGCGTTTGCGTGCCAGCGAGTCCGAGGTGAGTGTCACCAGCCGTGGGTCGAGGCCTTCGGCTGGCGGGCCCCCGTACAGCGCCGTGATCAGCTCGGCCTGACGGGCGGCGAGCCGGGCCCTCGGCTCAGCCGTCATGGGACTGTGGCGCGCCCGCGGGCGCCGCGGTTCACCGCCGCACGGATCCGGTCGAGCTCGGCGGCGAGTTCCGCGTCGGGCGGGAAGTCATCGTCGCGCTCGAGGAGTACCCCCGGTGGGGATGTGCGCGTGCAGAGTTCTTCGAGTAGCTGCAGCACGCCGGGGGGGACGGCGCGGGTGTGCGTGTCGTGGTAGACGCCGTCGTCCTCCACGCCCCCCGCTACGTGCACATAGGCGATCCGGTCCAGTGGCAGGCGGTCCAGGAAGCTGAGCGGGTCGTAACGGTGGTTGCGGGCGTTGGCGTACAGATTCGCGACATCGAGCAGCAGCAAGGCGCCGGTGCGGTCGAGAAGCTCACACAAGAACGCCGCCTCGTCCAGCTCCGCCTCCGGCCAGTCGACCAGGGCGGCGATGTGCTCGAGCGCCAGCGGCACCGGTAGCTGCTGCTGGGCCTGGCGGACGTTCTCGGCGACGATCTGCAGCGCCTCACGGGTCCTGGGGACCGGCATCAGATGCCCGGCCTCGGTGCCGCCAGCCCGCACAAACGCCACATGCTCGCTCACCAGCGGCGCGTCCAGCAGCTCAGCGACCCTGGCCAGGTGCGCGATCCGCCGGCGGTCGGGTTTGTCCGCCCCGCCCAGCGACAGACGCACGCCGTGCGGGATGACCCGCACGCCACGGGCCTTGAGCTGCGCCAGCGGGCGGGGAAGTGGCCCGCCCGCGGTCAGGCCCTCGGCGATGACCTCGACAAAGCGCAGATCATCCCTACCCGCGATGAAGCGGGCCAGCTCGGCGCGCCAGCCAATACCGACGCCAGGGCCGGCGCCGAGGCCGGCGCTGGGACCGCTGCCCGGGCCGGTCATCCGCCGCAGCCCCCGCCGCCTCCGCCGCAGCCCCCGCCGCCTCCGCCGCAGCTCGTGCCGCCTCCGCCGAACCCACTTCCCGACCAGCCCGATCCGGCGACGGGGCCGAGCATCGAGGCGAGCGCGACGTCGGCTAGCACCAGCGCGCCAACCCCCGTCAGGGCGACCTGACCGGCCAGCCGGCCAGAGCCGGGCATGGGTGAGTCCTCGCCACCCGGGACCTGTGTGCGCAGACTCTTGAGCAGGCTCATCCCGGCCCCGGTGGTGCGGGGAAGGAAGAAGAGCCTGGCTGCGGTACTGGTGCTGAGCACCCTATCCGGCGGCTGACGGGCCAGACTGACCGCAATGCCAAGGCTCACGAGCATGAGCACCACGAGGAAGAACACCGGATGGTGATTCGCCGTTCCCGCGATGACGCGGGCGGCTCCCAGGATGAGCAGCGGGGCGAACCACAGAACCTGCCATCGCATCGATACCACCTGGCGATCGGTCGGCATGAGCCCAAGTCCCCGAAGGCGGTCCCGGATCGGGCCGAGCACCCCCTCGGCGGAGACCTCATCCAGCACCTGCGGCGCAGCGGCGGCTGCGGAGTTTTTCACGCAGTCATATAGCCATTCCTCGACGGGATCAGCGTTAGCCGGGAGCGGTTCCGACACGACCAGGGACTTACCGTCCTCGTTCAGCGTGAGGCTGCCGTTCTCCTTCAACTGGCACACGGCCGCGGCGAGCGCCAGCCGGCCGCCGCCGTTCAGCATCGCCACCTCATACGGGCGGAGCTCGAGCGAGTCTTCGCCGATAGCGGCAGATGCGCCTGCCGTCCCTCCGGCTCGCTGGCGCGCGGCAAGCACCCAAGCCCAGGTTGCGATAAGCAGCCCCGCATAAATCAGCAAAAAGAAAGACCCGCTGATCCCCCACGTATTCACCCAGATCACCCCAAGAGCTCACCAGGCTCTCGCCTGATGGTACTCCCGCCAGGCACAAACGCCACCCCTGGCGAGCCGCAGGGCCGCCAAGGTCCAGCGAGGCGATGCCGCCGGACTCCGTCTGACCGCTGTGGGCAGATACGCGGGACCGGTGGCCGACGCCGGTTTACGGCCGACTTGCTGGCATCTGTCCGAGTTAGCATCGGGCCTTCACACAGAACGCCAGGACCACGCCCGGCGATCACGCGCAAAGGTATCGGCTACACCGTCGGCACGGCAGAATGATCGTTCGGTGCGGCAGTGACTGCCAATCGGCCCTGACCTGACTGCCGCGCAGAATTGGGCGGATCCGGTGCGCCTGGAACCCGGCTCCCCAGGCTGGGAGGGTTGGGCATTCAGGGTTCGTGATGGGTTGATGCCGTGGCTGCTTTCGCCATCCTCGTCGTAGGGGCGGGCGGTGGGGTGTGCGTGGGCCGCCGCCCGTCCTTGGGGAATCGCTACCGTGGGCACTATGGCGAAATTTGGTGTACAGCTGCCCAACTTCTCTGGATTTGACCCGGCCGACTTGTTCGATCACGTTGCCGGCCTGGTGACCGCGGCGGAAGAAGCCGGGTTCGATTCGGTGTGGGTTATGGACCACTTCTTCCAGTTGCCGCCCCTGGGTGGGCCGGACCAGCCGATGCTGGAGGCCTATACCCTGCTCGGGGCGCTGGCGGCCCGCACCCGGCGGGTGCAGCTCGGCACGCTGGTCACCGGCGTGACCTATCGCAACCCCGGCATCCTGGCCAAGATCGTCACGACGCTGGACGTCATCTCGCGGGGCCGGGCCATCCTTGGCATCGGCGGGGCCTGGTACGGCGTTGAGCACCAGGGCCTGGGTATCGACTATCCGGGCGACCGGGTGCGCCTGGACATGCTTGAAGAGGCGGTTCAGGTTTGCCGGGCCATGTTCACCGGCGATGACGTGAGCTTCACCGGCCGTCACTACCGGCTCGATCACGCCCGCAACCTGCCCCGGCCGGTACAGGCCGGCGGCCCGAAGATCATGATCGGCGGCGGTGGCGAGAAGCGGACGCTGCGGCTGGTGGCCCGCTACGCGGACCAGTGCAACGTCACCGGCGACGTGAGCACGCTGGCCCGCAAGATCGGCGTGCTGCGCCGCCACTGCGCCGAGGTCGGCCGTGACCCGACTGAGGTCGGCGTGACGTGGATGACCCCGCTGATCCTGACCACGTCCAGCCAGAACACCGCCGAGGTACACGAGATGCTGGCGGCGGCCGGCTCGGCCGAAGAGATCGCCGGATTCACCGTCGGCCAGCCGCACGAGATTCCCGGCCTGGTCGCAGGTCACATCGAGGCCGGCGCTGACGAAGTCATTTTCAGCTTCGCCTTCGCCGACACGGCGGGAGTCACTGCGGTGGGGGAGGCGTTCGGACTGGGCGGACGGTAGCGGCCCTGGTCGACGCAGCCGCGAAAGGTGCTGGCCCTCCTGCCGGTGCCTGACGGCGCGGCCAGTCCGCCGTTGCGTCGCAGGAGGCGGCCCGGGAACTCCGCGATGGCGGCCACATCGGCCCTGGGATCCAGCGGCGCTGGACGGGCATGCAGACGCGCGCCGAGCCGGGCCAGGCGGTCAGGGTCATCCGCTCGGGCTGCCCGAGCCGGTCGGGACGCCGACCGGCACATCGTGCTCACCGGCCTCGAAGAGCACAGCCGGCATGCCAGCCAGATCATCGGCCAAGACGAGTGACTCCAGTTCCGGTGGCCCGGTTCCGCCCTCCCTGATAGGCCCGGCCAAATTTGAGCCGCTCAGGCGGCATGCGTTACCCGCGGCCCGGCCCCTGGAAGCTGATTACTGCCACCGAGCGCCCCGAAGATTCCATCTGTGCCGCCACCGCCCACGGATCCCTACAGCCAGTATTTGCGCCATATCGGCGGGTCGGCGCGCGGTTATCAGGCGATCCTCGTGCCGTTGGCCGCTGTCAGCACTCCCGGCTACGGCCCAACGGACGGTCAGCCAGCCGAATATTTATACATTGCCGCGCTCGAGGTAAACGTCCTCAATTGCCGCGAACCGCATGATCGTGCCGAAAGTAGTGCGTTGGTTCTATGCGCTATCCGGCATATTCATTCGCTACCTTGAGGGCAGACCGGAGGCCGTGACGATCGGCGATTCAGCACCGTCACTCGTATCCAGGGCACAGATCGAGTAGGAGTGCGGCCGGGCGTTGGAGGTGACCCGACCAGTGGCCCTGGGTAAGGCCAAAAGCGGCTAAGATCGCCGGCTCCCCTCGATCTCATCGGCGGGCGCGGTGGGCGGAGCTGTCGAGCGGCCGGCCGCGGGCAGCGCGGCCGCCGGGGATGGCTGCCACCAGGACGGTCCAGCTGATGAGGGCGACCACGGTGATCGTCTCGATGGCCAGGGATTCGACGACATATGACGCTGAGATCGACTCCCGGAAGCCGAACAGGCCCACGCTGAGGCTGATGAGCAGGGCGCCGAGGGTGGCGGCGGTGTAGCCGGCCGCGAGGAGCCCGGCGAGCGGCCGGGGCCACGCCAGCAGGACGGCGGCGAGGGCGAACCCGGCGACCGCGTCGAGCAGGAATAGCGGCCCGTTGGTCGCGATGTGGCGGTATCCCTCCAGCCACAGGTGCAGATGGATGTACCCGATCCAGGCCAGAAGTGCCACACAGCCCAGGCGCAGCAGCAATACGGCGGCCCAGCGGCCGCCCCTTCCCGCTGCCATGGCGCGGCGCGGCGAGGCGAGCCGGCGCAGCCCAGATGCGGTGTGTTCAGTCATGCTCATGTCCTTTCGCAGTGGTGAAGCGGCTCCCAGATGGGAATTGGTCACGCGGGCTTGCGCCGGGCCCTCAGCCTGTCTGGTACTGCGGGTTCACGCCCGCCAGCGGTAGTCAGCGGACGAGGTAGGCGGCCACCGCCCGCAGCAGAAGCGGGCGGGCCCGGGCCCACCGGGCGGCCGGGGCGGCCGCGACGATGACGCTCGCGCTGGTTCGTCCCTGGACCAGGCAGGCGACCTCTTGGTAGTGGTGGCCGCCGATCCGGGTGAAGTAGTCGTCGATGACGCACGATCCGGTGCCGCCCCGGAACCTGACCCCCTGGGCGGCGGCGTCCTGGTGCGCCGACGCCGCGTCATCGGAGCGCAGCAGCCTGAGCCGGAACGCGGCCCAGCCCAGCAGCCGCTCGCTGCCTTGCCGGGGGGTGGCGTTGAGGTAGAGCCGGAACGCGCCGCCCGGGCCGAGCCGGGCCGCCGAGACGGCGTCGGTGTCCCCGGCGAGCGGCCGCAACGAGGGCGGGTAGGACAGCACGGCAGTCCCGTTCGGCAGCGCCAGGTGCGGCCACCCGGCCGGCGCCGCCGTGGGGCGCAGCGGCGGGAACGCCCGCCCGGCCGGGCGCCCCGGCGAGGCGAACGCGACGACCGTCACGGCGATGGCGATCGCAGCGGTGACGGCGATCACGGCCAGCGCGTACCTGCCGCGCCGCGCGGTGCGGGCGGTCACTGCCCGTCCCTCATCCCCGAGCCGGGGCGGCAGGCCCGCACCGGGCGCGGGCCCGTGGCTGGCTCTGCGGCCTGCGGGGGCCGGCGGCTAGATGTTGCCGTCGCCATCGCTGGGGCCGCCGTTGTTGTCGGCGTCCTGGTCGCCGCCGTTGCCCTGCGGGATGGGATTGGCGGGCTGCGTGGGTGCCATGGTCGGCGGTGGCGGCGCGGGCGCGGTGGCCGGCGATGCCGGTGGTGTGGTGACCGCGGCGTGCGTCGGCGCGGAATGGGTGTGACTGTGCGCCGTGCCGGCCGGCTTGGGCGTCGCGGGATGCGCGGATGGGTTTCCGGACGAGCCGCACGCGGCGAGTGTCACCGCGAGCGCGGCGGCGGCTGGCAGCGCCAGCAGCATCCGGGGATGGCGGCTGAGCGCTGTCTGCCGGATAAGCGAGCTGATCATTGTTTCTCCCTTGGTGCCTGGCACCGGTCCCGCGCCTGACGCGCCACCGTGTCTGGCGGTAGCCTGACGAGCCGGCCGTAACAGCGACGATGCCGTCCCAGCGGTCTCGTGGCATCGCGGCCAGCCCCCAGCCTCGTACCTGGCCAGCAGGAATCCCGGCCTTCCTGGCAGCACCAACAGGCCGAGGCGGCCCGCACCTGCGCACGTGCCCGGACGTGCGAGCGCCGGATTGCAGGGCCGCGCGAGTCGTGGCCGATCATCTGGAGCAAAGGCGGAGCCTGCAGTGCAATGGCGTCGTCCTGTTCGAGGACGGGGGCGCACTACTTGCTGATGGCCACGCGGTCGCCCCTTCCCTCATCGGCATAGCGCTCACGGTAGGCGGAGTCCTCAGGGCAGGCATGACGAGGATGATGGCCCGTGGCTGAGGCAAGGCAGGCGCGGGAACCGGCATTTGTGCGCCGGCTGCTGCCTGACCTCGCCGCAGCGCTCGAACGGGCTGAATGCCAGCGGTGCGCTGGCACACCCGCGTGCTCTGAACGAGCACACGGATTCTCCCGATTCCTGCTAGCCGCAATGCGCGGCGCCGTATGCGCTGTAACCCTGTTCACATGGCGGTCGGTGTCCTCATTGTGGATGACAACCAGTTGTTTCTCGAGGCTGCGCGTGGTCTTCTCGAACGGCAGGGCCTGCGAGTCGTCGGCGTTGCCGCTACCACGGCGGAGGCGCTGCGGCGAGCAGAGGAGCTCCGGCCGGAGGTCGTTCTGGTTGACATCACGCTCGGTGGTGAGAGCGGGTTCGACCTAGCCCGGCGCCTGGCGGGACACCCCCGGAATAGCGGGCCAGCGGTGATCTTGATCTCGACCCATGCGGAGGACGACTTCGCGGATCTCATCGCCCAGAGCCCCGCCGCGGGGTTCGTGCCGAAGCGGGACCTGTCGGCGGATGCGATTCGCCGGATCGTCGATGGCCGCGCGCCGGGAGGCCCGGGCGGCGCTCGCGCGCGGTAAGGCTCGCCGTCCGGCCCCGGCTGGCGGCTGGCCGGAGGGGCTGGCGCCGTCGGCGCGGCCGTCCGCGCTGGCCAGACAGTACGCCCGGTGGCCGGGAACACCGGTCATGCGGGCGCCGCGTCAGCGCCAGCCGCCGGGGATCCTCATCCCGGGCGGCTGGTGCACCACGCCGGAAGCGGCTAGGGGGTACCGGGCGGCGGCATGGCTGCGGCGCTGGGGCCGGCCGGGAACTGGACGTGCAGGGTTGTCCCGTGGCCGGGCGGGCTGAGGACCGAGATTGTCCCGCCGAGCGCCTCGACCCGGTCTTTGAGGCCGATGATGCCCGAGCCGCGGCCGGGGTCGGCGCCGCCGATGCCATCGTCGCTGATCGAGAGGGTGAGGGCGCCGTCGCGGCCGTCGACCATCATGGTGATGACCGACGCCTGCGCGTGCTTGGCGGTGTTGGTGAGCGCTTCGGAGGCGACGTAATAGGCGGCCGCCTCAACGCGTTCCGCGGACCGCGGGCCGAGATTCAGGTCGAGTTCGACCGGCACCGCGGAGCGCCGGGCGAGCGCCTTGAGCGCCGGGCCTAGCCCGGCTTCGGACAGGACGGCCGGGTGGATGCCGCGAGAGATCTCCCGCAGTTGGTCCAGCGCGGTACCGAGCCCGTCGGCCAGCAGCGACAGCTCGCCCTGGATCTGAGCCGCAGGCCGGGTGGTCATCGTCTCGATCGTCCGGGCCTTCAGCGCGAGCGAGACGAGGCGCTGCTGAACACCGTCGTGCAGGTCACGCTCGAGGCGCCGCCGCGTCTCGTCCGCGGCGGCGACGA
>Ga0075425_100007763_pt1 | contig 11353 bp, 12 predicted proteins | sample SoiMethybrSBSTD4_FD_75300 | JGI IMG/M metagenome (GOLD analysis project Ga0075425, IMG submission 75300) | Bulk soil microbial communities from a Populus tree surrounding site in Tennessee, USA - Soil MetaG P. TD hybrid SBSTD4 | ecosystem: Environmental > Terrestrial > Soil > Tree plantation...
CCAACGCGAGAGCCACGAGTCCCGCACGGGTTGGTTTCTTGAACGTCATGGGGTCTAACTCCTGTCGCTAGACATTTCAGTGCGGGTTTCAGAGCGCGGCGACGTCGGTCTCGCCGGTGCGGATGCGCACGGCGGTATCGAGGTTCAGCACGAAGATTTTTCCGTCCCCGATCTGACCCGTCTTGGCGGCCGTGGTGATGGTGTCGATGGCTTTGTCGACCTGATCGGCGGCGACCGCCACTTCGATCTTGATCTTCGGCAAGAAGCTCACCGCGTATTCCGCGCCGCGATAGATTTCGGTGTGGCCCTTCTGACGTCCGTAGCCCTTGACCTCGGTCACGGTCATCCCGTGCACGCCGATTCCGGTAAGCGCGTCGCGGACCTCGTCGAGCTTGAAAGGCTTGATGATGGCCATGACGATTTTCATGGGTATTGACCCCCGTTCGTGCCCATGCCCAGCAGGTGTGAGGGAATGGGCAATCTCCGTTACGCGAGGGCGCGCGAAAGGATTGCGTCGCCCGGCAACGCATGGGCACGAATCAATCTGCGTGCCAGTTCGCCGCATGGGGCGTAAGTGCCGGGAAACAAACGGCGTTTAATCGCTATTCGGGCGCTCTGCGGAGTCCTATGCCGGCCGCCGCACAAACGCCGCTCAGGTATGCATAATTTTTAGGCAGGCCCTTGCGAGGGCCGCAGCACGCACGTCCAAACCCATGTCGGCTGTGTTTGAAACAGGTGACGCCGCGTTCGGTCGATTCCCTCCCACCGCTCACGGGGCGGGAGGGGCCATGCGTGCGTGAAGGGCTACTGCAGGGCTTCGCCGTGCTGGGTCAGGTCGAGGCCTTCGATCTCGTGCTGCTCGCTGACGCGCAGCGGGAGGAAGAAGGCGATCGCTTTGAGCAGAACGTAAGTGAGCGCGCCGGACCAGATGAGGACGGCAACCACGGCATAAACCTGGATCAAAACCTGCCGGGCGTTGCCCTCGAGCAGGCCCGAGGAGCCTTCCGGCGAGTCCGGGCTCGCCGATAGTGCCGCCACCGCGAACACTCCGGTGAGAATCGTGCCGGCCGCGCCGCCGACGCCATGCACGCCGAACACGTCGAGCGAATCGTCGTAGCGCAACCGCGCCTTCAACCACGTGCAGGCCCAGAAACAGATGGCGCCGCCGATCGCGCCGATGATGACGCCGTGCCAGGGCAGCACGAATCCCGATGCCGGCGTGATGGTGGCGAGACCTGCGACGGCGCCCGTGATGAGCCCCAGGACGGAGGGTTTGCGGCGGGTCCACCATTCGAGCAACATCCAGCTCAGCGCGCCCGCGGAGGCGGCAAGATGGGTGGCGGTGATTGCGAACGCCGCGCGCGCATTGGCGCCGAGCGCCGACCCGCCGGCAAAGCCGAGCCAGCCGATCCACAGCATGCCCATGCCGATCACCGCTAACGACAAGTCGTGCGGCGCAAAGTTGTCGTTGCCGTAGCCGTGGCGCTTGCCGAGCACGTAAGCGGCGATCAGGCCGGCGATGCCGGCATTGAGTTGGACGACGGTCCCGCCGGCAAAATCGAGAGCGCCGGCGCTCGCAAGAAAACCGCCACCCCACACCCAGTGGGCGATCGGCACATAGACGAAGATCAGCCACCCCGCTGCAAACCACAAAAACGCGGAAAACCGCATGCGGTCCGCGACCGCGCCGGCGATCAGCGCGACGGTGAAGATCGCAAAGGCCAACTGGTAGATGACGTACAGCAGCTCGGGGATCGTCGGCGCGAACGCGCTCGTCGCCTCCATGCCAATGCCGCGCAGGAACAGCCGTTCGAAGGTTCCGAGCCAAGGCGCATCACCGATGAAGCTCAGGCTGTATCCGATCGCAAACCACAACAGCGAGCACAACGCGGTGCAAGCGACGCTCTGCGCCATCGTGGCGAGCACGTTCTTCTTGCGCACCATCCCGCAATAGAACAGCGCCAATCCCGGGATTGTCATCATCAGCACGAGGGCCGTCGCGGACATCATCCAAGCGGTATCGGCGGCGTCGATTCTCGCGGCTGTTTCCTGTGCCATCGCCGGCAAGGTCGCAAAGGCGAAGCTCAGCGCGGCGACGAGGCTGCACGCCGTGCGTGTCGTGGCTCTTCTCATGCTGTCCCCCCTTATGCGTTAGGCTTTTACAACGCGTCGGCGTCGGTCTCGCCGGTGCGAATACGCACGGCCTGATCGATGGCGGTGACGAAGATCTTGCCGTCGCCGATCTGGCCGGTCTTGGCGGAGGCGATGATGGCTTCGACGACGGCTGCCACCCGATCGGTCGGTACCGCCACCTCGATGCGGATCTTCGGCAGGAAGTTCACGGCGTATTCGGCGCCGCGATAGATCTCGGTATGTCCCTTCTGACGGCCGTAGCCTTTCACTTCACTTGCCGTCATGCCCTGGACGCCGACCGCCACCAATGCGTCGCGCACGTCCTCGAGCTTGAATGGCTTGATGATTGCGATGATGAGCTTCATGAATGCGCCCCGCGAGTGACTGCGCACGATATCGGCACGATGATGAAAGCTTAACGGATTAGTGCATATTCGGGCTCGTTTAAGTCCACGCGTGCTTTGGTCCGTCATTGCCGGGCTTGACCCGGCAATCCATCTTCTTCGTGAAACCGCTCATGCGAAGAAAGATGGACCCGCGGGTCATAAGCGCGTCTACGCGCGTCGTCGACGCGCTTCTGCCCGCGGGTGACGACGGAAAATACTTCAGTTTAGTCATCCGAGCAGCTTAGGTCTCCGATTACGGCAGCATAGCTGACCTTAGGAAGGATTGCTGCGCTCGCGCAGCAATCCTTCCTGGGCCACCGACGCAACCAGTGTTCCGTCGCGGGCGAAGATGAGCCCGCGGGAGAAGCCGCGCGAACCCGCCAGATTGGGGCTGTCGTGGGCATAGAGGAGCCATTCGTCGGCGCGGAATGGACGGTGAAACCAAAGTGCGTGGTCGAGGCTTGCAGCCATCAGAGTTTTTTCGAACACGGTGCGCCCGTGCGGGATCAACGCCGAGTCCAGCAGCAGCATGTCGGAGGCGTAGGCGAGCACGCATTGATGGATCGCGGGCTCGTCGGGAAGCTTGGCGGTGGCGCGGATCCAGACGTGGAAGCGGCCGTTCTCGATCTTTTTGCCGAGATAGCGGTCGAGCTCCACGGGCCGCCACTCGATCGGCCTCTCGCGCTCGTAGTAGCGGCGCACCGGATCCGGCATCAGCGGCAGCACGCGCTCCTTGATTTCGGCTTCGTTCGGCAGCTGCTCGGGCTTCACCATCTCGGGCATGCGCGCCTGATGGCTCATGCCGGGCTCGTCGCGATGAAAGGATACCGCCATGGTGAAAATCGCCTGCCCGTGCTGGATGGCGACCACGCGGCGGGTGGTGAAGCTCTTGCCGTCGCGGATGCGGTCGACCTCGTAGATGATGGGTACCTTGGGGTCGCCGGGGAGCAGGAAATAGGCGTGCAGCGAGTGCGGCGGGCGCCCGGCGACGTCCACCGTGCGGCAGGCGGCGACCAACGCCTGCCCGATCACCTGTCCCCCGAACACGCGCTGCCAACCGACCTGCGGTGAGCGGCCGCGGAACAGGTTTACCTCGAGTTGCTCGAGGTCGAGGATCGCGAGGAGATCTTGAACAGCAGACGACATTGCCGACCTTCGTGCCGCGCAAGCCCCCATCATCGTCCGCGGAAGCGGCCGATGACAATGCTATAGTCCTGGCTAGGAGGACGCGCGTGACGGCATCGGCAGGCAGCGTGCAGCGGACGGATGTGCTGATCGGCGGCGGCGGTTTTGCCGGTCTGGCGCTGGCCATTGCGTTGCGCCAGGGGCTAGCGCCCTCATTCTCGGTCACGGTGGCCGACCCGGCGATGGGGCGGGCGTCGAAAGATGGCCGCGCCTCTGCGATCGTCGCCGCGGCACGGCGGCTGTTCGAGACCATCGGCGTGTGGCAGGGCGTCGAGGCGCAGCCCATTCTCGACATGGTCGTGACCGACAGCCGCCTGAGCGACGTTGTGCGGCCGGTCTTTCTCACCTTCGACGGCGACGTCGAACCGGGCGAGCCCTTCGCCCACATGATCGAGAATTCGCCGCTGATCGTCGCATTGACGCAGAAGGCGCAGGACGAAGGCGTCGCGTTGCGGGCGGCGGCGGTTGCCGACTTCGAGCGCGCGCGCGACCGCGTCGACGTCACGTTATCCAACGGGGATATGCTGGCCGTTCGGCTCCTCGTCGCCGCGGACGGCGCGCATTCGGCGATCCGCGAGCGCGCGGCCATCCCCACCAACGGCTTCAGCTACGGTCAGTCGGCCCTGGTGACGACTGTCGTGCATGAGCGGGATCACCAAGGGCGCGCCGAGGAGCATTTTCTTCCCGCCGGCCCGTTCGCGATCCTGCCGCTGAAGCGCGACCCGGTCGTTGGGCACCGGTCGTCGATCGTCTGGACCGAGCGGGAGCAAGAGGCGGCGCGCATTGTCGCGCTGCCGGAACCGGACTTTCACGCCGAGCTTGAGCGGCGTTTCGGCCTGCATCTCGGCGAGATCAACGCCATCGGCCCGCGCCGGGTGCTTCCGCTCGGGCTTTCGGTCGCGCGCGCGTTCGTCGCCGAGCGCCTCGCCCTCGTCGGCGACGCCGCCCATGTCATTCATCCGATCGCCGGGCAGGGCCTCAACATGGGGCTTAAGGATGTCGCCGCGCTCGCGGAAGTGCTGGTCGATGCGGTGCGGCTCGGGCTTGATCCTGGCTCGCTTGCGGTGCTCGAGCGCTACCAGCGCTGGCGGCGGTTCGACACCGTCGCGATGGGGCTAGCGACCGACGGCCTCAACCGCCTGTTCTCGAACCAATCGGACCTGCTGCGCCTCGTGCGCGACGTGGGCCTGGGTATGGTGGACCGTCTGCCCGCGCTCAAGCAGCTCTTCATCCGCGAGGCCGCAGGCCTCGTCGGCGAGGTGCCGAAGCTCTTGCGCGGCGAGGCGCTGTAGTAGAGTCCGGCACCCTTCCCGTCATGCCCGGCACAAGGCCGGGCAGGACGGAGAAAGGGCAATTCAATCAGATTGGCTGCCCGCCTACACGAACGGGATCGCCAGCACATGCTCTTTGAACGCGGGGCGTTGCTCGATTGCCGCGAACCAGCGCTCGAGATGATCGAGCGGCGGCCGCTCCGGCACCAGGCGGCGGAAGCGGTAGGCCATCAGCGCGACGGGGATATCGCCCATCGACAACGTGTCTCCGGCGACGAACGGGGTCTTTGCCAGCTGCGCGTCGAGAATCGTCATCGCCGCGATCGTCTTGACCTTGCCCGCCTCGATCGCGGCGTGATCGCGCTTCTCCGGTGGCGTGCGCACGAGCCCCCAGAACACCGGGGTGAGCGGCGGATGCGCCACCGTGAGCTGCCAATCCATCCAGCTGTTGGCGCGTGCCCGCGCGTGCGCGTCGGCAGGCTCGAGCGTGCCTGCACCGTGTTTGGCGGCGAGATAGCGCACGATCGCATTCGATTCCCACAGCACGAAGCCGTCTTCTTCCAGCGTCGGCACCAACCCGTTGGGATTCATGGCGAGATATGGGGCCTCCTTGTTCTTGCCGAAGGATCCGCCGACGTCCATGCGCTCATGCGCGAGGCCGAGCTCGCCGACCGCCCACATCACCTTCTGTACGTTCACGGAGGTGTTGCGTCCCCAAATTTTCAGCATGGCTCTTTCTTCCCTCGCTCCTAATCGCCGGGCTTTGTCCCGGCGTGTTCCTTTTTGTGCGGCGGGCAGAAACGAGAAACGAAGGCGGGGGCGCTCAGTCCAGCCGGCGCGCCTCTTCCGGCAGCATGATCGGAATGCCGGCGCGGATGGGATAGGCGAGCTTGGCGGAGCGCGAGATCAGCTCCTGCTTCTCCGCATCGTATTCGAGCGGTCCCTTGGTCAGCGGACAGACCAGGATTTCCAGGAGCTTCGGATCGACGGTGCCGGCGGGACGGTCGGGCGGAGTGGTCATGATGGCCTCCGAACTCCTTTGCCGTTGGCTATAGCATAGTGCGGCGCGCTCCACCGCTGAAAATGGGCCGCCGTGCCGCGCAGGATCGCGGTCATTGCAACGGCGTCTCCCCGCCCGATGTTTTCTTGGCAAGCTCGATCTCGGTCGCGGCGACCAGGATCTCGGCGCGGGTCTTGAGATCGGGCGCTTCCAGCAGCGCCTGCTTCTCGGCGACGCCGTAGGGCGACATCATCGCCAGCGCGTTGACCAGCGCCTCATTCGGCGCGTTCTCGATACCTTCCCAGTCGGCCTTGAGGTCGTTCGCTTTGAGAAAATCGGAAAGCGCGCGCAGCACGCTTGCGCGGTCGACCTCCTCTTCGCCCTTGCGCGCGGTGAAATCGTCGATGAAGGAAGCATAGCTCACCCGGCACTGGCGATACGGCGTTGCCACGCTGAGCTCCTCGTCGATGCGAAACCGCGCGATCCCGGTGAGCTGGAGGAGGTAGCGGCCGTCGCCGGTCTCCGCGATCTGGGTGATGCGGCCGACGCAGCCGACCTTGAAGAGATTGGGTTTGCTCTCGGGGCCGGGATGCGCGGGGTCGGGCTGGATCATGCCGATCAGGCGGTGGCCGGCGCGCAAGGCAGCGTCGATCATCGCCATGTAGCGCGGCTCGAAGATGTTGAGCGGCATCTGACCGCGCGGCAGCAGCAGCGCGCCCGGCAAGGGAAAGACCGGGATGACGTCGGCGAGGTCGTCGGGCTTCTGGTAGACCGCGTTCATCGGCATGGTCGCCCCTCCCAGCGCGGCAATGCGACCGAAAGTGCTCGCCTCAACTCCGTCCGAGACGCGCACCTTCGCTGCGCGCCCGGCAGGATTAGGAAAACAGAATCGACGACAGCCGCTTGCGGCCGTTCACGGTGGCCTCGTCGGTCGGACCCCAGGCCTCGAAGAACTGGACCAACTGCTTGCGCGCGCCGTCGTCGTTCCATTTGCGATCGCGCCTGACGATCTCCAGCAAGTTATCGACGGCCTCTTGGCGTTGCCCCTTGCCGTTCAAGGCGAGCGCGAGATCGAACCGCGCTTGATGGTCGAGCGGGTTGGCCGCAACCTTGGCTTCGAGGTCGGCGATCGGCCCAACCGCTTTTGCCTGCTCGCTGACTTCGAGCGCCGCACGCGCGGCCGCGACCACGGGATCGTTGCGCTTGGCCTCCGGGACTAGAGCGAGCGTCTGCTTCGCCTGCTCGAGCGCGCCGGTGCGCACGTAACTGCGCGCGAGCCCGCCGAGCGCCGCCAGATTGCCGCTGTCCTGCGCCAGCACCTGCGCATAGAGATCGGCCGCGCCGGCGGCGTCGCCTTGCGCGAGCAGATCATCGGCGCTCTTCAAGAGATCCCTTTCCTCGCCCCCGAGCCGGTCCTTGGTGAGTCGCTCGATGAACGCGGTGACCTGGCCTTCCGGCAACGCGCCGAGAAAACCGTCGACCGGCTGCCCGTTGACGAAGGCGAACACGGCGGGAATGGACTGGATACCGAGCTGCCCCGGGATCGAGGGGTGCTTGTCGATGTCCATCTTGACGAGCTTTACCTTGCCCTTGGCCGCGCGCACCGCCTTTTCCAATACCGGCCCGAGTTGCTTGCAGGGGCCGCACCATTCCGCCCAAAAATCCACCAGCACCGGCTGGCGCTTGGACTCCTCGATCACGTCTTTGACGAAGGTCTGCGTGGTCGTGTCTTTGACCGCGCTGCCGGCCGCCGTCGCCTCGCCGCCCTGTAACATCGTCATCCCTGTCCGTCCTTCATCCTTGCCGCCGCGCCGGGCAGCGTCGATCGCTCAATGGAATCGTTCCCCGTCCGCACCGCTCAGTTCGGTACTGCCGCGCGCGTCGGAAAAAGGGCCGCGGCCGCGGCGCAAGCCAGCATATTGCCAATTAAATGGTGTTCACGGGGGTGTTTGCAATCGATAACTCAATCCCGCGGCGGGCCCTCCTGTTCCGCGACCGGCACGATCCGGGGCGGATGCCCGGTCGCCTCGAGGAACCGCAGCAAATCCGCGCCGGCGATCGAGGTGGTCATCGTGTTGACCAGCGGGTGACAGTTGACCGTCGCGTGGCGCATCAACGCCGCATCGAGCACCACGCGGACGCGCCGATCGATGTCATTCATCGCCGCGAACGGCGTGACCGCGCCGGGCTCGATGCCCAGCGTCGCGCGCATGAGATCGGAGGAACCGAACGAGAAGCGGCCGGACGCGCCGAGACGCCGGTGCAACGATTTGAGCTCGATCACCGCATCCTCGAGCGCCGTGACCAGGAACAGCGCGTCTTTCTTGTCCTTGAGGAACAGATTCTTGGTGTGAGCGCCGGGAATGGTTCCGCGCAACTCGCGCGATTGCTCGACAGTGAACAACGCCGGGTGCGTCACCGTCGCGTGCGCGATGCCGAGCTTATCGAGAAAGGCAAAGAGATCGGAGGGAGTAGCGGGCATAACCTGTGATCGTGCCATACGCGCGCTCAGGCGGGCGACGGCCGGATGTCGAATCCCTGATTGATGGCGGCAAACATCTGATAAAAGCCCGAGAGTACCACGATCTCGATCAAGCCGCGCTTGCCCCACTGGGTCACGGCCTGGACCTGCAGATCGTCGGGAACGATCTGCCACGCGATCGTCTTCTCCAGGATCGCATGCGCGAGCGCATAGGGCTGCGGCAGCTCCGCGCCACGCTGCGAGGCGATGCAATCGATCACCTGCTCGGGCAGGCCCGCGGCGCGGGCGTGCGCGATGTGATCGTGCCATTCGAAGCCGGCGCCGGTCGCGCGTGCGACAGTGAGCACGATGAACTGATAGACGGTGCGCGGCAGCGCGCCCTCAAATTTGAGGAAGAAGCCGAGTTCCTCGATACGGCGTGCAAGCTCGGGATGGTTGAGCAGCGCGAGATATGGGCCGCCGAACCCTTCGCCATGCGCCTTGCGTCGCTGCGCCATCTGCTCGTAGAGAGCGCGCGCGTCGGCCGGCAGCGTCGCCGGATTCATGTCGAGCTCGGTCATGCTCGCTCTCCTATTCGTGATAGGACCAGGCACGCGCGCCGGCGCTGAAATCGTAAACCGGGGTCGGGCAATTCTTGTCGGCCTTGACGTCGATGAGCGCGGTCGTGGACGCGGCCAGCGCCTGTTGCAAGGTGCCCTCGAGCTCCGCCGGATCGCGCACGGTAAAGCCTTGCGCCCCGAGCGCGCGGGCAAAGCCCGCCCAATCGTGATCGGGAATGCTGGTCAGCTCCGACGGCAGCGCGCCGGATTGCCGTGCGCGCAGCCAGACGTTGCCGAGCGCCGAATTGTTGATGACGACGTACACGATCGGCAGCCGATAGCGGGCCGCGGTCTGCACCTCGATGCCGTGCATTTGCATGCAGCCGTCGCCGGTGATGACGGCGACGCGCCGATCCGGCTGCGCGCATTGCACGCCGACGGCGGCCGGGATCGCCCAGCCCATCGGCCCGAGATTGGTGGCGGAAATGTAAGTGCGCGGCGCGTACGTGCTCCAGTAATGCCCGGCGAAGGCGCGATGCGCGCCGGAATCGACGAGCACGATGCCGTCGCGGGGCAATGTCTTGCGCAGCGCGGCAATCGCGGCGGCGGGATGAATGGGCGTGGTCGCCCGGCCCAGATTGTCGACGTCGTAAAGGCGTGGCTTCGCTTTGATGGCGGCAAGCCACTCGCGCCGGCGGTTTTCTCCGCCGGACAGCGCCGGCGCGAGCTCGCTCGCGCGCTCGTGCATGAGGTCGAGGAAAGCGTGCACGCTCCCCGGCACGACGTGGCCGAGATCGCCGTTCGCGGTCAGCTCCTCCATATCGGTGTTGACGTGGATGATGAACGCCTTCGCGCGCTCGCGCACCGTCCAATGCATGGTGTCGCGCTCGTTGAAGCCCGAGCCGAGGACGAGGAGGCAGTCCAGCTCGCCGCCGAGGATAGCGGCAGTCGCGTGCCGCGTGCCGGCGTAGCCGAACACGCCGAGCGAGAGCGCGTGGTCTTCCGGAAATACGCCCTTGGCGCGCAGCGTGGTGGCGACCGGTATCGACCAGCGCTCGGCGATTTCCCGCAAGCGCGCCGCGGCGGCATCGTGCTCGACGCCGGCGCCGGCGAGGATCGCGATCCGGCTCTTGCTGCCGGCTTGCTCGGCGATGAGCTTGAGCGCCGCCTGCGCCTCCGGCGTGCTCAACGCGCGCGCTTGCGCGAAGAAACCTGCGACCGGGATGTAGTCAGCCGCGGTCTCGGCGACGAGCGCATCGTGGGTGAGCGAGAGGTGGACCGGCCCGCGCGGCTGCGCCCACATCGCGGTGAGCGCGTGGCGAAACCAGTGATTGAGGTTGTCGGCGGAAGCGACGGTCTTGGACAGGCGCGTGAGCGGCGCCATGACCGCGGTGTCGTCGAGGGTTGCCTGGCTCGCATCTTGGAATGCGCCGCGATCCTCGAGATCGAGCGGCACCTCGCCGGTCATGATCAGCAGCGGCGAGCCGTCGGTCTTGGCGGCGGCAACCGCCGTCGCCATATTGCACGAGCCCGGCCCGCCGATGCCGAGCGCCGCGCCGAAGCCGCCGCGGGCGCGGGCGTAACCGTCGGCCATGTAGACGGCGCCGCCTTCGTGCGCCGCGACAACCGGCTTGATCTTCTCGTGTCGCGCGAGCGCGGCCAGGAACGGATCGACGAGCCCGCCCGGAACCATGAAGAGGTGGCCGAGGCCCTCAGCGGCGAGCGCGTCGAGGATCAAATCGGTGCCGGGCTTGGTGGTCATGGGATGGCTCGCGAGCGAGGATGCGGTGAAGGGGCGCGGCGTGCTTTGGCGAACAAACTCAGAATGCCGTCGCTCGTCCTCTCGCCGCGCGCTTCATGGACCGCGCGCGTCGCCGCCACAAGGGGCGCGGCGCCCGGATGAAGCGGCAAAGCGAGTGAGGAAGGGGGCGCCTAATGACGGCCAACCGGGGGCGCGGCGGGATGGTTGCAAACCCTGCTTCCTTTTGGCATAGGTGCTTGATGGTCCGGCCTGGTTCATGCGTAACGGCCGGAATTCGGACGCGGGTGTAGCTCAGGGGTAGAGCACAACCTTGCCAAGGTTGGGGTCGAGGGTTCGAATCCCTTCGCCCGCTCCAAAATTTCTCTACATCGCTGCGCCGTCCGCATGGACCGACGGATCTTCATCAAAGCGACGGCCGGCCTTCTCGGCGCCGGCGCGCTCGCGAAACCGGCAATCGCGCAGCGCGGCGCCGCGCGCGTGTTGCGCTTCGTGCCACAGGCCGATCTCGCCAATTTCGATCCGATCTGGAACACCCAGTACGTCGTGCGCAACGCTGCCGCGCTGGTCTGGGACATGCTCTACGGTTTTGACGACA
>Ga0075425_100007765_pt1 | contig 11349 bp, 9 predicted proteins | sample SoiMethybrSBSTD4_FD_75300 | JGI IMG/M metagenome (GOLD analysis project Ga0075425, IMG submission 75300) | Bulk soil microbial communities from a Populus tree surrounding site in Tennessee, USA - Soil MetaG P. TD hybrid SBSTD4 | ecosystem: Environmental > Terrestrial > Soil > Tree plantation...
TGGTGGTGATGGTGGAGACCAGGATCGGCATCGCCACTTCCTGCGCCGCCGCCAGCACCGCCGACCTGCGGTCCTGCCCCAGCGCCAGATGCCGATGGATGTTCTCCAGCTCGACGATCGAGTCGTCGACGAGCCGCCCCACGCCCAGCGCCAGGCCTCCCAGCGTGAACACGTTGAGCGTGTTGCCCGTGAAGAAGAGGAGCACGAACGTCGCCACGATCGAGAGCGGGATGGCCACCGCGACGATCGCCGTCGCGCGGAAGCTGACCAGGAAGACGAGGATGACCAGGATGGCGAGCAGGCCGCCCTGCACCGCCTCGTGCTCGAGCGCCTTGACCGCCGAGCGGATGTAGCTCGACTGGTCGAAGGAGATCTGCAGCTTCACGTTGGCAGGGACGCCGCGCAGGTTGGGCAGCGCCGCGCGGATCGAGTCCACCACCTTGATGGTGTTGGCGCCCGGTTGCTTGAGCACGCGCAGGTACACGCCGCGCTGGCCGTTGATGCGCACGATCTCGCTCTGGTCCTGCGTGCCGTCCTCGATCCGGGCGACGTCGCCGACGCGCACCGGCGGCACCTGGCGGCCGCCGGCCTCGACGGCGGGCCGCAGCACGACGTCCGCGAGCGGCTTGGTGTGCTCGAACTGCGTGTTGGCGAAGACGTTGTAGTCGCGGTCGCCGGCGCGCAGGTTGCCGGAGGGCAGGAGCAGGTTCGAGTTGCGCACGGCGTTCACCACGTCGAGCAGGCCCAGGCTGCGGGCGCGCAGCGCGTCGCGGTGCACCTGCACCTGGACCTCCCGGATCTTGCCGCCGCCCACGGTGGCGCTGGCGACCCCGGGGATGCGCTCGAGCTGCGGCTCGATGACGTTGTAGGCGAGGTCGTAGAGCTGCTTCTCGTCCAGCTCGCTCGACCCGATCGCCACCTGGACGACCGGGATGTTGGTGATGTCGAACTTGATGTTGAACGGCTGCTGGATCCCGGGCGGCAGCGTGTTGAGGATCTGCGCGATGCGCTGCGAGACGTCGAACTGCGCGTTGTCGAGGTTGGTCCCGAACTGGAACCAGATGCTCACCAGGGACACGCCCTGCTTGGAGACGCTCTCCACGCGGTCGACGCCCGGCGAGGCGCTGACGGCGCGCTCGATGGGGACGGTGATCGACTTCTCGATGTCGACCGGTCCGGCGCCCGTATAGAAGGTGGCGACGCGGATGAGCGGGACGGTGATGTCGGGGAACAAGTCCACCGCGAGGCGATCGAGCGACACGGCGCCCAGCGCGAGCACCATGAGGGACATCATCAGGATGAGGACGGGGTTTCTCAGCGCGAGGCGGGTGAGCCACATGGGCGCCTCCAGTCCGTTCGGGGCGGCGACGTGCCTTTACGGGTCAGTCGCGGACGGGGATCGCGGGCCGCCGTCCTTCCGGCGAACCGGCGTCGGCGCCGTCGGTCGCCACCGGAGCGCCGCTGTAGGGATCGACGTTTCGCGCGGGGCGCACCTGCGCATTGTCCGCCAGCCCGTCGATCCCGGCCACCACCACTTCGTCCTCGGGAGAGAGACCGTCCAGGACCTCGAGCCAGTCCTCGCCGTCCACTCCGATCTTCACCTCGCGCCTTTGCACCCGGTCGCCGCGCAGGACGAAGGCGATGCGGCGGCCGCCCGAGATCTGCACCGCCTGCACGGGCACCGTGGCGGCGCGCTCGTGCACGGCGGTGACGATCGCCGCCCGGCCGTACATGCCGGGGCGCAGCTCGCCGGCGCCGTTCGGGATCTGCACCTCCGTCTCGAGCGTACGCGTCACCGGATCGAGCGACGGGGCGATGCGCACTACCTTTCCCAGGTACGGGCGCCCCGGAGCCGCGTCCAGGTCGACCTGCGCCTGCTGGCCGATGCGCACGTTCACGGCGTCGCGCTCGTTGACGGTCACGAAGCAGCGCACGACGTCGATCTGGTCCACGGTGACGATGGGGCCCGAATTCCCGGAGCTGGGGCCCACCAGCGCGCCGGGATCCAGGCGGCGCGCGGAGACGACGCCGTCCAGGGGAGCCGTGATGCGCGTCTCGCCCAGACGCGTGGCGAGGGCCGCGACCTGCGCGCGCGCCGACGCCTCCTGCGCCTCGGCGGAGGCCAGCGCGGCTTCCGACTGCTGCAGCTCCTGCTGCGAGATGCGGCCCGACGGCGCGAGCAGCGCGGCGCGCTCCTTGTTGGCGCGGGCCAGCTGGGCGGCAGCGCGCGACTGCGCCGCGGCGGCGCGGGCGGCGGCGAGCTGATCGGGCAGATCGCTCGGACGGACCAGCGCGATGAGCTGGCCGCGCTTGACCCGATCGCCGCGGTCGACCAGGACGGCGTCGAGGTACCCGAGCGTCTTCGAGCCGACGTCCGCGGTGAGCAGCGGCCGCAGGTCGACGGGCGCGCGCACCGCCACCTGCACGTCGCGCACGCGCGGCCGCGCGACCGCGACCAGCGGCGGCGGGCGCTGGCGGGCGGCAGCGTCGTCCTTGCCGCTGCAGGCGGCGACCAGCGCGGAGAGGAGGAAGAGAGGCTGGCGGAGGCGCACGGCCGCCCGTCCTACTCCGGAATGGATGATTCCGCAACCGTTGCGCTTGGCACGGTTTTCCGCTACACGCGGCGGCATGGCGCCCCGTTCCTCCGCGCACGCCGCCTCTGTGCGCCCCCCCGCCCGCGGCATCGCGGCTGCCGCGCGCGGGAACCGCTGGCTCAACGAGGAGCTCGGGCGACTCCTGTCCCGCGCGCGACGCGCGCTCTGGTCCGGCGCCTCCCGCCGGCTGGAGGCGCACGGCGAGTCCGTGCTCGCCTGGCAGCTGCTCAACCAGCTGCAGCGCTCCGGTCCGGCTACGCAGCGCGAGATCGCCGAGCGGGCGGCGCAGCATCCCACCGGCGTCTCTCGCCTGCTGGAAGAGCTGGAGCGCGGCGGATACGTGCGGCGGCATCGCGATCGCTCGGATCGGCGAAAGGTCCGCGTGGAGATCACCTCTTCGGGCATCGCCCGGCTCGAGCAGTCCCGGCCCGAGGTGATGACCGCCGTCGACGAGGTGCTCGGCCCGCTCACCATCGCCGAACGCCAGGCGCTGCGGTCGCTGCTCGGCAAAATCAGCGCCGACGCGTAAAAGGGTGTTGCGGTCGTGTTTCGAGGCGTGCCGTCCGATTGACGGGCTGCGAAACCGGCCGTTAGCCTCGGCAGCACGGTGCGTAAATTTGCATCAATTGCGCTGATCGCCGGGATTTCCCTCGCCGCGGGCTGCGGGCGCGGCGCCACGCCCAGTGGCCCGCCCTGCTCTCCGCGCCGGTGATGGCCGCCACGATGCTGGGCGCCGGAGTCGCCGGAATCGTCGCCGGCTTCTACCCCGCGCTGCGCGCGGCGCGCCTCGACCCCATCGAGGCGCTGCGTTTCGAGTAGCGCGGTCTTACTTTTTGCGCGGTGGAGCGCCGGCCAGCCGAACCGCCCGACTGGGATCGCGTCCGCCGCGAGGCAGCCCGGCGCTTCGGCGTGAAGCGCTTCCGCCCCGGGCAACGCGAGTTGATCGAGGCGGTGCTGCGCGGCCGCGACGCGCTCGGAGTGCTGCCCACAGGGGGCGGCAAGTCGCTCACCTACCAGATCCCGTCCGTGCTGCTGCCCGACGCGGTGGTCGTCGCCTCGCCTCTCATCTCGCTGATGGAAGACCAGCAGCGCAAGGCGGAGGCGGCGCGCATCGACGTCGCCAAGCTCGACTCGACGCTCAGCGCGGGCGAGGAGCGTGAGAAGGTCGAGGAGATCGAGTCCGGCGGCGGCGATCTCATCTACGTGACGCCGGAACGGCTGGAGAACCCCGCCTACCTCGATCCGCTGCGCGCCCGCGGCGTGTCGCTGTTCGTCGTCGACGAAGCGCACTGCGTCTCGCAATGGGGACACGATTTCCGGCCGGCCTACCTCTCGCTGCCGGAAGCGGTCCGCGCGCTGGGCCGGCCGCCGGTGCTGGCGCTCACCGCCACCGCGACACCCGAGGTCGTGAAGGACATCCTCGCGCAGCTGGGCATCCCCGGCGCCGTGGTGGTGAACACCGGGATCGAGCGGCCGAACCTGCGATTCGAAGTGCGCCGGACGGTGAACGGCGACGCCAAGCGGAACGCGCTGCTCGAGCTTTTGCGCAGCGAGCGCGGCAGCGGCATCGTGTACGCCGCCACCGTGCGAAAGGTGGAAGAGCTCTGGCCGTGGCTGCGCGCGCAGGGCATCGAGGCGGACCGCTATCACGGGAAGCTGCGCGCCGCGGAGCGCGAGGAGTCGCAGGGGCGGTTCATGTCGGGCGACTCGCGCGTGATGGTGGCGACCAGCGCGTTCGGGCTCGGCATCGACAAGCCCGACATCCGCTTCGTCGTGCACTGGAATTTCCCCGATTCGCTCGAGACCTACTACCAGGAGGCGGGGCGCGCGGGACGCGACGGTCTTCCCGCGCGGGCGGTCCTGCTCTACCGGCTCGAGGACAAGCGAGTGCAGTCGTTCTTTCTGGGGGGCAAGTATCCGCGCCGGGCCGATACGCTCGCGGTGTGGACTGCTCTGGCGTCGTCCACCGGCGGAGCCACTTCCAGAGAGCTCGCGCGGCAGACCGACATCCCGGAGAAGCGGGTCAAGGTCGTGGCCGCGCAGCTCGTCGGGGCCGGCGCCGCGGAGCGCCGCGGCCGCAAGCTGCGACCCGTGCGCGCCCTGGAGCCCGGCGAGCTGGAGCGAGTCCTCTCCGAATACGAGGAGCGGCACGCCGGCGATCGCGAGCGGCTCGAGGCGATGATGCGGTACGCGCAGTCCGCCGGCTGCCGCGTGCAGCGGCTGCGCGAGTACTTCGCCGAGCCGGCCGGCGAGCCGTGCGGGGCCTGCGACAACTGCCGCCACCCGCCGTCGGAGTACCTGTCTCCCCGCTGACCGGACGGGCAGCTTGGCGCGGCAGAGCGCCAGTGCGGAACTTCCCCGCGAGGAGGTCCCCGATGGGAAAGGCGATCCGCATCGCCGCGGCGCTCGGCGCGGGGGCGCTGCTCGCACGCAAGCTCTGGCCCCGCGCGAGCTTTGCCGGGCGGGTCGTCCTCATCACGGGCGGGTCGCGAGGGCTCGGGCTGGTGCTCGCCCGCGAGCTGGTCCGCCGCGGGGCGCGCCTTGCGATCTGCGCCCGCGACGACCGCGAGCTGGCGCGCGCCCAGACGGACCTCGAGGCCCGTGGAGGGAAGGTGCTGGCGATCCCCTGCGACCTGCGCATCCCCGCGGCCGCGGAGCGGATGATCGCGACCGTCGTCGCGCACTACGGCCGGCTGGACGTCCTCGTCAACAACGCCGGGATCATCGAGGTCGGGCCCGTCGACTCGATGTCGCTCGCCGACTACCAGTCGGTGATGGGAGCGAACTTCTGGGGGGCGGTGCACGCGACCCTTGCCGCGCTGCCGCACCTGCGCCGATCGTCGCTCGCCCGCATCGTGAACGTCACCTCGATCGGCGGCGTCGTCCCCGTGCCGCATCTCCTCCCCTACACATGCTCGAAGTTCGCGATGGTGGGCTTCTCGGAAGGGCTCGGCACCGAGGTGGGCCGCAGCGGCGTGCGCGTGACCACCGTGGTCCCGGGTTTGATGCGCACGGGCTCGTTCGTCAACGCGCTCTTCAAGGGACAGCGCGCGAAGGAGTTTTCCTGGTTCTCGCTGGGCGCCGCCGCGCCCCTCGTCTCGATGAGCGCCGAGCGCGCCGCGCGGCGCATCGTGTCCGCCTGCGCACGCGGGGAGCGTTTCGTCACGCTCGCGCTGCCCTACAAGGCCCTGCGGATCGCGCACGCGCTCGCGCCGGGCCTCACGGTCGCGGCGTTCGCGGCGGTCGACCGGCTGCTGCCGAAGCGGGGTGACGCGCAGCCCGGCGACGCGCCCGAGCCGGGCTGGCTGCACCGGCAAGGGATCACGCGGACACCGCTGCTCGCCCTCGGCAACCGGGCCGCGCGGCGAAACCTGGAGGTCCCTTGGGCCGGTCCCGAGACCTAGGTGGCGCCGTTGGCTGATCTCCACCCCCTCGTGCGGCTCTTGCTCGTCTCCGCGGTCGTGATGGGCCTGTCGCACACGATCGCGCGGGAGAAGGTCTTCGATCCGCTGCGCCGCAAGTCGGGCGGCATGTCGACCTGGCGTGGGTACCTCGTCTCGTGCCCGTACTGCGCGTCGCACTGGCTCGCGTTCGTGCTCGTGCCGCTGACGGGCACCTCTCTCATCCGCGTCGTCCCGCGCTGGGGCGTCGTCTCGACCGTGCTCGACTGGTTCCTCTCGTCGATCCTGGTGACCGTCGTCGCGGCCTTCCTGCGCGTCGGCTTCTACTTCGTCGACGAGGAGCAACGGCTCGCCCGCGAGAGGAAGAAGGCGACGCAGGCGGAGATCGAGGATCAAGACCGACCCGCGCTGCAGTAGTCTCTCCACGTGCCGAACGCCCCGCGGACCGCCGACGGCCGCTTCGTCAACCTCGACGGCAGCGGTCCGCATCCGCCGGGGGCGGTCTTCCGCTGGGCCGTCCTCGATCGGTTCGCGGGCCGCCGCCGGAGCTCGCCGTCCACCGCGCAGGTGCCGTCGGTGGCGCCGGACCTCGAACTGATCCGCACGCCGGCGAAAGCGCCGCGCCTCACCTGGCTGGGACACGCGAGCTTCCTCGTGCAGATCGACGGCGCGTCGGTGCTCGTCGATCCGATCTTCTCCGAGCGCATCGCCGGTTTCATCCGGCGAAACGTCCCCGCCCCGCTCGCCCCGCGCGATCTGCCGCGCATCGACGCGACGTTCGTCACTCACAACCACTACGACCACCTCGACACCGCGTCCGTCCGCGCCGTGGGTGCGCGCACGCTCTCCGGCCTGGGCATGTCGCGCATCGTGCCCTGCGAAGAGCTCGACTGGTGGCAGACCGTCCCCATCACCGAGGCGGTGCGCGCGACGTTCGTGCCCTCGCAACACTGGAGCCGCCGCCGGCTCTCGGACACGAATCGTGCCCTGTGGGGAGGCTTCGTGATCGAGGGGCGGAGCGGGCGCGTGTACCACGCTGGGGACACGGCCTACTTCGAAGGGTTTCGCGAGATCGGCCGCCGCTTCCCTGGGCTCGACGCGGCGATGTTGCCGATCGGCGCGTACGATCCGCCCTGGTTCATGGAGAAGCAGCACATGAACCCGGAGCACGCGGTGCAGGCGTTCGTCGACCTGGGCGCGCGGCGCCTGGTCGCGATGCATTGGGGCACGTTCAAGCTGACCGACGAGCCCCTGGACGAGCCGCCGCGACGGCTGCGCGCGGAGTGGCAGAGGCGCGGCCTCGGGGATGATGCGTTGCGCATCCCCGCCATCGGCGAGACGGTCGCATGAAGGAAAGCATCCGCGATCTGTTCGCCGTGCCGCCGGACGAGTTCGTCTCCGCCCGCAGCGCGCTCGCGAAGGAGCTGCGCGACGCGGGCCACGCCGAAGAGGCGAAGGAGGTTGCCGCGCTGCGCCGGCCTACCGCAGCGGTCTGGGCCGTGAACCAGCTCGCGCGGCGGTCGCCTTCCGAGCTGGAGGAGCTGCTCGACGCATCCGAGCGCGTGGAGAAGGCCCAGCTGCGCGGCGCGCCCGGCGACGAGCTGCGCCAGGCGATGGCGGAGCAGCGCGCCGCGCTGGCGAAGCTGGAGCGCGCGGCGGAGCAGGTGATGCGCGGCGCCGGGATCCAGCCATCGGCAGCCGCGCTCCGGACGGTGCAGTCCACCGTGCAGGCGGCTGCGACCGGGTCACGAGAGATGCGCGACGACCTGCGCTACGGAACGATGCGCGAGGCCCTCGAGCCCGCGGGGTTCGAGACGCTTCTCGGCGCGGGCGTCACGCGGCCTCCCAAGACACCGGTGCCGGCGCGAAAGGCGCGGAAGGCGGCCACGGATTCCAAGGCTGCCGAGCGCGAAGCAAAGCAGCGGGCCCGCAAGGCCGCCCAACTCGAGCGGCGGTTACGAACCCTGGAAGCGAAGGCGGAGGCGGCCGAGCACGCCGCGAAGAAGGCTCGCGGCGCTGTCGATTCGGCGCGCGCCGAGCTCCAGCGGCTCCGGACGTGACGCGTCCAGCAGCTCCGCTCGTTCGCCTCGGCTGCGCTGCTGGGCGACCGTCGCGCGCGGGTCGCGCACCGACGGCGTCCCCGCGTGCACGATCCCGAAGCGGAGCGCGAGGGAGCCCGCGGTACCGAGCCACGCAGAAGCGCGCCGCACGGCTGGCGACGCACCAGGCACGAGGGAGAGCGCGAGGCTGGCGCCGACCAGCAGCTTGGCGGCGGTCCACAGAGCGCCGGACTTACCGTGGCGCAGCGGCTCGGCGACGATGGGCGCCGGGCGCGAAAGCTCGCGTTCGACCGCCTCCGTGCAGATCAGCTCGGCAGCCTTGCCCGCGATTCCAAATCTCTTGACCACGCGCCGCTCCGCCGCGTTGAGCGCGCACAAGTCGAGCGCGCACGCCGCGCTGGTCACCGCGGACGACATGAACAGCGCCGGCAGCGCGGTCCGCGCGCCCTGCCACACGGGCACGGCGGTGTTGGAGAGGAGCACCGCGGTATATCCGGCGAGGGGCACGCCGAGGACGCCGGCGCCCAGCGAGGCGGCGTTGCCCAGCTGCGCGAGCGCTCCGGTCCGCCGGTCCCGGAGGAGCGCCGCGACGGTGGAGAGGCCGCCGAATGCGCTGAGCAGCCAGCTGCCGACGCTCATCGGCGAGGTGGGGCGGAAGACGCGCAGCATGTTGAAGAAGCGCGACGGCCGTCCCAGGTCCTCGATGAGCAAAGCGGCGCTAACGATCGCTCCGCCGGCGGCGATCGCCCGCGTCCTGCGCGAAAGGCCGCGCAGCCGCGGCGACCCGGAGCACAGTGCGGCGGCGCCGAGCGCGGCCGACGCTCCGGCCAGCCCGCCGACGTAGAAGTAGGCGGGCACGGCGGGCTTCCAGACGTGCTCCTTCAAGACCGGAAGCCCGTAGTACGTCGCGCGATCCGACGTCGATTCCCTCAGCTCCTCCGTACCGCGCAATTCGACGGCGTCCATCGCTCGAGGCTCCTAAGGCGCCAGCACGGCCCCGATGGCCAGGGCTGCCATCCCGACCGCAGCGGCCGCGAGCGCGCTCCAGGCGCGGCGCGCGTTGCGCGTCGGCACTACCGGGTCGGGCGGCAAGTTGTAGACCTCCGGCCGATCCGCGAGCAGGAAGAATGCGTTGAGCCCGCCGGTGCCCGGCTGCGCCTCGGCGGAATGGCCGTAGAGGTACGCCTCGGTCATCCCGCGCCGGTGCAGGTCCTCGACGCGCTTCTCCGCCTTGGCGCGCAGCTGCACGAGGTCGCCGAACTGGATCGACTCGGTCGGACAATGCTTGGCGCACGCCGGGACCATGTCTTCGCGGAGCCGGTCGTAGCAGAGGGTGCATTTCCAGGCGCGGCCGTCGTCCTCGCTGCGCGCGATGACGCCGAACGGACAGGCCGAGACGCAGTAGCCGCAGCCGTTGCAGACGTCGGGCTGGACGTACACCGAGTCGAACTCGGTGCGCACGATCGCGCCCGTCGGGCAGCTCTCGAGGCAGCCGGCGCGCGCGCAGTGCTTGCACACGTCCGACATCATCAGCCACGAGAAGCTCCCGGCGCCGGTGACCTGCGCTCCGAGCGGGACGGGCCGCTCGACGAATCCGACGTGCCGCCAGGTCGAGGCGCCGAGGTGCGCCGTGTTGTCGTACGACATGCCGGTGAAGTGGAATCCGTCGTCCGGCAGCTGGTTCCACTGCTTGCAGGCGACCTCGCACGCCTTGCAGCCGATGCAGAGCGTCGTGTCGGTGAAGAAGCCCTTCGCGCTCATCGCTGCCCCCTCGCCTCCGAGAACGCCGCGAGCCGCGGACGCGTCAGGCGGCCCGGCACGATGTCCGCCGTGAGCGCCTTCGATTCCTGGATGTGCACGTTCGGATCGGCGACGAACGAGATGAGGTCGTTCGCCGCGCCGCCGCGGACGAGCCCGGTGTAGCTCCAGTGGTAGGGCAGCCCGATCTGGTGCACGACGCGGCCGTTCATCCGCAGAGGACGCAGCCGCCGCGTCACCAGGACGCGCGCCTCGATCTCGCCGCGCGCGGTCCTGATCGTGGCCCAGGCGCCATGCTGCAGCCCGCGCTCGGCCGCCAGCTCCGGAGAGACCTCGCAGAACATCTCGGGCATCAGCTCCGACAGCCAGGGCAGCCACCGCGTCATCCCGCCGGCGGTGTGGTGCTCCGTCAGCCGATACGTGGTCAGCACGAACGGGAACCGCGGATCGCCGCGGGCGGAATGGTACGGATTGTCGGGGCGAGGCCACTCGAGCCGCCTCGGGTTTCGCTGTTGCGGATAGAGCCCGTTCTCGACGACTGACTCTTGCGGCTCGTAGTGCGTCGGCAGAGGACCATCGAGCAGGCCCGCCGGCGCGAAGAGCCAGCCTTTGCCGTCCGCCTGCATGATGAAGGGATCGATGCCGCTCAGCGCGTCGACGCCGGTTTGCCCTTTGCGCGGCCGGTAGCTCGGCGGGCGGTCCTTGACGAAGTCCGGCGTGTCATGGCCGGTCCACTGCTTCTTCGTTTCGTCCCACCAGACGTACGCCTTGCGCGAAGACCACGGCCGGCCGTCGGGGTCGGCGGAGGCGCGGTTGTAGAGCAGCCGCCGGTTGTCGGGCCAGGCCCAGCCCCATTCCGGCGCCACCCAGCTCTGCTCGTGCGCCGGACGGCGTCGGGCCACCTGGTTCTTCCCGTCCTTGAAGCAGCCGCAGTAGATCCAGCAGCCGCACGCCGTCGACCCGTCGTCCTTCAACTCCGTGTATCCGGAGAGCGGCTTCCCGTCGTCGACGCGCCAGCCGTTGATCTCGCGCAGCACGGCCTCGGCGCTGGGCTCGTCGCGGGGTCCCTGCGTCGGGTACTCCCACGTGAGGGCCTGTACCGGCTTGTCCTTCGCCTCGCGCGAGTCCGCGTAGAGGCGCTTGAGCCGCAGGCCGAGCCTGTAGACGAAGTCGAGCTCGCTGCGGCAGTCGCCGGGCGGCTCGATTGCCTTGTGGTGCCACTGCAACAGGCGCTGCGTGTTCGTGAACGATCCGTCCTTCTCGGTATGCGCCGCGGCCGGGAAGAAGAAGATCTCCGTCTGGATGTCCGCCGGGTGGACGTCACCGGCGACGACCTCGGGCGCCGTGCGCCAGAACTCCGCCGTCTCCGTGAGCTGGAAATCGCGCACCACCAGCCACTTCAGCTTGCCGAGCCCCTTGCGCTGGAGCGCCGCGTTCATCGATCCGGCGGCGGGGTTCTCGCCCATGACGAAGTAGCCCTCGACCTTGCCGTCCGCCATGTCGGTCACGGTGGTCATGTGCGAGTGGTCGCCGCTC
>Ga0075425_100007767_pt1 | contig 11348 bp, 9 predicted proteins | sample SoiMethybrSBSTD4_FD_75300 | JGI IMG/M metagenome (GOLD analysis project Ga0075425, IMG submission 75300) | Bulk soil microbial communities from a Populus tree surrounding site in Tennessee, USA - Soil MetaG P. TD hybrid SBSTD4 | ecosystem: Environmental > Terrestrial > Soil > Tree plantation...
CGTAGCTCTGTTGCGCTCGATCACGGGCCGGCGTCGCCTGGGCGATCTCTCGGGACGGCTCGGACGGGTCGACTGGCCGAACTTAGCCGGCGGGATCTGGGTCCACGCGGTCTCGGTGGGTGAAGTCGGGGTCGCCGCCGCTCTCCTCTCGGCGCTGGCGCGCAAGGCGCCCGGCCGCCGCCTGGGCCTTTCCGTAACGACGGAGGCCGGTCGCGACCTCGCGCCCCGGGTGCTGCCCCCCGACGTCGCCGTCTTTGCTTTTCCATTCGACCTCGCGCGGCCGGTCGAGCGGGCGCTCGATGAAGTACGGCCGGGCCTCGTCCTTCTGACCGAGACCGAGCTGTGGCCCCTCTTCCTCGACCGGGCCGCCGCCCGGGGCATTCCGGTCGCCCTGGTCAACGGCCGGATCTCGCAGCGCTCCTATCCGCGCTACCGGATGCTGAAGCGATGGTTCGCCGCCACTCTCGAGAGCGTCTCGCTCTTCGTCATGCAGAGCGAAGAGGACGCGCGCCGGATCGAGTCGCTCGGCGTGCCTCGCTCGAAGATCCGCATGAAAGGCAACCTCAAGTACGACTTTCCCCCGGCTCCCCCGTTTCGCGACGGAGAACGGCTCACGGAGGCGGCGGCGGGACGCCCGATCGTCGTGGGCGCCTCCACGGCGGAAGGAGAAGAGGACGCCGTCCTCCGCGCCTGGAACCGGCTGACTCCCCGGCCGCTCCTCGTCATCGCGCCCCGGAGGCCGGAGCGTTTCGAAGAAGTGGCCAAGAAGATCGAGACAGCCGGTCTCTCACTGCTCCGCTCGACCGCGCGAGACCGGGGCCGTTGCGACGTGTACCTCCTCGACACGATCGGCGAGCTCGCGTCGCTTTATCTTCACGCGAAGATCGCTTTCGTGGGTGGAAGCCTCGTCCCGCGCGGCGGACACAACCCGATCGAGGCGTGGTCGGCCGGAGTCCCCGTCATCGTCGGACCGCACGTGGAGAACTTCCGCGAGGTCATGGAGAAGGGAGAGAGCCTCGGGATCGTCGACCGCGTCGCGGATGCGGAAGATCTCGCCCGCGCTTTTTCGAACCGACTCGCCGATCCTGCGGCAACCGCCGCCTCCGGCGCTCTCGCGCGGAAGTTCGTCGCCGGGAACCGCGGCTCCGCCGACGCCACTGCCGACGAGGTCCTGGCGCTCCTTCCCCGCGTTCCCGCGCAGCAAGGGGCGGCGGGGTGAGGCCGACCCGAATCCCGGGCCCGATCGGCCGCGCGGCGCTTTCCCCCCTTTCGGCGCTCTACGGGCGCGCGCTCGAAGCGCGGGCGCGGCTCTATCGGTCGGGCGGGTTCGCTTCGCAGCGCGCGGCCTGTCCGGTCGTGTCGGTGGGAAACCTGACTTTCGGAGGAACCGGAAAAACGCCGTTCGTCGAGTTCCTCGCCCGGCGACTGCGCTTCGAGGGGAAGCGGCCGGCGATCCTTTCGCGCGGCTATGGCCGTCGATCGAAGGGAGTGGTCGTGGTCTCCCGGGGAGACGGCCCCCTCGTCGGACCGGACGAGGGGGGCGACGAGCCAGTGGCGATCGCGAAAAGGCTACCCGCGGTCCCGGTCGTCGCCGCGGAGCGTCGCATCGAAGGAGCACGCGTCGCGATCGATCTCGGAGCGGACGTCATCCTCTTGGACGACGGCTACCAGCACCTCGCGCTCGAACGCGACGCGGACCTGCTTCTCCTGGACGCTTCGGATCCGTTCGGGGGTGGACGACTGCCGCCGGCAGGGCGGTTGCGCGAGCCGCTCTCCGCGCTCGGCCGCGCGGATGCCGTCGTGTTCACGCGCGGGAATCGGGGGGAGCCCCCGGCGCAGGCGCGCGCGGCGCTCGATCGGTGGAATCCGGGCGTACCGATCTTCTCCGCCCAGATACGGGCCGCCGGACTCCGCGACGAAGTGGGATCGACCGTGGCCGCTGCGCGGTTGTCGGCGAGGCGGTTCGTAGCGGTCTGCGGAATCGCCAACCCTGCCTCGTTCACCGCAACGCTCGCGGAGCTGGAGCTCTCCGCCGAGGAAGTCCTGGCCTTTCCGGACCATCACCGCTACACCCGGCGAGATCTCGAGCAGATCCGCCGCGCCGCGGAAGACACGGGCAGCGCCTGGATCCTGACGACCGAGAAGGACTCCGTGAAGCTCGAAGGAAAGCTCGTTCTTCCGGTCGTCACCCTGCGGCTCGACGTGGAGGTCATCGAGCCCGGCTTCTTTCCCTTCCTGCTCTCCCGGATTTCGGGCGAGCCCGAGAGATCGCGCACCGCATCGGCGCGGCCGACGTGAACGCGTCGCCCGACGCAGCGGACCTCCGGAGCGCAAAGACCCTCGCGACGACGACTGTGCGCCGCTTGCGCAAGCGCCGGCGTTCCACTTTTCGCCATCGCGCGGAGCTCGCCCTGTTCCGGCTGGGCGCGGGAGGGCTCGCGCTGCTGACTCCGCCGGCCGCCCGCCGTGCCGGCAGGGCTGCGGCAAGGCTCGTGTTCTCGTTTCTCCCCTCGCGGCGGAAGATCCTTCTCGACAACCTGACGGCGGCTTTCCCCGGGGAGGCGCCCGAGAAGATCGCTTCCATCGCGCGCCGCTCGATCGAACAGTTCGCGAGCGCGCTCGTGGATTTCCTCCAGACCGGCCGACTCTCGCGCGAGGACCTTCTTTCCAGGGTGTCGGTCGAAGGAGAGGAACACCTGCGCGCCGCGCGGACCCGCGGGAAGGGGGTTTTCCTTCTCTCCGCGCACTTCGGGAGCTGGGAGGTCGGAGCGCTCGTCGCGGGTCTCCTGGGAGAGCCGATCGCGCCGGTCGTCCGTCCGCTTGACAACCCTCTCCTCGAGGAGGAGCTCGCCAGACTTCGGCGACGGTTCGGAAACCGTCCAATCTCCAAGAGGCAGGCGGCGAAGGAGCTCCTGCGGGCGATGGCCCGAAACGAAACGGTCGCGATCCTGATCGACCAGAACGTCTTGCCGCGGGAAGCCGTGTTCGTTCGGTTCTTCGAACGGCCCGCGGCGACGACGTCGTCCCTCGCGCTCATTCAGCTGAAGACGGGAGCGGCGGTGGTGCCCGTCTTCACCTGGCCCGAGTCGGACGGACGCTACCGGCTCGGGTTCGAGCGTCCGATCCTCCCGGAGGAGTTCGGGGGCGTGGAGGTCGACCGGGAAGAGCGTGTGCGCCGGGCCACTGCTCGCTACATGGAGGTGACGGAGGCGGCGATCCGCCTCGCTCCCGACGCGTGGCTCTGGATCCATGATCGATGGAAAACCCGGCCAGTCCAAAGTCCCGAGTCCAGGGTCCATAGCGGCCCGTCGTGAGCGATCGCGTGGGAAGGCTCGTCGTCGCGCCCAACTGGATCGGCGACGCGGTCATGTCGCTGCCGGTCCTTCGCGCGCTCTCTCACGCGGCGCCGGAAGAGGGGCTGGTGGTCCTGGCCCGTCCGGGCCCCGCCGCGATCTACCGCGCGGAGGGAACCGCCTCCGCAGTTACGACGGCCTCGGCGCTCCTTCGCGACTCGCTCGCGGTGCGGCAGGGCGGTTTCTCGGAGGCATGGGTCCTTCCCAACTCGTACCGGTCCGCGCTCGTCCCTTTCCTCGCCGGAATCCCGGAGCGCATCGGATACGCGACCGACGGACGCCGTCATCTCCTGACCCGCGCACCCGCCGCCCCCCCGCGGACCGGCCACCAGCTGCGCGACTACGACCGGCTGCTCGAATCGCGGGGCATCCAGCCGGACGAAGCGCCGCCGCGCCTTCCGATCCCTGCGGAGGCCGCCGCACGGGCCGGCGCCGCGCTCTCCCGCGCCGGTCTCCCTCAAAACGGATCGCTTGCGCTGCTCGCGCCCGGCGCCGCGTTTGGCTGGACGAAGAGGTGGCCGCCGGCGCGGTTCGGCGGGCTCGCGGAGGCCCTCCTCCGACGCGGATTCTCCTGCGCCCTCGTCATCGGCCCGGGGGAAGACCGTCTCGCGGAAGAAGCACGCGCCGCCGTGGCAGACCTGGCTCTGCCGGTTCTGGGCGCCGACCTCGACCCCGTCGGGCTCGCCGCGCTCGCCGCCCGCGCGAGAGTCGTCGTCGCCAACGACTCGGGTCCGATGCACCTCGCGGCGGCGGTGGGAACGCCGGTCGTCGCGCTCTTCGGCCCGACCGATCCGGGAAGGACCGGGCCGACGGGGGTCCGGTGCGAGATCCTGGACCGCTACGTGTTCTGTTCCCCCTGCTATCTCAGGGAATGCCCGTACGGGCACGAGTGCATGAGGGAGATCGAGGTGGAAGCGGTCGCCGCCGCCGTCGAGAGGGTTTGCGGGGCAACGCCCGGCTCCTGAGCTCTACTGCTTCAGCTCGGTGTTCCAGTAAGCCACGTCGAGGAAATTTCGCCAGGCAGGATGCAGCTTGCTCGACCCGAAGTGGCCCACCGGATGCCACCGCGGTTTCCGGGGGTGGGCAACCAGGCGCATCGAGGCCTCCGAAGGCGTCCGATTCCCCTTCTGCACGTTGCACGCGAGGCAGGCGCAGACGATGTTCTCCCACGACGAGGTGCCCCCGCGCGAGAGCGGGATCACGTGATCGAGCGACAGCTCGGAGGACGTGAACTTGTGCCCGCAGTACTGGCACCGGTTCCCGTCGCGCAGGTAGATGTTGTGCCGGGAAAACTTCACTTCCTGACGCGGGAGCCGATCGAAGCTCTTGAGAGCGACGACCCGCGGCACCCGGATCGCCATCGAGGGAGTGAGAACGACTTCATCCTGAGGCTGCACCGGGATGTCACACCAGTTCTCGAACTCGTAAGTCGAATAGTCGGGAAGGACCGCGCGGACGTGCCCCTTGTAGAACAGAGAGAAGGCCTTGCGCACGGACGTGACGTGCACGGCCTGGAAGACGCGATTCAGCACGAGAACCTGAGAGTCGAGCATCACTTGGCCGAAAACCGCGTCATTATATAGCGCCGATGACACTTCCGGCCTCGAAGGAGCGTCTTCTCGCGCTCGTGTCTTCCTTCGCCGGACGGCGGTTGCTGGTCGCGGGAGATTACGTGCTCGACCGGTTTGTTTTCGGTCACCCCAAGCGGATTTCCCGGGAGGCGCCCGTTCTGATCCTGAAGTTCTGGAAGGAGGAGAGCCTTCCGGGCGCCGCCGGAAACACGACCGCGAACGTCCGGGCCCTGGGAGGCGTGCCGGTGCCGGTCGGCCCGGTCGGCGACGACCCCGCCGGCCAGCTCCTGACGAAGATCTTCCGCGAGCGCGGGATCGCGACCGACGCGCTCGAACCAGTTCCCGGATATGCAACCCCCACGAAGACCCGGGTGCTCGCCGGAGGAGCACATTCGATCAAGCAGCAGGTCGTCCGCTACGACCGGGAAGACGAGCTTCCGGCCGATGGGGCGTGGCGCGACCGACTCGGCCGGAAGCTTCGGGACATCGCGGGATCGGTCGACGCCGCAGTTCTCTCGGACTATGGCTACGGCGCCGTAACGCCCGAAGCGGTTCGACCCCTTCGGGAGCGCCTGCGGCCGGGCGTTCCGCTCCTGCTCGACTCGCGACACTCGCTCGGGCGGTATGCGGGCGTCGACGCGGCAACCCCGAACGAAGAGGAGCTCGAGGAGTCTGCGGGCGAGCGACTGGGCGACTCTCCCGAAAAGCTGGCGGAAGCCGGGGACCGGCTGCGGCGCCGGATCGGCTGTGCGACGCTTCTCGTCACGCGAGGATCGCGCGGCATGGCTCTCTTCGACGGAGGACGTGAGCCGACGCTCATTCCCGTCCATGGGACCGACCAGGTCGCCGACGTCACGGGCGCCGGCGATACCGTTCTCGCGGCGTTCTCTCTTGCGCTCGCTTCCGGCGCGACGCCGCTCGAGGCGGCGCTTCTCGCGAATTTCGCCGGGGGCGTCGTCGTGATGAAGATGGGGACCGCAACGGTCTCCGCCGACGAGCTCGAGCAGGCGATCGCATCCGATCGGACGCTGACCGCGTGACGGGCGAGGTTCGTTCGTCGACGGAAAAAATCATTTCGCGCCCGGAAGCCGCCCGGGCCGCCGCGCGCGAAAGAGAGGCTCGCCGGCGGATCGTGTTCGCGAACGGAGCCTTCGACCTCCTTCACGCGGGCCACGTGCGTTATCTCGAAGCGGCGCGCGCCCAGGGGGATTGGCTGATCGTCGGAGTGAACTCGGACGCGTCCGTTTCCCGCTCGAAGGGCGCGGGCCGTCCGATCGTGCCGGCCGCCGAGCGCGCGGAGATCGTGGCGGCGCTCGCGTGCGTCGGGGCGGTCGTCGTCTTCGAGGAGGATTCCCCCGCCGCGCTCCTGGAAGAGCTCCGCCCCGACGTCCATGCGAAAGGAACCGACTACACTGCCGAGTCGGTGCCGGAGCGGGAGGTCGTGGCCGGCTACGGCGGAAAGACCGTGATCGTCGGGGACTCGAAGGACCACGCGACGACGGAGATGCTCGAACGAATTCGGAACACGGGACAGGGGACAAGCGGCGGGTGAAGAGAAGATTTCGGGCTCCGGCCTTTTCGTGTTCCGGGTTCCGTGCTCCGCGTCCCGGCTCATGAACCTTCTGATCGTGCGCCTCTCTTCCCTGGGCGACATCGTGCACGCGCTTCCGATCGCGGCAAACGCGCGGCGGGCAGGAGCAAAGGTGGGATGGGTCGTCGAGTCGGCGTACCGGGAGCTCGTCGAAGGCAACCCCGACGTCGACGAAATCTTTTTTGCCGACACGAGAAACTGGCGGCGGAGGCCGCTGTCCCCGCGTACTTACTCGGAGATGGGATCGCTCTTCCGCAGACTTCGCCGGTTTTCACCGCACGCGACGATCGACGCCCAGGGACTCTGGAAGTCCGCCCTGCTCGCACGCTTGGCCGGCGCCCCCGTCATCGGGTTCGGAACCGCCGATCGAAGGGAGCGCGGGTCCGTGGTCCTCTGCGACCGGGCGGTCAAACCGCTCGCCGGTCAGCACATCGTTGACCACAACCTCGCGCTCGCCGAGGCGGCCGGCATCCCCGTCGGGCGACACTCTCCGGATGCCCGTTTTCTGCTCCAGCGTCCGTCGCCGGAGGCGGAAGCTTTTCTCGCCGGCCAGAGCCGACCGTTCGCGGTTTTTCACCCCGGCGCCAGCCGACCCGAGAAGACCTGGGGGGAAGAGCGGTTTGCCGCGCTCGCTCGGCTCCTTTCCGCCGGCGGCCGCATGTCCACCGTCGTCTCCTGGGGACCCGGCGACGAAGAGCGCGCCGGCCGGATGTCGAAAATGCTGCCGCAGGCACGCCTCCTCCCTCTCCTTTCGCTCTCGGGGCTCGCGCGGGTTGTGGCCGCTTCCGCCCTTTTCATCGGCGGAGATACCGGACCTCTCCACCTGGCCGATGCCCTCGGAGCTCCGACGCTCGCGCTCTTCGGCTCGACCGACCCGGACCGCAACACTCCGGCAAGGAACGGCCCGTACCGAAATCCCGGCTCCGCAATCCGGTACGATTCCGAGACGGGTGCCGAAGAGGTCGCCCGAAAGGCATTCGAGGTGCTTGCGGCCTGACGCGATTCAACCGCCCGCGCGCCGGAAGTCCCGAGCCCTTCACGTCCGCTCAGGACAGGCTCCGCGAGGGATCCCACGCTCGCTGCGCCGGGAGTCCCCAGCCCTTCGCGTCCGCTCAGGCCAGGCTCCGCGAAGGATCTCATGCTCGAGGCGCCGGGAACGATCCGTCGGCGCATCCCGTTCTCGCCGGAGCTTGAAGCCGGCTCGCTTCCTTCCGGCGGCGCTCCTCTTCGCGCTCGCCGTCACCGCGCACGCGCAGCCGAAGCTCGAAGGACGTCCTCCATTTCTGGGCGAGACCCTTCATTTCGCGATGTCGGTCCTGGGAGCTTCGGCCGGCGAGCTCACTCTGACGGCGAAGGAAACGTCGTTCGAGGGCCGGCCGACGTACAAGTTCGAGCTTTCGGCGATCTCGGGCGAATTCCTCTCGAAGCTCTTTCTCGTGCGCGACTACCTCGCGTCGTGGGTCGATCCGAAGACTTTCCGGTCCCTCCGTTTCGAGAAGCACACGGTCGAGGGCAAGCGAGTCCGGGACGATCTGGTGGAGTTCGACTACGAGAAGAAGCTCGCCTTCCGTAACGGCAAACCGATCCCGATCGAGGACTCGACCTTCGACTCTCTTTCCTCGGTCTACTACATCCGGCTCCTCGATCTTGAGCAAGGCACCCCGATCCAGCTCACGGTCGTCTCCCGCGAGGCCTATCCACTTTCCGTCGTCATGAAGGGACGCGAGACGGTCACGACGCCCGCGGGCACCTTCCGCACGATCCGGGTGGAGCCGAGGAGCGAGAACGAAGGGCTGATCGGCAAAGGCAAGAACCTGGTGCTCTGGCTGACCGACGACGATAAGAAGATCCCGGTTCAGCTCCGTTCGAAGCTGAAGGTCGGGACGCTCGTCGGAAAGCTGAAAGCGATCGAAAAAGAATAGTGGGGTCAGGTCTTCACTGATACGGACACTGCCGAACGACAGAAACTGCCCTTGCCATCTTCGCGAAGCGAAGTGGCAAGTGGAGACCTGACCCCGAGACCTGACCCCTGGGCCTCCCACTTTTGACAGATGGAGACCAAAGCCTTACCCTGTGGAGCTTCCCCATGGCGGTAAAACTCGGCGATCTCCTGGTCAAGGCGAAGCTCGTCACTCCCGAGCAGGTCGAAGCTGCGCTCAAGTCCCAGCGGGACGAAGGAGGCAAGTTCGGAGAGGCCCTGATCCGGATCGGCGCCGTCAGTGAGCAGGACATCACCGAGACCCTCTCCCAGCAGTTCGGGGTGCCCTCGATCGACCTCGCGCACTTCGAGATCGACCCCGCCGTGATCAAGGTAGTGCCCGGCGAGGTCGCCCGGAAGTACGGCGTCCTTCCCGTGAACAAAACCGGGGCGACCCTGACGATCGCGATGTCCGATCCGACGAACGTCTTCGCGATGGACGACATCAAGTTCATGACCGGCTACAACGTCGAGCCGGTCGTCGCCTCCGAGGCATCGCTGCGGCGCGCGATCGACAAGCACTATGGAACGCCACGCTCCGTCGTCCTGAAGGAGCGGCCGAAGGGCACGACGACCGGAAGCGCGCCGGCCGACGGAAGCATCGACGACCTCATGTCCTCGGCGCTGACGATGGACGATATGGCGAGCGTCGGCCTTTCCGAGTTCAACATGGACGAGATCACCGGCTTCGACGCCGGCGACGTCGACGTCGTCCGTGGCGAAGAGGGGCAGGAGATCGACCTCATCGATCTCGCCAAGTCCTCTGAGTCGGCGCCGATCATCAAGGTCTCGAACCTGATCTTGATTGAGGCGTTGAAAGCGGGAGCGTCGGACATCCACGTCGAGCCTTACGAGAAGGAGTTTCGCGTCCGGTTCCGCGTGGACGGCGTCCTTCACAACATCATGGCGCTCCCGATGCGCACGCGGGACCCGCTCATTTCGCGGCTGAAGATCATGGCGAAACTCGATATCTCCGAGAAGCGCCTTCCCCAGGACGGTCGCATCAAGATCCGCCTGCGCGTCGAGGAGCGCACGCGCGACCTCGACCTGCGCGTATCGGTCGTCCCGACGCATTTCGGCGAGAAAGTCGTCATGCGGCTGCTCGACAAATCCCGTCTGCAGCTCGACATGACCCAGCTCGGCTTCGACCAGGAGCCGCTCCGCCGGTTCAAGGACGCGATCGACAGGCCGTACGGGATCGTGATGGTCACGGGACCGACCGGGTCCGGCAAGACGAACACGCTCTACTCCGCGATCGCGCAGTTGAACGACCCGGCGGTCAACATCTTGACGGCTGAAGACCCGATCGAGTTCAACCTCGCCGGCATCAACCAGGTCCAGATGAAGGAGCAGATCGGCCTGACGTTCGCGTCCGCGATGCGCTCCTTCCTCCGACAGGACCCGGACATCATCCTCGTCGGCGAGATCCGGGACTTCGAAACCGCCGAGATCGCGGTGAAGGCCGCGCTCACCGGACACCTCGTCCTCTCGACGCTGCACACCAACGATGCCCCTTCGACCGTCAACCGGCTCATGAACATGGGGATCGAGCCCTTCCTGGTGGCGACCTCGGTCAACTGCATCGCCGCGCAGCGGCTCGTGCGGATCGTCTGCTCGAACTGCTCCGAAGACTTCGAGACCTCGCCGCAGATGCTGATCCAGGTCGGGTTCGCCCCCGACGAGGTAAAGACCCTGAAGATCAAGCGCGGCCGGGGGTGCGAGACGTGCAAAAACACCGGCTACAAGGGGCGAATGGGCCTTTTCGAGGTGCTTCTCTTCTCCGACGAGATCCGCGACATGATCCTCTCGGGAGCTTCTTCGATCGAGCTGAAGCGCCGCGCGGTCGAAGAGGGCATGGTGACGCTCCGGATGGCCGGGCTGAACAAGGTCCGCGAAGGGGTCACGACGCTCGAAGAAGTCTTGAGAGAAACGGTGATCTAGGAGAAGATCCGGGAGGGCGGCGGGTCGGAGCACCGGCGACAAAAACGGGCCCGAAAGGGGCAAAAGAGGGGGGCCGAACCTTTCCTTTCCCGATGCCGGGGCTTAAACTACGACGCTAGCTCGACACAACTCATTCAAAGAGGGCCGTCAAAAAATGGCAGGGGAAGCCACTCTTCATCAACTTCTGAAACAGATGGTCGAAATGGGCGCATCCGACCTTCATCTGACCACCAACTCGCCGCCGATGGTGCGGCTCGACGGGCGGCTGCTCCCGCTCCCGTATCCGCCGCTGACGGTGGCCGAGACGAAGCAGATCGCTTACTCGGTCCTGACCGATACCCAGAAGCACCGCTTCGAGGAGAACCTGGAGCTCGACTTTTCCTTCGGTGTCAAGGGCCTCGCGCGCTTCCGCGCGAACAACTTCATGCAGCGGGGCGCGGTCGGCGGCGTCTACCGTCAGATCCCCTACCAGATCCAGGGATTCCGCGAGCTCGGCCTGCCCCCGGTTGTCGAGCTCCTCTGCGACAAACCCCGCGGCCTCATTCTCGTCACGGGTCCGACCGGCTCGGGGAAGACGACGACGCTCGCCGCGATGGTGGACAAGATCAATCGCGAGAAACAGCTCCACATCGTCACGATCGAGGACCCGATCGAGTTTCTCCACACGCACAAGAAGTGCATCGTCAACCAGCGCGAGCTGCACGCGGACACGCACTCCTTCCCGAACGCGCTCCGGTCCGTTCTCCGCGAGGATCCGGACGTCGTTCTCGTCGGTGAAATGCGCGACCTCGAGACGATCGAATCGGCGCTCCGCATTGCCGAGACGGGCCACCTGACGCTCGCCACCCTTCACACCAACAGCGCGGCCTCCTCGATCAACCGGATCATCGACGTCTTCCCCGCGCACCAGCAGA
>Ga0075425_100007768_pt1 | contig 11348 bp, 13 predicted proteins | sample SoiMethybrSBSTD4_FD_75300 | JGI IMG/M metagenome (GOLD analysis project Ga0075425, IMG submission 75300) | Bulk soil microbial communities from a Populus tree surrounding site in Tennessee, USA - Soil MetaG P. TD hybrid SBSTD4 | ecosystem: Environmental > Terrestrial > Soil > Tree plantation...
CTGTACCTCACCGATGCTGTGCAGAAGGCCTTGTCGATCCTCGCGGCTAACACGTCGCGGCGAGCCGAGGCTGGAGCCGTCTCGCTCTTCGAGCGGCTCCCGCGTTTGCCTCCTGCGCTATGCGCCTAAGCTATGCGCCTGAGCAGGAGGGTAGGCGCACATCGGTCGGGTCTGGAAACGGGTCTGGAACTTACGCCCCAGCTGGTCGCATCGGTCGAAGGCGTCGGCAAGCACCGATCTGCGTGGCGAGACCCGAGATTGGTGGGCTCTGGTCCTAAGCCCAGCTTGCTCGGCGGGCCCGCTCGGGGCGCGGGGGCGTAAAGCGGTACTACGTCTGCACCACCGCTCACACACGCGCGGCTCGACCGCGTGCTCCAACACGAAGGGTGTGCCGTATGACGCGCTGACCGAGAGCATGGTCTCCACCTTCAAGTCCACGCTCTTCAACAAGGCCATCCTCGGGGAGATCCTCGCCGACCGCCTCAAGGAGATGACGGCGGGATCGGACGGCGTTCGAGAGGAGATCACGGCCCTGCGAGCGGAGGTAGCCAAGCTCGACGCGGCGCTGGAGCGCCTCCTCGATGCCATCGTCGAGGGTGGTGACGCGAAGAGCATCATGCCCCGCATGAGGACCACTGAGCGGGAGCGCGATGCCCTCACCGCCAAGCTCGAACACCTCGACGGGATGCTCCAAGCCTCCGATTCCCTCGATCCCGTTCAGTGGATGGCCGACATCTCGGCACTGCTTTCGACCATCGACGTGTCCTTCGGGATCGCCGTGGCCCCCGAAGGAGCCCGGCGCATCCTGCGGGAGTGCCTACCAGTGCCCCTCAAGGTCACCCCAGACGCAGAGGGCGGATGGACGTATGAGGGTGTGGGGAGCTTCGAGCAGGAAGGACTCCGGCGTGCGATGAAGGCGATCAAGGGCCAGATCGCCCCTGACCGCCCTACCCCACCCTCTTCAACGAAGTTGGTGCCCCCGGGGTGACTCGAACACCCGGCACGCAGTTTAGGAAACTGCTGCTCTATCCACCTGAGCTACGGGGGCGTTCCACAGAGTTCCTCTACGCTGCCGCAAATTCTAGCACTTTGCGCCCGTCCAAGTGTCGAGGCGGATCGGAGCATGCCTCACATCAACATGTTCAAGAGATCTTGCCAGCTCAGGCATCGGCATGAGGGGGCTTATCTGCGGGGCGATCTTTGCGAGGTTTCCATCATTCGTCACGAAGCCATTGCACCTGGCCGACTCGACGAGGTGCCGAAAGTCGTCCAGCTTACCGGGCACTACTCCCATGCGAACCGAGGTCCAACCCATCCGCCACTGCGCATTGAGCCACGTCGTCAAGGTCGGGAAGTCGGCGGGACGGCGCAGGACTCGCGAGAGTGCTCCGGGCGACGGTTTCATTCCGAAGCGCGTCGCGAGCTCACCGAGAGCCCGAGTTCCCGATGGAAGTACGCGACGCCGAAAGGAATCGGAATCCAATTTCCGGAGGACTCGAGGATTCTTTTGATTCTCCGCTGCAATACGTGGACTCATGGTGTCCACGGATGCCTCACGTCGACCGATGAATGTCGCGGCCTGATCGCCGTAGCCGTTCACGAGTCGTGTTAGCTCAAGGCGGGTCGCGGATTGGTTGATAGGAGACAGGACAGTAATGACTGGCACGCCCAAGCCAGCCTCAGAGAGCTCTGCGCGGATCACATCCTGAACAGGAGGGAGATACTCGACACTACGGATCTCCGAGAGAAAGTGACAGCCTTTGCGCACCTCGTTCTGGCGCAACCCTCTCAAGAATCCTCGCGCGAGCTCATAGACAACATGCATTCCCACCGCGAGAGTGACTCCTCGCGTCTGCGCTCTCCGGTCAAACTCCACAGGGGCCCAGCGGTTTCGGAGCAGGTGAACAATATTGACGTCTGGCTAAAGGCGAATTGTCACGTGGTCAGTAGGGTGCCGAGACCGATCTCGGATACGTAGGGAGATGGCAGCCGCCCAACAATCCGTCCTGCGCCCTTAGCGCGTGACCGGGTAGGTTGTCGATGCGTGTCCTGCTCAGAAGAGGTCCTGCGCCTCCATCCCGCGCGCGGCCATGAGGCGGCGGAGGCGCTCCAGGGCGGCGGACTCGATCTGGCGGACGCGCTCGCGCGTCACGCCGAGCTTGCGGCCGATGGCCTCGAGGGTCATGGGCTCCTCGCCAGTGAGGCCGAAGCGCCAGCCAAGGACGTTGCGCTCCGAGTCGGGCAGATCGCGGAGCACTTCGGCCAGGTCCTCCCTCGCCTGGAGGGCGGCGGCCAGCCCCGCCCCCGGCGGTGGCTCGGTGTCCGCCACCGCGTCCTCCACGGAGCCGGTGCCGCCGGGGACGGGCGGCGCGTCGAGGGAGACGGGGCGCTGGCTCATGCGCTCGATGTGCTCGATCTCCTCCAGAGGATGATCGAGGGCCTTGGCGATCTCCTCGGTGGTGGGGACGCGGCCGAGGAGCTGGGTCAGCTCCGACTTCTTCTTGCTGAAGCGGCCGAGGAGCAGCTCGATGTGCACGGGGAGGCGGATGGTGCGCGCCTGGTTGGCGAGGGCGCGCGAGAGAGACTGGCGAATCCACCACACCGCGTAGGTGGAGAAGCGCGTGCCTCGCCCGGGCTGGAATTTCTTCACGGCGTGGAGAAGGCCGAGATTGCCCTCCTCGATGAGATCGAGGAGGGACAGGCCGCGATTCAGATAGCGCCGGGCAACCCGCACCACGAGGCGCAGATTGGCCTCGGTGAGGCGCCGCTCGGCCTCCGCATCGCCCTTCTGAACGCGCCGGGCAAGCTCCTGCTCCTCATCTGGCGTGAGGAGAGGTACCTTGGCGATGTCGCTGAGGTAGATGCCGAGGAGCTCGCGGCCACGAGCGGCGGCGTCCGGCTTGTCCTTGTCGCCGGCCAGCTCGAGGGGATCGCGTTCGAGGAGCGTCTCGAGGGGCTCGCCGCGGTCCTCCAGGTCGAGGGTGTCGGCCTGGGGCTCACTCATCCTCGTCGCTGTCCATCGGGTGCACGCGCGCCGAATCCGTGGGCATGTCCGGCGCCTCGTCCACCTTCACGTCGACCACCTCGCGCGTGGGCAGGAGATGGATGGGGTTGTAGACCATGCCGTCGTGGCGGATCTCGAAGTGCAGATGCGGACCCGTGGCGCGGCCGGAGCGCCCCACGGTCCCGATGATGGTGCCCGTCGACACGCGGTCACCCACCTCGACCAGGTTCTCCAGGTTGTGCGCGTAGACCGTCACGAAGCCGCCCTCGTGCTCCACCCGGATCACCCGACCGTATGCTCGCTCCTGGCCGCTCGAGATCACCGTGCCGGGAGCGGCGGCGAGGATGGGCGCCCCGATTTCCGCCTTGATGTCCATGCCCGCGTGCCAGCCGAGCCGACGGCGCCCGAAGGGAGAGACGACCTGGCCCTCCACGGGCCACACGAACTCGATCCCGTTCTCGAGACCCGGCTCGGCCATGTAGAAGTGCGTGGGGACGCGGCGCGGCCCCGCCCGCACGAGGAGCACGTCGCCGTTGGCGAGCACGGCATCGATCAGTCGCACGGGCTTCTCGTTCGCCGCCATCTTCGCGCTCGGCACCACGAGGCGCTGGCCGACTCTGAGCTGCTCGGGACGCGCGAGATGGTTGGTATCGATGAGGGCTTTCCGGCTCACGCCGTGGCGAGCGGCGATGCGGCTCAGGCTCTCGCCGGAGCGCACCACGTGCACGGTGCGGCCCACGGGAGCGGCGGGCTTGCTCTCGCGCGCCTTCCGCTCCGGCAGGGGATGCGTCTTCGACATGGGATGCGTCTTCGGCGGGGTGTGGGGCCGCGGCGAGGCTTTTTTGGGCGGAGCCGCTGTCGCCTCGGGCAGGCCGGGGTGAGCGAGGAAGAGTCCCGGGAGGAGCAGGCCCAGCCCGATGGCCTGCCGGCAGCGCGGTCGCTTCACGAATCGAACTCCGCGAAGCGCACCTCGAAGGACGTGAAGCGCCCGGTGGGCGGACGCCAGGCCACCGACAGGGTCTCGACGTGGGCGAGCGGATGGCCCTTGTGAAGATCGCGCGCGAGCTCTTCGATCACCTCGCGGCTCCCCTCCACGCGCAGGCGAACCCTCCCGTCCCTGAGGTTCATCACGTAGCCCCGCAGCCCGAGCTGCGCGGCCTTTCGCTGCGCGAAGTTCCGATATCCCACACCCTGCACATGTCCCCCCACGATGATCTCCGCTGCACTCTGCGGCCGGGGCTTGCTCATGGCATGCGGTACGGGTGAAAAATGGTCGGGGCGACTGGATTTGAACCAGCGACCTCCTGCTCCCGAAGCAGGCGCGCTACCAAGCTGCGCTACGCCCCGTCCCTGACGCCATTCTACGCTTCCCACGCGTACTTGCCGATCAACTTCACGAACACGCAGCTCGAGTCCTCGCTCTCCCGCGTCTGTCCGCCCTGCTTGTCCAGGATTTTGAGCCGTTGCGCGTCCTCCGGCCCCACGGGCATCACGAGCCGGCCGCCCTCGGCCAGCTGATCCACGAGGGGCGGCGGCACGCTGGGTCCGCCCGCCGCCACCACGATGCGATCGAACGGCGCCTCGTCGGCCCAGCCCATGGTGCCGTCGGCTGCACGCACCCACACGTTGCTCGCCCCGATCGACTCCAGGGTCTGTCGTGCGCGCGCCGCGAGCTTGGGAATCCGCTCGATGGTGCACACGCGCGCCGCCAGGCGGGAGAGGACGGCGGCTTGGTAGCCGCTGCCCGTCCCGATCTCCAGCACCTTCTCGCCTCCGGTGAGGCGTAGCAGCTCGGTCATGCGCGCCACCATGAAGGGCTGCGAGATGGTCTGCGCCTCCCCGATGGGGAGCGGATGATCGCCGTAGGCGCGATCGCGCAGCGCCTCGTCCACGAAGAGGTGCCGCGGCACGCTCCGCATCGCCTCCAGCACCGCGGGGTCTGCGATGCCCCGCTTCACGAGCTGCTCGGCAACCATGCGCTCGCGCTCTCTCCCGTATCGCTGCTCGCCCATGGCCACTGCGCCCGGCTTGCGCCGCGCTTCGATCACCGCGGCCGCTTCTTCAGCAGCGAGTTGAGGCCCGACTCCCAGTCGGCCATGCGCTCGAGGGCTCCGTAGTGCGTCAGGTCGAGGTGCAATGGCGTCACGCTGGCCAGTCCGCGATTCACCGCAGCCATGTCCGAACCCTGGTCCTCGTTCCATTCGGGAGGCCCCGCTCCGATCCAGTAGTAGGGCACCCCGCGAGGATCCGTCTCCCGCACTACCTTCTCCCGGTACACGCGATGGCCGAGCCGTGTCATCGTGATGCCGCTCGCCGGGCCCGACGGCACGTTCACGTTCAGGAGCGTCTTGGCGGGCAGCCCTTCCACCAGCACGCGGCTTGCCACCAGCCGCGCCACCGCGCCCGCGCTCTCGAAGCCCGTGTCGGCCGCGTCGCCTCGCGACACGGCCATGGACGGCACCCCCAGCAGCGTGCCCTCCATGGCGGCGGAGACCGTGCCCGAGTACGTCACGTCGTCGCCGAGGTTCGAGCCGTGATTGATGCCCGAGGCGACGAGCACGGGCCGCTCGGGGAGGAGACCAAGCACGGCGAGGTTCACGCAATCCGACGGGGTGCCGTTGACCGCGAAACGGCGCTCACTGATCTGGGTGACGCGGAGGGGGCGATGGAGGGTCAGCGCGTGCCCGACCGCGCTCTGCTCACGATCGGGGGCGACCACGTACACGTCGCCCAGGTCCTCGAGGGCGGCCGCGAGCGCGGCCAGCCCCGCCGCGTGCACGCCGTCGTCGTTGGTGACCAGGATCACCGCCGGCATCGCCGCTCACCGTTCGTCGAAAAAAAGAGATGGCAGATCCGAGAATCTGCCATGGTCGCTCCTTCAAAAATGGTCGGGGCGACAGGATTTGAACCTGCGACCCCTTGACCCCCAGTCAAGTGCGCTACCGGGCTGCGCCACGCCCCGACCCAAGGCGTCATTGTACGGAGGGATGACGCGAAAGACAATACGGCGTCAGCTTTTCGGAGGGTTCAGGCGGTCCCGGAGCGCGCGCAGCTGATCGCGCAGACGGCGCAGCGCCCCTTCGAGCGCCGTGCTGCGCACGCCCAGGTCGAGCTGGGCGGGGCCGCGGCTCTCGATGAGGAGTCGCTTTTTCGCGCCCTCGAGGGTGAGCCGCTCGTCGTAGAGCAGGGTCTTGATGCGCAGGACCAGATCGAGATCGCGCCGCCGGTAGAGGCGCTGGCCCGCGGGATTCTTCTTCGGCCGGAGGAGACGGAACTCCGACTCCCAGTAGCGCAGGACATAGGCGGGCACCTCCGTGAGGGCCTCGACTTCGCCGATCCGGTAGTAGAGCTTGTCCGGGATCGCCACGTCGTCCTGCCCTTCCCCGCTCTCCGCCGGGCCGCCGCCGCTCACGCCGTCGACCTCACGTCGTCGTCTGCTGGTTGATCCGTTGCTTGAGACCCTTGCTCGGCTTGAACGTCAGCACCTTGCGTGCGGTGATCTCGATGCTGTCCCCGGTCTGGGGATTGCGTCCGCGCCGTGAAGCCTTGCGCCGGATGCGGAAGTGTCCGAAGCCGACGATCTTCACGTCCTCGCTCTTCTCGAAGCAGCGGAAGATGATGTCGAACAGCGATTCCACCACGGAGGCCGACTGCCGCTTCGACAGCCCGTGGGCCGCTACCGCATTGATCAGATCGTTCTTCGTCAGCGCTGTCACCTCCCCTCGGTCCGGATCGGTCGCCGCATCGACTGTGAATCGCCTCGGGTGTCCCTCATCAGCGGGCGGCGCCCTGGGCGAGAAAGCCCGGATGTCCCTTCGCCTCGAGCTCAGTGCGCACCTGTAGCGCCTTGGCGCGATCGGGATAGCCGCCCACGCGGACGACGTGATAGACCGTTCCGCCGCCTCCCCCGCTCGGGGCGGGCGCCGCGGCCGGCGTGGCCTTGGCGCGCCTGATCACGACCTTGAAGCCTTCCTTCTTCAAGGCGGAGGAGAGCGACATGGCCGTCTCGAGATCGTAGGAGGGATTGACGACGAGCCCGCCCTTCACCGGCTGCGCCGTGCCCTTGCCCTTGAGCGCCGCGTTCACCGCGTCGGCGGTGGAGCCGGTGATGAAGAGCTGGTTCTGCCCTCCGGAATCCGCCGGCTTGGCCGGCGCCGCCGCCGTGGGAGCAGCCGCGCTGCCTCCGCGCGAGATGCGGCTGATCGTCACCGGGAAGTTCTCCCCCTTGAGCTGCTTCGAGAGGGCCTCGGCGTTCTTCTCCTCGACGAAGGCGCCCACCTGGACCCAGTACCCGCCGCTCGAGGCGCCGCCCTCCGCGGGAGCGCTCCGCTTGGCGCTGGCCTTCATCTCAGCCTTCGGTGTCTCCGCCTTTGCCGCTGGCGCGGGCTTGGCCGCGGGTGTGCTCGGAGCCGGCGCCGACGGCGGTGGCGCCGTTCCCAGGGGACGATCGGCGGGCGTCGCGGGAGCGGGCGCCTGCGCGGTCTTTGGCGGCTCGGCCGGTGCTGGCGCAGCGGGCGGAGCCGGCGCGGCAGGCGGCGCCTCGCTCTTGGCGGCCGGAGCTGGCGCGGTGGGCGCGGGTGCCGCCGGAGGCGTCGAAGGCTTTACCTCGGAGGGCGCCGGAGCGGGAGCGGCCGGTGGCGTGCTCACTGGAGGCGGAGCCTGCTCGGTTACCTTCGGCTGTGGTCGCGTCGGCGGCCCGGGGGTCGGCTCGAGCCAGTTGAGCAGGTATGGCAGGGACACCACGACAACGATGGCCAGCACCGTGAGGACGAGGAGCGCTCGGAACCACCCCGCGGAGAAGATGCTCCGCCGGGCCATCTCGTCCCGCTCGTCCTCTTCAATAAACTCTTCGGGATCCTGGTCGGTCGGCATGGGCCCTCGCGGGTACTGACATCCAAACCCGCGTCATGTTAGCACAGACCCACGGGTGCACCAATCGTTTTGGCTAGGGGTTCTGCCTACTTAGGCTAGTTTCGCTCAGGGTCTCCGCCGGGTCTCGCGCTGGTTGGGGCGAGGCCCGCCCGACCCCTTCCGCTTGGCGGGTGCCCGCCGCACGAGCAGACGGATGGGCGATCCGGCGAAGCCGGCGGCGTGGCGGAGCGAGTTGATCAGGTAGCGCTCGAAGGAGAAGTGGAGCTTGCCCGCCCAGTTCACCTTGACGGCGAAGGTTGGCGGCGACACCGCGACCTGCTGCACGCTCTGGATGCGCAGGGGCATGCCGCCGGAGGTTATCGGCCGCCGCTCGACGGCCTGGCGGAAGATCGTGATGAGATCCCCGGAGGGCAGCCGCTTGCGCCCCTCCGCCGCCACGTGGTCCACGGTGTCGAAGAGATCGGGCAGGCCGAGCTTGGTCACCGCGGAGGTGAAGCACACTGGCGCGTAGTCGAGGAAGGGCAACCGCTCGTGGATCTGCGCGGTCACGTCGGCGCGGCCCACGAGCCCGGACGGCACGAGGTCCCACTTGTTCACGGCGAGCACGATGGCGCGCCCCGCGTCGTGCGCGTAGCCCGCGATGTGGGCGTCCTGGGCCGTCACGCCTTCGGAGGCGTCGAGCACGAGCACGGCCACGTCGCAGCGCTCCAGGCTCTTGAGGGCCATGACCACCGCGAGCTTCTCGAGGGTCTCCGACACGCGCCCCTTGCGGCGGATGCCGGCGGTGTCGATGAGCAGGTAGGGCCGGTCGCGGAAGGTCAGTGGAGTGTCGACGGCATCGCGCGTGGTGCCCGGCGCGTCGTGCACGAGCACGCGCTCCTCCCCGAGCACGGCATTGACCAGCGAGGACTTGCCCACGTTGGGCCGGCCGATGATGGCCACGCGCGTCCCCTCGCCCTTCGTGTCGATTACCGGCGCGGGAGCGAGGCCGCGCGCCGCCTCCAGCAGCTCGGCCACCCCGCGGCCGTGCTCGGCGGAGAGATCGAGGACGGTGGGAAAGCCCAGGCGGTAGAAGTCTGCGCCCAGCGCCTCCTGGCCCGCGCCGTCGATCTTGTTCACGGCCACGAGCACGGGCCGCTGGCTGCGGCGGAGGATGCGCGCGATCTCCTCGTCGAGCGAGGTCAGGCCCGCGCGCCCGTCGACCACGAAGACCACGAGGTCGGCCTCGTCGATGGCCGTCATCACCTGGTCCCGGACGGATGCGATCAGGTTCGATTCCGCCCCGGGATCGAAGCCACCGGTATCCACCACGGTCGCCTGCCAGCGTTCGAAAGTGGCGGTGCCGTACAGGCGATCGCGCGTCACCCCCGGCACGTCGTGCACGATGGAGCGGCGGCGGCCGACCAGGCGGTTGAAGAGGGTGGACTTGCCGACGTTGGGCCGACCCACGAGCGCGATGATCGGGCGAATCATGGGTGGCGCGGCACGCTCAGCGGCCGAGGAGGGCGGTGACGAGAGCCCCCGCCGACGGCTCCACCGCGCGCACGGGTACGCCGAGGCAGGCGCTGACGTCCTCGAGGGCGAGATCGTCGAGGAACACACCCGCCTTCTCGCTCAACGCGACCTGGGGCACGAGCACCTCGTCGCCGAGCGCGCGGCCCGCGAGCTGCGACTGGATGTCCTGCCCGGTGAGCAGGCCCGCCACGCCGATCCCGTGGCCGAACCAGTCGTTGGCCACCGGCGCCACGGAGATCGCGAGATTGTCCGTGTGCACGGCATCGAGGAGGGCGCGCATGCGCGGAGCGAAGAGGGTACCCGTCACCACCGTCACGTGACGCTTCCGTGGGAGCGGCCAGGCGAGGCGGCGACGGGCCGCGGCGAAGCCGTCGGAGAAGCGGCGCACGAGGCCCACGCCGTCCTCGATGACGGGGAAGCCCTCGTAAGAGGCGGCGGGAGGCAGCGGGAGGCCCGCGTGGAGGTAGACCTCGTCAGAGGCCCACACGAAGCGCGTGCTCAGCGTGCCGAGGAGCTCGCGCTGCCAGCCCGCGATGGCGGCGACCAGCCCGCGCGCCTCCTCCGCGGTGTGGGTGCGGAGCTGCGGCAGCCGCTCGCGGTGGCGCGTGAGCCCCACGGGCACCACGGCCACCGTGGCCACCCCGGGATGCAGATGCGCGAGCTCGCGCACGGAGCGCTCGAGGGCCGCGCCGTCGTTCCACTCCGGCACGAGAACGATCTGCGTGTGCATGACGATGCCCGCCTTGGCCAGTCGCTCCATGATGGGCAGGAGCTCGCGGCGCACACGGGGCTGGCCGAGGAGACGATGGCGCAGCTCGGGATCGGTGGCGTGCACGGAGACGTAGAGGGGCGAGAGCCGCTGCGCCTCGATGCGCGTGAGCTCGTGCTCCCCGAGATCGGTGAGGGTGATGTAGTTGCCGTGGAGGAAGGAGAGGCGGAAGTCGTCGTCCTTGACGTAGAGGCTCCGGCGCATGCCGCGCGGCAGCTGATGGATGAAGCAGAACACGCACTTGTTGCTGCACGTGTCGATCTCCCCCGGCCGCGGCGCCTCGAGCTCGAGGCCGAGGTCGGGCCCCGTCCGCCGGAGCACCGCCGCGCGCTTCCGGCCCTCGCGCTCCAGGGAGAGCCGGAGCCGCTCCTGGCCTGCGTGGAAGTGGAAGTCGATGACGTCGCGCAGGGTCTGGCCGTTGATGGCCACGATGCGGTCGCCGGGACGGAGGGCGGCGCGGGCGGCTGGCGAGCGCTCCCGCACCGCGGCCACCACCACCCCGGCGGACGCGGGGCTAGCGCAGGCGGTCATGCTCGAGATCGCTCGAATGATCGTGCTCGGTGAGGGCGCCGGGCGGGTTGAGCTGGTTCAATCCCTGCACGAGGTACTGGAGCCCGGAGCCCACCGTGAAGAACGCGGTGACCCAGGCCGCCGTCCTCGGCAGGAACAAGAGGGTGCGGAAGTAGTAGGCGAGCATGGCGGACAGCACGGTGGCCATCTGGAACACCGTAGAGGCCTTGCCGAGCAGGCTCGGCGTGGGATGCACGGTGCCGCCCGCCACGTGGATGACGAGCACGCCCACGCTCAGGATGAGATCGCGGCTCACCACCACCGCGGCGATCCAGAAGGGGATCACCTTGAGATAGGTGAGGGTGACGAAGGCCGAGGAGATGAGGAGCTTGTCGGCCACGGGGTCGAGGAAAGCGCCGAGCCGGCTCTGCGTGCCCCGCGTGCGCGCGATGTAGCCGTCGAGCATGTCGGTGAGGCTCGCCGCGCAGAACACGGCGAAGGCCCAGCCCGCCTTCCGGTAGACGAGCAGCGTCACGAACACCGGAATGAGCAGGATCCGAAGCGTTGTCAGCCAGTTGGCCAGTCCCATGAGGTCATCCGTTGCGGACGAGGCCCAAGTCTATCACCGGCCGCCGACGCGACGGAATGAAACCTGAACGGCTCAGTCGGCCAGCTGGT
>Ga0075425_100007770_pt1 | contig 11346 bp, 7 predicted proteins | sample SoiMethybrSBSTD4_FD_75300 | JGI IMG/M metagenome (GOLD analysis project Ga0075425, IMG submission 75300) | Bulk soil microbial communities from a Populus tree surrounding site in Tennessee, USA - Soil MetaG P. TD hybrid SBSTD4 | ecosystem: Environmental > Terrestrial > Soil > Tree plantation...
TGGTGTCGTCCTCGATCTGTCCCGGATGAAGGCTGTGAGCGTCGACAAGGCCGCTCGCACAGCACATGCCCAAGGCGGTGTGCTCTGGCAGGAATTCGATCAGCAAACGCAAGCCGTTGGGCTCGCGACGACCGGCGGGATGCTCGGTGACACTGGCATCGCCGGTTTGACCCTTGGTGGTGGCTTCGGCTGGCTGTGCCGCAAATACGGCCTCGCTATCGATAACCTCTTATCCGTGGATTTAGTTTTGGCCTCCGGAGAGTTCGTCACTGTGAACGAGCATCAATTTCCCGATTTGTTTTGGGCCGTTCGAGGAGGCAGCGGAAACTTCGGAGTGGCAACTTCTTTTGAGTTTCGGCTTCACGAGGTAGGTCCGACGATTACAGGTGGCCTGGTTCTTCATCCGCTCGAGCGCGGTGTCGAGATGCTGCGCTTCTACCGCGAGTTCATTCAGTCTATTCCTGATGAACTCGCGGTGGCTGCGGCGCTGATCACGAGTCCGGATGGCCAGAAGCTCGCAGCAATGGCCGCGGCGCATTGCGGTTCGCTTGCCGATGGTGAGCGGGCGATTCGTCCGCTGAAGGAGTTTGGTGCACCAGTGCTGGACGCAATCGGCCCGGTGACGTACGTGGCACAGCAGTCGTTGTTCAAAGACGGGTTCCCGGCGCACCTGCTGAACTACTGGAAGGCTGATTCCATCAAGGAGTTGAGCGACGGTTTGATTTCTGCGGTCATCGATCACTACGCGCATGCGCCATCACCGCGTTCCGCCATGTTGTGGTTTCCGTTCTCTGGCGCCGTCAGTCGAGTGGCGGTGGACGCCACTGCGTATCCGCATCGCAGCGGCATTCACATGGGCGTCTACTCGATCTGGACAGACCCGGCCCTTGCAACGCCTAACGTGAAATGGGCCCGCGAAGGATGGGACCTTATGCGCCCTGTGTCGACGGGTGGCGTGTACGTGAACGAGCTCGGTCTTGACGAAAGCGATGCCAGGATTCAAGGCGCGTATGGGTCGAACTACCGGCGCCTTGCGCAGCTCAAGGCAAAGTACGATCCTGAAAATCTTTTCAGGCTCAACGCGAACATCCCACCTGTTCGTTAATGACAAAAACTCTTCACTTCCAGCGCTTCGAGCGATAGAGTTGTCCCCAAAAATTACCCTAACTCGGAGAAAAAATGTGAGGCGTTGCGTTATCGCGGTAACAGTCATAGTCCTCAGCGTGACCTTGCCTGCTCAGTTACAAGCTCAGCTGTTCGGAACAGACCAGGTGAAATCGGTAGCTGCAGGTGGCACTCCCTTGGTTGCGGATAACCTCGTCAACGGCCCGGTGCCGCGCCTGCCTGATGGCAAGCCGGACCTGACGGGCCCATGGGTCGGAGGCGGCTCGAATGCCGACATGGAAGTAGAAGGCGGGTTGAAGCCAGGCGAGCTTCCATTGCTGCCGTGGGCAAAAGAGGTCAGAGATAAACGCAAAACGGGAGATGAACCCTATACGGCTTGTTTGCCCATGGGCGTGCCACGAGTGAACCCCTATCCGTGGAAATTCGCGATGACGTACACGTCGAAGGGTCTGACGCAAATTTATCTTCTGCATGAGACCGGCGATGCCGGATACCATCGCGTCGTGCACATGGATCAGACGAAGCACCCGGATGATCTTCTCCCAACCTGGTGGGGCCACTCCATCGGTCACTGGGAAGGAGACACGCTCGTCATCGACACCGTCGGCTATAACGAGAAGTTCTGGTTCGATAGCCGTGGTACTCCGCACACCGATAAGCTCCACACCATCGAAAGGTGGACGCGGATCAATTACGGAACGCTCGTCAATGACTTCACCATCGACGATCCGGGAACCTTTTCTAAGACAGTTCATTTGAAATTTACGGCGAAGCTGTTGCGGCCGGATCTGGACTTGATGGAATTCATCTGCCTTGAAAATAACCAGGTCGGCGCCGCCGGCGGCTACGTTCCCGGGACGGGGACGAGCAATGAGATTAAAAAATGAGAGGGTCGTAATGAGAACGAAGATAAAGTCCGGCGCCTTCATGGCCTTCATTAGTTTGTTTTTCGCCGTTCCGCTGATTGCGCACCACGGCTTCGACACAGAGTATGACGCAACCAAGAAGGTTAAATTGACCGGCGTCGTGACGAAGGTGGAATGGTTGAATCCGCACATGCGCGTGTACATTGACGTCACCGATGCCAACGGTACGGTGAGTAATTGGAATCTGGAATTGACCAGCCCGAACACCGTGCGCCGCCAGGGATGGGGACCCAAGGACCTTCTGGCTGGCGAGAAGGTGATCTTTGAAGCGTATGCCGGCAAGGTCATCGAAACCAGGGGCGCGCTGGCAAAGATTTCCAAGGCCGAGACTCCCGACAAACCTCTTTTCGTCGCAGGCGGGCCGGAGCAACCGGGTTTCCCCAAGCAGTAGTTCGACGCGCATGATGACAACGATGGCAGTGCTCCTGATGGGCCTGGCGGTCATAGCAGGCCAGGGCCAGAATGACCAGCTTTCGGACGCTGTCTTCAAGAACGTTCGGGTTCTCAAAGGCATTCCCGTGGACGAATTCATGGACACGATGGGAATGTTTGCCTCCTCGCTCGGCTATGACTGCAGCAGTTGCCATTCTCCGGACATCCGCACCAATCGCGAGGCGTTCGCCATCGAAACGCCGTTGGTTCTGCGGGCACGCGGCATGATTACGATGGTGAACGCCATCAACCGTAATTACTTTAACGGTGAGCCCCGTGTGTCGTGCTTCACCTGCCACCGAGGGAACTACAGTCCCGAGATCATTCCAGATCTCGCCCTGCAGTACGGCGAACTGAAGGAAAATCCCAACTCGCTGAATATTTTTCCCGACCGCAAGGCTTCGGCCGGCGAGGTGTTTGAAAAATATTTTCAGGCGCTCGGAGGAAAGGAGCGGCTGGCCAAACTGACCAGCTTTGCCGCCACAGGAACATATTCAGGTTTCAATACCGGCGGTGCGGATGTTCCGCTGGAAATCTTTGCCAGCGCTCCGGACCGGCGCACTCAGATTCTCCACATGGATGTCGGAGACGGAATCAAAACGTACGACGGCCGCAACGGCTGGGTTGCGGAAGAATGGCGGCCGGTGCCGCTCGTGGCATTGAGCGGGGGAAATCTGGCGGGCGCGCGATTGGATGCAGTCGTGTCGTTTCCGCCGGCAATCCAGAAAGCTTTCAGCGAATGGCAAACCGGCAGCACCGTCATCGACGATCGTCCGGTCGAAATCCTTCAGGGAAGAAACCCGGCCGAAACGCCTGTTAACTTGTACTTCGATGAATCGGGTCTGCTGGTCCGGATGGTCCGCTGGAACAAAACGGCGGTGGGTACTGTGCCGACTCAGATCGATTATGCGGACTACCGCGAGGTCGCCGGCGTGAAGTTTCCGTTTCGAACGACCGTGACCTGGACTGACGGACAGAACACGTTTTTTCTGAAAGATATCCGTCCTAACGTGCCGATCGAGCCGGCGACGTTCAACCGGCCGGCTCCATTCAAACGGCGATGAATTCGAGGAGAACAATAACGGTATGAGAATCCTGGTTAGCGCCACCGGTCTGGCTCTTGCGATCGCTCGCCTCGCTGTGGCTCAGCAGCCACCGCCGGCAGGGGCGCCAGCGGAACAGGTGTACAAAAATATTCAGGTTCTCAAGGGTGTGCCCGCCGACCAGATCACCCCTACAATGCGCGTCATCGCCAGGGATTTGGGCGTCACCTGCGAGTACTGTCACGACGAAATGGACCGCGCGAAGGATGGTTTGGAACCCAAGAAAACCGCGCGAAGCATGATGGTCATGATGCGCGAGATCAACAAGAATTCCTTCGGTGGTGATACCGCAGTCACCTGCGTCACTTGTCACAATGGGCACAATATCCCAACGAACGTTCCGACTCTCCCGCCGTTTGCGGCGGCTTATCTTGGGCCCGGAGATGAAGTGAAACCGCCGGCGCTGCCAACGGTCGATCAGGTGTTGGCAAAATACGTCGAGGTGCTCGGTGGCGAGCAGGCGCTGCGCAAAGTAAACAGCCTGGTCATGACCGGAACGCGGCAAAACTACGCGCCCGCGGCAGCCGCAGCGCCGCAGCCTTTTCCCATCGAGCAATATTTGAAAGCGCCAAATCTCAGTCTGACCATTGGACGCCCGGCCAACGGGGCCAACAGCAGCGGTTTTGACGGCACGACGGCGTGGACTCAGAACGCGCAGGGCCGCGTTACGCAACTGGCCGGCGTGGGCGCCAGTCGCGCCAGGCGCGACGCCGATTTCTATCTCCCTCTGAACATGAAGCAGCAATACCAGCGGCTCACCGTCACACGCATCGAAAAAATCGGCGATCGCGAGACATATGTCGTTGTGGCCGTTCCCCAGGGGGAGAGTCCGGAATCGTTCTATTTTGATACGCAGTCCGGACTGCTACTGCGCCATCAGGTCCTTTCGCCGTCGGCCGTAGGCAACGTGCCGTACGCGATCGACTACGAGAACTACCGCGATGCGGGTAACGGGATCAAAGTTCCGTACACGATTCAGATCGTCGGCCCATCGCGCCCCGATTGCGCGAAGATCACTGTCGATAAAGTTCAGTTGAATGTCGCCATCGACAGCAGCAAGTTCGCGAAGCCGGCGCCACGGACGCCGTAAGCGGCGACTCTTGATCCTTCTGATTTCAAGATGACGGAGACGAACGCGCGGCGGCGCGGATTATCGGCAAGATGTCAGCTCGATAGAAACAATGCCTCAACAACCGACCGAAGAGGATCTCAGGAAATGGCACCGCAGATTCGCCGTTGAAGCGAATAATCGGGCCTGGACCCTGTCAGAGAAGCCAGAGCTGACGACTGAAGAGAGGTCAGAGTTGCTCGATACCGGTATGGTGCTGACTCGATTTTCCAACCGTTTCGGTCGCGCCGCTTGCCGCCGAAAATTAGGGGGACTTGTGGTGGGTGACTTGTGGTTGGTCCCTGCCGGCGGGCTCCAAGTTTGATTGACTCAAGATCACTGCCCTCGTAGTATTTGTCAGGATTTTCCAGCCTTCAAACGGTGAAATGATAGCCGCAACCAGCAAAAGTACTCGGGCGTGCATCGGTGTCTGAGCGTTGGCGTCAGATCGAAGAACTCTACCATCGGGCGTTGGAACTCGGGCCGCACGAACGAGGGGCGTTCCTGGAACGAGCGTGTGGTACGGATCTGTCGTTACGGCGCCAGGTCGAATCTTTGCTCGTCTCCGAAACCGGCGGAAGCAGTTTTCTGGAACACACCCCGCTCAGCCAGCTGGCAGTGGGGCTTTCCGGCGAAAACCCATCAGCGATCGAAGGCCGCCGCATTGGTTCCTACACGATCCTTTCGAAACTTGGCGCCGGCGGCATGGGCGAGGTATATCGTGCGCGCGATCCGAAACTGAGCCGGGACGTGGCGATCAAAGTTATGGCGCCCTCGTTGGCGCTCAACCCGGCCTTCGTACGTCGCCTGGAACGCGAGGCCCGGCTCCTTGCTGCGATCAACCACCCGAATATCGCGGCGATTTACGATCTGCAGCAGGACGCCGGCAACCACTTCCTTGTGCTGGAACTGGTAGAAGGGAATACGCTCGCTGACGTTCTTAAAAAAGGCGGCGCACTGCCAATTGAAGAAGCGCTGATCATTGCAGAACAAATTTGCCGGGCGCTCGAGGCTGCGCACGAAAAGGGCATCGTGCATCGAGACCTCAAGCCGGCCAACGTAAAAATCCTGCCCGACGGTCGAGTGAAGGTGCTCGACTTCGGATTGGCAAAAACGTTGGCCGAGGACGGTGTGAGTCTGTCGGGCAGTCCCACGATCAGCGCCGACCTGAGCGAAAAAGGCGCAATCTTCGGAACGCCGGCGTACATGAGTCCGGAACAGGCCCAGGGCAAAGCGATCGATGCCCGCACGGATGTATTCGCGTTTGGAGCGTTGGTGTACGAGATGATCGCCGGACGGCCCGCCTTTCAACGCGACTCTGTCATCGCCACTCTCGCGGCGGTTCTCGGGGAACAACCGGCGGCGCTGGAAAGCGTCCGGCCGGATCTGCCGGCGGAACTTGTTCGTGTCGTCAGGCGCTGCATTCGTAAGGAGCCGGGGCGAAGATTCCAAACGATGGCAGACCTCCGCGTCGCGCTTCAGGATGCACTGGAAGAGTTCCAGTCAACGGGCGTGCAGGCGCCTTCACCCGCGGCGGGTGCCGGCAAGCGGCGTGTCGGCCGCTGGCTGATCCCAGTGCTGGCCGTTGTACCGATTGCTGCGGGAATCATCATGTTCCTGGAGCGGCAACCGAACGCCAGACGACCAACGTTTACAACGCCTTTGTTCACGCGAATGACGGCCGATGAAGGCTTCACTGCCGACCCGGCAATTTCACCCGACGGTACACTGATCGCCTACACGTCCGATCGGGGCGGCAATCTCGACATCTGGGTCCAACAAATCGCCGGCGCAACCCCGCTGCAGTTGACCCGCGATGACTTCGATGAGCGCGAACCCGCGTTCAATCCCGATGGAAGCCGCATCGTCTTCAGGTCGGAGCGAAACGGCGGCGGCCTCTACACGGTTTCCACGTTCGGTGGCGAGCAACCGCGCCTGCTTGCCCCGCAGGGCCGGCGTCCTCTTTTTTCTCCGGACGGTCAACGGGTCGCGTACTGGACCGGTACTTTCATAGGATTTTCTGTGTCTCCGCACAGTTATCGAACGTTTGTTGTGCCGGCTGAAGGCGGGGCTCCTCAAGAGCTTCCTGGAATGACGGGCGCGCGATTTCCCGTCTGGTCGCCGGACGGCCGGTCCCTGCTGGTGTTGGGCAGCCAGGACAAGAGCCCGACGGCCTCAACCTATGACTGGTGGCTTGTGCCGCTCGACGGCACTGCTCCTATCAAGACAGGCGTTGTAGACCGGCTTCGCAGCCTGGGAGTAGATCTGGCAACCTTAAGCGTTGGACCGGACGCGTGGTGGGATGGCCGCGTCTATTTCTCCGATTTGAACAACCTCTGGTCCATCCCCGTCGACCAATCCAATGGAAAGATTGGCGAACCCGAGCAACTGACGCTCGGGACGAGCCAGGACATTGAGCCAGTCCTCTCGCGCAGCGGATTGATTGCGTTCACGGCCCTGGAGACAAGCAACAATATCTGGTCGCTGCCGCTCGACAGCAATCACGGCAGAGTGACTGGCGCGGCGCGTAAGCTCACAAGGGGCATCGGACGAAATGCGCGCGCGTCGATGTCCAAAGACGGCGCCACCATCGCATATGTGAGCAATCTTACCCGCCAGTCCCTGCTTGTTGGAGATGTTCGCAGCGGCAAGATGACCGACCTGGGCGTCAATGCTTCCAACTTCGGGCCCGCGCTTTCCCCGGACGGTGGCACGGTGGCGTACGAGTACAACGGCGGGCCAAGACCCAGCGAGGTGGCAGGCGTACGCATTGTGTCGTCCAGTGGCGGGGAAAGCCGGGTGCTGTGCGAAGGATGCCAGATTGGAGAGTGGTCCGCCGGCGGCCGGTCACTCTTTGGCGTGTTCGCGTCGCCAAACAGCTCAAGCCTGGCGCTGATTTCAGTCGATACGCTCACGCGCCGGGACGTTGTGACCAGTGCGAGATATGTGCTCAATCGCCCCGAACTGAACCCGAGTAACCGGCTGCTGGCATTCCGGGCGACCGCGGACAGCCGAGACAGTTTGTTCGTGGTGCCGCTTCGTCCCGACCGCACCTTGAGTGAAGACGAGTGGATCAGGGTCGTCGCCCCCGAAGAGGACGCGAGACCTTGCGGCTGGTCGGAGGACGGTACTCTGATCTACATCCTCAGCTCACGGGATGGAACGCGATGTCTCTACGCGCAGCGTGTCGATGCCGAGACCGGTCGGCCCATAGGCGCTCCGATTGAAGTGCAGCATTTCCACGGAATCCGAAATTATCGTACCGGAGCCGCAGGAGTGATCTCGACGGGACCGAGCAATGCCGTTGTCGCCGGTGCGTTCCTGTTCGACTACGCAACCTACACCGCAAACATCTGGACAATGAAGGTCACGCGTTAAGCCCGCCGGCAGTTCAACCCACTACTGAATTTCTCTCGACATTGCATAACCAGCGGTTTAGGCTCGCAAGCCTACAACTGCAAAACGCAATGAGGAGAAGTGTATGATGCGCATCGAGACTGCCCGAATCCTAAACTGATCAACGTAACAATCCATAGGGAGATAAATCCAATGGCCGGACAAAAGATGAGTCGCCGCCACTTCGTCGCGGCTGGCAGCGCGCTTGGAATGCTGGGCTCCAAAGCCGTCGGAGGCGCGCCTCAAGTTGTAACCCGTATCGTGAGACCGGTTGTGATTGCGTCGGGAAATGGGAACAAGTCCAAAGATAAAGATGGCCTCACGTGCGTCGCGAGGGCTTTCAAGATGATGACCTCCGGTACCGACGTTCTCGATGCGGTCATTGCGGGCGTGAACATTGTCGAACTCGATCCGGACGATACGAGCGTTGGATATGGTGGACTGCCCAACGCCGACGGTGTCGTGCAACTCGATGCGTCCGTCATGCATGGACCGAAGAAGATCGGCGGTGCCGTTGCATGTCTTGAAGGCGTCCGGACGCCCTCGCTTGTCGCAAAAAAAGTGATGGAAGAGACAGACCATGTTCTCCTGGTTGGCAAGGGCGCACAGGATTTCGCTCGCCACATGGGTTTCTCAATCGAAGACGATTTGAATACGCCGAAGTCGCGTGAATTGTGGCTGGAATGGAAACGGCTCACCGATCCGAGTCATTACATTCCCTTGAAAGACCGTGCCGCTTTGGGTTTGAAGATCGGTTTGCAAATGGTCGCGGAAGGAAAAATCGATCCCGAACATTTTTGGGGCACGATCAACTGCAACGGAGTCAACTCGAAGGGAGAGGTTTGCGGCGTTACGACAACAAGCGGATTGGCTTGGAAGATTCCCGGGCGTGTGGGCGACTCGCCGATTCTGGGCGCGGGGCTCTATGTCGACGGTGAGGTGGGAGCAGCGGGCTCGACGGGCCGCGGTGAATCGAATCTGATCAGCCTGGCCTCATTCATCTGCGTCGACGAAATGCGGCGCGGAAAATCACCGAAGGATGCGGGAATGACGGCCATCAAACGAATCAAGGATATGACGATTCAGAAACGCCTGCTGGATGAAAAAGGTCTGCCCAACTTCGGAATCAATTTCTATCTGCTGAATGCAAAAGGCCAATATGCAGGCGTCACCATGTCCAACCCCGATGGAAAGTCAACATTCGCCGTCTGCACTGAAAACGGTGCGAAGAGCATTCCCCTCGAACCGTTGTTGAGTTGACCGGATACCCATGAGCCCGAACCGGCGAGATTTCTTGAAGAAGGTCGCTGCCGCGCAGGCAGGACTCGTGCTTGGCGGCTCCTCCGCCGTTGTGAACGGGATCGTCCGCGGTTCGGCTCCCGAACCGCAATCGGCGAATATCGCTAAACCCATTTCCGACGTCATCGTTGTGGGTGCGGGCGTGTTCGGTGGCTGGACTGCGTATTATCTCGCCGGCATGGGCGCGAAGGTAACGCTCGTCGATGCGTATGGGCCCGGGAATTCACGCGCCACTTCGGGCGACGAGACGCGCGGTGTCCGCACCTCCTACGGCGACAAAGGCGTTTGGGCCGAGCTATGGATGGGATGGGCCAATGAAGCGATCGATCGCTGGACCAAATTCGACGCGGAGTGGGGCAGGGAGATGAAAGTCCGGCTGTTCTTCAACACCGGAGATCTAATCTTTCGAGCGCGGCCCGAGCCGTTCACGACACAAAACCAGGAGTTGTGGAAGAAGCTTGGGATTCCGTTCGAGGTCCTCAAGGTCGAAGATGTCGCCCGCGACCATCCGGTAGTGAATCTCAGGGACATCACGGTGGTGCTGCACGAGCCTCGAGCGGGTGTTGTGCGCGCCCGGCGCGCATGCGAGGTCGTGGCGGAAGCATTTCGTCAAGCGGGCGGACAAGTCGTGTCGGGATACGCGTCGCTCGGCGATAAAAATGGAAATCATCTGCAAAACATCAAGACCACCGGTCCCGCCGCAACACTAACAGCCGAGAACTACGTTTTTGCGCTGGGCCCATGGCTGCCGAAAGCGTTCCCAGAACTGATGGGACCGAGGATTCGCACGCCCCTCGGGTATGTACACTACTTCGGAACGCCGCCGGGAGACGATCGTTTTACGTTTCCGAATCTGCCCAGCTACAACTTCCCTGGCGTGACCGGCTGGCCTGCCCTTCCAGTGGACAACCGCGGCTTCCGCGTGAGATGGCGCGGCGACACGCCAACCGACCCCGATGTCAGCCAGCGCGTATTCGATCGCAAGAAAGACAAGCTGGCGCGAGACTTCGTCAAAGAACGTTTCCCGTTGCTGCAGGGCGCGCCGCTGCTGGAGACACGGGCGTGTCATTACGAATTCAGCGCGTCGCGCAACTTCATCATCGATCGCCATCCCGATTTCGATAACGTTTGGTTCGCCGGTGGCGGATCGGCAGAAGGTTATAAATTCGGTCCTGTCGTCGGTGAGTATGTGGCAAAACGAGTTGCCGGATCCGAAACGGACGCGGGGCTGGCAGAAGCATTCAGCTTGAAGATGTCGGAGACATCGGCAACGGCGAACAACTCGGGGAAACCTGTTTCGAGCCTCACCGGTGTGTACTCGCAAGGTCAAGCTCGCCGGGGAGCGGACAGCTATCGCAAATTTTGCAGCGCATGCCACGAGACCGCGACACACAGCGGCCAGGCTTTCCAATCCACCTGGAGCGGCCGCAGTGCTGCGGATCTCTTCGACTATCTCCGCACGACGATGCCCAATGACAATCCCGGCAAGCTCTCGCACGGACAATACACCGACATTGTTGCTTACCTTCTCCAACTAAACGGCATGCCCGCGGGACAGCGGTCGCTCAGTCCCGATCCTAAGCAGCTCGAACAGATTCGCATCGCGACCTGGTCGAATCGGTGACGCAAAAAGCAGCCGCGGATTGCACGGATTACGCGGATTTATCTGCGCAATCCGCGGAATCCGCGGCTAATTCCGTTTTTGTCGTCAAAATTTCCCTGCAATTCCCTTCATCGTCATCGCAAGCGAGTGCATACGTACCGAGTCACGTCCGCTGGCTTTCGCAGCATCCCCGTCGACTTGATTCGTCAGAGAATTCAGCTCTGTCGCAACAGCTGCCGCGTTCTTGTCACGACCCGACCGGACCTTCTCCGCGTGCGCAAGCGCGTCTGTGATGGCGCGAACGCGGTCAGGCGCCATAGCGTTACTGCGCGAGAGTTGATCCAGGTACGCACG
>Ga0075425_100007772_pt1 | contig 11344 bp, 8 predicted proteins | sample SoiMethybrSBSTD4_FD_75300 | JGI IMG/M metagenome (GOLD analysis project Ga0075425, IMG submission 75300) | Bulk soil microbial communities from a Populus tree surrounding site in Tennessee, USA - Soil MetaG P. TD hybrid SBSTD4 | ecosystem: Environmental > Terrestrial > Soil > Tree plantation...
CTGTAGAACTCGGCCTGCACGCTCGCCTGGTTGATGAAGTTCTTCGGCGTGCCGCCGCCGAGCACGACCGATGCCGTCCGCGGACGGCGGATGACGATGTTCGCCGACTCGATGATGTCGCCGATGATGTCGATGTAGCCCGCGCCCGCCTTCTTCTGGCGCGCCTGTGACAGTCCCATTCCGATCGACGAGTCGGCGATGGCGGGGCAGAAAATCGGGACGTTGGCGCGAAAGGCCGCCGTCAGAATGCCGTCGGCGCCGGTCGTCTTCCAGAGATGGCCGCCGAGCAAGTGCAGAAACTCGCGTGAGGTGTAGGGCCTCATCTCGAGCGTCCGCGCGAAGTTGGCAATCCAGTTGTCGTTGCCGATGAATTCTTCCTCGCTGGCGTAGGTGTCGTACACGCGATCGATCCGGTCCTCCGCGAGCGCCGCATCGTCGGCGTGCGGCGACCCCACGTAGTGCCGCTGGCCGCGCGTCTCGTGCAGATCGTGATAGAGATTGGCGCCGGTGGAGACGAGGCAGTCGATGTAGCGGTTCAGGATGAGATGCGCGACGATGAGCCGCAGCCCGCCGGCTGACAGCGCGCCCGCCATCCCCATGAAGATCGTCACATCGTCCTGCAGCATCTTCAGCCAGATGCGGTGCGCGGTGGCGAGGTTGCGTCCCTGAAACGAAATCCGCTCCATGCGAGCGAGCACTTGATCCGCCGGCAGTCCCGCGTCGACGACGAACGGCTCGATCGGCGTCTCGAGAAAACGGGATTTCTTTTTCATCGCCGCACATTACAACACAAAACCTCTCCACCACGGAGGACACGGACGCCACGGACGACACAGAGGACACGGAGGACGCGGAGGACACGGAGAGTGGAGAGTTCAAAACGCGTAGCCGACGCGTCCGTAGAAGGTCGTCCCACCCGCGACGGTATGGCTGCCGTCGTGGCCCCATGCGACGCCGCTGGTGATCGTGAACGGATAAAAGTATCCGGCGACGATGCGCGCGGACAGCTCCGCCCCGAGCGACGTTTTCACCGCGTCCGATCGAAACTCGCGCGTCCACGCGTGGCCGGCGTCGGCGAATACAGCGCCGTGAATGGTGTGGATGAAGAACGGCCAGGTGCCGTGGCCGCGCTGCGGCCGCGCGATCGGGAAGCGATAGTCGGCATTGATCAGCGCGACGTGACTGCCGGCAAAGGTGTCCGCGCCAAAGCCGCGCAGCAGGCTGATTGCGCTGCGGTCGAAGTCGATGACGCTTCCAGCGGGGGCGGCGCCGCCGAGATGAAACGTACGGCGAACTCCGGGATCGCCGGTCGACACGCCGCCGGCGGCCCGAATCGCGACGACGTGATGCGCCGTAATGCCCGGCAAGTACGCGCGTGCGTCGGCGGTGAATGTGGTGGCGTCCGCGAACGAGCCGAGCGCTTGTGGAACCGATTCCGCCGTGACGCCAACGGTGACGCCGCCCTCGGGACTCACCGAATACCCGTAGAGATGTGCCGTCGTGGTCGCCCATCCGCCGCGCGCGGCCACACGATCGCGCGACAGATTGCCGGCCGGCAGCGTGTAGTCGTCGACGGCGAACAGCATCGAGAACAGCGCCAGGTGCGAGACACGAACGTGACGGACCGGAAACAGGACGCCGCCTTCGACCTGCCGCTCGCGCAGCGTCGCCGCCGTCGGCGTCCCTGCGTCGGTCGCAGGGCCCGAGAAGAATGACGTCGCGTTCGAGGCGTTGACCCAGAGCCTGGGGCGCCACCGGTCGTAGGCGTAATAGATGTTCCAGTCGGGTGTCGCCGCGCTCGGTTTCGGCGCCGCGTCCGGGCCCGAGACCAGCCATGTCGCCGAGGCCGCGTAGGTGTGATAGCGAAGCACGTCGGAGATGCTCGTCGCCGCGCCAATCCGTCCCTGCGTGGAATCGGATTCGACGATCGGCATCCAGGACGTCGGCCGCAGCGTCGGCCAGGGAGAATAGTCGAGGGTCGATTCGGGGCGGACACGTGGGTCCGCCCCTACGATCGAGTTCTGCGGCGCCTGCGTCAGCGCTCGTCCTTCGACTTGGCTCAGGACGAGCGTCGAACGGTCGGCCCCGTCCGCGATCGGATACGGCATCGTGTAGAGATCGAAGCCATCGACCGTGTAGCCGACGAAGACTATCGTCTTTCCGTCGGGTGAGATGTCGGGCCACCTCGCTCCACCGGTCGTTCGCGTCAGGTACCGAGCCTCGCCGCCGTCCAGCGGAAACTCGACGAGATTGAACGGCTGTTGATCGGGCGCCACCGCCGCAATTACCGCGCGTCCGCCGGGACTCCAAGCCGGCGTGACGCTGCGCCCGAGCGATCCCGGCGCGATCACGCGCACTGTCTTGTCCGCGACGTCGACGACAACGATCTCCGACAGCGCGCCGAGACGATGACGCTCGACGGCAATCAGTCGTCCATCGGGCGACCATCGCGGCGTGTTGAATTGGGTGCCAGGTTCAGAAACCAGCGTGCGCAGGTCCGACGCGCCTACGCCGATCAACACCAAATCCCGCTGTCCCAATTTCTCGCGGACACACGCGAGCGTACGACCATCAGGTGAGAGATCCGGATCGAGGAGACGCGCTTCGCGCGTGAGTTGCCGAACGTCTCCAGTCGCGCGCGACCACGCGTACAGGTCGCTGTAGATCCCGGTGTTCCGTCGCACTTCCTGTTGATCGAAATACAGCTCGTCAACGCCAACCGCCGTCGTCGATCCGAAATAACGGCGCGTAATCGTCTTCGGCGAGGATCCGTCGAGCGCCACGCGATTCATCGACGGGAACCCGTCGGGCGACAGCACCGAGTACACGACCTCGAACGGACACGTTTCGCACGAGCGCCGATCGAATCGTGGTCCGCTGACGTCGTAGTTGTGATGCGTGAGTCGCGTCGGCGCGGCTGGCGGATCGGCCGGATTCGCTGTTTCGATCTGCGACGCCTGGTAGTCCTGCCACAAGCTGCCGAGCGACTGGCCGTAAATGCGCTTGAACACGCGAGAGGCCGTGTACGGCACCCGCCGCGCCGTGGCCTCGGCCAGCTTCGCGAGCGAGTCGGCGCCGAACCGATCGGCAAGATATTGGTGAAACCCGAGACCGTAAGCGTAGGCGCCGTCACCGTTGGGCCAGTCGCTCAAGCCGCCGTTGACGCGATCCAGCGGTTCGAGCGTCCGCGATCGCGCCGCTTCATCGACGATCGAGCCGAAGTCCCCGGCGTGCAGCCGGCCGCCGCCGGTCATCACGCTCTCCTCGTAGGTGGCCAGCCCCTCGATATGCCATCGCGGCAGGAACAGATTCGGAAAGGCGATCTCCGTCCGTCCGAAGATCGCGCGGACGACGCGCGCCCAGCTTTCGGATCGATCGAGGTGGACGATGTGCGTGTACTCGTGCACGAAGACGAGGCGGAGCCAATCGTCGGTGTCGCCGATGAACTCCGATCCGAGCGGCCACACGGCGGTGACCATGATGGTGTCGTACGGGATCGGCGTCGCCCAGCCGTTGGCCAGTTCGGTTTGATCGACGAGGATGACGTGCGTCCGTTTGGGCGGCACGATCGCGAACGGACGATGCATCGCCAGCCAGGTCTCTTCGGCGATCGCCGCGAGCCGGCGCGCGAGCGCCTCTTCGCCCTGATGGAAGTAGATGACGAAGTGGTCCGTCGGCAGCCGCCGAAAACGGAGGAGCGGATCGACGAGCGTCGCCGCACGCGCCTCGCCGAACGCCGACGCGGCAAACAGGAGAAGGAAGACCGCGGCCCGCGTGCGCGCCACGCCCGCCGCGATCAGTGGGCCGTGGCCGGCGCGCCCGCCGGCGCCGGCTGACGCGTGGCCCGCGCGAGGATGATGCAGAGAATCAGCGCGGGCACACCGAGGAGACCGCAGCCGATGAAAAAGAGGGCGTACCCCTCGAGCAGCGTCCGTCCGGCCGCCAGCTGCTCGACCATCACGCCCGAAAACCCTTTCGCGAACTTGCCGACGTAGGCGTAGGTGGAGCTGAGCAGCGCATATTGCGTGGCGGTGTAGCCGATGCTCGTCAGCGTCGACATGTAGGTGACGAGCGCGACGCCCGCGAAGCCGATCCCGAAGTTGTCCGCGAACATCACCGCGCCGAACACGCGAAGGTCTGGACCGGTATAGGCGAGCGTCGCGAAGTTCGCGATCGTCACGCTTTGGATGATCAAGCCCGCAATCATCGTCTTGAAGTAACCGAACCGCAGCGCGCTGAAGCCGCCCGCGGCGATGCCGAGCAGCGACGACACGAGACCAATCGACGCTCTGACGGTACCGACAGCATCCTTCGACAGACCGAGATCGTGATAGTACGGGTTCACCATCGGGCCCATCATGAACTCGGGCAGGCGGTAGAAACTAATCATCGCGAGCATCAGCAGCGCCAGTGCGCCGTGAACGCGGAAGAATTCCCTGAAGGGACCGATCACGGCATCGAAGAACCCGCGCGGGGTCCAGAGCGGCGCTTCGGCTTTGAATGCGACCAGCGGATTCGCCCGCAGCGGTTCGACGGCCACGAAGCTCGCGGCGACGCCGACCGCCATGAGCACAGCCATCGCGGCGTACGAGATCGGCCAGCCAAAATGGTTCGCCGCGATCAGAATCACCGCGTCGGTCACGATGATCGCGAATCGGTATCCGAGCTGATAGGCGGCGGAGAGAAGGCCGAGCTCGTCGCCGTCGGCGGCGGCCTCGATCCGCCACGCGTCGACGACGATGTCCTGCGTCGATGAGGAGAAGGCGACGACGATCGCGAGGACGCCGACCGTGACGAGGCCCGCCCTCAGACCAAGCGCCGAAAGCCCGATCAGGCCGGCGGCGACCGACAGCTGACTGACGATCATCCAGCCGCGACGGCGGCCGAAGCGGCCGAACACCGGCGCGTCGACACGGTCGATGATCGGCGCCCACAGGAACTTCAGCGAGTAGGCCAGTCCAACCCACGACAGGAATCCAATCGCCGCGAGCGTCGTCCCCTCGTCGCGCAGCCAGTAGCCGAGCGTGTTGCCGCTCAGAAAAAACGGCAAGCCCGACGAGAAACCCAACCCGAGCATCACCGCGACCTTCGGTTGGCGGAGCGACGCGATCACGTCACTGAACGTTCGCCTCCGGGCGGCCGTGGTGTTGACGACGCTCATAGGTCCTTCTTCAATTCCGCCAGCAGCGTCAGCGCGTCCATCGGCGTCATGCGATCGATGTCGATGGCGGCGATCCGGTCGCGCAGGCGGTCGTCCGGCGCCGCCGACTGAAACAACCCGAGCTGACGCTGCGGCTCCGATGGTGTGCCGCTGACCGAGGGCCGTCCGCCGCGCGTGAGCTCGTCACGTTCGAGCGCCGCCAGAATTTCACCGGCGCGTTCGATCACCGAGCGGGGGAGTCCGGCGAGCCGCGCCACCTGGATTCCGTAGCTGCGATCGGAGCGGCCGGGGACGATCTTGCGCAGGAAAATGATGTCGTCTTTCCACTCGCGCGCGGCGACGTGAAAGTTGACGACGCCGGGCGTGGCATCGGCGAGATCGGTCAGCTCGTGATAGTGCGTGGCGAACAAGGTCTTCGGCCTCACCTTCGCGTTGGTCGCCAGAAACTCCGCGACCGCCCAGGCGATGCTGAGGCCATCGAAGGTCGCCGTGCCTCGGCCGATCTCATCGAGCACCACCAGCGATCGTGATGTCGCAGCGTGCAAGATGTTCGCCGTCTCCTGCATCTCGACCATGAACGTCGAGTGGCCGCGGGCGATGTTGTCCGACGCGCCGACGCGCGCGAAGATGCGATCGACGATCGGCAGCTTCGCTTCGCGCGCCGGCACGAACGATCCCGCCTGAGCCATCACCGAGAGCAGCGCCGTCTGGCGAAGGTATGTCGATTTCCCGCCCATGTTCGGTCCGGTCAGGATCACCAGCTGACAGGAGGAGCTGTTGAGCGTGATGTCGTTGGGCACGAACGGATCGCCTGTGATTGACGTCCGGCGTTCGACGACGGGATGCCGCGAGTCGGTGACGACGAAATCGTCGCCGTCGTGGACGTGCGGCTTGATGTAGTTGTTGACCGCGGCGTCCTCCGCCAGGGTCGCCAAGACGTCGAGCGTCGCCAGCGCACGCGCGGTCGCCTGGACGCGCGGCGCCTCCGCGGCCACGGCGGCACGCAGCGTCTCGAAGATCTCCAGCTCGCGCTCGAGGATGCGTTCATCGGCGCCGAGCACCTTCTCTTCGTATTCCTTCAGCGCCGGCGTGATGAAGCGCTCGCCGCCGGCAATCGTCTGCTTGCGGTGGTAGTCGATCGGCACGGCATGCAGGTTCGATTTCGAGACCTCGATGTAGTAGCCGAAGACCCGGTTGTAGCGGACCTTCAGCGACTGGATGCCGGTGCGCGCCCGTTCGCGCTCTTCCATCTCCGCGATGACCTGTTTGCCCGAACGGCTGATCGTCCGCAGCTCGTCGAGCTCGCGGTCCACGCCGTCGCGAGCGAATCCGCCCTCGCGGGTGAGCGCCGGCGGATCGTCGATGAGCGTGGCGTCGATCCGATCCCGCACGTCCACCAGCTCGTCGAGCTCGGCGACGAGCGACCGCACGAGCGGCGCCTGGAGATCGGCGAGCACCGTGCGCACGCGCGGCACCACCGTCAGCGACTGCTTGAGGCCGACGAGATCGCGTGGGCCGGCGGTGCCGAGCGCCGCGCGTGCAACGAGACGCTCGAGGTCCTGGACCGCCTTGATCGTGTCGCGAAACCTGCCGCGCTCGGTCGTGCGAAAGGCGAGCTCCTCGACGGCGTCGAGGCGATCGCGAATCGGCTCGAGCGATACGAGCGGCCGCAGCAGCCACGAGCGCAGCATCCGGCTGCCGATTGACGTCACCGAGCGATCGAGCTCGTCGAGGAGCGAGCCGTCACGGCCGCCCTCGGATCCTTCGACGATCTCGAGATGCTCGAGGGTCGTCGGATCGATCAGCAGCGCGTCCGCCCGCTGGCGATACGCGATCGAGCGGACGTGCGCGAGGTCCGCCTTCTGGCTCTCGCGCAGGTAGTGCACGAGGCCGCCGGCGGCTGCGACCGCGGCGGGATGGCGATCGAGGCCGAATCCTTCGAGCCCGCCCGCGCGCAGTTGATCGAGCAGCGTGCGCCGCGCCGATTCGAGCTCGAATGCCCACGGTTCGAGCGCCGTCACCGGCAAGCCGTTCACGCCAATCGACGGCACCTGCGCGCCTTCAGTGCCGTTGTCGCGCCGGGGTGCGACGATCTCGCGCGGCTTGAGCAGGATCAGCTCGTCGGCGAGCGCCTGGACGCCGTCGGCGCCGACATATTCCGTCGCGGTGAAGTCACCGGTGGACAGGTCGAGCAGCGCAACCCCGATCGTCGCCGACGCGGCGCGGGCGGCGTCGACGGCCACGATCGACATCAGGAATGCCGGCTCGCGGGCGTCGAGATAGTTCGCGTCGGTCAGCGTCCCCGGCGACACGACGCGGACGACCTCGCGTTTGACGATGCCCTTTGCCTTCCGGGGATCCTCGACCTGATCGCAGATCGCGACGCGGAATCCCTTCTTGACGAGCCGCGCGATGTAGCCGTCGACGGCGTGAAACGGCACGCCGCACATCGGAATGCCGCCGCCGTTGGCGTCCTTCGATCGCGACGTGAGCGTCAGTTCGAGCGCGCGCGCGGCGACGAGCGCGTCCTCGTAGAACATCTCGTAGAAGTCGCCCATCCGAAAGAGCAGGATGGCATCGCGATGCTGCTGTTTGGCGTCGAGATACTGACGCATCGCGGGCGTCGCGGACGCTGACATATGCTTGGTAAGTGTAGCCCATGCGTGTGCTGGCTCTGGATACGACGACGCGAGCGGGGAGCGTCGCGATCGTAGAAGACGACCATGTCGTCGACGAGCGCGCCGGCGATCCCGCGCGTTCACACGCCGAGCGGCTGCCGGCCGACATCCTCGATCAACTGACCGCGCACGATCGCACGCTTGCAGACGTGGATCTGCTTGCCGTCGCCTCCGGCCCCGGATCGTTCACCGGGCTGCGCATCGGCATCGCGACGATTCAGGGCCTCGCCTTCGTCCGCGGAACGCCAATCGTTGCCGTGTCCGCGCTCGACGCGCTCGGTCAGCTCGCGAGCCGCGAGGCGCGGCCCGGCGCGTACGTGGCCGCGTGGATGGACGCGCATCGCCGCGAGGTGTTCTCCGTGCTGTTCCGCGTGACCTCGTCGGTGCTGTTCGAGCCGGACCGATTGACCGAGGTTGACGCGCCGGCCGTCGGCGATCCTGGCACCACGATCGCGCGATGGCGGCCCGAGGTCGGCGATGAACGCGTCGAGGTGATGGGTGACGGCGCCGTGCTGTTCGCGGAGGTGATCGCGCGTGAGGCGCCCGAGTGGCGCGTCGCGCCGGCGCCGATGCTGGCGGGCGCGATCGGCCGGATTGCCGCTGCGCGGGCGCGCCGCGGGGAAACCATCGACGCCGCGGGGCTCCGTCCTTTATATATAAGGCGGCCCGACGCTGAGGTGGCGAGAGACCGACGTGTGGCGGATTGAACCTCTCACCGAACCCAATCAGATCGACGAGGTGCTCGCGATCGAGGAAGCGTCATTCACGAATCCGTGGACGCGGGAGATGTACCTCGCGGAGATGGACAACCGCGGTGTGTCGTATTGCTTTCTCGCGCGCGATGCCGCGGGCCGCGTCGTCGGCTTCTGTTCCTTCTGGCGCGTGCTCGACGAGCTCCACATCAACAACATCGCCGTGAAGCCGGAGTCGCGGCGTACCGGCGTCGCGACGGCTCTTCTCGAGCACGTGCTTCGCGAGGGCGGCATCATGGGTGCGCAGCGTGCGACGCTCGAGGTACGCCGCTCGAACGATCCGGCGCGGCTGCTGTATGAACGCTTCGGCTTCTCCGTGGCCGGCGTCCGGCGAGCCTACTACACGAAACCTGTCGAAGATGCGCTGATCCTATGGCGTGAGGGCCTGACAAAAGTACCAGCTCAGGGCTGAGACCTTGGTCCCACGTGAGCGAATGCGGCTGACGGCTGGGGTTGAAACCCCTGCATCGATGTGGTACTTTGCACGGAAGTTACTCCCGATCGATGCAGCCGCACGGCCCTCTCCACCGTTCTCGAGTTCCCAGATTAATCGATGTCCAAGGAGGCGGAGCATGAATGCACAGCCGCAGGATCTGAAAGCACAGCTGTTGCAGACGGATCAGGAATTCCAGCAACTCGCTGTGAAGCATCACGAACTTGAAGATCGCCTGCATGAACTGACCTCCAAGCATTACCTCTCCGAACCCGAACAGCTCGAAGAAGTCACCCTCAAGAAGCGGAAGCTGCAGCTGAAAGATAAGATGGAGGACATCCTCCGTCGCCATCGCCAGAGAGAGTCGTAGCGATCGGCGATCGGGCGATCGGAGGAGGTGCGATTCCGATCACCCGATCACCTGATGCGACTGGATCCTGCGGGTTTCCCGTTCATTGGCGCCGCGCTCGTGCTGGCCCTCGTCGCCGGCGCAGCCGTCGTCTGGGTCCTGGCGATTCCATTCATTGCGCTCGGCGCATTCTTCGCGTTCTTCTTCCGCGATCCCGAGCGCGCCTCGCCCACTGACGTCGACGCCGTTATCGCACCGGCCGACGGCAAAGTCATGCATGCGGGACCGGCGCTGCGTGAGTCGGCACCGCCGGGCTCGTGGGAGCAAATCAGCATCTTTCTTTCACCGGTTGACGTGCACGTGAACCGCATACCCGTGTCGGGACGCGTCACGCGCGTCAGCTATATTCCCGGCCGATTCGTGCCCGCGTACCGTCATGACGCCGGCAGCACGAACGAGCGCAGCGAGATCTGGATCGATCACGGCGGGCAGATGGTCGTCGCGCGGCAAATCGTCGGAATTCTGGCGCGTCGCGTCGTGTGCCGTGTGCAGAACGGCGCCGAGGTGCGCGCCGGGGATCGCTTCGGGATCATGAAATTCGGTTCGCGTATGGACGTGTTCGTGCCGCCAGACGCAACGATCATGGTCAAGGTCGGCGACACCGTCCGCGGCGGTGAGACCGTGATCGCGGTGTTACACTCACGGCAGGTCTGAACGGTACGACCGATGTCGGAACCACACGCCCCACGTCTCCGGTTCCTGCGCCGCAGCGCAGACAGGCCGCGGCGCCGCTTTCGACGCGGTGTGTACCTGCTGCCCAGTCTCCTGACGATGGGCAACATGTTCTGCGGCTACGCGTGCATTGTCTATGCGATGCGAGGCGAGTACGAGACCGCAGCGCCGTTCATCGGCTTCGCGTTCGCGCTCGACATCCTCGACGGCCGCATCGCCCGCCTGACCGGCACCGAGAGTGACTTCGGCCTTCAGTTCGATTCCCTTGCGGACGTCATCTCCTTTGGGATCGCGCCGGCGGTTCTGTCGTTCGCGTGGGGACTCAACTCGCTCGGGCGCCTCGGCTGGGCGGCGGGGTTCCTGTTCGTCGCCGCCGCCGCAATGCGCCTCGCGCGGTTCAACATTCAAGGCATGTCCGCCAGCGACAAGCGCTATTTCGTCGGTATGCCGAGTCCGGCAGCGGCGGCCGTCCCGGCAGCCACGGTCTATGCGTACCCCTGGGGCCTGTTCGACTATCGCGAGGCGCTGCCGGCGCTGGCGATGGTGCTGGTACCCGCCGCGCTGATGGTCAGCCGCGTTCGCTTCCGGAGTTTCAAGACGCTCGACCTGCGCGCCCGCCACCCGTACACCGTGCTGATCTTCATCGCTGCCGCGATGGTCGCCGTCGCCACGCATCCGCGCTTCGTCCTCGTCGTGATGGCGTACAGCTATCTGGCGTCGGCGTTCATCGGCCTGGCGCTGACGCGCTTCAGGCATCGTGGCGGCCAGCCGCTTTCTGAGAGCAGTCAGCCCATCTCGCCACCTCTCACCGGCGAACCGTCCGCACGCGATACGGCGGCACGCTGACCGCCGCGTGGTGGAAGCCCGGCCGACCCTTCGACTCCGCAGACAGATTTGAGGCCCTCGGTATAATCCCGGCACCGGAGGCATCTCTATGCTGCGCAGTACGTGCGCGACGATGTTCGTGTTGATGGCGGTGCCCGCGCTCGCTCAGGACGGTGCTGCGCTCTACGCGCAATCCTGCTCGATCTGCCACGACGGCGGCGTGGTTCGCGCGCCTTCGCGCCGCGCGCTCTCCGAGATGACGCCGGAGCGCATCGTCGCCTCGCTCGAGAGCGGGTTGATGCGAGCGCAGGGTGCCTCGCTGAACGACGATCAGCGGCGCGCCATCGCCGTTTTCCTGTCGGGCAAGCCACTCGGCTCGATGGTCGCGCCGGTGACGGCGCCACGTTGCGTGCG
>Ga0075425_100007774_pt1 | contig 11341 bp, 12 predicted proteins | sample SoiMethybrSBSTD4_FD_75300 | JGI IMG/M metagenome (GOLD analysis project Ga0075425, IMG submission 75300) | Bulk soil microbial communities from a Populus tree surrounding site in Tennessee, USA - Soil MetaG P. TD hybrid SBSTD4 | ecosystem: Environmental > Terrestrial > Soil > Tree plantation...
GGGTAAACACGGAGAAACACGCTCCGGAAAGGAGATGGGATGCCCTATTCGGTACCCGATCTGACGTATGGGTACGACGCGCTCGCGCCGCACATCGACGAGCAGACCATGCGCATCCACCACGACAAGCACCATCAGGCCTATGTCGACAAGGCCAACGCCGCTCTGGAGGGCACGGAGTGGGCCGACAAGCCGGTCGAGGATGTTCTAAAGAACATCTCCTCGCTGCCGCAGGACAAGCAGGGCCCGGTCCGAAACAACGCGGGCGGCCACGCCAACCACAGCCTGTTCTGGACGATCCTGGGGCCCAACGGCGGCGGCACGCCGTCCGGCGATCTGGGCTCGGCGATCGACTCCACGTTCGGGGGCTTCGACGCGCTCAAGAAGCAGCTGATCGACGCCGGCGTGAACCGCTTCGGCTCCGGCTGGTCGTGGCTCGTCGTCGACGGCGGCGACCTCAAGGTGACGTCCACCGCCAACCAGGACTCGCCGATCATGGACGGCCAGACGCCGATCCTCGGGATCGACGTGTGGGAGCACGCGTACTACCTGAACTACCAGAACCGCCGGCCCGACTACCTCGAGGCGATCTTCAACGTCATCGACTGGTCGGCCGTCGCCGAGCGCTACACCGCCGCCCGCTCAGTGGGCGCCACGGCGTAACGCCCGTCATACTCTCGCGCAACATCGGGGTCTGACCCCGGTGTTGCGCGGTGACGGCGACGTGGAGGTGTGCCTTGGCGACGGTGGTGTTCTTCCCTGAGGGCGCGTTCGGGCCCACCAACAACTGCGTCGGCATCGGCGACGTGCTGCGCGCGCGCGGCCACCGGGTCGTCTTCATCGTCGAGGAGTCGTTCGCGGGCACGCTCGAGGCGCGCGGCTTCGAGGAGCGGCTCATGCGGCTCGGCCCGGCGCCGGAGGTCGAGGAGGCGCCCGGCCAGTTCTGGAAGGACTTCATCCGCGACACGGCCCCGACGTTCCGGAAGCCCACGATCGAGCAGCTGGGCGAGTTCCTCGAGCCGACCTGGCGCGCCCTCGTCGACGGCTCGCGGTACGTGAACCCGCGGCTCGAGGAGATCATCGGCGAGCTCGAGCCGGACGTCATCTGCGAGGACAACGTGCCGGCCTTCCCCGCCCTTCCGGCGTGCGGGCGGCCATGGGTCCGCATTGTCTCGTGCAACCCGCTCGAGATCCGCGACCCCGACATCCCGCCCGTCTTCTCCGGCTACCCGGCCGCCGACCGGGCCGGCTGGGACGAGTTCGAGGCCGAGCGCGATCGCACGCACCGCGCGTTGTGGTCGGAGTTCAGCGAGTTCTGCCAGGAGGCGGGCGCGCCGCCGCTGCCCGAGCTCGAGTTCATCCACGCGTCGCCGTACCTCAACCTGTACGTCTACCCCGACGAGCTCGACTACCGCCGCTCGCAGCCGCTCGACTCGACGTGGCACCGGGTCGAGTCGTGCGTGCGGTCGTCGGACGCCGACTTCGAGATCCCCGAGGCCGTCCGCGACGGCGAGGGCGCGCTCGTCTATCTGTCCCTCGGCTCGCTCGGCTCGGCGGACGTCGACCTGATGCGGCGGCTGGTGGAGGTGCTGGGCGAGACGCCGCACCGCTACATCGTGTCGAAGGGCCCGCAGCACGACCTCTACGAGCTCACGCCCAACATGTGGGGCGAGGAGTTCGTGCCGCAGCCGTCGATCCTGCCCCAGGTCGACCTCGTCATCACCCACGCCGGCAACAACACGACCACCGAGTGCATGCACTTCGGAAAGCCGATGATCGCGCTGCCGCTCTTCTGGGATCAGTACGACAACGCCCAGCGGGTCGACGACACCGGCTTCGGCGCCCGGCTTCGCACCTACGCGTTCGAGCCCGAGGAGATGAGCGCGGCGATCGACCGGCTGCTCGGCGACGCGGAGCTGCGCGGGCGGCTCGACGCGACGGCGGCCCGGCTCCAGGCGAACCCGGGCACGGTCACCGCGGCCGATCTGATCGAGCGCGTCGCGGCCGGCTAGGGAGCTAGTGGCAGTCCGTCTCGCCGCTGTCGAGCACGTGCTTCGCCGCGCTCACGTACCGCCACTCGTAGCGGTGCGGGTGCAGCGTCAGCTTCAGGATGCCGAATTGGCTGCGCTGGCGGAACTGGCCGTTCGTGAAGGGCCCGGTGAACGGGTCGAGCGACCTGCCGCCGGTGCCGACCACGAACTCGCGGATGCCGTGCTTGGGGTCGCGCGCCTGGGCGGAGGTCTGAAGGGCGTAGCGCTCGTAGATGTGGTCGTGGCCGGAGAGGACGACATCGACGTGGTGCGAGTAGAGCACCTTCCAGATCGCGTCGTAGGCCGCGAGGTTGCCGTTCGGGCCCGACGAGAAGCGGGCGTGGTGCCAGTATGCGAGCGTGCAGGCGGGGTGGTGGGCGGCGAGGTCGTTCTTGAGGAACGTCACCTGCGGCGACGACGAGCCGCAGCCGCCGACCGCCGAGCAGTTCGAGTTGAGCGCGATCAGATGCCACTGGCCGACGTTGAAGCTGTACCAGCCCCGGCCGGCGGTGCCGGCGCGCGCGCCGAAGTAGGCGAAGTAGCCGTTGCCGTTCGATCCGGAGGAGTACTCGTGATTCCCCGGCACGGGATGGGTCTTCCCGAGCGCACGGCCCCAGCTCAGGTCGTACGAGCTCTGAAACTCCGAGAGCAGCCCGTCCTCGTACTGCTCGTCGCCCAGCGGCAGGACGGCCGTGATCGCCGGGTTCCCGACGAACAGGTTGGAGGTCTGCATCTGGTGGCACGTCGTCGGCGTGACCGGATCGCCCGGGGTGCAGGCGATGTCGCCCGCGGCTGCCACGATGGGCGCCGCCGCCCCGGCCGTGGCCGCCGGCCACAGGGTCGCCGCGGCGACCAGCACCGCACCCGCCCCCGTTCGCCATCGACCCCCCACGAGCACAGGGTAGCCGCGGCGTGACGGCCGTCCCGGCACCACCCAGCGCCGAGGAGATCGCCGCCGCGCGCTGGTTCGGGGGCAAGGCGGCGGCGATCTCGACGGTCGAGGTGGAGGATCGGCTCGACCTCGGCGGCGGCGCCGCGATCTCGGTCCTGCTCGTGGACGGCGCCGAGCGCTACGTCTGGACAGACGGCCCGGTGGCGGCCGCGATCGTGACGGGGACAGTCCCTGAACTTCCGGCGTGGCGGTTTCGGCGCAGTGATATGACGGGGCTTGCGGCTGCGGGGGAGCGGTCGATCGGGGTCGACCAGTCGAACACGTCGTACGTCGTGGGCGAGCGGGTCGTGGTCAAGGTGTTTCGCCGCGTCTGGCCCGGGACGCACCCGGAGGTCGAGCTGGTCGAGTACCTGACGGGCAGGGTCGGCTCGGTGCCGGCCTTCCTGGGTGCCGTCGAGTGGCGCGGGCATGCGGTCGCCCTGCTCCAGGAGTTCGTGCCTGGCGGGCGCGACGGCTGGAGCTGGTGCGGGGACGCGGTGCTCGCCGGCGACGTGTCGGACATCGGCCGGCTGGGCGCGCTGTCGGCCGAGCTCCACGCAGCGCTCGCGGGCATGGGTGCTGACGTGGCGGAGCCGGACGTGCTGCGCGGCTGGCGGGAGGCCGCCGAGGCGCAGCTCGACCGCGTCCTGGCCATCGTTCCCGCCGACGTCGCCGCCGAGCTGCGGGCCGCCGAGCCGCGCATCCGCGCGGAGCTGGCGGGCCTCGAGAGGCCGGCCTCGCCGCCGGTTCTGCAGCGCGTCCACGGCGACTTCCACATCGGCCAGATCCTCCGGGCCGGGGAGCGCCTGCTCGTGCTCGACTTCGAGGGCGAGCCGACCCGCCCGATCGGACAGCGCGCCGCCCCGGGCACCGCCCTCAGGGACGTCGCCGCGATGCTGCGCTCCTTCGACCACCTCGGCCGCTCCGTCGAGCACGAGCGCGCGGGCACGGCGGCCGACATCGAGGGTTGGATCGCAGCCGCTCGGACGGCGTTCCTCGACGCCTACGGCCCGGTCGACAACGGGCTCCTGCGCGCGCTCGAGTTCGAGAAGGCCTGCTACGAGTTCGTGTACGCCGCCGAGTTCGCCCCGACCTGGGTCTACGCCCCGCGGGGCGGGATGCGCTGGCTCCTGGAGCACGGTGGCTGAGCTTCGCCCCGAGCTGCTCGCCTCCGACGTCGCCGACACGCCCGCCTGCCTTCACCGCGTGGTGGACGCTCACGAGGACATCGACCCGCTTGCGCTCGAGGCGACGCGGGTGCTGTTCATCGGCATGGGGAGCTCCCGCTACGCGGCGCTGAACGCGGCCGCGTACCTGCGCAGCCTCGGCCGCGACGCCCACGCCGAGCACGCGTCGACCGGATCGCCGCAGCCCGCCGAACCGGGACTGCTCGTGGTGGCCGTGTCCGCAGGCGGAGGTTCGGGGGAGACGATCGCGGCGGCGCGCAGACACCGCGGCACGAGCACGGTTCTCGGAGTGACCAACCGCCCGGACGCCGCTCTCGCCGCCGAGGTCGACACCTGCCTCGAGCTCCACGCCGGCGAGGAGCGAAGCGGCGTGGCCTGCCGCAGCTCCACCAACACGCTCGCGCTGCTCCTGCTCCTGTGCGGGATCGACGCCGCGCGGGTGCGCGCGGGTGCCGATGCGTCGGCCGCGGTGATCGACACAACGGACGGGTGGCTGGGCCCGGCCGCCGATCTCGTCGGGCGGCCGGCGATCCACGTGCTCGCGCCGGCGGAGCGGATCGGCTCGGCCGAGCAGTCTGCGCTCATGCTGCGCGAGGTGCCGCGGGTGCGCGCCGACGCCTGCGAGACCGGCGACTGGTCGCACGTCGACGTCTACCTGTCGAAGCTCCCCGGCCTCGGCATCGTCCTCCTGCGCGGCTCGGCGTGGGAGGCCGAGGTGCTGGACTGGGCGACGGCACGCGGGTGCCCGGTCGCGACGGTCGGCGGCCCGCTGCCCGGCGGCGCGCTCGACATCCCCGTCCCCGGCGGCGATGACCCGGTCGTGCGGATGCTCGCCGAGGTGCGCGTGTGCGAGCTCCTCGCGGCCGAGCTCCACGCCCGCCACGGCGATAGGCTTTCGACGTGAATTTGCCCAACTGGCTGTCGGTCGGGCGCATCCTCCTGATCCCCGTCTTCATGGTCGCGCTGCTCGGCGCGCTGCCCGAGGGGGATCTGATCGCGGTCGTGATCTTCGCCGTCGCCGCCGGCACCGATAAGCTCGACGGCTATCTCGCCCGGACCCGGCAGGAGACGACGACCTTCGGGGTCTTCCTCGACCCGCTCGCCGACAAGCTGCTCGTGTCGGCGGCGCTCATCTCGCTCGTCGAGCTCGACCGGCTCGCCGCCTGGGTGGCGATGGTGATCATCGCGCGCGAGTTCATGGTGTCGGGCCTGAGGATGGTGGCCGCGAGCCAGCATGTCGTGATCGCCGCCTCGCAGTGGGGCAAGATCAAGACGACGGCCCAGGTGGTGGCCATCGCGGCGCTCATCGTCGACCACCCGCCGCACGCCATCACGACCGCGCTCGTCGCCGTCGCCGTGGCGGTGACGGTCTGGTCGGGCATCGACTACTTCATCGAGTCGCGCGACGTGCTGCGGGCGCCCGCATGACCGGCGCGATCATCGCCATCGGCGTTGGCTACCTGCTCGGGTCGCTCCCCTTCGGCTACTGGGCCGGGCGCCTGCGCGGGATCGATCTGCGCCTGGTCGGCTCGGGGAACACCGGCGCGACGAACGTCATGCGCGTCCTGGGCCTCAAGATCGGCGTGGTCGTGATGGCGCTCGACATCGGCAAGGGCGTCGCCGCCGTCCTCATCGCCCGCAGCGTGTCCGACAACGAGCTCGTGTGGGTGCTGGCCGCCGCGGCCGCCGTCGTCGGGCACATGTACCCGCTGTTCCTGGGCTTCAAGGGCGGCAAGGGCGTCGCGGTCGGCGCCGGGACGATGCTCGCGCTCGTGCCGTGGATGGGGGTCGCCGCCTTCGTGCTGTGGCTGTGCATCTCGCTCGCGACCCGCTACGTCTCGATCGGGTCGGTCGTGACCGCGATCGCCTACCCGGCCGCCGCGTTCCTGACCGATCAGCCGTGGCCGGTGCGGCTGTTCGCGCTCGGCGCCGGCGCGTGGGTCATCTGGCGCCACCGGGGGAACATCGCCCGCCTCCGGGCGGGCACCGAGCACCGGCTCAATCTGCCGACGCTGCGGGCGTAGGACGGCGCTCTACCGGCGCCGGACGACGAGCTACCCCTCGAGCCAGACCCGGGCGGTGGTGTGCTCGGCCGCAGCGCCGCCCGGGGTGCCGTCGAGGTCGGCGCGCAGCTCGGAGACGACGCCGTGGCGCTCCGCCAGCACGTCGTGGTTGTGGATCGTCTCGTGGTTCACCTGCCGGGCGAGCAGGAAGCAGCCGTCCGACAGGTCGGGGTAGCGCTCGAGCGTGCCGGCGATCATGAGCCGCACGGAGTCCTCGACGAAGCGCGGGTGGAGGTGCGCGTGCTCGACGACGAAGAGCTCGTCGGGCCGCTTCAGCAGCTCGAACACGGGCGCGCTCATCGAGTTCTCGGCGATCCCGATCAGATCGCGGGCGTCGATCTCGCGGGTCGTCCCGATCATGAGCGTCGCCTCGGCCCGCTGGTTGTGGGTCGCAGCGGGAAGCAGCGAGAAGATCTCGTCGATCTGGGCGCCGTCGTAGCCCGAGTCGGCGAGCCGCTCGCGGGCCCGCTCGCGGATGAGGCCCTGCGCGCACGGGCACGCGTTCAGCCCGCGGACCTCGACGCCGACCATCCGGCGGGTGCCCTTGCCGTTGGCGAGCGCCTGCCCGATCAGGTGGTAGATCTCCTGCGTCGGCAGGTCGGAGACGGGCGCGCGGCGCGTGATCGGGAACTTGGCCCGGATCGTCACCTCGGAGCGCACCGCCTGCTGGCGCTCGATGATGGTCTCGGCGATGTGCTGGGCGAGGTCCTCGACGTGAAGCGCCTCGTCGATCACCACGTGGTCGATGGCCTCGGCGACCGTCTCGGGGAAGCGCGACATGTGGACGCCCTTCTGATCCGGATCGAGGTCGACGTAGCAGTCGATGTCGGCGTAGTAGAGGAGCTCGCTGCCGGCGTGCGCGATGCGGATGACCTTCTCGACGCCGGTCACCCCGGCCCGCGTCAGCGCGAGCCGGACATCCGGCTCGGCCGCCTGGAGGTCGTGCGTGAAGGTAGTTGCGTGTTCAAGCATTTCGGGAACTCTAGCGTGCTATTCCCGCAAGAGCCGTGACAGACGCCTGTCGGCGAGCGTGCGGCCCCCGGTCTGGCAGGTGGGGCAGTAGAAGACCGTGTGCTCCTCGAAGGAGACGCGCCGGATCGCGTCGCCGCAGCGCGGGCACGGCTGGCCCAGGCGGTCGTGGACGGCATAGCCGCGGTCGGCCTTCGTCGTGAGCCCGTTCCCCGAGAGCGGCACGAGCCGCTCGACGGCGTCGCCGAGGACGCCGGTGATCGCGGTGTGCAGCCGCTCGGCCTCCTCGTCCGTCAGTGTCGCCCCGCGCTGGTAGGGCGAGAGCATCGCCGCGTGCAGGATCTCGTTCGCGAACGCCCGCCCGATCCCCGCGACCGCGCGCTGGTCGCGCAGGAAGGCGTGGAGCTGATGCGGCCGGGCCTCGATCTGCGCCCGCAGCGCCTCGACGGTGAACGCCGGGTCGAGCGGCTCCGGGCCGATGTGGGCGAGCTCGGCGGCGAGCGCGTCCGGGTGCAGGAGCCACGCGGCCGCCCGCCGCTTCGACCCGGTCTCGGTCATGGTCAGGTCGGGCCCCTCCTCGAACTCCACGACAAGCCGCGCGCTCTTGGTGCGCTTGCCTCCGACCACGAGCTTGCCGGCCGACATGAGGTGAAGGACGAGCGTGTCGCCGTCGTCGGACTCGAGCAGGATCCGCTTCGCCCGCCGGCCGACGCTCGTGAAGCGGTGCCCGGCGAGCGAGCCGATCGGCGGGTCGATGGTCTTCAACGTCGCGAAGTGCGCCACGGGGACGGCCGCGACGGGCGCGGCCGTCAGCGACTCGCGCTGGGCGATGACGAACGCCTCGAGCTCGGGCAGCTCCGGCACAAAGAGGATGCTAAACCAGCGCCTGGGCCGTGTCCCTGAGCCAGTCGCCGGCGGCGTCGGGGAAGCGGTGCGTGGTCGCGGGGGCGTCGAGTGTGACGGCGTGCCACGTGAGCGCCCGCGACGCACCGCCCAGCGCGCGGCCGAGCTGGGCGCCGCGGCGCAGGTCGGCCAGCGGCGCGAGCGCCGACCAGCGCTCGAGGTAGGCGTCGATCGCCTTGTGGATGACCGGGCTCTCCTCGGCGACGCCGACCGTGGAGGCCATGACCCGTAGCGTCACCGCGAGCGTCATGAAGGGGTGGGCCACCCCCGCGTCGCCCCAGTCGAAGAAGCGGTCGCCGGCCGGGTCGACGAACACCTGCGCGTCGTGCAGGTCGGAGTGGTCGATCGTGGCCGGGATGCCGAGCGCGGCCAGCTCGGCGCACGCCTCGGTGACCCGGGGGAGGAGTCCGTCGACTCCCGCCGGCTGGAGCTCGTCGACGAGCGCCGCGACCTGATCGGGGAGCGCCGCCGGCCGCCGGTCGGGGACGCCGGCGCCCAGGAGCTCGCCGGCGGCATGCTCGACGTCGCGCTGGAGGCGGGCGTACGTGCGCAGCATGGCCATCCACCGGTTCGGGCTCCGCCGCGGCGCCTCGAGGTCGCGCAGCCGCGCCCCGCCGTCGGCGGTCAGCATGAGCCGGCGCCGGAGGTCGGACGCGAGCAGCCGCGGCACGCGATCGGGGGCGGCTCGGGCCAGGATCGAGATCGTGACGGGCTCGTGCGCGACGGCCGGCACCATCGCCTTGCACCACACGATGCCGTCGCTCCCCGGCGCACGCAGCACCGTGGCCCACGGCCGCACATGCGGCTGCTCGATCGGCCCCATCAGCGTGAGGCCCTCCCGGTCGAGCGCCTCGAGGATCCACTCGTGCGTCGCCGTGAGCCACTCGGGGTCCGTCCACCTCAGGTCTTCGCCGGCGTCCACGCGCTGTAGTGTGCCGCGCGTGCCCGAGCCCGCGCTTGTCACCGTCACGCGAAACGGGCTCGCCGAGAGCACGCACCGCGTCCACGTCGCGGCCGTGCGGACAGACGGCTCGCTCGTTGCCGGGTGTGGCGACGTCGACCGGCCGACCACGATGCGCTCCTGCGCGAAGCCGCACCAGGTCGAGCCGCTGATCGCCTCCGGCGGGTTCGACGCGCTCGGGCTCGACGACCGCGTCCTGGCCGTGACGTGCGCCTCGCACATGGGCCAGGACATCCACGTCGAGGCGGTCGAGCGCGGCCTCTCGGCCTGCGGGCTCACCGCCGAGGCGCTCGACAACTGCATCGGAACGTCGGAGGAGCGGCTGCGCCACAACTGCTCGGGGAACCATCTGGGCTTCCTCGCCAACTCCGTCCACCACGGCTGGGAGACGGCCGGCTACCGCCACCCCGGCCACCCCTCCCAGGACGCCGCCCTGGCCGAGGTGGCCGAGCGGGCGCGTGTGCCCGTGGAGTCGATCGCGACCTGCACCGACGGCTGCGGCGTCGTCGCCTTCGAGCTCCCGCTCGCGACCATCGCGGCGATGTACGCCCGCCTGCCGGAGGAGCTCCCGCGCCAGTTCGCAGCCATGCGCGCCCACCCCGAGCTCGTGCGCGGCGACGGCGACCTCGACACCGAGCTCATGCGCGCGGTGCCCGGCGCGGTCGCGAAGGGCGGCGCCGAGGCGCTCGCGGCCGTCGGGATCGCGGGCGAGGGGATCGGCGTCGCGGTGCGGGTCGAGGACGGCGGCTACCGGGCCATCGACCCGGTCCTCGTCGAGACGCTCCGCCAGGTGCTCGGCTGGGAGGCGGTGCCCGGCGCGCTCGAGCCGTTCGCCGAGCCGGTCGTGCCCAACTTCGTCGGCGACCGGGTGGTTCGGCTCACGGCACGGGTGGAGCTCTCCACCCGCGCCGGGTAGACGTTCGGAGGTCGGGCGAAATTCGTTTCCTCCGCGCCCTTGTGGGCGGCCAAACCACGGCTATACTGGCCACGTCTGCGATCCGTTTTGTTCCCCAGCGCCGGTTTCGGGGGCTGCTGTATTACCCCGAGCCCGGTGACTTCTGTGCTTCACCGGTCTGAACAACAACCGACGTTTGCGAGGGGGCCCATGCTCACGGTCGACACCGCGCTTGCGGATATCGAAGAGCTGCGGACGCTGGTTCAGGAGGGCCACGACAAGGGCTACCTGACCTACGACGAGGTTGCGGCGACTCTCGAGGAGGTCGAGCTCTCCAAGGAGCAGCTCGAGGACTTCTACACCTACCTCCTCGACCACAACATCGAGCTCCTCGACGCCGACTCGAAGCAGACCGCCCAGGGCGACGCGGCCCTGCACGGGGAGAAGGCCCCCGAGCTCGACCTCACCGTCGAGCCCAGCCTCGACTCGCTCCGGCTCTACCTGCGCGAGATCGGCAAGGTGTCGCTCCTGACCGCCGACCAGGAGGTCAGCCTGGCCAAGCGGATCGAGCGCGGCGACATGCTCGCCAAGCAGCAGATGACCGAGGCCAACCTGCGCCTCGTCGTCTCGATCGCGAAGGGCTACCTCGGGCGCGGCCTCTCGTTCCTCGACCTGATCCAGGAGGGCAGCCTGGGCCTCATCCGCGCGGTGGAGAAGTTCGACTACCGCAAGGGCTACAAGTTCTCGACGTACGCGACGTGGTGGATCCGCCAGGCGGTCACCCGCGCGATCGCCGACAAGGCGCGCACGATCCGCATCCCGGTCCACATGGTCGAGAAGCTGAACCGGGTCGTCCACATCGAGCGCCAGCTGGTGCAGCGGCTCGGCCGCGAGCCGCGCCCCGACGAGATCGCGTTCGAGCTCGGCATGACGGCCGACGAGGTGCGCGAGATCCAGCGCATGGCGCAGCTCCCGGTCAGCCTCGAGAAGCCGATCGGCGAGGAGGAGGAGTCCGAGCTGGGCGACTTCGTCAAGGACGAGCAGGCCATCTCGCCGTTCGACTCCGCGACCACGACGCTGCGCCGCGAGGACATCGACCGCGCGCTCGACTCGCTCCCCGAGCGCGAGCGCAAGGTGATCGAGCTTCGCTTCGGCCTGAAGGGCGAGCAGCCCTGCACGCTCGAGGAGGTGGGGCGCGCGTTCGGGGTCACCCGCGAGCGCATCCGCCAGATCGAGAACAACACGCTGAAGAAGCTCGAGGGCCTGCCCGAGGCGCAGGCTCTGCGTAACGCCGAGTAGCTAGACTCCGCAACGCTCGGGAGGGTGTCCGAGTGGTTAAAGGAGACGGGCTGTAAACCCGTTGGCTCTGCCTACAGAGGTTCGAATCCTCTCCCTCCCATGG
>Ga0075425_100007775_pt1 | contig 11341 bp, 11 predicted proteins | sample SoiMethybrSBSTD4_FD_75300 | JGI IMG/M metagenome (GOLD analysis project Ga0075425, IMG submission 75300) | Bulk soil microbial communities from a Populus tree surrounding site in Tennessee, USA - Soil MetaG P. TD hybrid SBSTD4 | ecosystem: Environmental > Terrestrial > Soil > Tree plantation...
GAGGCTGCCATTCCTGCACTGACGGCGGAGGTCGAAAGCGCCTTGCGCTCCCTCAACACGCCCGCTGCGCGCTTGATTGCGCGTGGTGACGAGCGGCTCCTCCTGCTCGAGGAGGTCGAAACGCTGCTGGCATCGAGCGCGCTTGTGGTGGATGCGTGCCGTCATGTCGTGCGCGATGCACGCACGGTGGTCTCGCTTGCAAAGCGCCCGGTCTTGTTCACGCTGGCTCGCGCGCTCGGTGAAGCCTGGCCGGAAGACGCAGCGAGAGGCACGCTGGTTGCGCGGGCATTCCGGGGGAAGGCCGCAGATGAATCCCATCGCGCGCGGTTGCGTGTGGAGATGGGACGGCTTCGGAGGACCCTTCGGACGCTGGCCGACGTGAGCGCGACGGAGCGAGGCTTTGCACTGGTGCCGCATCGCGCACGCGAGGTGGTCGTGCTGGCGCGTCCTGTCGAAGAGGAGCATGCGGCGGTGCTCGCCTTCCTGGCCGACGGCGAGGCCTGGTCGAGTTCGGCGCTTGCGCTTGCGCTTGGCACCAGCCAGCGCACCACGCAACGCGCACTCGACGCGCTTGCGGCTGGGGGCAAGGTGCAGTCGTATGGTCGCGGTCGAGCGCGTCGCTGGACAACCCCGCCCGTTGGAGGATTCACGACGACCTTGTTACTCCCAGCTCCGCTGCCCAGCGATTAACTTGGTTTTGGCGGTTCGGAAGTCTGCATCGTCCCGCCGCGAGTGCGTGATGCGGACTTCAGAATCGGGCCAACAGGCCGAAGAGATGAGCTGGGGAAGGATGAACACATGAAGAGATCAGCTGCCGAGATAATCCATGAGTACGGCCCGTTTCCAGGCGTCGATCGCGTGAACGGGGTCACGTATGACGGTGAGCAAGTCTGGTTTGCGACCGGAGACAAGCTGGTTGCCCTCGATCCCGGAAGCGGAAAGACGCGGCGCTCGATCGATGTCGCCTCGCATGCGGGCACGGCCTTCGATGGACAACACCTGTTTCAGATTGCGGAGGATCGTATCCAGAAGATCGATCCAAAGACCGGCCATGTCATCACAACCATCCCGGCTCCCGGCGGTGGCCAAGACTCGGGGCTAGCTTGGGCCGAGGGTACACTCTGGGTTGGACAGGGTCGGGGCCGGAAAATCCATCAAATTGATCCGGAAACAGGGGCGATACTTCGTACCATCGAGTCCAATCGCGTTGTCACCGGCGTTACCTGGGTCGATGGAGAGTTCTGGCACGGCACCTGGGAAGGTGACGAAAGCGACGTCAGGCGCGTGGATCCACAAACGGGAGAGGTACTGGAGAGTCTCGAAATGCCACCTGGAACAGGCGTGTCTGGCCTGGAATCCGATGGTGCCGATCAGTTCTTCTGCGGGGGCGGAAGCAGCCGCAAGGTGAGAACCATTCGGCGACCAAGGCGAGGCAAGTGACCTCTGGACTCCCGACGCGAGCGGACATCCCAGTTGCCCGCGTCGGGAGCGAATTGCCGAGCGTGGAACCGACCGCATTGTAGCGCATGATTGGAGCCCTCGTTCGGGGACTTGAATCACGGTCTGACGCGTAGTCTCAACCGGCTCTGTGCCGGGCATTGGACCTCAGGCCAATGTTTTCAGGCCGTAACATCAATTATCTTCGTTCACGCAATGTGCGCGGTTCGACGCCTTATGCCTGGCCACGCATCGGCGTAAATCGGAGACAAACCATGCGGACGCGGAAAGTTCTCTTGGCTACAACGGCGACCATAGCTTTGCTGGGTCTTTCTTCAGCTGCGCAAGCGCAGATGCCGGTACCGCCGATATCACCGTCGCCCGGCTGGGTTAGCGCGTTGCCTCCTGGCCCGGATACCCGCGTCAAGATCACCGAAGAATACGCAAAGCTCGTCGCTCGCGACGCTTACTTTTGGGCGTGGCCCATGGTGAACATTTACAACCGGCGCCAAGCATTCAAAGACGTCAAGGATTTTGTGATGGCTGGCCCGGTGCCGACCGCGCCGCTCAACCGCGTCGCAATGCTGACCGACTACGTCAACCCCGACCAGAGAATAGTGGCGTGCCCAAATCAGGACGTTGTCTATGGCGCCGGATCGATTGCGCTCGACGTTTCACCCGTCGTGATTCAGGTACCGGATTTCGGCAATCGCTTCTGGGTCTATCAGGTGGTCGATCTGCGGACTGACGGCGTCGTCCAACTCGGCAAGATGTACGGGACGACGCCCGGCTTTTACCTGTTGGTTGGACCCAATTGGCGCGGCGAAGTGCCCAAAGGCATCACCAAAGTGTTCCGCTCTCCGACCAACACCGGGTTCGTCGCACCACGCATCTTTCAAGATGATACCTCGGAGGACAAGAAAGCCATCCAAGACGTGCTCACGCAGGTCATGATTTACCCGTTGTCCGAATACGACGGCACAATGAAGAGCTATGATTGGAGCAAAATACCCAAAGTTGCCGGGGCAGCGAGCGGCGAAGCGGAGACAAAGTGGGTCTTTCCAGAAAAGTTCTTCGACGAGCTGCCTGCTGTTCTTGCCGATGCACCGCCGCTGCCCGGCGAGGAGGCGCGCTATGCGCAGATGCGCGCGGTTCTCGAAGCCATGAATTCCAAACCGGAGCTTAAACCCGCAATGATCAAGGCGGCGCAGGAGGTAGAAGATCAGATTGTCACGCCACTGTTTCAGTTCCGCAACTACGGCGAACAGCTTCCGCACAATTGGAGCACAATATCGAATGAGGCTGCCTTCGGCACCGACTACTTCACCCGCACCGCGGCTGCGAAGTCCAACATCCTGGTCAATGCGCCGAATGAGACAAAATACTACTACCAAGACCTCGATATGACTGGCGTTCGTCTCAATGGCGCAAGCCGCTACACGGTGACCTTTCCGAAGGGCCAGACGCCGCCTGTTAATGGCTTCTGGTCATTGACGCTTTATAACGAGCATCACTTTTTCGCAAAGAACGAACTCACGCGCTACTCACTTGGCACCAAGAACAAGGACCTGAAATACAACCCCGACGGCTCGCTGACGATCTACGTGCAACCCGATCCCCCGGTGGAAACACTACGAAGCAACTGGCTTCCGGCACCGAGCGGCGCAGATTTCTCCCTCTACGTCCGAGCCTATTGGCCGAAGGCCGCGGTTCTCGACGGCGTATGGACACCACCCGGAGTGCAGCGAGAGGAAGGCACTGTTGGCCGTCAGTGATGAATGGCCAGATGTCCACTATTGGGTACTTTTTCGGACATGCGGCGACGTCCGGTTTCCGGCCGCTAATGGAGGCATAGGGGGCATCGGAATTTATCAGCGCGACCTAATGCGCGGACTCAATGAATCGTAGCGAAAGCCGATTTTTGTGTTAGGTGGATCCAGGCCAGATTAGCTCGCCGCGAGTTTAAGTAGCGCGTTCGACGACATATCCTTGCGAATTGCGAGCAGCGCCGGCGATCAACCCTGTATTCCCTAAAGGGGGAAGAGGATGAGCGGCCTCACATTCACTGATGAAGTAGCGCGGCAACTCGAAAATACGTACAGAACAAAGGACGTGGTTGCGCAGCGGCTCGCGACAATTCGGCACCTCAACTTGTCTCGCGGCGAACTTGTCCTGGATGTCGGAAGCGGTCCTGGCTTTCTTTGCGAGAGCATGAGCGAAATCGTCGGACCAGATGGTGCCGTGGTCGGCATTGATATCTCGCCCGAGCTCGTCAGTATTTGCAATCGACGGAAACGCGCGGCATGGCTCTCCTACGAAATCGGTGATGCCACCAAGCTTAGCCAAGCTGATGCGTCGTTCGACGTCGTCGTATGCACACAAGTTGCCGAATACATCGCTGATGTTGATCGCGCGCTGGCGGAGACCATCAGAGTCCTGAAGCCTAATGGGCGTATGCTCTATGTCGCAACCGATTGGGACGCCGTCGTGTGGTTTTCCGAGCGCCCGGAACGAATGGCGGCTGTGATGAACTCATGGGAGGCGCATTGTGCCCACCCGCGTCTGCCGAGGACGATGCCACACCGACTGAGAAAGGCCGGACTTCGTCTTGACGATGCTTTCGTATACCCGCTCCTCAAACTGAATTATGACGATGATTGTTACAGCAAGGGACTATCAACAACCATACAAGAATTTGTCGCAAAACGAGGAGACGTTTCGGCGAGCGACCTCATCGAATGGCTCAATGAGTTTGAGCGCCTGAACGAAGCCGGACGATATTTTTTCAGCAGTAACAGATACATCTTCAAGGCTTCAAAACAGCCAACCTGATGATCGGCAGCGCCATCCACTTCGACGTGGAGTTATCGTCAAGAATGAACCTGCCGATTTTGCATAGACAACTCAGGCAAATCCCGCAAAGACGGTTACGTGGCCGAATGCGCGTACACCCGTCGCAAACGGCTGATCGAATGTCGAGGGGATCACTCAAATGTTCGTATCGACGACCTATCTGACAGCGTTAAGCCGCTCGCCGTCATTGCGCGAGCAATTTTCGAAGGCCATCGGAGTCGTGTGTGCACTCGTGATACTTTTGTGCGCGTCGCTCGTGCTCGCCCTTGAAACGCCGAGCAAGCCGTTCCTGGACAAGAACAGCTTCTATCTCTCCTCAGCCGGCTTCCGCGTGCAGGTTGCCGACGATCCAGCGACGAAGAAGGCGATGCACGCGCTGCCGGCGCATCGGTTTGTGATTCACAGAATCGGCAACGACATGCGCTATCTTTATTCCGAGCCACGGCATTGCGTCTGCATCTTCATAGGCACCAAGGATGCTTACGAAAATTATCGCGGGATGCTGAGCGGATCCCTGGGATCAGCCGATGCCGCGGACACCGAGTACAGGCAACAAGCCGATGCCTTGCTGAGCGTAGACCCTACGGACTTCAACACGATCCCCGATTCTACCGCCGTTGCCGATATCCTGCAGGTTCACTATTGAAGAGTATTCAATCGCGCTCAAACGGCCCACTGGCTGAAGCAAGCTGCCGGGTTGCCCAACTTCTTGGGATCTTGATCCTGCCCAAGCCACATGCATGTCCCGATGTGACCGGCATGGCCGTTGCGTCTGCGTCAGCCTCGCGGTGAGAGGTCAACCGCCTACGGCGAGTTGACCACCGTATTTAGCGCGGAGCTCCGTCTTTAGCAGTTTACCGGTCGCCGTATGCGGCAGCGACTCCACGAAGATGACATCGTCGGGCATCCACCATTTGGCGATGCGCGTCGACAGGAATTGCAGAATCGACTCCTTCGTTGGGTTTGCGCCGGGCTTGGGTTGTACCAGCAACAGCGGCCGCTCCTGCCACTTTGGATGTGGAATGGCGATGACAGCCGCCTCGAATACGTCGGGATGCGAGACCACGAGGTTCTCGATCTCGATCGAGGAGATCCATTCGCCGCCGGACTTGATGACGTCCTTCAGCCGGTCAGTCAATTGCACGTAACCATCCGCATTGACGGTCGCTACGTCGCCGGTGCCGAACCATCCATCGCCATCAAGGACTTCGCCGCCCTCCCCCTTGAAATAGCCGGAGATCACCCAGTTACCCCGCACCTTGAGCTGGCCGACAGTCTTGCCGTCATGTGGCAGCGTCTCACCGTCCTCGCCGACGAGTCTCAGTTCAACGCCGAAGACCTGGCGTCCCTGCTTGACCTGCATATCGACGATTCCGGTCTGCGTCGCACCGTCATGTTTGGCTAGCGGCGAGCTGAGCGTGACGAGCGGGCTTGTTTCAGTCATGCCCCAGGCGTGCAGCAGAAAGACGCCGAGCAGGTCTCGAAATTTTTCAATCGTGGCGCGCGGCGCCGCTGTGCCGCCACTGAAGATGAGCTTCAATTTCAGCTTCGATATATCGAGCCTGGCACGATTGTGCTCGACATAAGCGAGGAAGTTGAGCCAAATCGTGGGAATGCCGCCCGCCTTGGTGCACTGTTCCTGGTCCAGCAGCATATAGATGCTTTCCGGATCGAGCCGCGGTCCGGGCAGGACAAGCTTGGCGCCGCACATCGCCGCCGAAAACGGCAGGCTCCAAGCATTGGCATGAAACAGGGGGACGACCACAAGTATCGAATCTTTCGCCGAGAGAGCAAAGCCATCGGCCGCGCAGGCGGCGAAAGCATGTAACACCGTCGAGCGATGGCTGTAGAGAACCCCCTTAGGATTACCTGTCGTACCTGAAGTGTAGCAGAGCGTGCAGGCCGTGTTCTCGTCAAACTCCGGCCAATCGTTGTCAGGCGCGGCTTGGGTCAGCAGTGTTTCGTAGCAAAGAAGATTGTCGACCTTGACGTCCGGCATGTCCCCTTCATCACACAGCGCAATCCAGCCGCGAACCAATGGCAGGCTTGGCGCGAGCCGTTCGACGAGCGAAGTGAAATCCGGATCGAAGAACACGTAGCGATCTTCGGCATGGTTGATGATGTAGATGAGTTGCTCGGCGAAGAGACGCGGATTGACCGTATGCAGCACTCGACCGGAGCAAGTTACTCCATAATAGAGCTCCAGATGCCGCCACGAGTTCCAGGCGAGCGTCGCGACCCGTTCACCTTGGCCGACGCCAAGCGCGGCGAGCGCGCCGGCAGCGCGCTTGGCGCGCGCCACGACCTGCCCGTAGTTGGATCGATGAATGACCCCGGCCGGATCGCGCGAGACAATCTCGGTTTCCGCATGCCAGGTTGCAACATAGTCGACCAGATCCGAGATCAGCAGCGGCCGATTTTGCATCAATCCAAGCATCAATGCCTCCCCTTCGAAGTATCGATTAGGCGCAATCTTATTCACGTCTTCATCGATGGCGAAATGTGACTTTTTGAGTATCTGGAGCCACTACGTCAGCCACCGGCGTGCGGAGTCCGTTGGGCTATAACTGCTCCGGTCTGACTCCCAGTCCGCCACCCTCCGCAGGACTCCCATGAACGGCGCTGAACTGGTATCGCCTCAATGTCCGCAGGCCATCACACGGCTTCGCAACGGCTCTTCCTGTAAGATCGACAGTGGTTTGACAAGGTGAAAAACCTCCGTCATCAACCGCAGGACCCCTTCATCTCCCTGCGCCAGCTTGTCCAACGCGGCGAAGTAACCTGCACGCTTTTCAATTCCTGGCGGCCGTGTGCCCCTGGTCTGGGGGAACGCAAAGTCAAAGCTGGCGGCGAGGTCCCATGGCGTTCTGTTAAACTCGGCCGCTTCATGGAAAAACGAGGCGGCGACGCCCTCCACTCCCTGCGATTGCTCCGCATGCTCAAACAAAACCTCATGCAGGATTTTCGCCTGCAGCGCCGCCGCACTCATTCCCTGGGCGTAGATCGGGTTGAAGTGGCACAGAGCATCCCCGATGACCAGAAAGCCATCCGGGCATAGCATCATTCGCTCGTAGTGACGTTGCGCGCTACTAACGAATCGGTGGTGCGCGATTGGCGTGAGTTGCTCGCCATCCTTGATGATCCGATACGCCAGGTCGGAGTGCAGTTCGCTTGCGAAACCGAGAAATCCGTCCTTGTCGGTTGGCGGATAATCACCAAAACGACCGATCAGGCTCACGAGGAGCGTCCCATTTTCAATTGTGATCACGTATCCCCGGCGTGTGAAGTGAGGCGCCGGGCCGGTAATGAACACAAGAGGCTCGCCTGAATAGTCTTCGGGCCTTCGGAAATTTGCAGTACTATACGCGGTATCGAGTCCAATAATGGTTTCCTCGGGCGCCGCAAATCCAATCCCGGCAAGCCAACGCCGTGCCCGGTGTCCCCGGCCGGTAGCATCAACCACCAAGTCGCACTCGATCGATCGCATGTTGCCGCAGCGAACTCCGCGAACGATGCCATCACGGCACATCAGCTCTCGAACGGTGTTGCCGTACTCAAATCGAATATTGCAGCTTGCGGCCGTTCGCCGGCGAATGACGGATTCGAGGAGACCACGACTGGCACAGTAGCCTTCGAGCCCGGAGTCGAACGGCGTTCTTGCAGAACCAGTCGCAGTATAGGCCTTGCCGTTGGGCAGATACCAGACAGCATCCCGCCCCATGACAATTCTTGTCGCATCAAGCCGTCTGAGATCCTCGGTGAATCCCGGAAAGAGCGACGACAGAACACTCAGACCACCCTGCAACAACGCGTGAAGGTGATGGCCCTGCGGAATGGATTTGTGTACGATTGGTCGGTCCTCGATTTCATCGCTGTCGAGAACCACGACCTCATCAAAATAGTCGGAGAGCGCACGCGACGCCAATAAACCCGCCACGCTGGCGCCGACGACTGCCGCGCGATGCGCGATCATCCTTGCCATTGGTCAAACTGCCAACTCAATAGAGGTTTTGAACACACGTCAGGCGTGCGTCAATTCTCAGTTCTTTTTTGGCTGCAACAAGGCGCGGTCTGACCCGTATCGACCAAACTGGAGCGCTCGTTCAAGAGAGGAGCAAGCCGGAAGTGACTTTCCGTTGCCAGCACCGCCGCTTTTGACCCCATGCTCGCGACCGGAACCGGCTCGCTCAGGGCTGATCTCCTGCCTTCCCCAGGAACGCGGGTACCAAATCCTCCTCAACGATTGTGCGCGCTACTTCCGGCGTCAACTCACTTCCGACCAGATCAAGATCTCTTGCTGCATCGAACAGCAATGCTCGCACATCGTCCGGCGAGAGCACGCCCTTTGCGACAAGCTTGCCGACCAAAGCCCGCAGAACGAGAGCATCGAGCTGGCTATGCGCTGACGGCGCTGCCCTTTCGCCCATCGTAATCTCCTGGTTCAGTTCCTAAGGATTCTTGTGCAGCGCCTCGAGCACCCGACGCAAGCCGTGGAGCTGATCCAAGAGATGAAGGATGACGTCGACGCCCTCGTCATTCACTCCGAGATCGATTTTCAGGTCCCGGATGAGACGCGCCCGTGCAACGTCCATATCTGAGAAGTCCATTCCGGCGGGAGTCTCACTTGGAATCAACCAACCCTGTTCAAGCCAGAGTTCCAGCGTGTGCACCTCGAGGCCTGCACGGGTCAGGAATTCCTGCTTGTTCATGATCATGACGCGCTGTCCTCACGCGGGTTGAATGTCTTTCCCTTGCTCCAGTTCGAAACGAATGCCTCGAGTTCGGGATCCGCAGATTTCGGCAAAACCACTTTCAGCTTGACGAACTCATCGCCGTGACCTCCACCGCGGCGGGGCGCGCCCTTGCCTTTCAGGCGCATGGTCGTGCCGGTGTTCGATCCCTTCGGTACCACCATGGTCACGTCACCGGTCGGCGTCGGAACGCGTATCCGCCCGCCAAGCACGGCCTCCGAAAGAGAGATTGGTAATTCCAGGGAAATGTCGTCGCCATCCCGACTAAAGCGGGTATCGGGGAGGACCTCCACCTCGATCAGCGCATCTCCGTGACCTCCTGTCCCCGCGCCCGGCGCTCCCTTTCCTCGCAGGCGGAGGATTTGTCCATCTACCAGCCCGGGCGGAATTGTCACGTCGAGGGAGCTTCCATCAGGTAGTGTCAGACGCTTGTTTGCGCCTGTGATCGACTCCACGAAATTAATCGGAAGGCGGTAGTGCAGATCCTGTCCGCGACGGTTCGCTCGTGCCCTTTCGGCGTGCTTCAAAAGTTCGGCGAGAGCATCATCCGCATCCTCGAAGTCGGCAAAGCCGGAATTGGTCGTGTAGGGATGAGCCTGATCCGAGGCCGCAAAATCCCGGTAAAATTGATGCTGCGGCCTCTCCGCACCCGCCGCATCGATTTCACCAATGTCGAAGCGTTTGCGCTTCTCGGCATCCCCCAGCAGATCGTAGGCGACGGCGATTTCCTTAAACTTCTCCTCGGCTGCCTTGTCGCCGGGATTAAGATCCGGGTGCAATTTCTTCGCCAGTTTGCGGTATGCCTTCTGGATCTCTGCGGAGGAAGCCGTTGGTGCGACGCCGAGAACCTCGTACGGATTTTTCACGACCTACTCCGCTTGGACAGTGGACCGCTGCAAGCATAATCGGCGGCCGACAACGAAGTGACCTGATTGCCGCGCATATCGGTCAGGTTCAGTCTATATTGAATTGGAAGAGGAGACACCTCAATGCACGAATACGATCTCTACATTAACCCGCAAAAGCCGAGCGTAGGCCTCTATGTGCGCAAAGGCGCGGGCCTTCCCGATTTAGCCGACCCCAAGGAATGGACATTTGATGGCACCGCGGCACAAGGTGAATTGCCACCCGACCTCGTCAAGAGGATTGAAGCTAACGGTCACGCCTTTCGCGACATGGATTGAGCGTCCGACGACCAACTCCTGTGCGAGACCTTACGTCCGCTATCAGGGGGAAGAGCGGAAATAGGTTGGCGGGGGTCAAGACCATCAGCTTTGACCCGAAGCTGTCGCGCTTGAGCCCAAGTAAAGGAGAGAAGGGGATCTAAAATGGATTCCTTCACTGTTGCACCCGAGCTGAAGGGTACGAAGGGCGACATCATGGCCGCCAGAATTGAGGTGCCTATTCTGGTTGGAATGATTTACGGCATTGTCGAATTCATCCGATTGGGGTGGTCCCAAGACTACTACTTGTACACTTACGCTCCGGTGTTAGGCGGCGTTGCCGCCTCAGTAGGTCTCTTTACTTATTTTTTTCTTGTGTCGGCGGAACGAAAAACGAACCGGAAATATCTCCTCGTTCTGTTCGGATTTCTTCCGTATTTGTATTCGCTATACATAATGGGAGTTCTTGGCCTGTACACAATCTATGAAGGCGTCATCGGTGAATTTTCATTTTGGTCGATGATCGGCGGGATTGTCTGGGTTCTTGTTGGATTTCATCTGATGTATCGGTTTTATCTGGTGACAGAGATCGTGAGACGACACGATGAGAAAGGTATTTCGCCAACATGACGATGGTGGGCCACTGCAACGGAAATCCGGGAGCAGCGGTACTCGCGCGCCTTGGGCCCGCTGAAGAGCAAAGAGTTGTGACATTTCGCATACCCGGCCGATGCCGGAGTGATAGAATAGCTTCAATTCAGCGGATTAGGTTTCCGCCGCTCGGAGAGGGAGGGCCATGAGGCGGCGCGATATCTTGATCCTATTTGGCGTGGTGCTGATCACTCCGCTCGGCGCGCCGGCGCAGGGCCGATCGGGCAAGCCTTGGCGGATAGGCTTCGTTGGTCCGCCGCTGCCCTCGCGGGCGGGGCTGACAGCGTCCATGACCCCATTTGTGCGGGGCATGCGGGAGCTGGGCCATACCGAAGGGCAGGACTTTGTCGTCGTTGACTTCGTCTACTATGCGAACAAGCCCGATGAGGCTGCGCGCGAGATGGTGCAACAGCATGTCGATCTCATCCTTGCGATGGCCCAAAGCGATGTCGTGTTGGCTGCGAAGCGCGCCACGCGCGACATTCC
>Ga0075425_100007776_pt1 | contig 11341 bp, 10 predicted proteins | sample SoiMethybrSBSTD4_FD_75300 | JGI IMG/M metagenome (GOLD analysis project Ga0075425, IMG submission 75300) | Bulk soil microbial communities from a Populus tree surrounding site in Tennessee, USA - Soil MetaG P. TD hybrid SBSTD4 | ecosystem: Environmental > Terrestrial > Soil > Tree plantation...
ATCCTGGAGGCAAACCGCTACGGTATCCTGCAGCTGCCCGCAGCGGGCGAGCACAGTCTGCTGCTTGCGGTGATCGCGGATCAGGCCGCCGAATACTCGCACCATGGCTATGCGGTAGTCGCCATCGGTGTGCAGGGAGAATCGGGCAACGGCCTCCACTGGCGCCGCCTGGCGCCCCTGCTGCGACACCGCGGCGTCGCGCTGCCGCCGCGCCACATCATCCGCCCGCAGATCAAGGCCACCATCGAAGCTCAGCGGCTCACGGCGTTCCTGACCGGGTACGATCTGCCGCTGGAAGAACAACGCCGCTGGCGGCTGTAGAGCCTCGCGCCGGCGCAAGCCGGGTCGATGGGCCGCGCGGCGCCGTCGGGCGTGCTGCTCCGCGGCGACTCCCAGCTCGTGTTGGATCTGTGATCGGTTATCCTTACTTGAGCCGCATCGCGTAGTGAGCGTCGCATGGACTACATCCGGTTCGGACGGACGGGACTGAAGGTCTCGCAGCTGTGTCTCGGCACGATGTCGCTGGGCAGCTCCGCCTGGAAGGGCTGGGTGCTCGATGAAGCCGATTCGATTCCCATCTTGCGGCGTGCGCTCGATCTCGGCATCAGCTTCTTTGACATGGCCGACTGGTATTCGACCGGCCGGAACGAGGAAGTCGTTGGTCGTAACCTGCTCGGGATGACCGCGCGCGAGCGGCTGGTGCTCGCAAGCAAGGTGTATTATCCGATGAGCGCCGACCCGAACGATCGCGGTCTTTCGCGCAAGCACATCGCAAGCTCCATCGACCGATCGCTGGCGCGGATCGGCACGGACTACCTCGACCTGTATGTCATCCATGCCTTCGATGCGGATACCCCGGTCGAGGAAACCATGGAGGCACTGCACGACACGGTGCGCGCGGGTAAGGTGCGCTACCTCGGCGCTTCCACGATGTACACGTGGCAGTTCGCGAAAATGAACCACGTGGCGCAGCTGCACGGCTGGACACCGTTCATCAACATGCAGTGCCAGTACAACCTGTTGTACCGAGAGGAGGAGCGCGAGATGTTCCCCTACTGCCGCGACCAGGGGATCGCCATGACGACATTCAGTCCGCTGGCGCGCGGCTTTCTGGCGCGCGCCGGGACCACCGCGCGCACCACGCACGACCTTTACCAGCAATACTACGGCGATGACATCGATCGCGAGATCGCGCGCCGCGTACGCGACCTTGCCGCGCGCCGCGGTGTGAGCCCAGCGCACGTCGCGATGGCCTGGGTGGCGGGCAGCCCGAACCCCAACGTTCCAATCGTCGGGGCCGCGAAGACCTCGCACCTCGAGGTCGCCGTGCAGGCGCTCGCGCTCACTCTCGATGATGCCGAAAGAGCCCATCTCGAGGCGCCCTACCGGCCACGCGATGAGATCAACGACCAGAAGGCGGTGCGGCGTCCGCGCGCGCTGCACCCGGACTGACAGCCACACGCCCCCCGCCGCCAGCGTCCCGCTGCGCCGTCAGCGAGCCGGGCGCGCCTGTTCGGGCATGGCTAGCCCATCAGCCAGCGGCTATCCTCGCGAACTTCGATCAGCGTCGGCCGGTCGGCCGCGAGCGCCTCACGCACGGATCGGGCGAGGTGCTCAGCGCTTTCCGCACGCGTGCCGTGACAGCCGAGGCTGCTGGCAAGTCCGATGAAGTCCGGGCTCCTCGGCTCGACGCCGATCCGCGGAATGTGCCGCTCATCCATGCCGTCAGCGATCGCCTTCAGGGCGTCGTTGTTCCACACGATGACCGGTAGCGCGATCCGTTCCTCGGCCGCGGTAGCGAGCTCGTTGACCGTGAACATGATGCCGCCATCGCCCGCGACGGCCATCACGGGCCTTCGCGGCGCACCGATCTTGGCGCCAATCGCCATGGGCAAGGCGAACCCAAGGGCACAATAATTGCCGGAGTAATACCAACAGCGCTCCACTTCCATCGGCATGGCGAAAGAGCCGCTGTACACGATCTGCGTGGCATCGCCCATGACCATCGCGTCCGGGGGAAGCGCTGAACGCAGGCTCTTCCATACCCGCGCATGCAGCTTCTCGAGATCGGTCATCTTGGCGGCATTGCGCGCGAGAATCTCCCGGACCCGGCTCTCACCGTGCGAGCGTTGCGAGTGCGGCTCATGCCGTGCGAGAGCAGACGACAGGGCACGCATGGCGGCGCGCGCGTCGGCCTGAATCGGCACCGCGGCGGCATACAGCGAGGTCAGTTCCGTGGGATCGATGTCGATGCGAATGATGTCGCCGGATATTTCGAGCTTCGTCAGGAAGTGATCGCCCGCGGCGACTTCCGAGCCCACCAGCAGCACGACATCGGCGCTCGCCAGCGCCCGCTGGCTCGCCTCCTGCAGGATCGAGCAGCCGAGAGACAACGGGTGGGATTCCGGCAGTATCCCCTTTCCAGCGTTGCTCGAGAGAACCGGGGCCCCGATACGTGCGGCGATCTCAGTCAGCGACTCGCGCGTACCGAGCGCGCCACCACCGACGAAAATGAGTGGACGCTGCGCTTGCGCAAGGCGCGCTGCAGCTTCTTCAATCGCGGCCGGGTCGGGCATCGGCATGGAGGGGGCGCGGCGGGCCTGCCAGCGGGTTTCCACCGGCAGCGGCAGCACGTCCCTCGGCAACGACAGGTGAACCGGCCGCGGCCGCGTGCCACGAAATACCCCATAGGCCCTAGCGATCAGCTCGGGGAGCTCCTCGGGGGAGCGCACCATGGCGCTGAACGCAGTGAAGCCGGCCGTCACCGCCGCCTGGTCGTTGAGCTCATGTATCGCTCCCCAGCCCTTCCCGTGGGTGAGCGTGGGTGAGGCACCCGATAGCACGAGCATGGGTTGCGAGTCGCAATAGGCCTGCGCGATACCGGTCGCGGCGTTGGTAACGCCCGGGCCACCGATGATGGCGCAGACGCCGGGCTTACCGGTCGCGCGCGCATAGCCGTCCGCCATGAGGCTCGCGCCTTGCTCGTTACGACACTGCACGTGGCGAATGCCTGTGCGTGCGATGCCGCGATACAGCTCGAGGGTCATCGTGCCGGCCATGCCGAACACGGTATCAACCTCATAGGCCGCGAGTAACTGCATCACGGCCTCACCGCAGCTCACGGCTTGCACGTGTTCCCTCCTGTGTATGCGGCATGTCTGGCACGGCCGGTGGACGTGCGTCGCGACCTTAGCAGCTTTTGTGGCACAGTGGTGCACCAACCCGCATCTCGAGCACCGCCGCCCGCTTGCGATCGCCGCAGTCAAACTCCTGCAGGGCAAACCGCTGCGCGCCGCACACCGGCTTCGCTGCGGCACCGCTGCTGCTCGCCTTGCTGTGTGGCTGCTCCCATCACGAAGCTGAAGGAACGGTGCGCGCCGAGAGTCACGACAGCGCCGCTGCCTACGACCGGGAGAAGGTGCTCAATGTCTACTCCTGGGCCGACTACATCGCGCCCGATACCGTGAGCAATTTCGAGAAGGAGACCGGTATCAAGGTGCGTTACGACGTGTACGACAACAATGAGGTTCTCGAGACGAAATTGCTGAGTGGTCACTCGAATTACGACGTGGTGGTCCCCAGTGATGTCTTCTTCGATCGTCAGCGCGCGGCCGGCGTCTATCACGAGCTCGACAAGCGCGCCTTGCCCAATATCGCCAACACCGATCCCGAAATCATGCGGCAGATGGCGGTACACGATCCGGGCAACCGCTACGCGATTCCCTACATGTGGTCGACGACGGGTCTCGGCTACAACATCGACCTGGTGCGCGAGCGGCTCGGTGGCGAGGTGCCCGACAGCTGGGCGCTGCTGTTCGATCCACGCATTGCCGCGAAGCTCAAGGATTGCGGCATCCTCGTCGTCGACTCGCCGATCGATGTGTTTGGGTCCGCGATCATCTACCTGCAGCGCGACCCGCGGCGGCGGGATCCCAAGGACGTGCTGGCCGCCGCGCAGGTGCTGCAGGCGATACGGCCGTTCGTGCGCAACATCGACCCTGCCCCGATCGCGCCGCTCGCGACCGGTGATGTGTGCCTCGAGCTCGCCTGGTCGGGCGATGTGGAAGCGGCGCGCAACCGTGCAATCGAGGCAGCGACCGGGGCGCGCATTGCCTACCTGATCCCGCGCGAGGGAGCACTGACCACGATAGACATGGTGGCGATCCCGGCGGATGCACCGCATCCGCGCAACGCCGCCGCCTGGTTGAATTACCTCATGCGCCCCGATGTCATCGCCGGGATAAGCAATTACATCAAGTATCCGAACGGTATCGTCTCCTCACTGCCGCTCATCGACTCGGCTGTCAGGGACGATCCGGCCGTGTATCCAGACGCCGCCACGCGCGCACGGCTGATAGGGAGCGTGCCGGTGCCGCTGAACTACTCGCGGCTGGCAGCACGCGCATGGACGCGCTTTCGAACGGGGCAGTGATCATGCAGCCTGCGCTGCCGCACATTCACTTCCCGCCCCACGCCCCCCTGCGGCGCGTGTCCGGCGCCGCTAGCCGGGTGAGCGGCGCTATCGCACCATCGGCGCGCGTGGCGATACCGCCCGCGCGCCGATGGTGGCCGCCTCGAGCCGCTCTACGGTGCGGCGCGGCTGCGGCTTACTGTCTCGTCGGGGGCAGGGTGCCAGCGAGCGCCGTCGCGGCGGAGCTGCACGCGGGATGCCCCCAGCCGCTCGCGCTTACTCCTTCCTGTTGGCCGGGCTGTGGGAGGATGTCGTACACAATGTTGTCCGGGCGAGCGGCGTCGCCACTTACTCCGCTCGGAACATGATCGAGAGCCAGAGCATGGCGTGTTCGCCAGGCGATATTGTGATCGGCACACGAACTGTCACCGCTCACGCCGATGGCACCGAGCAGCACACGGACGCCATTGTGCACGGCATATAAAGCCAAGCCGCCGCCGAACACATTGACACCGCCGATGCGATGTCCGGTCATGGGATCAGAGCCGCTGCCGAAATCCGCGGCGGGCCCGCGGTAAGCCACTCGGGTGTCCACGGGATTGCTGTGCTGCAGTCCGTAGAGGCTGCCGCCTGGGGAAACTGCGGAATACAGGTTGGCGGTGGACAGTGCGAGACCCGGAAGGCTGAAGGCATTGGCGGTATTCGCCTTCTGTGCCGAGATCACGCGACTCCCGGGCCACTGATCTCCACGATCCGAGCCGGTAAACGCGACTGCGCACACTACCCCATCACGATTCACTACGGTGCCCCACATATCGAGGCCGAAGCCGCCGTTCTGCTGATGGCGCGCGAAGTTGAGAGCGCCCTTGAGGGCGCTGTGACTTGGCAGTCCAGCGCACTGCCCGGCAATCGACCCGGAGTCTTCGTTATCTCGTGATGCTGCCTCATCGGCTAAAGCTGCCGAGGCCACCCAGGTCGCAGCCGCTGCACTCACCAGGATCCCAATCGCACGTGTTGTCGATGACGTCATGGACCTTCTCCTTAGTTATTTTGAACACATCCCGAAAAGCCGTCGGCGTGCCGGAGCGCCCGCCACGCCACTCAGACTGTCGGCGCGCTACAGGCCGGAGAGAACGCCTTTGCAGTCGAAGATCGAGGCGCGCTGCCTCTCATTGAAGAAGTACCGCCCGCTGTGTGGCTCGAAGTCGATGAGACCGCAGGCGGCCTGGCGGGCGAGCCAGTCGCGGGCAAAACGCTCGTTGGTGGTCGTTTTCGCGGCGAGCTCGGCCGGTGTGAGACCTGCGGCCGCCAGCGCCCGGTAGTAACCGAGCGCCTCGCCAAGCGCGCTAATGGCGGTGCCCGGTAACGCGCTTAACCTGGCGTCGACCACAGGTGTACCCTCCCCGCACCGTCGCGATGCACCCGGCCGGGCCGATTGTCCCGGCAACTGTCACACAGCGACAGCGTATCTTTCGGACAATCTCCGGCGTAAGTGTTCGATGTTGCTGGAGCTGCACGGAGAGGCGAACATGCCTGCAGTAAGGCACATCTTGATGAATCCATTGGAAAGCTACCTGAGCTTCTCTGAGCCCAGACGCGGCTGGGTGTACGCGATAGCGGCCGTACTCATCGCCAGCATCGCCTACAGCGACTGGAAGATCGTGGAAGTATCGGTGGGCTTTCTGTACGTGCTGCCGATTCTCATGGCGTCGGCGTCACTGCGTACCTGGCAGATCGTCGCCGTGGCCTGCGTCTGTGCTGCGCTGCGCGAATGGTTCAGTCCGCTGCACGACACGCCGGGAAGCGGTATGCGCGTGTTGATCGGTACCGCGGGGTTCGCACTGGCCGGATATTTCGTCTCGCAGCTGAATCAGCAGCGACTCTCGGTCATCGAGCATCTCATCGAGCGGGAACGGCAGATGCGGCTGCGAGCCGATGCTGAAAGACAGCTGCAGGTCGTGATCGAAACCAGTCCGCTCGGGATCGTGACGCTCAACAGCGAAGGGCGCGTGCTGCTGGCCAACAGCTCGGCTCAGCACCTGCTGCGGCTCGAGCAGGGGTCGCTGGCCGGTCAGCAAATCAACGCCTACCTGCCGATACTGAAGCGCTTCCTGAGCATCCGCGACTCCGCGGCGGAGCTGCGCACCGTCGTCGAGACCCGTGGCCAGCGCGCCGACGGCGAAGCGTTTCTGGCACACGTGTGGCTGTCGACCTTCATCAGTGGCTCGGGCCTTTGCCTGGCCGCATTCATCTGGGACTCCTCGGAGAATCTGCGTGACCGCGAGGGCACGGGACTGGACTCGATGATGGCCACCTCCCGCGTGCTCATAGGTGCGATGAGTCACGAGGTACGCAACCTCGCCGCAGCCGCCTCGGCTGCCTACCGGGAGCTGGCGCGCGAGCTGAGCCCCGCGCAGCGCGATCAGTCGCAAGCATTGGGAACGGTCATCGATGCGCTCGAGAACATCGCCACCTCCGGACTGAGGCTCGCGGCGCATTCCTCCGCGGCGGTCGCGGACCTCGGCATGGTGCTCGATGAAGCAAGAGTCCTCATCGAGGCCTCGTTCCGCGACGAGGGCAGCGTCGCCCAATGGCTGGTTCCTGAATCGCTGCCGCTCGTAGAAGCGGATCATCACAGCCTGCTGCAGGTGTTCCTGAACCTTGCGCGTAACAGCGAGCGCGCCATGAAGGGCCGCCCGGAAAAGGTGCTGCGGGTCGAGGTCAGCATGGAGGAGGACCTGGTGCGCATCCGCTTCCGCGACTCCGGGCCCGGGGTGTCGGATCCCGAGGCCCTGTTCAAGCCATTTCAGCCGGGCGCGTCCTCGACCGGGCTGGGGCTGTACATCTCCCGCGCGGTATTGAAATCTCATGGGGGCGATCTGCACGTCGAGCCTAATACGCACGGTGGCTGCTTCGTAGTGCAGCTCTGGGCGGCGGAAGATGGAGGCGGTTCAGGACGAACGTAACGTGGCTGCAGTCAACGTCCTGCTGGTCGACGATCATCTGTGTTTCGGACAGAGCGTGGCCCGTGCGCTGAGCGCCGAGCCCGATCTCGCGGTGTCGAACTGCACCTCGATGAGCGCTGCTCTGGAAATTCTGCAGCGTCAGCACATCGATGTCGTGCTGCTCGACCATGATCTCGGTGTCGAACGAGCTTCGCAGTTCCTGCCGGTAGCCCGCGAGCGCGGCTTCGGCGGCCGCGTACTGATCGTGACCGCCTGGGTGAGCGATACAGAGGCCAAGCGCCTGTTACGCCAGGGAGTCGCAGGCATTTTCTCCAAGGAGAGTCCACTCGAAGCTCTGGTCGAGACCATCCGGCTGATTCAGGCAGGAGCGATCTGTCTGGACAGACGCTACCGCAATCTGACCGAAGCGGAGCCCACCGAGCAGCCGGGTGCCGGGCCACGCTTCAATGAACGGCAACGCAAGGTGTTGCGCTTCGTGCTCGAGGGATTGTCAAACAAGGTGATCGCGGCACAGCTGCATATCTCCGAGAGTTACGTGAAGGCCCTGATACAGAGCTTGTTCAAGAAGACCGGCGTGCGCACGCGTGGCCAGCTGGTACGGGTAACGCTGGAGCACTACCAGGACCAGCTGTAGCGCTGCGCGCAGCGCTGCAGCGCTCGAGACCGTCTGACCTCACGAACCTCGGGCTGCGGAGCCTTTCCTCACGGAGAAGAACAACTGGCGGTTTTCGCCGGCCCGCACGATGCTCGCCGATTGAAGCGCGACAAGGATGTAAAGGACATTGAGGGCGGCGAGCGTGGTGGGCACGTAGCGCGTGCGGCGCGCTGCGGCGACGACATCTTTAGCAGTCACTCCGCGCGTTCCCCCGAAACGCTGCTGCACATACTCCACAGCATCGGTGTCGATCACATTGAAGTAGCCAGAGCCGCGCCGGGCCTTGGAGAGCGCGAACGACAGCACGAAGAAGTAGCCCTCGGCCTCGAACACGTGGTAGGTCTGACGGACCGCCTCGACGCGGCCACGATATTTGAGTCCACGCTGCAGCGTGCGGATATTCACATTAGCCCCCTCTACTCGGAAACAGAGCGTCGGTTCTCTGCGGCGCACTCTACTCCATACACGAAAGCTTAGCGGGGTTGGCTTCAAGAGTTGGCGCGCTCGTTGCTGGAAGCTCCAAACAGTCCGCAGGTAACGTGTGATCGGGACCGGGCTCCATGGAAATCAAGGAGCTACGCGGGCTCGGGAGGTGGACGAGAACACTCCATGCACCCGTCAATCCACTGTTGGCTCGCGTCGGTCGCAGAAACTGACAGCAGCTTGCCATGTCGGGTTTTGTGCAGACTGCGAACTCGCCTACTCTGTCGTCTCGGGCGTGGCCAGATCCGAATCGCTCAGCCCACGGGAGAATCGATGATGCACGGGCGCGTGCTTCTCACTTTGAGTGTGACACTCGGAATGCTGGGCGCGACGAACAGCGCATCTGCGCAGCAGGCGTCCGCTGCCGCCGATCCGTGGTGCACATCCAAGCCCGCACCTGCGTTCTGTCATGCCGTGCGCGGCGTGCGTGCCGCGGGTTGGCCGGCGCAGACGCGCTCGGAGGTCATGGCCGCCAACGGCATGGTGGTCACGAGCCAGCCGTTGGCGGCTCAAGCTGGCCTGCAGGTGCTGATGCGCGGTGGAAACGCAGTGGATGCCGCCGTGGCGACCGCAGCGGTGCTCAGCATCACCGAGCCAATGATGGTCGGCATAGCGTCGGATCTCTTCGCAGTCATTTACATCGCGAAGGACCACAAGGCGTACGTGCTGAATGCCAGCGGCACCGCGCCGAGCGGCGCGACCCTCGAGCACCTGAACGATCTCGGTTACCACTGGGACCCGAAAAACTGGGGACCCGCCTCGGGCATGCCCCACGGCGGGATCCTGGCAGTCACCGTGCCGGGCACGGTGTGGGGCTGGCAGGCAGTGCTGCAGCGATTCGGCACGCTCTCTTTCCGGGAGGTTCTCGAGGCCGCCGCCCGGTATGCGCAGGAGGGTTTCCCAATCTCCGAGCGTATCGCCAGCGACTGGACGCTGCCGAACGCGCTGCCGCTGCGGGGCTGTTGCACGCAGCTCGATCCCGACTCGGTGAAAGCCTGGTATGTGAACGGACAGCCGCCGGCCCCCGGCCAGCTCTTCAGGAACCCCGATCTCGCGCGCACCTTCCGGCTGCTCCAGGAGCGGAGTGCGGACGGCTTTTATAAAGGAGAGATCGCCCGAGCGATCATCGCAAAGTCGCAGGCACTCGGCGGCACCATGACGATGGAAGACCTCGCCAACTACCACGGCGAATGGGTCGAGTCCGCTCGCACGCAATATCACGGCTACGAGCTGCTCGAGCTGCCGCCACCGTCGCAGGCATGGGCCGCGAACGAGATGCTGAATATTCTGCAGGAGTGCCTATCCAAGTGGGCGCCGGGACAGACCCTGGCATCGCTCGGCCCGCAGAGCCCGCAGTACTGGCACATCCTGATCGAGGCCAAGAAGCTCGCGTACGCGGACCTGTTCCGCTACAACGCCGATCCGGATTTAGTCAGCGTCCCGCTCGCGCAGCTGTTGTCCAGCGCGCATGCGGCATCGCTGTGCGCCAAGTTTGCGCCCCATCATGCCGCCGCCACCGGCACCGCGAGCGGCGCGGATCTGAAGGGCGACACCATCGTCCTATCCACGGCGGACAAAGAAGGCAACATGGTGTCGTGGGTGAACAGCAACTTCAACGAGTTCGGCTCCGGCATCACCGTGCCGGGGTACGGATTCGTGCTGCACAACCGTGGGACGCTGTTCACGCTCGACCCGAAAAGCCCGAACGTGATCGCGCCTCACAAGCGACCGTTCAACACGCTCGCGGCCGGGCTGCTGCTGCACGCGGGACAGCCGATGATGACCGTGACGCTCATGGGAGGAGACATGCAGGCGCAGGGGCACGCGCAGCTGCTCATCAATGTCATCGATCTCGGCGCGAACGTGCAGGCAGCGGCGGATATGGCGCGCTTCCGCCACAGCCAGGTTCCCAACCTGCTGAGCCTCGAGTCCCCACTCTATGACCTGGTGGGCTCCTCGCTAGCCGCGATGGGGCACACGGTACGGCCCATCAGCGGCGCTGACGTTGGCGGAGCACAGGTCATTCAGGTGGTGCCGATGGGCGCCGCATTGCGCTACTACCGCGGCGGCTCGGATTTCAGGAAGGATGGGCAGGCCGCGGGCTGGTGAGGTCGCGCTCATCAGCAGATCCGACGGAACGAACGTTGCGCTGATCTGCCATAGTGATGCGGGCTGTGCCAGGCAAAACCCGCTTCACAAACCGCATACGGAAGAGCAGCCATTGGATCTTGCGGCCACGGGCACAGCGGCGATTACCGTCGCCGGCGTCGTAGCGCTCGAAAGGCTGACGCTCAATTCGCCTCCACTTGAAGGTGTGGTGCTCCGCTATGGGCAGCTCTACGGACCCGGCACCTGGAACACGGCCCAGAGTGACCCCGTGCCGGTGCACGTAGATGCCGCTGCATACGCCGCGCTGCTCGCGGCGCGCTCAGACCGCACGGGGATATTCAATATCATCGAGGAGCGCGGCGAGGTATCCGCAGAGAAAGCGCGGCGCGAACTGGGATGGCATGCCGCGTTTCGTTTGTAGCGCGCGCTGATCGAGCCGGTCGGTAACGGTCAATCACCTCCGCCGAGCGCTACCAATCGGTGCCACAGTGACTGCGCTGGCGGGGAGTATCGCCGGCGCACACCAGCGAAAACCTCGGCAACGTCCTGCATCATTCCTTCGCGCGCGAGCACGCGTGCAAGCGATGCCCTGCGGTATCGCCAGTCCCGCCAGACATCATCCGGCCAGTCTTCCGTGCGGGCCCGGTCCGCGGCGGCTGCGTAGTATTTGAAGGATTCCAGCAGGTAGGATCTTCTCTTGGCGGCGTCCGATTCGGA
>Ga0075425_100007779_pt1 | contig 11339 bp, 14 predicted proteins | sample SoiMethybrSBSTD4_FD_75300 | JGI IMG/M metagenome (GOLD analysis project Ga0075425, IMG submission 75300) | Bulk soil microbial communities from a Populus tree surrounding site in Tennessee, USA - Soil MetaG P. TD hybrid SBSTD4 | ecosystem: Environmental > Terrestrial > Soil > Tree plantation...
GCCCGAGGCGTGCGCCGGCGTGGTGACGCCGATCGTCTGCGCCAACGAGGCCGGCGTCGGCTACGCGGCCGACGGCTACGCGCGGGCCTCGCGGAAGTTCGGCGCGATGCTCGTCATCGGGGGACCGGGAACGTTCAACACGGTCGGCGCCATCGGAGCGGCCAGCGCGGACGGTGTTCCGCTGCTGCTCGTCAGTGGCGAGACCCCGACGGCGCAGCAGGGCCGCGGCTCCTTCCAGGACGCCTCCCCCGTCGGCGTCGAGGACTTGCGGCTCCTCGACAGCCTGACCGGCTGGTCGCACATCGTCCCCACGCCGTCGGCGCTCCCGCAGTTCCTGCGCGACGCGATCACGTGATGCTCGGCGACCGGCGCCGGCCCGTCCACATCGCCGTTCCCACCGACGTGCAAGAGGCGGAGATCGGTCGGCCGCTCTGGCATCCGCGCACGTCGCTCGAGGCGCCGCGGATCCTCGACGTGGAGGCGTTCGACCGGTTCGGCCGCGACGCGCTGGCCGGCGCGACGCGCGTGGCCATCCTCGCGGGCAGCGGCACGATGGCCTCCGACGCCACGGCGGATCTCCAGAGGGTCGCGGAGACGCTCGAGATCCCCGTCGCCACGACGTTCCGGGCCAAGGGCGTCCTGCCGGAGGATCATCCGCTGTCGCTCGGTATCTTCGGCTACGCGGGCCATCCGCCGGCGGAGGAGTGTCTGACCGGCGCCGATCTCGACGTGCTGCTCGTGCTCGGCTCGAGCCTCAACCAGCGCGACACGCTCGACTGGAACGCGCGTCTGAACCCGCGCCTCGGCGTGGCCAGTGTCAACCTCTGCGCCGCGGAGCTCGGACGGAACTTCCCTCTGCGACACGCGATCATGGGCGACGTCAGGACCGCGCTCCGCGCGCTCGGCGATGGCCCGTGGGCCGAGCCGCTGCGTGGGACCGCGCCGGCGCGCCGCGCGTGGGCCGACGGGTTCCTGCGGCGCCCGAGATTTCTCGACCCCGACCCGCTGGTCTCGGACGCCGTGCCCGTGCACCCGGCCCGCATCGTGGGAGAGCTGCGCAAGGCGTTGCCGCGCGACGCCGCGTTGCTGATCGACTCCGGCGCCCACCGCGCGTTCGCCGGGCATTACTTCCCGGTGGGCCGGCCGAACCGGATGTTCTCGGCCACCGGGCTCGGGCCCATGGGATGGGCGGTGGCCGCGAGCGTCGGCGTGGCCGTGGCGCTGCCGGGCACGAAGGTCGCCGTCATCACGGGAGACGGCTGCATGCTGCAGAATGGCATCGAGATCCAGACCGCCGCCCGGCACCGGCTCGACGTGCTGTACGTCGTCTTCAACAACGCCGCGCTGGCCAACGTGTACCTGCGCGCGCGCCGGATGGGCGACGGGCCGGCGCGGCTGTGCGAGCTGCCCTCGCACGACTGGGCCGCGTTCGCCGGCGCGCTGGGCGTCAGAGGCGTGCGCGTGGAGGACCCGTCGGAGCTCGCGCCCGCCTTCGCGGAGTTCGTGGAGCGCGGCGGGCCGATGCTCGTCGACGTGCGCTGCGATCGCGACGCGCCGACGCCGGTCGCGTCCTGGGCCGAGGCCGTCCGCCATCCCGACGTCTTCGCGGAGTAGGGGGCGACATGGCGACGATCCGCGACATCGAGCGTCATCTCACGCCGGAGCTGCGCGCGCAGCGCCGGGAGATGCTGGACACGCGCGGCCTGCCGACCCTCGGCTTCTACGAGCCGCTGATGGCGTACCCGGCGCTGCCCGCGCGTGTGCGGGAAGCCGAGGTCCTGATCGCGGCGGTGGAGCAGCGCAGCGCGTTCGAGTGGCAGACGCACGCGAAGACCGCCGCGGCGGCCGGCGTCGAGCCCGCCCTCTTCGACGCGATCGCAGCGGGCCGTCCGCTCGACGGGTTCGGTGCCGCCCTGGACGACGTCCGGGCCGCCGTGCGCAGCGTCGTGCGGGCGGAGGCCGTGGCTCAGGACGTCTTCGATCGCCTCACGTCGGCCTTCGGCCTCGCCGGGGCGGTGGAGGTCGTCACGCTGGCGGCGATGTACCGTATGTTCGCCTCGCTCAGCGCCGCGTTCGAGTCGCGCATGCCCGAGGGTACGCCGCCGCCCCCGTGGACGCGCCCGTGAGCGACGGCCCGGCGCTACGCGGTCATCCCACCTTCGGCGCGACGCGGTCGGCGAACAGGCGCATCGAGCGGCGGACGGCGACGTCGGGGATCCAGCCGCCGGGGTTCATCCACGCCGAGAGGCTCGAGAAGCCCAGCGTCTCGCGGAGCGCGATGAGGCGCTCGGCCACCGCGTCCGGCGAGCCGACGATCGCGTGCTCGCGCAGCACGTCGTCGTAGGTCAGGGCCGCCCATCGCCGGGCCCGTCCCTCGCGCGCCTCGTTGGTCCACGCCTTCGCGTCGGAGGCGCCGAGCGCTCGGGCGATCATCCGGTAGAAGTGCATCGTGCTCGTCTCGGCCTCCTCCCGCGCCTGACGGTCCGTGTCGGCGACGTACACCGGCATGCTGATCGAGATGTCCGCGCGCCCGCCGTGGCCGCCGTCGGCGAGGCTCGCGTGATAGCCGCCGACGAAGCGGCTGAGCTCGGAGATCGCGGTCGTGCGCGGCGCCACGAACAGCGGCAGCCCCATGCGCCCGACCATCGCGTAGGTCTCCTCGGTCGTGGCCGCCACACGGATGGGCGGGTGTGGCTTCTGGAACGGGCGCGGCATGACGCACACGTCGTTGAACTCGAAGTACGCGCCCTTGTGCGAGAAGCGCTCCTCGGTCCACGCCTTGCGGAGGATCTCGAGCGTCTCCAGAAAGCGCTCGCGGCTCTCGCTGTAGGGGATGTTGAACCCCTGGTAGTGGCCCGGCAGGCCACTGCGCCCCACGCCGAACTCGAGCCGGCCCCGGGAGAGCTGATCGACGGTGGCGACGTCCTCGGCGAGCCGGAGCGGATGGCTCAGCGGCAGGACCTGGACGGCGATGCCGATCTTCACACGCCGCGTGGCCGTGGCGAGCGCGGCGGCGATCGTCAGCGGCGCGGCGAGCACCGACCGGTCCTTCTGGAAGTGCAGCTCGCCGAGCCAGACGGCGTCGAACCCGTACTCCTCGGCCGCCTTCATCTGCGCGATCGACTCGTCGAAGGCGGCGGTGTCCGTCTGGCCCGCCGAGCACTGGAACTCGGTGAAGAGGCCGAACTCCATGCTCACGCGCTCGCCGCGAGCCTCGTCCGCAGCGTCTCCACCTGCTGGTGGAAGGGCGTGCCGGCGCCGCGCACGGTCATCGGCGTCTGCTCGGAGAGACCGGTGATCAGCTCCACGAACAGCGGGCCCTCGGCGGTCAGCATGGACGGTAGGCGCCTCCGGAACTCGCCGATGTCCTTGATGGTGGAGGCCTCGCGGTAGCCGGCGCCCTTCGCCATCTGCACGAAGTCCACGGCGAAGCCGCCGGGAATCTCCTGCGCGCCCGAGGTGTGATAGACGCCGTTCTTGAAGAGCAGATGCACGAGGTTGCGCGCTCGGGCGCCGGCGATGGTGGCCAGCGATCCCAGCTGCATGAGCAGCGAGCCGTCGCCGTCGAAGACGATGACGCGTCGATCCGGCCGCGCCAGCGCGATCCCGAGACCCAGCGTGGAGGCGCCGCCCATGAAGCCGGTGCAGGTGATGGAGAGATCGTCGGGCGCGATCTCGCGCCACGCCGGCGCCGTCGTCATGGTCGGGATGCAGATCGCGTCGCCGCGCGCGGCGGCGATGGCGCGCAGCACGTCCTCGGGCCTCATGGCCATCAGCTGGTCTCCAGGCCGACCAGGAGCGCGGCGGGACCGCGGCGCTCGCGGCTCAGACGATAGTACTCGGGGATGAGATGGACATCGTCGGGCCCCTCGAGACGCGCGTGCGGCACGCCGAAAGTGTCGAGCAGCGGCTCGGCGAAGCGCACCATCGAGTGACGGGACTCGCGCGGGTCCTTGTCCTTCTCGCGGCTGAGGAGCCCGATCAGGTAGAAGGTCGGCACCTTGCCGTCCATCGCGATGCCGCGCAGCGTGTTGACGGAGGCGTAGAGGCCGGCGTGCTGGATCATCATCACCACGGGCTCGCCACCGATCCAGAGCCCGGCGGCGATGCCGGTGGCCTCGTCCTCCGTCGCGCAGGTGAGCACGCGGATGCCGCGCTGCTTGTCCGGCTCCTTGTCGAGCGCGGCCAGCACCGTCTTCTGGTGCGTGTCGGGCACGCTCAGCACCCAGCCGAGCGGCTCGCGGCGCGCGCCCCCGCGCTCCTTGGCGAAGAGGTCCTTCAGCGTGTCGACGATGAGCGACGCGGGAATGGATTCCGGCATCTCAGTAGCCTTCCTGCAGGAGGGGAAACGCGCTGGTGACGTGCGGCGGCGTCACCGGGGTGGCCGCATGCAGGTACGAGCGGTCGAGCGCGGCGATGCGGTCGACGCCGAGCAGGCTCAGACAGATGCGGATCTCCTCTTCCAGCAGCTCGAGCGCGCGCACGAGGCCGGCCTGGCCGGCGGCGGCGAGGCCCAGGCCCTGCAGCCGTCCGATCCCCACGATCTGGGCACCGAGCGCCAACGCCTTCACCACGTCGGTGCCGCGCACGCACGCGCCGTCCATGATGACGACGGCCCGTCCGGCCACGGCGGCGACGATCTCGGGCAGCACCTCGAGTGAGCCGCGGCCGTGGTCGAGCTGCCGGCCGCCGTGGTTCGACACGTACACCACCTCCACGCCGTGCTCGCAGGCCAGGGCCGCATCCTCCGCGGTGGCGATGCCCTTGAGCATGAGCGGCAGGTCGTGCAGATCCTTGTAGCGCTTGACGTGGTCCCAGTTGAGCCCCGCCTGATAGGCGAAGCCGGTGGCGCGCTGCCGCCACGGCTTGACGTACCGCGTGGCGATGTCGCGCTCCCGCCGGCTGTACGACGCCGTGTCGACGGTGAGGCAGAAGGCCGCGTACCCGTGATCGCGGGCGCGCTTGACGTGATCGTCGACCCACGCGTCGTCGCCGCGCACGTAGAGCTGGAAGATGCGGAAGTTGTCGGCGGCGGCCGCCGTCGCCTCCAGGCCGGGATGGCAGACCGAGCTCAGCATGTGGGGCACGCCGAAGTCCGCGGAGGCTCGGCCGACCGTCGCGCCACCTCCGGCATCGAAGGTCTCCAGCCCACCGATGGGCGCGAGCATCACGGGGATGCGCACGGGGCGTCCGAGGAACGTCGACGTCGTGTCGACCTTGGAGACGTCGCGCAGCACCCGCGGGCGAAAGGCCACGGAGTCGAGCGCTTGCCGGTTGCGCCGCAGCGTCGTCTCGCTCTCCGCCCCACCCATCAGATAGTCCCAGTCTCCCTGCTTGAGGTGTAGCCGGGCCGCTTTCGCGATCTCGTGTAAGGTCTGGAATCGGTCCTCCAGATTCGACGCCATGCGTGCTCGCCTCCGGTCGTGAGTTCGAAGCCGGGCAACAAGGTACCACGTCTGTTGGCGTCGTTATTGCGGCGATGTCGACGCGGACGATGGACGCGCTGGACCCCCGGCACGAGCTGGACATCCTCCTGGAGGTCAACGGCGTGGCGCGCCGGCTGCGCGTCGACGCGCGGACCACGCTGCTCGATGTGCTGCGCGATCGGCTACACCTGACGGGCACTAAAGAAGGGCTGCGATCTCGGGCAGTGCGGCGCCTGCACGGTGCTGGTCGACGGCATGCGAATCAACGCGTGCCTCACGCTCGCGGTGATGCAGCGCGGCCGGTCGATCACGACGATCGAGGGCCTCGCCACGAACGGGGTGCTCCACGGACTGCAATCCGCCTTCATCGAGCACGACGGCTTTCAGTGGGATACTGCACGCCCGGCCAGATCATGTCGGCGGTCGGCCTGATCGCCGAGGGGCGGGCCACGTCGGACGCCGAGGTCCGGGAGCACATGAGCGGCAACCTCTGCCGCTGCGGCGCGTACACCAACATCGTCGACGCGATCCGAGACGCGTGTGGGGCGGGGTCTGGTTCCCCGCCGTCGCACGGCAAGGCGGCGTGACCGATGACGCCCTTCGCCTATGCGGCCGCGCCGAGCATCGAGGCCACCGGACGGCGCATTCGCGACCTGCCCATCACCGTCGAGAAGCTGCTCGCCTAGCGCCGCGCGACGGCCGCGTGTAGAGTGAGACATGGCCCGCCGCGCGACGACGCCTGCCGCCATTCGTGTGCTCATCGCCGACGACCACAACCTGTTCCGGGCCGGCGTCCGGGGCCTGCTGCGGAGCTTCGGCGGCATCGAGGTCGTCGGTGAGGCCACCGACGGCAACGACGCGCTCGCGCAGGCGGCCGCGCTCCGGCCCGACGTGCTGCTCATGGACGTCGGCATGCCGGGGCTGAACGGGATCGACGCGACCGAGCGCGTGCGCGCCGCGACGCCGACGACCCGCGTGGTGATCCTGTCGATGCATACCCGCGAGGAGCACGTGATGCGCGCGATCAAGGCGGGCGCGGCCGGCTACGTCCTGAAGGACGCGCAGCCGGACGAGCTCGAGCGCGCCGTCCGTCAGGTCGCCCGCGGCGAGCCGTACCTGTCGCCGGCGGTCTCGAAGTACGTCGTGCAGTCGTATGCGCGCGGCGGTGACGGTCGCACCGGTCTCGAGCGGCTGACGTCGCGGCAGCGTGAGGTGCTGCAGCTGATCGCCGAGGGCTACACGACGAAGGCCATCGCCGCCCGCCTCATGGTCAGCGTGAAGACCGTGGAGACGCATCGAGCGCAGCTGATGGAGCGGCTGGAGATCCGTGACGTGGCCGGCCTCGTCCGCTTCGCCCTGCGTCGCGGGCTCGTCGACAACGAGTCCTGAACTCCCCTCAGGGCTTCCCTGAGGCGGATGCCCCGCTTTTCCCGATAGCGGCGACGCGCGCGTCACCCTACGCTGGGCGCCATGGACGAGGAACGGCGTTACGAAGCGGTCGTGAGCGCGCTGGCGGCGGGGGCGATCCCGCGCGACGAGCCCCTGAAGACGTGGGCCGGACTGGGGACCGGCAAGACGTGCGCGGTGTGCGGAGCCGAGCTCACCGCGGGAGACATCGAATACGAGCTCGAGTTCGCCTCGGGCCGCCTGATCATCGTCGATCGCCGCTGCCACGCGATCTGGACCGAAGAACGAACGAATGGCATCAGTGAGGAAGGAGCATCACGGTATGGCCAACCATAACAGCCGACTCGCCCACATCGTCCGCACCCACGAGGCCGGCATTGTCGCGGACTGGGTCAAGGAGCAGCTCGTGGCCACGAAGGGCACCGAGCGCCTGAGGGACTCCGAGGTTCGCGCCGACTGCCAGCGGTTCCTGTCGCTCTTCTCGAGCGCGCTGCAGTCCGCGGGCGCCGACGACGTCATGGGGCCCGGCTGGCTCGGCGTGCGCGAGATGCTCGACGAGCTCTCCCGCGCCCGCGCGCGCGCCGGCTTCACGCCGGCGGAAACCGCGACCTTCGTGTTCTCGCTCAAGCAGCCGCTCTTCGACCGCCTGCGGGACGACCTCGCCAGCGACGGCAAGCGCCTGGCCGACGAGGTGTGGTACACCACCGGCCTCATCGACCGACTCGGGCTCTACACGACCGAGGTGTACCAGAAGAGCCGTGAAGAGGTGATCCTCCGGCAGCAACAGGACATGCTGGAGCTGTCCACCCCGGTCGTCCAGCTGTCGGAAGGGATCCTCGCCCTTCCCCTCATCGGGACGCTCGATAGCGCGCGCACGCAGGTGGTGATGGAAAACCTGCTCCAGCGCATCGTCGACACCGGTGCGGCCATCGCCATCATCGACATCACCGGAGTGCCGACGGTGGACACGCTGGTGGCGCAGCATCTGTTGAAGACGGTGGCCGCGGCCCGACTCATGGGCGCCGACTGCATCATCAGCGGCATCCGGCCGCAGATCGCGCAGACGATCGTTCATCTCGGCGTCGAGCTGAACACCGTGGTGACCAAGGCCACGCTCGCCGATGCGTTCACGATCGCGCTCGACCGCAGCGGGGCGATGATCGTGCGCCGCCCGAAGGCCTGAACGTGGAGCGCATTCCGATCCTGAAGATGAACGAGTTCCTGCTCGTCAGCATCCAGGTGGACATGCACGACCGCCTGGCCATGACGCTGCAGGACGACCTCACCGAGCGCATCGTCCGCGACCACGCCCGCGGCGTCCTCATCGACATCTCGTCGCTGGAGATCGTCGACTCCTTCATCGGGCGCATGATCGGCAACATCGCGGCGATGTCGCGCGTGCTCGACGCGGAGACGGTCGTGGTCGGCATGCGCCCCGCTGTGGCCATCACGCTCGTCGAGCTTGGCCTGTCCCTCCCCGGCGTGCGCACCAGCCTGAACGTCGACAAGGGCATGGAGCTGCTGCGCTCGTCGATGGCCGCCGTCGGCACCGGTCCGGACGATGACCGGTGAAGATACCTGGCCGATCCGTTCGTCGCAGGACATCGTCGTCGTGCGCCAGGTGGTTCGCATGCGGGCGGTCGAGCTCGGGTTCAACCTGGTAGACCAGACCAAGATCGTGACGGCGGCCAGCGAGCTGGCCCGCAACGCGATCGATTACGGCGGCGGCGGCACCGCGCACATCCAGGCCCTGCACAACGGCGGTCGTGTCGGCCTGCAGCTGAGCTTCGAGGACAAGGGGCCCGGGATCGCCGACATCGAGCTTGCCCTCAAGGACGGCTACACGACGGGCGACGGTCTCGGCCTCGGGCTCAGCGGCGCGCGGCGGCTCTCCAACGAATTCGAGATCCAGTCACGGCCCGGCGAGGGCACGCGGGTGACCATCACGCGATGGAAGTGAGCGCTCCCGCGCTGACGATCGAGGAGAGCAGCCAGGTCCCGGCGGCGCGCCGGGTGGCCACCCGCCTGGCCCAGGACCTCGGGTTCGACGAGGCCGGCGTCGGCAACGTCGGGCTCGTCGTGACCGAGATCGGGACCAACATCCTCAAGCACGGCGGCGGCGGACAGATCCTGCTCCTCGCCGTGCGGGAGGACGGCATCGACGGCCTCGACGTGATCGGCCTCGATCGCGGTCAGGGCATGCCGGACGTGAAGGCGTGCCTGCGCGACGGCTACTCGACGGCCGGCAGCGCTGGCACCGGCCTCGGCGCGATCCGCCGGCTGTCCTCCGACTTCGACATCTATACCGTGCCCAGGCACGGTGCCGCGCTCGTGGCGCGGCTCTGGTCGCGACGTCGCGCTCCGCACGCGCCGGGCCTCGTCGTCGGGGTGGCCGCGGCCGCGCTCGCCGGCGAGACCGTCTCGGGGGATGGCTGGGCGCTGGAGCAGACGCCCACGCGGACGGTGCTGTTGCTCGTCGACGGCCTCGGGCATGGGTTCGTCGCCGCGGAGGCCGCCCGCGAGGCCGTGCGCCTGTTCCGGGCGAACGCGGCACGGACGCCGGCCGAGATCGTCAAGGCGTTGCACGACGGGCTACGCGGTACACGCGGCGCCGCCGCGGCCGTGACCGAGATTTGCGCGGACCGCGGGCTCGTCAGGTTCTGTGGCGTCGGTAACGTCGTGGCCATCCTGGTGACGCCGTCCGGGCGCCGCCAGTTCGTGTCGCACAACGGCATCGTCGGCCACAGCGCGCGGAAGATCGTGGAGTTCAGCTACCCGTGGTCGACGGACGGCGTGCTCATCGAGCACACCGACGGCCTGGGCACGCACTGGGACGTCACCGGCTACCCGAGCTTGCTCGACCGGAGCCCCAGCCTCGTCGCCGGTGTGCTCTATCGCGACTTCAACCGCGGCCGCGACGACGTCACCGTGGTGGTCGCCCGGCAGGCGCGGGTGTGAACGGCCGCGTGCTGTCGGTCGCCATCAAGCACGAGCACGACGTCGTGGTCGCCCGCCAACGCGCGCGCCAGATCGCCGCCGAGCTCGGCTTCGACCCGCAGGACCAGACACGTATCGCCACCGCGGTGTCCGAGATCGCCCGCAACGCGTTCACCTACGTCGGTGCCGGCCGCGTCGATTTCCTCGTCGAGGGCCGGACCAGGCCGCAGGTGCTGACGGTGCGGGTCTCCGATCAGGGACGTGGGATCGCGAACCTCACCGAGGTGCTCGAGGGACGCTATCGCTCGAGCACGGGGATGGGGCTCGGGATCGTCGGCGCGCGGCGGCTCATGGACCAGTTCCACATCGAATCGTCGGCCGCCGGCACCGTCGTGCAGCTCAAGAAGCTCCTGCCGCGCACGGCCGGTCTCGTGGACGCCGGCCGGCTCGCCATGGTCGCCGAGCGGCTGGCCGCCCAGCCGCCGCGGGGCCCGCTCGAGGAAATGCAGCAGCAGAACCAGGAGCTCCTCAGCACGCTGGACGCGTTGCGGACGCGCCAGGACGAGCTCCTGCGCCTCAACGGCGAGCTCGAGGACACGAACCGTGGCGTCATCGCGCTCTATGCCGAGCTCGACGAGAAGGCCGATCATCTGCGGCGTGCCGACGAGCTGAAGTCGCGCTTCCTGTCGAACATGAGCCACGAATTCCGCACGCCTCTGAACGCGATCCGTGCCCTCACGCACGCGCTGCTGCAAGGTGTCGACGGGCGACTCACCACGGAGCAGCAGACCCAGGTCGGCTACATCCGCAAGGCCGCCGCCGAGCTGGGCGAGCTGGTCGACGACCTGCTCGACCTGGCCAAGGTCGAGGCGGGGAAGGTCGTGATCCGGCCCACCGATTTCGACGTGGCGGCGCTGTTCAGCTCACTGCGCGGCATGCTCCGCCCGCTGCTTCTGGGCGAATCGGTGTCGCTCGTGTTCGAGCCGGCCGGCGATCTGCCGCCCCTCTACACGGACGAGGGGAAGGTCTCCCAGATCCTGCGCAACCTCATTTCCAACGCGCTGAAGTTCACGGAGCAGGGCGAGGTGCGCGTGTCGGCGGCGCTCTCGGCCGACGGCGATTCCGTCATCTTCGCGGTGGCCGACACCGGCATCGGGATCGCTCCCGAGGACCAGGAGCGCATCTTCCAGGAGTTCGGCCAGCTCGAGAGCCACGTGCAGCGCAAGGTTCACGGCACCGGCCTCGGTCTGCCGCTGTCACGCAAGCTCGCCCAGCTGCTGGGGGGCACGCTCACGGTGACGAGCGCGCCCGGCGTGGGCTCGACGTTCTTCGCCCGGCTGCCCGTGCATTACGTCGAGCCGCCGCCGTCGGCCTCGGTGGCGCCTCCGGTGTGGGAGCAGGGACCGATGCGCGCGCCGGTGCTGGTGATCGAAGACAGCCCCGAGGAACTGCTCGTGTACGAGAAGTACCTCAAGAGCTCGGGATTCCAGATCGTGCCCGCGGCCACCATCCGTCAGGCGCGGCACGCGCTGGAGCACGTGCATCCTGTGGCCATCGTCCTCGATATCC
>Ga0075425_100007782_pt1 | contig 11337 bp, 9 predicted proteins | sample SoiMethybrSBSTD4_FD_75300 | JGI IMG/M metagenome (GOLD analysis project Ga0075425, IMG submission 75300) | Bulk soil microbial communities from a Populus tree surrounding site in Tennessee, USA - Soil MetaG P. TD hybrid SBSTD4 | ecosystem: Environmental > Terrestrial > Soil > Tree plantation...
GAGATTCACGATCGTCTGCGAGTGCCGGCCCAGCTTCGCCATCCCGTGACCGACTCTGACGGCAAGACCGTCGCCCCAGCCAAAGCCCGGGCTATGACAACTTGCACAGGACTGCGCCGAGCTGACCGAAAGGCGCGTATCAAAGAACAGCCTCTTCCCGAGCCCGGCCTTCTCCGGCGTGTAAGGATTGTCCTTGGGAAACGGGATCTTCGGCGGCCGGCGATACAATGCCTTCAAGACATCGAGGCCGGCTTCCGGCTGCCGGCCGACTTCGACCTTGCGCGTCTCACCGACGAGTGCCGCGCCGAGACTCACACGGGCGAAACCCAAAACTTCGGCACTGGTTACGGCGATCGCTATGCCAAGCAGGATCCATCGACCGGAAACAGGTTCAGCCATGCATGATCCAAATCGGTGTTGACCTCTGCGCGCGACCGACCCGTCGGAGCAAGCAACGCTCCGCGCAGAATCGGGAAGCATGAGCCCCATGCTAGTTAGAGTTTATTACCTTTTAGTGAGTAAAATCAGAAACACACGTTAAGATTGCTGCGCAAAAAATAGTGGGACAATCCATTGGCGCTTCTTCCCGGCTGGACTCGGCCTGGCTCGACTTCCAAAAGTTTGTACGAAGGAAGGCGCGGCGCGGTCGCTGCGGGCCTCGGAATCGGGAGACTAACGCGTGATTGCGTCAGGACGAAACGCAATCGCGCTTTAGGCGGCGCGCCGTTCGAAAAAAGCTACTGCTGCCGCAGCATGATCAGGGGATTTGCCGAGTCAGGCACCAGACGCCATTGTGCGTTGTCATCGGCCTCGAAGCGCCAGGTATCACCGCGATCGGACATCAGCATGATCTGGCCGCGCTCAAGCCGCCATTGGGTTGGCGCGAACGAGGCAATCGCCGGATCGCATTTCGGTTTGACGAATACCTGGAAGTTGTCGTTGCCGGCATCGTTGTTGGTCAGTGTCAAGCCGCAGATGGTCGCGCCGTTGTTGCCGCGGACCATCGCCCAGTCGCCGATCATCTGATCCATGGACTTGGCGAGCGAACGCGCGGCGGCAAGATTTTGCAGGATGTAGACGCCCTCGCCGCTCCGCACGCCTTCCAGAATACCGGCCTCGACCTCGGTGAAATCGATCACCGCTTCCCCCGCGGCATCCTGCAGCCGCACGATATCCAGACCCCTGACGTTCCATGCGGTGATCGCCTTGGTGAACGGGAGTGCCGCGACGCAGCCGGGTTCAAGCTCGAGCTTCAGGCCTTGTGGCGCTGCGTCCGGCTTCAGGGTGATCACACAAGTCTTGCTACGCTCGGTCGTCGACAGCTCCCATTGTCCGATCATGTCCTTCTTGAGGCTGGCCGCGTCCTGCGCGCGGGCCGGCAAGCCGATGCCCAGAACGGCGGGCAGCGCCGCAACAAGACAAAAATGAAATTTCATCAGTTGGCCTTTACGGGAGTTTCGGCCACCGGTGTCAGCGGCGGTTTGCCCGCGAACCAGGACTTCAGATTGTCGACCACCAGCTGATCCATCGCGTTCCGCGTTACTACGGAAGCTGAGCCAATATGTGGCAGCAACACGACATTCTGCATCGTCTTCAATTCGTCGGGGACCTCAGGCTCCTTGTCGAACACGTCGAGGCCGGCGGCCAGGATCGTGCCTGATTTCAGGGCGGCGATCAGCGCATGCTCGTCCACCACTGTTCCGCGCGCGACATTGATGATCACGCCGCGCGGTCCGAGCGCCTTCATGACATCGGCATTGATCATTCTGGATGTACTTGGTCCGCCAGGAACGATCACGACAAGCGTATCTACCGCCTTCGCCATCTCGATCAGGTTCGGGTAGTGCTTGTAGGTCACGTCCGCGGTTGGATTTCGCGTGTGATAGACCACGGGCACTTTTGAGGCGTCGAGCCTGCGCGCGATCGCCTGCCCGATCCGGCCCATGCCAACCATACCCACCTTACGGTCGCGCAGCGAGCCCACACTCAACGGATACTGCTGCATCAGCCAGAGCCCGGAACGCAGATATTTGTCGGCCTTGATGAATTCGCGCAACGTACAGATCAGAAGGCCCATCGCGATGTCCGCGACCTCTTCTGTCAGCACGTCGGGCGTGTTGGTGACCATGATATTGTGGTCGCGCGCATACGCCGCATCGACATGATCGTAGCCGACGCCGAAGCACGAGATGATTTCAAGCTTTGGAAAGCGCGCAAGCATCCTGGCGTCGCCGCGCACCGTATTATAGGTGATCGCCATGCCGCGGACCTTTGCGGCAACCTCGGGTCTTAACCGATCCAGATCGCCGGTGGTCTCGAAATGATGCAGCACGAACTGGTCGGGAAATCCGTTGTTGACGATCGGCTTGCTCGGCCCATGCACGATCAAGTCGATTTTTTCGGAAGAAATAGCTCCACCCGCCATCAGCTTTCCTTTCCAAGCGCGCTTTCATGCCAGCGCCGCAATGCGAGGTGCGAAATTAGCGCCAGCAGGGCATAGATGACAATCCCGGCAAGCGAGAGCAGAAGGAGCGCCGCGAACATGCGCGGTATGTTGAGACGATAGCCGGACTCGGCGATCCGATAGGCGAGCCCGGAACCGGCCCCCGCCGTTCCCGCGGCGATCTCGGCGACAACCGCTCCAATCAGCGACAGACCGCCAGCGATCCGCAAGCCGCCGAGGATGTAGGGCAGTGCGGACGGCAATTTGAGAAAGCGCAACGTCTGCAGGCGCGAGGCGCCGTAGAGCTGAAACAGGCCGGCGAGATTGCGATCCACCGAATTCAGGCCGAGCGTCGTGTTGGACAGCACCGGGAAGAATCCGACAATCCACGCGCAGACCACGACCGCAGTCTGCTGCGGGAGATAGATCAGAAGAAGAGGCGCGATCGCAATTACCGGCGTGACCTGCAGGATTACCGCATAGGGAAAGAGCGAATATTCCAGGACCTTCGACAGGTTGAACAGCAGCGCGAGCGCAATGCCGCCCAGGCTTGCAGCCACGAAGCCTTCAAGCGTCGTCAACAGTGTCACGAGCAGCGACTGCGACAGCACACCCCAGTCGCTGAAGAGGGTTCTGAACACGGCGACCGGCCCGGGAAGAACATAGGGCTGAATATCGAAGAGCCGCACGGCCAATTCCCAAGCCGCGGTGCCGAGAGCGGCCACGATGACGGGAAGCAGGATGCGCAGAACCCGAAACGCTCTTCCATCCGCCGAAGGCGCGGACGCGTCGCCGGTTTCGCATGAGTTCATAGCGCAGACTTTCCGACATAAGACGGCGCAAGCGCGGATGAGACCTTGCGGCAATATTCGGCGTATGCTGTCGAGGTTCGGAAGTCTTCGTCGCGAGGTTCGGACGCTTCGATCCTGATTTCGCTGCCCGGTCGGCCGGGGCGCGCCGTCATCACCAGCACACGCTGTGAAAGATAGACGGATTCGAAAACCGAATGGGTGACAAAGATGACTGTCTTCTTCAGATTGCGCCACAGCGCAAGCAGGTCGTTGTTGAGGCGAAAGCGGGTGATCTCGTCAAGCGCCGCGAACGGCTCATCCATCAGCAGAATATCGGGATCGGTTACCAGGGCGCGGGCCAGCGACACGCGCATCTTCATGCCGCCGGACAATTCGCGCGGATAGCTATCGGCAAACTCGGTCAGGCCGACGCGCGAGAGCGCCTCGCCGATACGCGCGTCGCTATCGTTCTTGGGGACACGCGCGAGCTTGAGAGGCAGCCGAACATTTTCCCGCACGCTGGCCCAGGGCATCAAGGTCGGCTCCTGAAACACGAAGCCGATGCCATGACCCAACTGCGTTTCTCCAGCGTGAGGAAACGTGTCGACGCGACCTGTTGTGGGCGTGGCGAGCCCGGCAATCAGGCGGAGCGCCGTCGACTTGCCGCAGCCGGACGGTCCGACAAGAGAGACAAACTCCCCCTTGCGAACCGCGAGGTCGAACGGACCCAAGGCCATCACTCCGCCGTCAAAGATCTTGGTTACGCCGCGCAGGCTCACCGCGAGCCCGCCCCTCCCGGCGTCGGTCTCGAACCACGCGGGCGCGACCATCTACTTCTTCGGGCGCAGCTCGACGCCGACCCCCTTATTGACGAAACGCAGCGTATAGGATTTGCGATAGTCGATATCGGGCTTGACCACCCCTGCCCGCACCATCTTCTCGAAGAAGCTGGTCACCCGTTCGTCCGTCATGGAACCGATGCCGCTCTTTAGCGTGTCGCCGGAGTCGACGATGCCGTATTCCTTCATCTTGGCGACCGAATAGGCAAGCAGTTCATCCGTCATTTCCGGATTGAGTTTCTTGATCATCGCATTGGCGGCGGAATTGTCGCCATAAACATAGTTGTACCAGCCGATGACGGAGGCATCGACGAAGCGCTGCACCAGATCGGGCTTCTTGATGATCATGTCCTGACGCGTCTCGATCATTGTCGAATAGCTGTTGAAGCCATAGTCGGCGAGCAGAAAAATTCCGGGCTTGAAGCCGGCGGCCTTCTCGACCGCAAACGGCTCAGAGGTCACGTAACCCTGCATCGAACTCTGCGGATTCGCGATGAAGGGCTGCGGATTGAACGTATAGGGCCGGACATTCTTGTCGCTGAAGCCGTATTCGGATTTCAACCACTGAAAATAGCTGCTCACGCCCTCCTTTGAGACGAACAGGGTCAAAGGTTTCAGGTCCTCAAGCTTTGTTGCCTTCGTCTCGGGATGAGTCAGAAGAACCTGAGGATCCTTCTGGAATATTGCGGCGACCGACACGACCGGAACATTATTGGCGACGGCATCGAACGACATCAGCGTGTTGGCCGTCATGAAGAAGTCGAGCTTGCCCGCGATCAGGAGAATGCGGTTGTTTTCGTTCGGACCACCCGGCACGATGGTGACATCGAGCCCATATTTCCTGTAGGTGCCGTCGACAACCGCCTGGAAGAAGCCGCCATGTTCGGCCTCGGCGACCCAGTTGGTGCCGAACGACACCTTGTCCAGCCCAGCCGATTGATCCCGACCCTCGTCTTGTTGTTTATCTTGTCGCTTGTCTTGGGCCGCGAGAGGCGAGACGACCAGGATGGCGGCAACGAGCCCCGCCGTTAACGCTCGCAGCGAAAGCGCCGCCTTCATGATTGGACTCCGTCAACCGTTTCAGCCCATGATGGGAAGGCCATTAACTACCTTGCAAATCCGCAGAAGGAAACCTCTTGCGCGATGATGAGCGTACCTTCCCGCGACTGGGCCGAGATCGACTGGGCGAGCGTCGATACCGCAGCCGCCGCACGGTGGATTGCCGTGCTGCCGCTGGCCGCGACCGAGCAGCACGGCCCGCATTTGCCGCTTGCGACCGACGTAATGATAGCCGACGCCTACTTGGCTCGCGTCCGCGAGCTCCTGCCTGATACCCTGCCTGTTGTTTTTCTTCCGGTCCAGCGGATCGGCATATCCACCGAACACATTGACTTTCCGGGAACGCTGACGTTGTCGACGGAGGCGGCACTGAGAGAGTGGACTGCTCTCGGCGAGAGCGTGGCGCGCGTGGGGCTGAAAAAACTTGTCATTATCACCAGCCATGGCGGCAACAGCGCGGCGATGACGCTGGTGGCGCAAGACCTCCGCGCATACCAGGGGCTCTTCGTGGTCACCACATCCTGGTCACGCTTCGGCGCGCCGGAAGGTCTGTTTCCGGAAGAAGAGCTGCGCCATGGCATACATGGGGGCGCCGTCGAGACCTCGATCATGTTGGCGCGATACAACGAGCATGTGCGCGCCGAGGCGGTTCGGGATTTTCGCCCCGCAAGCATCGCCATGGAGCAGAAGTATCGCCGCCTTTCCGCGCATCGGCCCGCACCCTTTGCATGGCAGGCGCAGGACCTCCATGCCAGCGGCGCGGTTGGTAACGCAACGCTTGCAAGCGCGGACAAGGGCGAATGCCTGATCGATTACGGCGCCCGAGCATTCCTGGAATTGCTTGAAGACGTCGATGAGTTCGACGTGGAGCTGCTTTCGCCTGGCCCCCGGAAATAGCCGTCGTACCAGCGTAGCTCGCTGGGATCGGTAAATTATTTACGCGCCGAAATTACTCCAGCATAGCGGCGACCGGCGCGAGCAAGGCCTTCCAGGCGGGGCATGCGGGCGCTTGTCATACGCTGTTGACATAGTATAGGGGGGTACCCTATAAGCCCCTTGTGACACATACAATCCGAGAGAAAAAGAAGCTGTTGGCGCGGATCGGCCGCATCCGCGGTCAGGTCGAGGGACTCGAGCGCGCGCTCACAGAGGAAACCGACTGCGCGCGCATCATGCACATGATTGCGGGGATTCGCGGCGCGGTCTCAGGCCTGATGGCCGAGGTGGTCGAAGACCACGTTCGCACGCACCTTGTCGACGCCCGGAAAAATCCGGGCGCACTGAACACCGACGCCGCCGAGCAGTTGATTGACGTGGTCCACACCTATCTGAGGTGAGGGACGCGGCAGCCGCGACGAGGAGAAGGCTCATGACCAACGCGGACCCGGCGATTCAGGCTGCCCCGCACAGTCACGTCTTTCTCGGTAGAGATCACCAGCAGGCCGAGCGAAGGACCTGGGCGGTCATCATCCTGTGCGGCATGATGATGGTTGCTGAAATAATCGGCGGCGCACTGTTCGGTTCGCTGGCGTTGATCGCCGACGGATTGCACATGTCGACGCATGCGGGCGCCCTGCTGATGGCCGCCCTGGCCTACACCTATGCGCGAAAATACGCCGACAGCAGCCGTTTCACGTTCGGCACCGGCAAGTTCGGCGATCTTGCCGGCTACACGAGCGCCATCGTCCTGGCAATGATCGCGCTTCTGGTCGCCTATGAGGCCGTCGCGCGCCTTTTCAAACCCGTCCCAATCAGTTTCGACGAAGCGATCCCCATCGCCTTCCTCGGACTTGCGGTGAACGTCGCAAGCGCGTGGTTGCTCTCCGGCGGGCATGCTCACGGTCATAGCCACAACCATGGCCATGGCGATCTGCCTCGCCGCGTCACACTTGCAGGCGATGTGCTGGCGATCGAGATCTTCGAGGACAGCGTGCCGCCGCGCTTCCGTGTCAGGGTGGAGGCGGGTGCTCTCCCGGCGGCCTCCGAACTCTCAATCGAGACCAAGCGAGCTGACGGCAGCCGGCAGCACTTCGTGTTCGAGCGCAAGGGCGCGTATCTGGAATCGCGTGACGAAATTCCCGAACCGCATGACTTCGTGGCGAGTGTTCGCCTCGCTCGCGCAGGCGGCCATGATGAGCACGAGATCGCGTTCGAGGAAAACGGACACGAGGTGGCCCATCACCGCGACAACAATATGCGCGCCGCGGTGATCCATGTTCTCGCCGACGCCGCTGTCTCGGTGCTCGTGATCGCCGGACTCTTGCTGGCGCGTGCGTTCGACTGGCTCTGGATGGACCCGCTCGCCGGCTTCATCGGCGCGCTGGTTATTGCGAACTGGTCATTCGGGCTGTTGCGCGACACGGGCGCCATTCTGGTCGATCATATTCCCGATCAGGGTTTCGCCGACAAAGTGCGCAGCACCGTCGAATGCGATGGCGACCGCGTCGTTGACCTGCACCTCTGGCGGCTAGGACCGGGCCATCTCGGCGCCATCGTTGCGGTCGCGACAACGACGGCGCGTGATGCCGTGCACTACCGTGAAAGATTGGCGAAGTTCGCCGACCTCTCCCACCTTACGATCGAGGTCCAGCGGTCGGGTCCGGCCGGCTGACCCGGCCGAGACTCGCGGGCTTCGCGACTGAGATGTCGCTGGCTTCCGATCGACTCGCGCTTCACAAAAGCTTCTTCAGGCTGTCATATCAGGGCGCCGCAATCGGACCGGCTGGCCGCGCTGATGGTCCGGAATTCGTTGCCAGGGGCGCGGGCACGGATTCTCTCCCGGTGTTGCACGCACGTCACTCCCGAATGCCATCTAATGACGGCTCGGAAAGCATTTCTTGCTGCTGCGAATCAGTTTCAATAAGCCGGAGAGGAAGGTTGTCCCCGGCGCGTTACGTTCCTCCGGCAATGGCTTCGGATGGGCAGCAATGGTTCGGGTGATTTGCGGGATCCGGCGATTGGCCTTTTGAAGTCATGGGGAGAGAAACCGTCGAAATGTCTCCGCTGCCACGCCATATCGGCAGCCGCGCTCGCTCGAAGGTGGCGGCCTATTTGGGACTGGCTATTGCTGCTATTGCCATCGCGTTCGGCAAGCCGGTGTTGGCTGCGGATCTGCCGGCCAACGTGTTGGCACAGAAGGCCGTTTACGACTGGACCGGCCTCTACTTCGGTGGCCATTTCGGTTACGGCGGCGCGAGCTTCGGACCTTACACAAACCCGCTTCCCTTACAGGGCGTCTTCTGGCCGCACACCGCGACCGGACTGATCGGCGGTTACCAGATGGGCTACAATCGCGAGCTCGCGAACCGCGTCGTGATCGGCGTCGAAGCCGATTCAACGTTTCCGAGCCCACTGGATCAGGCTGCGCTGGCAAATATGCCGCCCACCGCCTTCAACACGACGCTCGACTTTGTCGGCACCGTGCGCGGCCGAATCGGGTACGCCTTTGGGATATGGATGCCTTATGTCACCGGCGGCTTCGCCTGGGGCCACACCAACGCCGCCATCAATGACGGTAGCGGCGCGGTCGTCGGACACTACCAGGCTGGTTGGACGGCGGGCCTCGGCATCGAATTTGCGGTGAGCGGAAACTGGACCGCAAAATTTGAATACGACTATGTCGCGCTGTCGCACCAGACATTTGACCTGAGCGGTTTCGGCCTGCCCGATGTCAACGTCGATCCCCGCTTCAACTGGTTCAAGATCGGCCTGAACTACCATTTCGGCGATGTGCCGCTGAAGCCTTTGGCCGGCGCCCAAGCTGCGCTACCGGAGTCGGACCTCTGGAACATCCACGCGCAGACGACCGTTCTGCCGCAAGGCTATCCGTCTTTCCGCTCACCCTATAGCGGCCCCAACAGTTTGCCGGGCACGGGGCAGCTGCAGACAACCTGGACGACGACGGCGTTTCTCGGCGCGCGGCTCTGGGAAGGCGGCGAGCTCTATTTCAATCCCGAGCTGGCGCAAGGTTTTGGTCTCAACGGCACCCTTGGGCTGGCCGGTTTTCCCAATGGGGAAGCGCAAAAGGCCGGCGCCGCATTCCCGACAATTCGTCCGCAGCGCTACTTCCTCAAACAGACATTCGGTCTCGGCGGCGAACAGGAAGCGGTCGCCGATGCGCCGAACCAGCTGCCCGGCAGGCGCGATATCGATCGCATCACCCTTGTCGTCGGACGCTTTGCCATCGGCGACTATTTCGACAACAACGCCTATGCACACGATCCCCGCGCCGACTTCATGAATTGGGCGCTGTGGGAGTCGGGGGCTTATGACTTCCCCGCGGACCTGCCGGGCTTCACGCGCGGTGCGATGGTGGAGCTGAACCGGAAAGAGTGGGCAGTCCGGGCCGCCATTGTCCAGGTGCCGTTTCAGCCCAACAGCGACGGGCTGGTCTTCAAGACCGGCGGCGCGGTGATCGAGTTTGAGGAACGCCACACCATCTTCGATCAGCCTGCGAAGCTCCGCGTCGGCGCATTCGGAAACCAGGGCAGGACCGGTAACTATCGAGAGGCACTGGAGATCGAAGCGACAGATCCGGCCCAGGACATCAATACGGTGATGGCCGACATTCGCCACATCAATCCGAAATACGGCGTCTATGCCAATCTCGAGCAGCAGATCGCCCAGGACGTCGGCCTGTTTGCCCGCGCGAGCTGGAATGACGGCCAGAACGAAATTCTGTCTTTCACCGACATCGACCGCAGCCTGTCGGGCGGGCTCTCCATCAAGGGAAGTTTCTGGGGACGGCCAAATGACACCGTGGGCATTGGCGGCGCGATCAACGGATTGTCGGCCGCGCATCGCGATTTTCTTGCTGCCGGCGGCCTTGGCCTGCTGATCGGTGACGGTCAGCTCAACTACAGCCACGAACGGATTCTCGAGGTCTATTACTCCTGGAAACTCGACCCGCGGACCGCGCTCACATTCGACTATCAGTTCATCGCAAACCCCGCCTACAACGCCGATCGCGGTCCGGTTTCGATCTTTTCGGGCCGCCTGCACGCCGATTTCTGATCCGGTGCGCCCTCATGACGTATCAAGACCTTCGCATCGCGGTTCTGACGCGGACGCTACGCCCCAATGTCTGGGACTTCGTCGCGCTGATCCTCGTGATCGGCGCAATGGTGCTGATCGTCTATGGTGGCGAGCAGACTACCCTGCCGTTGTCCTCACTTGATACGGCGCCGGTCTCGCTCGACCCGGCCAATCTACCCAGCTACGCCTTGCGCACCACGATGCGAATGCTGCTCGCGATGGTCTGCTCCGTGGTATTCACCTTCCTCTATGCGACGCTTGCCGCAAAAAGCCGCCGCGCAGAGATGGTGCTGATCCCGCTGCTCGACATCCTCCAGTCGGTGCCGATCCTGGGCTTTCTGACCTTCACCGTCGTGTTCTTCATGAACCTGTTTCCCGGCAACGTGCTTGGCGCCGAACTCGCCTGCGTGTTCGCCATCTTCACGAGCCAGGCCTGGAACATGACCTTCAGCATGTACCAGTCGATCCGCAACGTGCCGAAGGATCTCGAGGAAGCTGCGCAGAGCTTCCACCTGAGCGGTTGGCAGCGCTTCTGGCGTCTCGACGTGCCGTTCGCGATGCCGGGGCTGATCTGGAATGCGATGATGTCGATGTCGGGCGGCTGGTTCTTCGTGGTGGCTTCCGAAGCGATCACCGTCGGCAACACCACGGTGACGCTGCCGGGCATCGGCTCCTATGTCGCGCTCGCCATCGCGAAGCAGAATCTCACCGCAATCGGTTATGCTCTTTTTGCGATGCTGCTCGTCATCATCGCCTACGATCAGCTGCTCTTCCGTCCGATCGTGGCCTGGGCCGACAAGTTCCGCTTCGAGCAGACTGCCTCGGGCGAGGCGCCGACCTCATGGATGCTTGATCTGTTCCGCCGCACGCGCGCGCTGAGGGTCGTTACCTATCCCTTCGTGGCGCTGAACCGTGCCGTCTCCAACCTGCACATCGAACCGCCGGCGTCCCTGAGGCCGCGCGCCAAGCATGGGTCGCCCTCGCGCTTCGTCGACATCATCTGGTTTGGCCTCATTGCCGCGAGTACGGGATATGCCGGCTGGCGCGCCTATCAATATCTGTCGATGAATTTGGGTCCGTCGGATGTGTTCGGCGCCATTGGATACGGCTTGATCACGCTGGCGCGCGTCATCGTGCTGATCGCGTTGGCGACCCTGATCTGGGTCCCGGT
>Ga0075425_100007785_pt1 | contig 11335 bp, 8 predicted proteins | sample SoiMethybrSBSTD4_FD_75300 | JGI IMG/M metagenome (GOLD analysis project Ga0075425, IMG submission 75300) | Bulk soil microbial communities from a Populus tree surrounding site in Tennessee, USA - Soil MetaG P. TD hybrid SBSTD4 | ecosystem: Environmental > Terrestrial > Soil > Tree plantation...
CGGCTGAAACATCGTTGTCTGGAAATTGTAGTTCGCGAAATTCTGCAGGTATCGCCACAGGCGGGAATCCAAAATGTCCGATAATGTCGCCGGATCGCTCGGCAGCGGTACGGCTTCGAGCCCGCCGCCCGGTGCTTTGGCGTAACCTCGGGTCTCCGAGGAAATCAGGTTGGCCTTGTAGTTATAGTTGCGGTCGAGCGCACCCCAGGATCGCAGCGCCTGCAGCAGGATCTCCTGATCCTCCTTGGTGACGGCCTCATCCAGCCTGCCCTGCCTGGCGGCCTTCGCCAGCAATTCCGAGATCTGGCCCCGAAAATCGGCTTGCACGGTGCGAATGCGCTGCGCGGTGCCGCCGAAGGCGCGCGAGGCGTGTAGATAGGCGTTGTGATTGAGTTGGATGAACGGTTCAAGCGCCACATTGAGCCGCTTGCAATAATCGAGCAGCGCGCGGTGATGATAAGGAATGCGCCACGGCCCCGGATTGATGTAGAGGCCGTCTTCGAACTCGCAAACCTGGGTGAGCCCGCCAAGCTCGGTAAAGCGGTCGCCACCGCGCAGCGTCCAGTTGCGTCCGCCGACGCGCGCATTGAATTCGAGCAGCTGAACCTTGTAGCCGGCCTTGCGCAGTTCCAGCGCCGCGGTCAGGCCGGCCAGTCCCGCGCCGAGGATCAGGACAGATGCGCCCTTCGGATCGCCTTCGAGCCTGATCGGACCTTCGTAGCGCGATTCAGAGGCGAGGCCCAGCGACGTCATCGCATGATACATGGCGCTGCTTCCGGCCATCGCCCCGATCAGCGAGAGCAGATCGCGCCGTCTGATCACGGAAGTCGGTTCGGGATGTTGTTCGCGCATGGCGATTGGTATTCTGCAAATTCTTTTGGCGTCGAGGTCAGAGTCCAGCCTCAATCGCCGGCGGGCTGCCATTCGCCGATCAAGTCATCCCCGCTGATCCCGTCACGGACGGGTCCGGCAGACCGCCCATTCGGGCAGTTTCGCGAAGCCTTGCGAACTCCGAGATTAGTCCCAACCTAATCGGAGATTACCATGACTGACGCAGCCATCCTTTCTTCGTTGTCATCTGCCATCGAGAGCGTCGCCGCCAGGGCGCGGCCCTCGATCGTTTCCGTGCACTCGCGTCGTTCGCGCGTCTCAGGTTTTGTCTGGAGGCAGGGTCTTGTCGTCACCGCCGACGAGGGCTTGGCGGAGGAAGGCGACGTCTCGGTCAAGCTCGCCGATGAGTCCACTCGCCCGGCAAACATCGCCGGCCGTGACCACACGACCGATGTCGCGCTGCTGCGTGTCGATACCGCTGGCCTTACGCCAGTAAACCTGTCATCGCGCGTGCCTGCCCTAGGCTCGCTCGGCATTGTGGTTGGGGCCGAAGCTGGCACGCCAACTGTAGCTTTGGGCGCCGTGTCCCTGGTTGGGAACCGCTGGCGCAGCCTGCGCGGCGGTGACATCGACGCGAGGATCGAGCTCGACGTCCGGCTCCCGCACAGCCGCGAAGGTGGACTTGCGCTCGATGCCGCGGGCGAGGCCTTCGGCATGGCCGTGCTTGGTCCGCGGCGGGTCATCGTAATTCCGGCGGCCACAATAGAGCGCGTCGCCGCGCGGCTTCAGACGCATGGCCGTGTGGCGCGCGGCTACCTCGGTCTTGGGCTGCAACCGGTGAGACTCGATGATGGAATCGGCGCGATGGTGATGAGCGTGGACAAGGCGGGCCCATCGGCTGCCGCCGGCATCCGGCAGGGTGACGTGATCGTATCATGGAAGAACGAACGGCTTTCCGGCGTGCGGCCGCTGCTGCGCGCGCTCGGCCCCGATAGCGTCGGCTCGGTCGTGGACGTCGCAATCCAGCGCGCGGGCGAGCCCCTGAGATTCAAGATCACCATCGGCGAGAGGCCGGAAGCGTGAGTGAGGACAAGCCGGCCATCATGGTCGCGATCGAGGTCGACGATCCCCAGCTTGCGGACCGACTCGCCTCGCTGTTTGGCGGTGTGGCGGGTCTGCGCCTCGCAGCCCCGGGCCAGGCAGCCGATGTGGCGATCGTTCCGCGCGAAGCGCGAGTTATACCCGAACCAGCTGCCGTCGATCTCACCCCACGAGAGCTCGACGTGCTCGTGCTGATGGCCGAAGGCGCTTCCAACAAGGCGATCGCAAAGCAGCTCGGGATTTCGGTTCATACTGCCAAATTCCACGTCGGCTCGATCCTGGACAAGCTTGACGCCACCGGCCGCACAGATGCGGTCGCGCACGCGGCACGGCGCGGCGTCATTCATTTGTGAAATTGGGGTATTGTGAAATTATGAAGCGGCGCCTTGCTGACTTGGCGCTCCATACCGATCCGGATGTCCTTTTTTGATCGCATCGTAGACAGCGTCGGTGGAGCGCGCTTTGCGCGTCAAAAATGCTTGAAGCAGCCTCGATGCGATTGCGCGCGGCCCACGCTAGATCAGCATGAAGTACGACGACCGAAGTCAGAGCCCGTTACCTTACGGGCGCTCGAACCGCACATCCCGGCCTTTGTCAAACGCCAAGATGATCGGACATGGCCCCGCCGTTCCCTCTTCACAAGCAAGCGCCCGCGCGTCTGCTTCGCCATTTGCGGTTGTATCGGCGGAGACAACGCTAGCTATCAGAACGAGCTCGTCGGCCGGACGGCATCTTCCCGCATTGTCGATTTCGAGAAGAGCGAGATCGGGCAGGATTTGTTATGGAGCTTCAATTGTACCGATATCCCTTCAAGCATTTTTGAATGAAAGATGCTGGACGGCGCTTCAGGCTGAGCGCAGCATTTGACCCTCAGCAGCTGGAACAGGTTTTCCATGAATACCGTCGAGCGGTGGTTCATCGCCACGGCGATCGCAAGCTTCGCAATCTTGATCTGCTTGAGCGTCTTGCTGGTGGTCACCTCTTCGGACACAGTACCGGCCAAGGTGTTGCACGCTCTGTCTGCCATTCATTCCGGTGGCACAGCTATTCCGCATTCGCGGTCTCCGCTGACGCATCCAGGTGGCCATGCGCAGAACCTTACATCGCCATCAATGTCGTGACCGAAGAACGTAAGCGCGGCGCCTTGCCCACCTGTTCGTCCCCGCCGCGCCTAAATTCGAGCCCGTCGACTTATTTGACGGCGCCGCCGGTGATACCCGAGATGAAGCGATCGAGAAACAGATTGTAGGCGATCGCCACCGGAATGCTCGCGATCAGGGCGCCGGCCATGATTTCGCCCCAGAAGAAAATGTCACCGCGGACGAGATCGGTTGCAACGCCGAGCGTGATCGGCTTCTGGGCGGAAGACGAGATGAAGGTCAGCGCGTAGACGAACTCCTGCAAGGTCAGCGTGAAGGTGAAAATCACCACGGTCAGAATCGCCGGCAAGGACAGCGGGATCACCATACGGACGAAAGCGCCGAACAAGCTGCAGCCGTCCACGATCGCTGCCTCCTCTATCTCGACCGGCATCGCCTTGAAGAATCCCATCAACAGCCAGGTGCAGAAGGGGATCGTGAAGGTCGGATAGACCAGCACGAGCGACCACATGGAATTCTGCAAGCCCAGGTTTGCAACGATCCGCGAAAGCGGCAGGAACAACAGCGTCGGCGGCACGAGATAAGTCAGGAAAATGCCGATGCCGAGCGCCTCGCCGTTGCGGCCGGTCAACCTCGCGAGGCTATAGCCGGCCGGCAACGCGGCCACGAGCGTGATCGCGACCACGCAGAGCCCGATGACGAGTGAGTTCAACAGCCAGCGCGCGAAAAGGGTCTGCTCGAAAAGATATTGGTAGTGCTCGAGCGTGGGCGCCTCGTTGAACCAGAAAGGGATGTTTGTGACGTTGTAGAGATCGGGATTGCTTTTCAGCGAGGTGATCAGCATCCAATAGAATGGGAATGTCGTCAGGACCACGAACAGGGCCACTGCACCGTAGAACGAGATCTCAGGGATTGCGGTAGCCAGCAACCGCTTCATGTCAGATCTCCCGCCGCCTGATGAAGCGCAGCATCCCGATCACGAGGACAAACAGTACCGGAAGCATGAACAGGGAGATCGCGGCGCCGTGCGACACGTCGCCCGAAACAATGCCGACCTGAAAACCCTGAAAACCCAGCACCGTAGTTGCGTTGACCGGACCGCCATTGGTCAGAAGGTAAACAACGGACAGGTCGGTGAAGGTAAACACGATGCCGAAAATCAGGCCGATAGCGACGATCGGCAGAATCATCGGCATGATGATCTGGTAGTTGCGTCGCCAGAACCCCGCCCCGTCGACGGTCGCGGCGTCGATGATGTCCTGCGGAACCGAGGTAATGCCGGCAAGGAACACGACGATCGCGAACGGAAAGAAGCGCCAGGCGTTGACGACAATCACGCACAACATCGCCAGATGCGGGTTGCCGAGCCAGTTCGGCGCCTGAGAGCGATCGATGATGCCGAGCGCAATCAAAGTCCAGTTGATCACGCTGTAGAGCGAATCGAACATCCATTCCCAGGCGACGCTCGCCAGCGCGATCGGCACCGCCCAAGGCAGGATAACGAGAGCCCTGACGATCTTCCGCCCGGGGAACGGCCTCAACAACAGAAACGCGCCGAACTTGCCGAGCACGAGGCCGAGCAGCTGGGATGCAAAGGTGAACAGGAAGGTATTTTCAAGCGTGTCGATAAATACGGGATTCTGCACGATCTGCTTGAAATTCGACAAGCCGACGAAGTGCCATGACGGATCGTAGATCGTGTAAGCGCTGACCGAGTAATACACCGCGAGCAGGAAGGGAGCGCCGACGAGCAGCAGAACGTAGAGAATCGCCGGCGCGACGAGGATCGCACCGAGTACCTCACGCCGATCCAGGATGAAGCGAAAGCGCGAGACGGGCTTGGCGGCAACGGGTTCAGCAATCACAGCCATCGAAACACCGCCCGTCAATGCCAGCTTGTTCGCTTGCCGTCCCTGCTGAAATAGCGCATCGCGCCATTTTTCACGGCGAAGGGATGCCACTCGCCGGGCCGGATGCTTTCCTCGGCAACATGCGCCGGCGGCAATTTCGCTGTGATCACCTGCGTATCAAAGCCTTCCACCACGCCATAGACGATACGCTCTGATCCAAGGTATTCGGAGCGATCGACGCGGAACGAAAATTCGGTGACACCACCATTCCCGTTGTTGATCATGTCCCTGGGCAGGAAGTTCTCCGGACGGAAGCCGAGATATGTGCCGTCACGAGCGAGCAGATTCATCGGCGGCGTGCCGACGAAGGTCGCGACAAAGCGGTCGGCCGGATCGTCATAAATCTCCGCGGGCGTTCCCACCTGGCGCACCCGACCATGATCGATGACGGCAATGCGGTCGCCCATGCCCATCGCTTCGACCTGATCGTGGGTCACGTAAATAGTGGTTGTCCCGACGCGCTGCTGGAACTGCCTGATCTCCTGGCGCGCCGAGGCACGCAGTTTTGCGTCGAGGTTGGATAACGGTTCGTCGAGCAGAAGCGCGGTCGGCTCTCGCACAAGCGCGCGGGCGAGCGCTACGCGCTGGCGTTCGCCACCGGAGAGTTGCCGCGGACGCCTGTCGAGCAAATGGTCGATCCCGAGCAGGTTCGCCGCCCAAGCCACCCTCTTCTCGATCTCGGCGCGGGGAACACGGGTTGTCTTCAAGGGAAACGCGATGTTGTTGCGGACGGTGTAGTGCGGATAGAGCCCGTAGCTCTGAAACATCATTGCCACGCCCCTTGCACGAGGCGGAATGTCGTTGACGACGTTGCCGCCGATGATGAGGTCCCCGCTGGTCTGCTGCTCAAGTCCGCAAATGATGCGCAAGAACGTGGTCTTGCCGCAGCCTGAGGGACCGAGCAAGACCATGAACTCGCCGTCGGGCACCGTCAGTGTAATCCCGTCGACGGCCGACACTTCACCGAACTTCTTGATGATGTCTCTGGTCAGTACCGCAGCCATCGAATCTCCCGAAATCAAAATAACATTCCGCTCGCCAAGCCACCCTCTTCTCGATCTCGGCGCGCGCGCCGCACACTCATCCTTTGCAACGCGCGCCCTGCTCCGGACCGTGCGCAAGACACGATCCGGACCCTGTCACGACCTTTGTAGCCACTTGTTGAAAATGGTTTCGCACTGTTGCGTGGCCCATTTGACCGACTCTTCGGCGCTCATTGCGCCCGTCGCGGCCTTTGCCATCATGTCGCAGATGATGAAGTTGTTGTAGATTTCGTCTGTCGCGGGCCAGGCCGGCCCAGGATAATCCGGCACCGCGGACCACTCGTCCGAGGTTTGCAGAATCGCGAGCTTGTCGCGTGGGGTCGAGGTCGGATCGTCCGACAGAAGCGGCATCGGCTTGGGCACCATGTTAGCGAAGATCGGCATGTTGTAGCCGGAAGAGGCTTTGAAGGCTTCGACCCAATTGTCGGCGTAGTATCTGAGGAAGTCCTTTGCCGCGTCCTGGTTCTTGGAGAATTTCCAAATACCGTAAAACTCGGCTGCGCCTCCCATGATCTGACGCACAGGCCCCTTCGGTGGCTTCAAGACGAAGATGTCGTCGGCCACCTTCTTGTTGAGTTGCTGCGCCGTCCGATAGGCCGAGATCGGGTTGATGATCAGCGAACTCACGCCAGAGTCGATGTACTGGTTGTTGGATGCATCGCTCCACGACAGCACGTCGGAAGTCATCGCCTCCTTGTAGAGCGCAGCCACATATTTCACCGCCTCAACGCTCTCCTTGCTGTTGAGCGTGACATGCTTGCCCGCCTCGTCCTGAACCGCGCCGCCGTAGCTCCACAACAGCCCGCGCCATGTCGTGTTCGGATCGTTGGAGTGGCCAAGCGAGATCCCGACCGGATGCCCTTGCGCCTTCAGCTTGGCGCCGCCGATACGAATATTGTCCCAGGTATCAGGCTGGACCCCGATCCCGTCCCACAGGCTCTTGCGGTACATGACCGGAAAGTTGATGTAGTAGTCCGGGAATGCCGACCAGGTGTTGTCGTCCTGGTTAAAGCCGATTTGTCTGCCGATTACGGTGACCTTTCCGTATTTCTTCTGCACCTCCTCAACCAGGCTGGTCACGTCGACAAGGAACTTGCGGTAGAGATGCGCGCCGCCCGCGCCGTTCCAGCCAAACAGGTCGTGACCGGATCCCGCTGAGGCTTCGGCAGCAGCTCGGGCCGCGACGTCTTGTACCGGGATATGATCGACCGTGACCTCGATCTGATTCTTTTCGCCCCAATCCTTCGCGAATTTGTCGAACCATTTGTCGTAGGCCGGAACGAAATGACTCCATTGCACGATCGAAAGCGTTTTGGTTTCAGCCAAGGCGCGCGATACGAATGGTGCGGAAATGATCGGCCCTGAGCCTGCGGCCAGAAGGCCTAGTCCTGTTTGCTTCAGAAACCGGCGTCTTGCGATGTTTGGAAGGTTGGTTTTGCTCATCTCGATTCCTCCTCCTCCCCCAACCTTGCAGCTGGAGCAGCGGATCCATGCAAAATGCGTCCGCCACGTGGGTGATTTTATCCGCAAGATAACCCGGCAATGGTTCTTCCATCATTGGACAAAAGCCGGTCAGCAGACGTGACCTTTCGCACCTCATCATGAGCCGCTCGCGATGGCTCAAATAGGTACGGTAGCGTACATACAGCGGGCAAAAAGTGTAGAGGTTGAAAGGTGTCTCGCATAGCGCGCCGTGATTCCGGCGTCATACTTTCTGCCGCAAAACCGGATGGATTCTAGCATTCGCACCGCCTGCGGGCTGCGGCGATCGTGAAGAGGCGACGCTTCGCTAGAACGAAGGTCGAATAGGCAGACAAGGGGTTAGGTTCACAGCATGGACTGGGGCGATGTATGCTGCCGTCCTAAAGGGGGCAGCGATTTACGAAAGCTCTGACAAGGGAATGTTTTTCGTGCTCCCGCGCAAAGCACGGTTTCCGGCGTTCGGGAAATAGGGATGCGAACTTCGGAGTCGGGACACTAGAGCCATGAACGAGAGCATCTCGTCGCCTTTTATTCGTTACCCGATCGGCACGTCGCTCCTGATGGCCGGCATTCTGTTTGTCGGCCTGGTCGCCTATCCCCTACTTCCCGTTGCCCCCCTGCCGCAGGTTGATTTCCCGACCATCCAGGTGTCCGCAAGCCTGCCGGGCGGCAGCCCGGAAACGATGGCGTCTTCGGTGGCTCAGCCGCTGGAGCGCCAGCTCGCACAGATTCCCGGCATTGCACAGATGACCTCGACAAGTTCGCTGGGGTCGACCGCGATAACGATCCAGTTCGATCTCAACCGCAACATCGACGGAGCCGCCAACGACGTTCAGGGCGCGATCAACGCGGCCAGCGGGCAGTTACCCAAAAATCTCCCCTCGCCACCAACGTACCGCAAGGTCAACCCGGCCGATTCGCCGATCCTTCTCCTCTCGGCCACGTCCGACACCTTGCCGCTCATCAAGGTGAGCGACGCGGTCGACGCGCAGCTCGGCCAGCAGATCAGCCAGATTTCCGGGGTTGCGCAGGTTTTCATCGGCGGACAGCAGAAACCGGCAATCCGCGTTCAGGTCGATCCCGCAAAACTGGTCGCCAAGGGCCTGTCGTTGGAGGACGTCCGGACCCAGATCACCGTCACCACGGTCGATAGTCCCAAGGGCAACATCGACGGCGAAAAGCGTGCCTACACCATCTACGCCAACGATCAGCTTCTGGACGCCAAGGACTGGAACGACGTTATTATCGCTTACCGCAATGGCGGGCCCTTGCGAATCCGCGACATCGGACAGGCCGTCGCCGGGCCGGAAGACATGAAGACTGCCGCCTGGGCCGACGACATGCGAGGCGTGTTCCTCGTCATCTTCAAGCAACCCGGCGCCAACGTCATCAACACCGTAGACCGTATCAAGGCGCAGTTGCCGCGGCTCATCGCGACGATCCCGCCGGCAATCAATATCAAGATCATGAGCGACCGCACGCTGACGATCCGGGCCGCTGTCGAGGACGTGCAGATTACCCTGCTTATCACCATCGTCCTGGTGATCATGGTGATCTTCATCTTCCTGCGCAGCTTCTGGGCAACCGTGATTCCAGCGGTGACGGTACCCTTGGCGCTGCTTGGCGCTTGCGCGCTGATGTGGGTCTTTGGTTACACGCTCGATAACCTGTCTCTGATGGCGTTGACGATTGCGGTCGGTTTTGTGGTCGACGATGCGATCGTGATGCTCGAGAACATTACGCGCTACATTGAACAGGGAGAAAAGCCACTCGCCGCCGCCTTCAGGGGTGCAAGCGAAATCGGGTTCACCATCGTCTCGATAAGCGTTTCACTGGTTGCAGTGTTGATCCCGCTGTTGCTGATGGGCGGCGTGATCGGGCGGCTGTTTCGTGAGTTTGCCGTCACGCTGGCGATGGCGATTTTCGTCTCGATGGTGGTTTCGCTGTCGCTGACGCCGATGATGGCATCGCGCTTCCTGCGCGCGCACAATGAAATCCGGCATGGGCGCTTCTACCAATGGAGCGAACGCGCGTTCGAGAGACTGCTGCATGCCTATGAGCGCGGCCTCGACCTCGCCCTGAAATGGAGCCTGACAACGCTCTGCATCTTCTTTGCGACGGTCGGACTATCGGTCTATCTCTTCATTGTGATTCCGAAGGGATTTTTTCCGCAGCAGGACAACGGCTTCCTGACCGGGGTTTCGGAGATGCCCCAGGACATATCGTTCTCGGAGATGAAACGACGTCAGGAAGAACTCAGCCAGATCGTCCAGGCCGATCCGGCCGTCGACAGCATCGCCATGTTCATCGGCGGCGGAGGCACCGGGCTCAACTCGGGACGCATGTACATCACGCTCAAGCCCCGCGAGGAACGTAACGTCGACGCGCAGCAGATCATTTCACGGCTCCGCCCCAAGCTTGAAAAGGTCGAGGGCGCAAAGCTCTACATGCAGGCTTCTCAGGACGTGCGGCTTGGCGGCCGCGCCACCCGGACGCAGTTCGAATTTACCCTGCAGGACGCCAACCTCGCCGAACTCAACGAATGGGCGCCAAAGATTCTGGCGAGGATGCAACAACTACCCGAGCTCCGCGACGTCGCAACCGACCAGCAGACAGAGGGAACGACACTGCAGCTGCAAATCGACCGCGACACGGCCGCGCGCTATGGCATCCAGCCGCAGCTCATCGACGACACGCTCTACGACGCGTTCGGCCAGCGCCAGGTCACACAGTACTTCACCCAGCTCAACAGCTATCACGTGATCCTGGAAATCCTGCCGGAGCTGCAGGGCAGGCTCGATAGCCTCGATAAGCTTTACATCCGCTCACCGATGACCGGCCAGGAGGTGCCGCTTTCCGTATTCTGCAAGTGGACCTCTGTCCCAGTGCGGCCGCTCGCGATCGCGCATCAAGGGCAATTCCCTGCGGTCACCATCAGTTTCAATCTCGCCCAAGGAGTGGCGCTGGGACAGGCAACGGATGCGGTTCAAAAGGCCATGGCCACGATGCGCGCACCGGCAACCCTCAGCTCCAGCTTTCAGGGCACTGCGCAGGCCTTCCAGCAATCGCTCGGTACGGTGCCGCTCCTCATCCTTGCGGCTCTCGTCGTCGTCTACTTGATACTTGGCATCCTCTACGAGAGCTACATTCATCCGCTCACAATTCTGTCGACCCTGCCGTCGGCCGGGGTTGGCGCGCTTGCGATTCTTTTGGCGTTCGGCTTCGATTTCAGCCTGATTGCGCTGATCGGCATCATTCTCTTGATCGGTATCGTCAAGAAGAACGGGATCATGATGGTGGACTTTGCGATCGTAGCCGAACGCGAGGAGCACCTCTCCACACGCGAAGCAATCCGCAAGGCGGCGCTGTTGCGCTTTCGCCCCATCATGATGACGACAATGGCGGCGTTGCTCGGCGGCGTGCCGCTGATGCTTGGTCAGGGAACGGGAGCCGAGATTCGCCAGCCGCTCGGCTATGCCATGGTCGGCGGCCTCCTCGTTAGCCAGGCGCTGACCCTGTTTACCACCCCGGTGATCTATCTCTATCTCGACAACCTCTCAAATGCGTTTGCCCGCTGGACCAAGCCGCGCGGGCCAATCGATGCTCAATTGACGGACCGCGACAAGCTCAAGGACGCCGCCGAATAGGGGCAACGCCCGTCAGCGCCCGGCTGCATTGGTGAAAGAGGGGTACCGGGCCCGCTTCCCCTCCCTCGAAAGGAGAATGAGAAAGTCACTTCCGTGCGTTCAGACGCGGTACCTCGCCGCCCCCCTGGATCGCGACGATTGTGTGCTCAAACTTCCAAGCACTTGCAGACTGGGGTTCAGAAGAATGCGGATGATATCAACATCGACACGCCTCGCTCGCA
>Ga0075425_100007786_pt1 | contig 11335 bp, 12 predicted proteins | sample SoiMethybrSBSTD4_FD_75300 | JGI IMG/M metagenome (GOLD analysis project Ga0075425, IMG submission 75300) | Bulk soil microbial communities from a Populus tree surrounding site in Tennessee, USA - Soil MetaG P. TD hybrid SBSTD4 | ecosystem: Environmental > Terrestrial > Soil > Tree plantation...
CGGCGGCTGGGGCAGCGGCCGCGCCACGTGGATCGCGAGCTTCAGATCGTCGATCACCGGCAGCACCCGGGTCGGATCGAGCGGCAGGGGCTCGGTGAGGCGGCCGCGAATCCAGTAGGCCTCGATGCCGTCGACCTTGGTCTTGGCGGTCTGGGCGCAGTCCGCCTCCAGGCGGAATCGGCCGCTCCGCGTCAGGCCGTTCGTGCCGTCGGGATTGGTCTCGATCTGCCCCTCGCAGCCGGGGCGCATGCCCTTGAAGCCGCGCCAGACGGCGCCGTCCCAGTATTCCCAGGTGATCGGCAGCGGCGCGCTCGACGGCTCGACGAGATCGACCTGGACGTCGAGCTGCACCTGGGCGTCGAAATGGAGCAGCGTGTCGTGCGCGATGTAGAGGACGTGCGGCGTGTCGGCCAGCAGCGAGAGCTCGAAGGGGTGGATCGGCTGGCCGGCCGCGAAGTCGGCGCTGTGATCGATGTACTGGTCGCGCCCGGGCCACAGGCTCACCACCTGGCGCAACTGCGCCGCCGAGAGGCCGGCGGCGCGCTCGGTCTCGAAGACGATCTGCTGCGTGCTCTCCGGCGGCGGCGGCGCCGCCACCCGCGAGCCGGCGGGGAGGGTGACGGCCGGCGCCTGCGCCGAGAGCTGGAAGACCAGCGGCGCCCGCGCCGGCTGCGCCGGCACGAGATCGATCCCCAGGAGGTCGAGGAACGCCAGGCGGTTCTTCTCGGGCGCGAGATCGAGCCGCTGCAGCAGCATCTCCAGGTAGCGCGCGGCGATCCAGGCGAGCGCGGCGTCGGCGCCGTTCTCGGAGGGCAGCCAGTCCGGAACGTACGCCGGCCGGCGGGCGAGCAGCTCGTCGCGGATCTGCCGCGCGACGCGAGGGTCCAGCACCGGCAGCAGGGAAGCCTTCACGCGCTCGCTCCTTCGTCGAGATAGAAGGGATAGACCAGGTTGTAGTTGGTGTTCGTCGAGCGCACGCGGTAGTCGATGGAGATCAGCAGGCGGTCGCGCAGCGCCGGGTCGGTCGTCACCTCCACCCGGTTGACGTCGATGCGCGGCTCCCAGTCGATCAAGGCTTCCTCGACCCGCTTCTTGAGCGCTTCGATGGTCGCCGGGCTGACCGGCTCGAAGACGAAGTCCTCCAGCCCGGCGCCGAATTCAGGGCGCATCACCCGCTCGTTGCGGCGGGTGCCGAGGATGATGCGGATGGCCTCGCGGATATCCTCTTCGTAGGCGGCGGTGGCCACGGAATGGTCGCCCGCCAGGCGCAGCGGGAAGGCCCAGCCCACGCCCAGGAAGGCGCGGCTCGGATCCAAGCGGTTGTCGCCGTTCATCCTCAGCCTCCGATCAGCACCGTCGGGTGCCCCATGACGATGGGCGCGCCGCAGCCGGAAAGGTCACCCATGCGCACGGCCGGCCGGCCGCCGATCAGCACGTTGACGCTGCCCTTGACCATCGGCGAGGGCGGGTGCGGGCCGGCGAGCGGCGGCATGGCGCAGGTGTGGAGGTCGCCGAGCACGGCGGCGGGCAGGCCGCCGATGAGCACGTTCGGCACGCCCGGGCCGGTGATCATCCCGGGATGGCCGCTGGGGTCGGTGACGCGGGCTGCGGGCGGCATACGGTCGGCTCCGTGATCCTCAGTTGATCTTCAATTGATCTTTACCAGGGGCGCGGTGACGCTGCAGACCCCGGCCGACTGGACGCTGGTGGCGGCGGCGCCATTGATGGTGACGTTCGGCGCCGTGAGAGTGATGGCGGCGGTGGCGACGAGATTGAGGTTCGGGGTACCCGTGATCGTGATGCCGTCCGGGGTCATATTGATGATGCTGAGCCCGAAAAGAATTTGAATGCCGGCCGGCGAGAGGATGACGGTGGGCGGCCCCGCGGGAGTGGGCGGCGCCGGAATGGTTACCGGCGGCGTCGGCCCCGACTGCAGGGTGACCGTGGGCGGCGCTTCGCTGAACACGAGCTGGTTGCCCGCCAGGGTGCGGATGGCGCGGATCTGGGGCAGCGGCGAGGGCAGCGGCGGCGGCGAGGTGGCGTTCCACACGCTGCCGAGGACGTAGGGCGCGGTCATGTCGCCGTGCTCGAAGGCGACCAGCACCTCGTCGCCGAGGTTGGGTATGAAGTAATGGCCGTGGGTGATTCCCGCCATCGGCGCCGCGACGCGCGCCCAGGGAGAGATCTCGACGTCGTCGACGAAAGGGAGCCGTACCTGGACCCGGCCGAGAAACATCGGGTCCACGACGTTGATCACCGTGCCGGTGACGACGCCGTAGAAGCGGTCGCTCTGGTCGGCGGCCTTCTCGGCCATCTCGGAGAGGGTTTCTTCCATCACGGCAGGATCTCCTTGAAGACCTCGAAGCTGGTCTTGTAGCCACCGCCGTCGAGCGAGTGGGTGGCGCTCTTGACGCGGTAGTCGCCGCTGAAGTCCGGACCGAGCCCCTCCAGGCGGATCATGGCGCCGGCGCGGATGCGGGGGTCGCCGATGGAGGAGCCGCTGCCGGTGAGGCGGTTGTTCAGCTTCTCGCGCAGCTTGTGATAGATGAGCAGCGCGTTGGCGGCCAAATCGAGAGGCGTACGGATCGGCCGGTCGATGGTGACGTCGCCGGCGCCGGTGAACGCCACCGAGCTCGCCCCGCCGCCCGGGAAGACCGAGATGCCGACGCTCTCGCGGTCGAAGTCCCAGAAGACGGAGACCGAGAAAGTAAAGGGGATCTCGCGCAGGGTGAAGCGCATGGTCACTCCGGCCACCTGGCCCACCGTGCTCACCCGCGGGGAAAAGTCGAGGAGCGACTGCCCCCAGGTCAGCGCCAGCCGCGGCTCGCTCTCCTTGATGAAGCGCGAGAGGTAGAGGACGTCCCCTTCCACCCAGAAGTCGGCGTCGTACTGCATGGCGATGCGCTGCAGGAACTGGAGATCGCTCTCGCTGCCCTGCCGCATCCCCGCCGGACCGCTGGGGACGACGCCGAGCGCCATCTTGAGGACCGAGGCCGCGGCGACGGCGGGATCGATCGCCGGGATCAGCAGGTTCTCGGCGGCGAGGACGGCCGCCACGATGGCGTCGGGGATGAAGCCGAAGGTGCGGGCGCGCTTGCCCTCGGCGAGCCGCTGCAGACGGTCGTGCGCCACCAGGCTCAGCGACGGCATGCCGCCGTTGGGGAAGCTCACCTGGACGCCGGTGACGTCGCCGACGAAGACGTCCTCCAGCGGGCCGGGAGCGTAGCCGATCGCCAGCTCGAGCTTGTTGTCGATGTCGAAGGTGCCGTCGGGCGCGGCGTCGGCGACGCGCACCGGACCGATCTTGATGCCGGTCGGCGGGCTGAAGCCGAGGCCCCGGATGTGGCGCTGCAGCCATTGCAGGTTGGGATTGGCGAAGCCCACCTCGACGCGGTCGGCGGCGTTGCGGCCGTCCTGGTAGCGCACGCTGGTGACGGTGGAGCTCACCGGCGCCGGCAGCTCGCCGCCGTTGATGCGCAGCCGGAACTCGGGCGCGTAGGTCGGGGAGGGAGGCATCAGGCGAGCACCTCGCCGGTCTCCGGGTCGATGTAGGGCAGCGGCGGAATGAGCAGCGTCTGGCCGGTGGCGAGGGCGCGCGGATCGTCGAGCCCGTTCTCGATGGCGATCGGCCGCCACTGGCGCGGGTCCTGGTAGAAGCGGCCGGCGATGCCGGAGAGGGTCTCGCCCTCGACGACGGCGTGCGACTTGCTGAAGTCCGCCGTCTGGCGCTTGACCTCGCGGTTCTCGCGTCCGGGATCGAAGAACTCCTGGAAGCTCACGGAGAGCCGCGCGCGCGCCGGCCGGCCGTCCTGGAAGAAGAGGATGAACTTCTGGCTCGCCCGCGCCAGCACGCAGCGGAACTGCAGCGACGCCCACGCCACCTTGAGCACCGGCGGCGCGTGGAGCTCGGGATCGATGTCGAGCAGGCCGACCACCTTCTGCGTTTCCTCGCGCACGTCGCGGTGCTGCTCGAAGGTGTCGAAGAACAGCTCCATCTCCAGGGTGCGCAGGTTGCCGTGGACGAACTGGAGGAGCGGCGAGGAGAGGCCGGGCACCGCCTGCGAGGCGAAGTTGTTGTCGCGGCTCAAGGTGTATTCCTCGGGGTTGAACATCACCTCGAAGAACTGCCCCGTATGCTCGATCGTGATGCGTGCCTTGATGAGAGCCATTTCCAGCGTCTCCTCGGATCAGAGCCCCGTCCGCTCCCGCCAGGCGTGCAGGCGGCCGTCGATCTGCTGCATGACCTGATCGGCGAGGGCCGCGACGTTGACCGCCGGCGGCGACACGGCGGGGAGACCGGAGACCGGGCCGCTCCAGCGCGCCTGCGCCGCGCGCGCTTCCCGCAAGTCCCACGGCGCCGCGGGCGGACCCGGGATCGCGCTCGCCGCCGCCGGCGACGCCTCGCGCCGCGCCATTACCTGGGACGGCGCGCCAGCGGGCGCCTGCTCCACGCGCCGCGATTTTTCGCTCAACCGCCGGGCGAGCGCCGGGCCCGCAGCGAGCGCTGCCTCGCGCCGCGCCGCGGTCACGGCGCCGAGCGCGCGCGCCGGCTCGCGCAGACGCTGGAACACGAGCTGGAGCGGCAGCCGCATGGCCGATGTCATCGGTCCAGCCGCAATGAGCTCCCGCAGCGCGAGGACCGTCCGCGCCGGCGCGACCGCAGCTTCAGAGAAGGGACGGCCCGCGAGCGTCCGCTCGCGCAAGGTCCGTTCGCTGCGGATGTCCGGGCTCCGGCGCGGCGCCGCGAGGACCGGGCGGACCTGCCGGAGGCGCGGACGGAGCACGGGCTGGATGGCGAGGTGGAGCTGCGGCAGGAGCGTCCGCGAGGCGAGCAGCCAGCGCTCGCGCACGCGGCTCAAGGGCCGCGGGGGGCGCGCCAGCACGCGCTCGGCGCCGCCGGGGCGCGCTGGCCGCCGCAGGTAGCGGGCGAGGAGGGCCTCCACCCACGCCCGCCACGGCGCGGCCGGCCGCGCCGCGCGCCGCCGGCGCCGCCGCGGCACCGCCGTCCTCAGCCCGCCCTTCAGAATCGTGTCCGCCATGGCCGTTTCCATCCTCAGTCGCCGTTGAGGCGCTGGTTGATCGCCGAGATCTCCTCTACCCACCGCCGCCGCTCCGGATGCTCCAGATCGAGGATCTGGGGCAGCGGCCAGTGGAAGTGAAAAGCGATGAAGGCTACCTCCTCATAGAGCGGCGCGAGGGGGTAGCCTAGAACCCCCCCAGGCCGTTCATCTCCACCTCGAAACGCGTCTCGCACTTCGGGCAGACCGCCTCCAGGCAGGGCCTGCCGTCGTGGTTGATGCGGTTGTAGAGCTCCTGCAGATAGGCCAGGTCGGCCGCGTACAGGCTCTCGATCACCTTGGGATTGATCTGGCCGAGCGAGCCCAGCCGGGTGACGACGCGCGCGAGCAGGATGAGGATCAGGTAGGCCTCGTTGCTCTGCACCCGCGGGTCCTTGAGCGGCAGGATCTCGTCGCCGGCCGTGGCCAGCCGCATCACGCCCTCGCGGTGGAGGTTGCCCTCGGCGTCGACGAAGCCGAGGGGCAGCGTGAATTCGTATTCGGTCTGTAGCATCGCCTCCTCCTTGCGCCGCCGCCTCAGGCGCGCGCGACACCCTCGTGGGCGAGCTCGAGCGTCTCGATGGACACGTCGTTGCCTTCGGCGTTGAAGCTCGGGCCGGTCCACTTCGCGGGCCAGGCGTTGACGAAGTTCCAGCGCAGCTTCTCCTGGCCCTGGCGGTCGAGCAGGATGACGGAGCCGTTCTTGCGCTGCGCGGCGGGATCGCCGGTCACCCACTGGCGGTGCCAGTCGTAGAGCTGGCGGTCGTCGGTGGTGCCCCACTTGAGCGTGATGTTCGAGAACTTGGTCATCGCCGGCAGCTTGCGCACCGTCGTGTTGTCGCCGCCCTCGCGGTGCTCGACGACGTCGATCGAGGAATCGAAGCCGCTCGCCTCCTGGAAGGCGGCGCGGGCGATGCCGTCGATCTCCACCAGGAAGTTGTAATTGCCGTAGGGGTCTATCCTTTGCCCTGTCTGAGCCATGGCGGTTCTCCTTTGGTTTTCCTGCCTAGCCTTCGCTCACGGCCGCGCCGCCGTCCCACAGGCCGATGCGGACGATGATGAACTCCGCCGGACGGACGGCGGCGACGCCGATCTCGATGTAGAGGCGGCCGAGCGCGCGCACCGACGGCGGATTGAGGGCTTCGTCGATGCGCACGTAGAAAGCCTTGTCGGCCGACTCGCCGAACAGCGCGCCGTCGCGCCAGACGCGGGTCAGGAACTCGCCGATGGTGCGCTTGAGCTTCTGCCAGAGGGCGAGGTTGTTGGGCTCGAAGACCGCCCAGCGGATGCCCTCCTCGATCGACTCCTCGATGTAGAGCAGCAGGCGCCGCACCGGGACGTAGATCCAGTCGGTGATATCGGGATCGACGGTGGTGCGGGCGCCCCAGACGACGACGGTATTGGAGCCCTGGAAGATGCGCAGCACGTTGATGCCTTCGAGGTTGAGCGGCCCCTGCTGGCCGTCGTTCAACCGGCGCTCGAGGCCGAGCACGCCGCGCACGTCGGTGTTGGCCGGCGCCTTGTGCACGCCGCGCTCGCCGTCGGTGCGGGCGTAGACGCCCGCCATGTGTCCCGAGGGCGGGAGGAGCATGGTGCGCGGCGGCACCACGGCGCTCAGCGGATCGCGCACCTCCAGCCACGGGTAATACAGGGCGGCGACGCCGTTGTGGGATTCGACGCTCGCGCGCTGCTCCTCGACGCTGCCGGCCCCGGACGGCGGAGCCCCGCGGCGCGAGTCGAGAATCGTGAAGCGGTCCTTGAGATCGACGCAGTGCTGGATCATCGCCTGCTGGATCGACAGGCAGTCCGGATGGTCGGCGGCGTCGGGGACGCAGAGGATGTTGACCTCGTCGACGTTGCGCAGCGCGTCGAGCCCGGCCTGGAAGTCGGCGAGGCCGATGGCGCCGGGATCGTCGTCGCGGCCGGTGACGGTGATCGGGAGATTGCCCACCACCGGATTGATGAGCCGGCCCGGGAAGCCGGGGGTCGTCGGCGGCGCCGGCGGCGGCAGGATCTGCACCGACTCCGAATCGACGGCCGCGAAGACGTAACCGGAGTGGGCCGTCTCCAGCGACAGGTTGTCGAAGCTCTGGGCCGGCCCGCCGGGCGGGGTGACGATGAGGCGGAACTCCTGCGAGGTGAGCGTCGGCGCGGCGGCGACGGCGAGGTTGAAGGTATTGGCCCGCGCCGGCGCCGAGGCGAAGGTCACGAAGCCGGCGGCGTCGACGCTCTCGACGATCGCGTAGTCTTCGACGTCGGCAGTATCGGCGGCGTTGCGCCCGCGGACGAGCACGACGCTGCCCGGAGAAAGGCCCGTCGTGCTCGCCATGCGGATCGCGGTCTGGGCCGGGAGCAGATTGGCGATGCGCAGCGTGTCGCCGTTGGCCAGCCCGGCGATCGGGCTGCTCAGCGTCAGGACGTTGCCGCTGATCGCCGTGATCCTGGCGCGTGCGGACTCGTCTTCGGTCACCCAGTCGCCGGCGCGGAACGGATTGGGGCCGGCCGCCAGCGTCACGGTGATGCCGCTGACGGTCTGGGCCGTGGCGCTGCCGGTGGCCGCCGCCGGCCCCGGATCGCCGGTGGCGTGCGCCGCCTGGACGGCGACCGTGATGCTGTCGCCGGCGACGCCCTCGTCGCGGGCCTGGACCCGGAACGCCACCTGGCTGTCCTGGTTGTCCACGTCCCAGGCCGTGGCGCGCGCCGTGCCGACGCGCACGATGTAGGCCTGGCTGCCGCCGTTGAGGTAGAAGCCGCGCACGGCCTGGGCGAGGTAGAAGCGGCGCGGCGAGGTGATGAAGGGGTCGAAGGAGCCGTCCGGATTCGGCGCCGCGTAGAGGCTCAGGAACTCCTCGTAGCTGCTGATCCGCACGGGCTCGAGCAGCGGTCCGCGCCGCGCCGGCCCGACGAGGGCCGCCGTGCTCGTGCCGACGCCGGCGATCACGCCGGGGCCGGTTTGCTCCTCGATGTAGACGCCTGGGTGGTCGTAAGTGGGCATCAGGTGTTTCCTCCTGTCCGCTAGATCTCCTGGTCGTATCCGCCGGCGGCGGACGGAACCTGGATGTTGCGTGTGGCCTCGGCGAAGCCCTGGGCGCGAATGCGCAGCACATAGGGGCCCGCGGCGAGCCCGGCGAAGGTGAAACGGCCATCGGCGTCGGTCTCGGTGGTCTGGAGCGGCAGGCTGCCGGGAGTCTCCAGGCGCACCCAGGCGCCCGCCACCGGCTGCGCCGGCGTGCCGGTGCGCAGGTGGCCGCCGATCTGGATCCAGACCTCGGCCGTCTCCGGGCGGCCGCTCTGGCGGTACTCGGTGATGCGGGTGGTGACCATCGGGCCGGAGAGCTGCTGCTCGTAGATCACCGGCAGGGTCACGGTCAGGTTCACCGCCGGCTTCCAGCGCCAATCCACCGTGCTCCAGAAGTCGGTCATCTGGGGCAGCCCCTCGGCGGTGAGCAGGACGCTCGGCAGCTCGGCGTCGGCGATGGCGGCCGGGAAGCCGGCGGGCAGCGGCGACGGCGCGTAGATGCGGCGCGGCACCATGGGCTCGGCGTTGGCCAGCACCGCCGTCACCTGATAGAGGAGCGCGTGCTCGTCGAGCACCGGCTCGACCAGCGGCGACGGCGTCACCGGGCTCCAGGCGGTGATCAGGTAATGGCAGTCGAGCCGCCGCGGCGCGCGCGTGTCGTAGACGCCGCCGTCGCGGTACTCCCGCTCGCGCTCGTTCGAGCGCAGCTTGCGGTTCTCCATCAGCGCCACCAGGTAGACGTTCAAGGCGATGCCGGAGAGGGTCCCCACGTGGTTGCGCCAGTCCTGGTCCGGCGGCTGGAAGCCGACCTGGTCGTCGCCGGTGATCTCGGCGATCTGGTCCACGAAGAGGTGGCGCAGCAAGTTGTCGAGATGGGCGATCACGGCGCCGCCTCCTCCACCCCGGCGATCGTCTTGCCCATCTTCTGGTACTCGCGGCGGGTGGCGCGCAGCAGGTGGGACTGGCGCACGCGGTCGCGCTCGGCGGCGGCGAGGAAGGCCGCGGCGAGCACGATGTTGCGGATGTTGCCGCCCGCCAGCCGGAACTCGCGGGCGAGGAACCGGAAGTCGACGCCCGCGTCCACGGGGGCCTCCTCCGGCCAGGAGCCCTCCCAGATGCGGCGCCGGCTGTCCTCGTCGGGGAACGGGAAGTGGACGGTGAAGGCGAGGCGGCGCAGGAAGGCCTGGTCGAGGTGCTGCCGCAGGTTGGAGGCGAGGATGGCGACGCCCTCGTACTCCTCCATCTTCTGCAGCAGGTAGCTCACCTCGACGTTGGCGTAGCGGTCGTGCGAGTCGCGCACCTCCGAGCGCTTGCCGAAGAGGGCGTCGGCCTCGTCGAAGAAGAGGATGGCGTTCGAGCTCTCCGCCGCCGCGAACACGCGGTCGAGGTTCTTCTCGGTCTCGCCGATGTATTTGCTGACCACCTGCGAGAGGTCGATCTTGTAGAGGTCGAGCGCGAGCTCGCGGGCGATCACCTCGGCGGCCATGGTCTTGCCGGTGCCCGGCGGGCCGGAGAACAGGGCGTTGAGGCCCTTGCCGAGCGACATGCGGCGGCCGAAGCCCCAGGCGCCGAAGACCACGTGGCGGTGCTCGGCCTGGCTGCAGATCTCGCGGAGCTGCTCGAGCGGATCCGGCGGCAGGACGATGTCCTCCCAGCCGTAGCCGGGCTCGACCTTGCGCGCCACCTTCGAGAGCTTGAGGCCCGCCTGGGCGCGGCAGGCGGCGGCGAGATCGTCGGCGGTGATCGTCCCCTCGCGGGGCGAGCGCCAGCGCGCCAGGCTGCCGGCGAGCGCCGCGGCGTCGCGGATCTGGCCGGAGGTCAGCCGGAAGCGGCTGGCGAGCGCGCCGGCGTCGATGCCGCCGGCGAGCGGCTCGCCGCGCAGCCGTTCCTCCCACAGGGCGCGCGCCGTGACGGCATCGGGCGGGCGGAGCGCGATCTCGATGAATCCGTCCTGGCTCTCCAGGACGCCGGCCGGGCTCCAGGGCCGCTCGCCGAGGAGGAACGTCAGGCGCGAGAGGGCCTGCACCGCGGCGAGCAGCGCGCGGAGCTTTTCGCGCGGCGGGCTCTGGCCCTGCTCCTCGGCGAACAGCCGGTCGAAGCCCGCGAGGCAGAGCGCCGCCGGCTGCAGCACCGCCTCCCGCGCCACCAGCCAGGCCGTCTCCTCGAACGGCCGCGGATCGGCGAGCATGCGCTCGGCGTCGGCAGCGACGAGCGGCAGGCCGAGGTCGGCGCAGACGGCGCGGGCGAGCGCCTGCTTCTCCGTGCCATAGGAGCCGTGCAGGTAGACGATGAGGCTGGCGGGCTCGGCGCGGCCCAGGCGCTCGCGCACGGCCTCCCCCAGCCTGCCGCGCAGGTCCTCGCAGGCGAGGCGGATGCCGGACGGCGCACCGGGCTGGACCAGCTCGGCGAGCTCCTGGACGGCGGGAGCGATGGTCGGCGAGCCGAGGAGAAACCCGGCGATGCGGTCCTCCAGCTTCAGCGCGCGGGAGAGCAGGGAGGAGAGCCCGCCGTTGCCGTCGATCTGGACGAGGCGGCCTTTGAGCAGCGCGGCCTGGGGCTCGAAGGCGGCGCGGGCGGCGAAGGCCTCCTCGCGCGAGCCGCAGAGCAGCTCCAGGACCAACCCCACGGTCGGCTTGCGGCGCGTGACGTCGTCCTGGAGGTAGGCGTAGAGCTTCTCGTACTTGCGGTCGATCTCGGGGGCGAGACAGATCAGCAGGCAGCGCTCCTCGAAGGGACCCAGGTGGAAGATCCGGGAGAGGCGGGGGAGCGCGAGCTCGGCGCCGGCGCGGGCGCTCGCCTCACGCCTTCGCGCGATGCGCAGCGCCAGCTCGTCGAGGGCGGCGGCCACGGCGGCCGGCAAGGCGGCGTCGCCGGTGCCGCGGGGGACGGCCGGCGGCTGCAGGCCGCCGGCGGCGAGCAGGCGCAGGATCTCCTGCTCCGAGAGGACGAGGCCTTTGAACGGCTCGAGCGGATCGTCGCCCGCCTCGCGCCGGCGGTCGAGCAGGCGGAGGTGGAGCAGGTGGTCGAGCCAGCGCAGCTCGTCGGCCAGGTGCTCCCAGCTCGACGCGTAGGGAGCGCCGGGCTCGCGGTCCGGCGGCGCGACCGGAGCGATCACGAGCCGCCTTTCAGAAGCGACTGGATCTCTGCGGCCCGCTCCGGGTTGAGCCGGTAGCGGGTGGGCGAGCCGGCGTGGCGCCGCGCGATCAGCCAGCCCTCCTCCGCGAGCGCCGCGAGCGCCCGCTCGACGGCGGCCGACTGA
>Ga0075425_100007788_pt1 | contig 11332 bp, 8 predicted proteins | sample SoiMethybrSBSTD4_FD_75300 | JGI IMG/M metagenome (GOLD analysis project Ga0075425, IMG submission 75300) | Bulk soil microbial communities from a Populus tree surrounding site in Tennessee, USA - Soil MetaG P. TD hybrid SBSTD4 | ecosystem: Environmental > Terrestrial > Soil > Tree plantation...
GGCGACCTGGCAGCACTTGAACTTCGCGGCGATGTCGCTGGGCACGCAGGGCAAGCTGCCGATTGCCAATCAGTCGCTGACCGAGAACCTGCTCGCCGCGGGCACGCTGCAATGGCCGCAGCCGTACCCGACGGTCAATAGGCCGGACAACTCCGGCGTCGACGACCTCTGGCACGCGGCGACCAACGGCCGCGGGCGCTTCGTCAACGCACAGTCGGCCGACGAGCTCAAGCTCGGCATGGGCCAGATCCTGCAGGACATCACCAATCAGGCCGGGTCGCATGCCGGTGTGGGTCTGGCGAGCAGCTCGATCTCACTTTCCAACCACGCGGTCTATCGCGTCACTTTCCAGCCCGGCTGGGCCGGCACGGTGACCAAGATCGACATCGACCCGGTCACGGGCGCCGAGGTATCTAACATCTGGGAGGCGGCGGCACAGCTCCACAATCAGTTGACGATCCTTCCTCCCCCCGATGACAAGCCGTGGTTCACTAAGCGGAGGATCTTCACCACCAACGACAGCAACACCGCGGTGCCCTTCCTCTGGTCCAACCTCTCGTCGGCGCAACAGGACTCGCTTGCGCCGGGGCTGCCCGCGGTCGGACAGGCGGTGCTCGAATACCTGCGCGGCAACCCGACCAACGAAGGCGTGGCGCTCGCCCAGTTCCGGGTCCGGGCGACTGGATCCTTCGGCGAGAACTTCCTCGGCGACATCGTCGATTCGCAAGCCGTTTATGTCGGGCCCCCGAACCAGCCTTACCTCGACAACAACGATCCGGGCTACTCGACTTTCGCCGCGAGCAACAAGACTCGTCCGGCCCGCGTGTACATCGGCGCCAACGAAGGAATGCTGCACGCGTTCGATGACGCGAACGGCAACGAGACCTGGGCGTACATTCCGCACGCCCTGTATCGCCCCGACAGCACCGGGTTGGGCGCGCTCGCGTATCAGGACGGCGCGCTACCGCCGTTCCGCCATCACTACTACGTCGACTCGACGCCGCGGATCTACGACGTCAACCTCGGCGGCGGCAGCTCCGACTGGCATACGCTGCTGGTCGGTGGTCTCGGCAAGGGCGGCAAGTCGTACTACGCGCTCAACGTGACGCAGCCGGGGAATGTTACCGACGAGACCACGGCGGCCGCGCAGTACCTGTGGACGTTCACCGACGCCGACATGGGCTACAGCTACGGCCGGCCGATGCTCGCCAAGACGCGGGCGTTCGGCGGCGCGTGGCTCGCGGTCTTCGCCGCGGGCTACAACAACCCCAGCGGTGTGGGCAGGATCTACTTCGTCGACGCCAAGACCGGCACGCTGCTGAAAACGATGACCACCGGCTTCGGCAGCGCGACGAGCCCGTCCGGTCTTGCTCACGTCGCCGGATACACGCAGGACTTCCGCAACCAGCTCATCGATCAGATCTACGGCGGTGACCTGTACGGCAACTTCTGGCGCTTCGACGTCATGGATCCGAATCCGGCCAACTGGACCGTTAATAAGCTGGCGTACTTGACCGATCCAGGCGGCAACCCGCAGCCGGTCACCACGCCGCCGCAGATCGAGGTCGACCTCGCGAACAGCGTCGACCGGTGGGTGTTCATTGGCACCGGCCGACTGCTCGACGAGACGGACATCACCAATACAACCATCGCCAACCAGCAGCAGACGTTCTACGCGATCCGCGACGGCACGACCACCACGCCGAATCCGATCGTCGCCGCGCTGCTGCCGCGCGCGGACTTCGTGCCTCTGACCGACAAGAAGAAAGGCCTGACGGCGAAGCCGGACAAGGGCTGGTACGACGATCTCCCGGCAGGCGAGCGCATGGTCACGCCAGTGCAGGCGGCGATATCAGTGGTCGCATACGCGGGGACCGCGGCGCAGGACAACCCCTGCCTGACCGGCTTGCCGGCGACCCTGTACGTGCGCGGGTTTTCGTTCGGCGAGTCCCTGCTGCAGAATGACCCGAACGTTAACGCCTATGGCGGCATCCCCGAAGTCCAAGGCGCGGTCGGTCTCGACATCACTATCTTCACCGACTCGAGTAGCGCGGGATCGGCCGCGGGCGTCGACATCCGCATCGCGGTGACCGCGGGCACGACCGGCGACGTGATATTCCAGCACGTTACGCCGCCGGCGTTCCTCTCCGCCCACCGCATGTCGTGGCGGTTGTTGGGGCAATAGGTACTGCGCAGCGATAGTAAGCAGGAACGGCCCCTTCGCGCGAGCGCAGGGGCCGTTTGTTCGATCGAACGGCATACTCAGGTGGCTGGCTGTGACAAACGTTGTTCTCGCTCTGAACGGCGGCGCGACTCGACGCGCGGGCGAGCGCCGGTTGTCGATCGCCATCGGCGTCTCGCTTTTGGTTCACGCCATCACGATCGCTTCGCTTCGCGGCCTGCTGCCGACGGTCTACAGCTACGCGCAGGGCGGCACGGGAAGCTTCACCGCGCTGCAGGCAGTGCTCGCCGGGCCGAAGAGCGAACCCGCGCCGGCGGAGCAAACCGAGCCTGAGCCGGTGATCGACCCGGGCCTGCTCCTGCCGCCGGGCGCGAACCCGATCGAGTCAGCGATCCAGCGGCCGCCGCCGCAGACCGCGCCGATACCGGGCGGCGGGCCGATCAGGAGCGGCCCGAGCAGCCCCGATGTCAGCGTAGCAGTGGGCTTGATCGACGATCCTTCCCGGCTCGGCCCGGATTACGTCGCGCGGCTCGCGCAGCGCTTTCCGCAGCGCGTGTCGAAGACACCGCTTCTCCTCGGATCGCCGATCGTCATGTATCCGGCGGCCGCGATGGCGGCCGGCGCCGAACGGCGTATCGCGGTATTGCTTACGCTGGATGCGAACGGCGTGATCGTGGATTCGCAGCTGGTCCCGGACGATCCCCTGTTCGGCCCGGTCGTGCAGGACGCGCTCAAGGATGCCCAGTTCACGCCGGCGGAGATCGACACGACGACCGTGCCTTACTGGGCGATACTCGAGTTCGTCTTCACGCTCGAGCGCCCCAGCGCGCCCGCGCCCAGGCGTGCTGGTCCCGCGACCGCGTCGATGGTGCGTCAGCCCAACGTCGGCAGATGAAATCCCGGCGCCGCGCTGCCGTCGTCGGGCCAGCGCGTGGTCACCGCCTTGCCGCGCGTATAGAAGCGCACGCCATCCATGCCGTGGACGTGCAAGTCCCCGAATAGCGAGTTGCGCCAGCCGCCAAACGAATAGAACGCCATCGGGACCGGGATCGGCACGTTGATGCCGACCATGCCGACCTCGACGTGCTGTTGGAAGTGGCGTGCGGCGTAGCCCGAGCGGGTGAAAAGCGCCGCGCCGTTGGCGTAGCGGTTCGCATTGATCAGCGCAATGGCCGCTTCCAGCGATTCGCTGCGCACGATCACCAGCACGGGGCCGAATATCTCTTCGCGGTAGATCGCCATTTCCGGCGTGGTGCGGTCGAAGAGCGTCGGTCCGACGAAGAAGCCGTTCTCGTGTCCCGCGATCCCTGGCTTGCGGCCATCGACGACCAGCGCGGCGCCCTCGGCGACGCCGCGATCGATCAGGCCGACGATGCGGTCGCGCGCGGCGCAGGTAATCACCGGCCCCATTTCGGACTCCGGACGGTCACCCGGCCCCACTGCGATGCGGCGCGCGCGCTCGGCGAGGAGATCGCGCAGCGGGTCCCCAGCTTCGCCGACCGCGACGACCACCGACACCGCCATGCAGCGCTCGCCGGCCGAACCGTACGCCGCGCCGATCAGCGCTTCGGCGGCAAAGGCCAGGTTCGCGTCGGGCAGAACGACGGCGTGGTTCTTGGCGCCGCCCAGCGCCTGCACCCGCTTGCCGTGCGCGGTGCCCGTCTCGTAGATGTACTTCGCGATGGGCGTCGAGCCGACGAACGAAACGGCCCTGATGCCCGGATGCTTGAGGATCGCGTCGACGGCTTCCCTGTCGCCGTGGATGACGTTGAACACGCCGTCGGGCACGCCCGCTTCCTTGAGCAGCTCCGCCATGCGCAGGCTCAGCGTCGGATCGCGCTCCGAGGGCTTCAGGATGAACGTGTTGCCACAGGCGAGCGCGATCGGAAACATCCACATCGGCACCATCGCCGGGAAGTTGAAAGGGGTGATCCCGGCGCAGACCCCGACCGGCTGCCGCAGCGAACAGCTGTCGACGTCGCTGCCGACGCTGTCGCTGAATTCGCCTTTGAGCAGGTGCGGGATCCCCGTGGCAAATTCGACGACCTCGATGCCGCGGGTGATCGAGCCTTCGGCATCGACCCGCGTCTTGCCGTGCTCCTCCGAGAGGAGCCGCGCGAGGTCCTTCTTGTGCGCTTCCATGAGCTCGCGGAAGCGCATCAGGGTTCGCGCGCGGCGCAGTGCCGGAGCCGCGCGCCACGAGGCCCACGCCTCGGTCGCTGCGGCGACCGCCGCGTCCACGTCCTCGGCGATCGCGAAGGGCACGTGGCGCAGGAACTCGCCGGTGGCGGGATTGGTCACTTCGCCGTAGCGCGTCGTGCGCGAGGGCGTCGGCTTGCCGCCGATCCAGAGCGGCAGCCGTTCGAGCGTGGTCAGGTCCATGGGGTCCTCCTCGTCTCGAGGCCCGGTGGCGTGCGCTTCGCGCTTACACGGCTTCGTGCAAGCGCGCGACGTAACGCGCCACCAGGTCGACTTCGAGATTGACTCGCGCGCCGCGCGTCAGTTCACCCAGCGTCGTTACCGTCAGTGTATGCGGGATCAGATTCACGGCAAAGTGCCGCGGCGCGACGGTATTGACGGTGAGGCTGACCCCGTCGATAGCGACCGACCCTTTCGGCGCGATGAAGCGCAGCAGTGCCGCGGGTGGCTCGACCTCGAGCAACCGGCTTCCGTCGGCGGCTCCGACCACCTCGGCCCGAATGACGCTGCCGACGCCGTCGACGTGGCCGCTGACGAGATGCCCTCCTAACCGATCCGACAGCCGCAACGCCGGCTCCAGATTCACCGTGCCGGTGCGATCCAGGCCCGTCGTGCACGCGAGCGTCTCGGCCGATACGTCGAAAGAGAGCCGGTCGCGCTCGACGGCGACGACGGTCAGGCAGCACCCTGCGACCGCGATGCTGTCGCCCGCCTTGATGCCGTCGACGCCCAGCGCAGCGGCCTCGACGGCGATGCGCACGCCATCGCCGTGAGGCGTCGCGCTGGCGATGCGGCCGACGGCCTGCACGATGCCGGTGAACACTACGCTTTCTCCTGCGACACACGCGCCAGCACGCGCCAGTCGTCGCCGATACGGGCAACTTCGCGTATGCGCAGTTGCACGCGTTGCGCGAGCAACGAAAGTGGCGACGGCAGCGCGAACATGCCGCGCGCCGGGTCGCCGAGAAGGCAGGGCGCGAGATAGAGCAGCAGCTCGTCGACCAGCCCCGCGGCCAGCAATGCGCCGTTGAGCTTGGCACCGGCTTCCACGTGCAGCTCGTTGACGCCGCGCTCGGCAAGAAACCTGAGCATCGCGGCGAGGTCGACCCGGCCGTCGGGTCCGGGGAGGCGCACGTGCTGCACGTTCCCCGGCCACGCGACCTGTGGCGTGTCCGCGGAAACCACGATCACGTCTCCGCCGTCGAGAACACGCGCATGTGCGGGCAGTTGACCGTGGCGATCGACGATGACCTTCAGCGGTTGCCGCGAGGTCTCGACTTCTCTCACCGTCAATCGCGGATCGTCCTGCAGCACCGTGCCGATGCCGGTCAGGATCGCGCAGGAGCGAGCCCGCCAGCGGTGCCCGTCCGCACGCGCGGCCGGCCCCGTGATCCATTGACTCGCGCCGTTGTCGAGAGCCGTCTTGCCATCCAGGCTCGCCGCTATTTTCACGCGCAGCCAGGGGCGGCCCGCGGTGATGCGCTTGATCCACCCCGCGTTGAGCTCGCGCGCGTCGTCCTCGCAAAGACCGTATTCGACGGCGATGCCCGCGGCGGCGAGCCGCTCTCCGCCCCTCGATGCAATCGCGTTCGGATCGCGCATGGCGGCGACCACGCGGCCTATCCCGGCGGCGAGCAAGCCGTCGGTGCACGGCGGCGTGCGCCCGTAATGATTGCAAGGCTCCAGGGTCACGCAGAGCGTCGCGCCGCGTGTCGCTTCGCCGCGCGCTTTCGCATCCGCGAGCGCTCGAATCTCGGCGTGAGCTTCGCCGGCGCGCTCGTGCCAACCCTCGCCGATCACGCGTCCATCGCGGACGAGGACGCAGCCCACGCGCGGATTCGGGGTCGCCGTGAACAATCCGCGCGCGGCGAGATCGAGTGCGCGCCGCATACACTCGCGATCGCGGTCGTCGAACCCCGGCATGTCAGGGACCAAGCGCTCAGCGGGGCTTGCGCCGCGATGACACCGGCTCGACTTCCTTCAACGCGTCGCGAAAGTCTGCGGCATCCTGAAAACTGCGATACACCGAGGCGAAGCGGATATAGCCGACCTTGTCGAGCTTGTAGAGCTCCCGCATGACCATCTCACCGATCTGACGCGAGGGAATTTCGCGCTCGCCCAGGCCGAGGACCTGCTGCACGATGCGCTCGACGGCCTGGTCGACATATTCCGTCGGCACCGGACGCTTGTGCAACGCGCGCTGGAAGCCATTGCGTATCCGACTCACGTCGAAGTCCGCGCGCGTGCCATTCTGTTTGACGATTTGCGGCAACCGCAGCTCGGCTGTCTCGTAGGTCGTGAAGCGCTTGCGGCAGGAGAGGCAGCGCCGGCGACGACGGATGGAGTCGCCGCCTTCCGACACGCGAGAATCGAGCACCTGGGTGTCGGGACTGCCGCAGAAGGGACACTTCATCGCTAGGGGCTAGGCCTTGCTCTCCGCGTAGACCGGAAACTTGGCGGTCAGCGCCTTGACCGCGGCTGCGACACGCTTGATCGTGGCGGAGTCGCTGGGCGCCTCGAGCAGATCCGCCATGAGGTGTCCCAGGGTTTCGCATTCGATCTCGCTGAACCCCCGCGTCGTGACCGCGGGACTCCCGACGCGGATGCCGCTGGTCACGAAGGGCTTTTCCGGATCGTTCGGAATCGCATTCTTGTTGACCGTGATGTTGGCGCGGCCGAGCGCCGCCTCGGCATCCTTGCCCGTGATTTTCTTCGCGCGCAGGTCGACCAGGAAGAGGTGCGAATCGGTGCCGCCGGAGACGATGCGCAACCCGCGGTCACGCAATACCGTGGCCAGCACCCGCGCGTTCTCGAGTACGCGCTCCTGATAGATCTTGAAATCGTGCGAGAGCGCTTCCTTGAACGCGACCGCCTTCGCGGCGATCACGTGCATCAGCGGCCCGCCTTGCAGACCCGGAAATACGGCGGAATTGATCAGCTTCTCGTGTTCGGCGCCGGCGAGAATGAGCCCGCCGCGAGGTCCGCGCAGCGTCTTGTGCGTGGTGCTGGTCACGAAATGCGCAACGCCGACGGGCGTGGGGTAGAGCCCGGCGGCGATCAGACCCGCGTAATGCGCGATGTCGGCCATCAGGTATGCGCCGACCGAGTCCGCGATGGCGCGAAAACGCGCCCAGTCGATAAGGCGCGAATACGCGGACGCCCCGGCGATGATGAGCTTGGGCTTGTGCTGCTGCGCCAGCTTTTCAGCGGCATCGTAATCGATGAGCTCGGTCGCCGGGTCGAGCCCATACGCGACCACGCGGAACCACTTTCCCGAGATGTTGACCGGCGAGCCGTGTGTCAGGTGCCCGCCGTGAGGCAGCGACATGCCGAGGATCGTGTCGCCCGGCTTCAGCGCGGCGAAGAATACGGCTTGATTCGCCTGCGCCCCCGAATGCGGCTGGACGTTCGCGAATTCGGCGTCAAAGAGCTTCTTGGCGCGGTCGATCGCGAGCTGCTCGGCGATGTCGACGTATTCGCAGCCGCCGTAGTAACGCTTGCCAGGATAGCCCTCGGCGTATTTGTTGGTGAGCTGCGAGCCCTGCGCAGCCAGCACTGCACGGCTCGCGTAATTCTCCGACGCAATCAATTCGATATGATCTTCCTGACGTGCGTGCTCGCCGGTAATGGCGGCCCACAGATCCGGGTCGAACTGCGCGAGCGTGAGCGAGCGATGGGGCATGGCGATCCGGAGGCGGTATCGGGGAAGCTTAGTATTTTAGCACCGGGCCGGCGCGCGGACCCGGTGCAGGCAGCGCTCGCTGCCTAGGAGCCTGACCGGCAAATACGCCTATAATCCGGTACGCTCGCGGCGCTTCCTGGGAGGAATCCTCGTGTCGTCTTTCCTTTCGCTGTCCAAATTGATCGACCGGCTGAGCGAACGCATCGGCCATACTTTCTACTGGCTGGTGCTGGCCGCGGTTCTGATCAGCGCGGCCAACGCCGTCGTGCGCAAGACTTTCAACGTCAGCTCGAACGCGTTCCTCGAGATCCAGTGGTACCTGTTCTCGGCGATCTTCCTGTTGCTGGCCGGCTACACGTTGCTGCGCAACGACCATGTGCGCATCGACGTTATCACCAGCCGGCTGTCGAAGCGGGCGCAAACCTGGATCGACATCATCGGCACGATCTTCTTTCTGTTCCCGATGGCGATTCTGATCATGTGGCTGTCATGGCCGGTGTTCGTCGAAGCCTACGAGCGACATGAGATCTCGACCAACGCCGGCGGGCTGATCATCTGGCCGGCTCGGCTTCTGGTGCCCGTAGGCTTCTTCCTGCTGATCGTGCAGGGCGTCTCCGAGCTCATCAAGCGCATCGCGTTTCTGCGCGGGCTCATCCCCGACCCGACCGAGAAGCCGCACGAAAAATCGCTCGAAGAGCAGCTCGCCGAGGAGATTGTGCGGGCACGCGGAGAACAGGAGATCGCCGAGGAAACCGTGAAGCTGCAGGGGGACAAGCGATGACCGCGCTCCTGATCGAGAACATCGCGCCGCTGATGTTCGTCGCGTTGGTCGTCGTCCTGTTGCTCGGCTACCCGGTGGCCTTTGCGCTCGCCGCGGTCGGCATCGGCTTCGCGCTGCTGGGCATCGAGCTTGGGCTCCTGGGGCCGCAACTCATCCAGGCTTTACCGGAGCGGCTGTGGGGCGTCATGTCCAACGACACGCTGCTCTGCGTGCCGTTCTTCACGTTCATGGGCTTGATCCTCGAGCGCAGCGGCATGGCCGAGGATCTGCTCGACACGATCGGGCAGGTGTTCGGGCCGGTGCGCGGCGGCCTGGCCTACGCCGTGGTTTTCGTCGGTGCGCTGCTGGCGGCGACGACCGGAGTGGTCGCCGCGTCGGTCATCTCGATGGGGCTCATCTCGCTGCCGATCATGCTCCGCTATGGCTACGACCGGCGCTTCGCCTCGGGCGTCATCGCCGCATCGGGCACGCTGGCGCAGATCATCCCGCCATCGCTGGTGCTGATCATCATGGCCGACCAGCTCGGCAAGTCGGTCGGCGACATGTACGCCGGCGCCTTCATCCCCGGCATCGCGCTGGCCGGGCTCTACGCCCTCTACACGATGGGCGTGTCCGTGGTCAAACCGAAATGGGCGCCCGCGCTGCCCGAGGAAGCGCGGACCTTACGCGAGCCGAGCGGTGCGGGCGGCACGCGGTCGTTGCTGATGTTGACGATAGTCGCCGTCGTCGCCGCAGTCGCGTTCGCTAAGTGGTACCTCCCGAACGAAACGCCGACCGACGAGACGATCGTCATCGCCACCTGCGTCGGCACCGGTGTCGCGTTCTTCGCCGCCGTCATCAACCGTCTGCTGAAGTTCGGTCTGCTGTCGCGGCTCGCCGAACGCGTTACCTTCGTGCTGATCCCGCCGCTGGCGCTGATCTTCCTGGTGCTGGGCACGATCTTTCTCGGCGTCGCGACGCCGACCGAGGGCGGCGCGATGGGCGCGAGCGGCGCGCTGATCATGGCGGTGGCGCGGAGAAGGCTGTCATGGAAGCTCCTCAAGCAGGCGATGGACACGACCGCCAAGCTCTCGACGTTCGTCGTGTTCATTCTGATCGGGGCGCGCGTGTTCAGCCTCACGTTCTACGCGGTCAACGGTCATGTCTGGGTCGAGCACCTGCTGTCCAGCCTTCCCGGCGGCCAGCTCGGCTTTCTGATCGTCGTCAACATCGTGATCTTCGTGCTGGCGTTCTTCCTCGACTTCTTCGAGCTGTCATTCATCGTCATTCCCCTGGTCGGACCGGTCGCCGACAAGCTGGGGATCGACCTGATCTGGTTTGGCGTGCTGCTCGGTGTCAACATGCAGACATCGTTCATGCACCCGCCGTTCGGCTTCGCGTTGTTCTATCTGCGCAGCGTCGCACCGGCCAAGGACTACATCGACAAGCTCACCAAGAAGGTGACGGCAGGGGTCACGACGGGACAGATCTACTGGGGCGCGGTCCCGTTTGTGCTGATCCAGATCATCATGATCGGCCTGGTCATCACGTTCCCGCAGATGGTGATGGTCTACAAGGCGAAGGAGAGCACGGTCGATCCGACCAAGATCCAGATCCAGTTGCCGCCGACCGAAACGCCCGGCACCGGCCCCGCGCCGACCGAGCAGCAGGAACAGCAAAAGGAGAGCGACTCCGCTCAGTCGCTCGAGGATCTTTTCAAGGCGCCGGGCGCGGCTCCGGCGGAGAAAAAATAACGGACCGAGGTCGTCAGGCCCCAAAAAAGCCCCGCGCATGCGGGGCTTTTTGTCGCGCATTTCGAGAAGGCGCGACTCCAGACGGCCGAATGAATTCGGCCCTACTTTTTGGCCGACGCCGCGCTTTGCGAGCTAGCGGTCGCCATGAACGTGTCGAAATTCTGCTCGGCAACGCGGAACCACAGGATGTCCTCGTCACGGAACTTCTTCCACGGCTCGTAGACTTTCTTGAACTTCGGATTCGTAGTCGCGAACTCGTCGTAAACCTCGACCGACGCCTTATGGCATGCCTGCATGATCTCGCGCGGGAACGGCCGCAGTTGCACGCCGGCCGCGACCAGCCGGCGCAGCGCCGGGGGATTCAGCGCGTCGTATTTCGCCATCATGTCGACGTTCGCCTCGGCGCAGGCCGCTTCCAGAATCGCTTGGTAGTCCTTGGGCAGCTCGGACCACGCCTTGGTGTTGACGAAGAGATCGAGCTCGGGGCCGCCTTCCCACCAGCCGGGGTAGTAGTAATATTTCGCGACCTTGTATAGGCCGAGCTTCTCGTCGTCGTACGGACCGACCCATTCGGCCGCGTCAATCGTGCCCTTTTCCAGCGCCGGATAGATATCGCCGCCGGCGATCTGCTGCGGCACCAGGCCTAGCTTCTGCATCACGACGCCGGCGGAGCCCCCGATGCGCATCTTCAGGCCCTTCATGTCGGCGACGGTCTTGAGCTCCTTGCGGAAGAAGCCACCCATTTGCGCGCCCGT
>Ga0075425_100007789_pt1 | contig 11331 bp, 20 predicted proteins | sample SoiMethybrSBSTD4_FD_75300 | JGI IMG/M metagenome (GOLD analysis project Ga0075425, IMG submission 75300) | Bulk soil microbial communities from a Populus tree surrounding site in Tennessee, USA - Soil MetaG P. TD hybrid SBSTD4 | ecosystem: Environmental > Terrestrial > Soil > Tree plantation...
CTGCGCTTTTCCTCGTCGGCCGGCAGAACCTTCTTTTCGATCAGCGCGATCGACCCCCCTGCGCTTTCGATCGCCGCCTTGGCCCCGGCGGTCGCGTGATCGACGGTCAGCGCCAGCTTGACCTTGAGCTCGCCGCCACCCAGGATGCGCACACCGTCGAGGGGGCGCCGGATCACGCCCGCGGCCACCAGCACGGCGGCGTCGACGGGCTTAGCCGGATCGATCAAATTGGCGTCGATCGCGGCCTGCAAGCGCCCGAGCGGCACTTCATTGAAAATCTTGCGGTTGCGCTTGTTGAAGCCGCGCTTGGGCAGCCGGCGGTGCAGTGGCATCTGGCCACCCTCGAAGCCACCGAGGCGCACGCCGGAGCGGGCGGTTTGGCCTTTGCCGCCGCGGCCGCCCATCTTGCCCATGCCGGAGCCGATGCCGCGACCGATACGGAGGCGCAACTTGCGCGATCCGGGCTTATCTTTGAGCTCGTTGAGGCGCATTGGCGTCGCTGCTCCCGCTCACTCTCTCAGGCCTTCTGGTCGACGACCCGCACCAGGTGCCGAACCTTATCGATCATGCCGCGCACGGCGGGAGTGTCCTCCAGGGTACGACGCCGGCGCAGCTTATTGAGGCCGAGACCGATCAGCGTCTGCTCCTGGATCTTGGGTCGGCGCGCCGGGCTCGCGATCTGCTCGATCGTGAGCGTTTTGCCCGACTTTGCACCCGTCCGTTCAGCCGTCATGCCACCACATCCCCGCTCAAGCCGCCTCGCCGGCCGCTTCGGCATCGCCGACCGAGCCGTCGCGCCGACGGGCCACAATTTCGCTCACCTTCTTGCCGCGCCGCGCCGCCACCGCGCGGGGGTTTTCCTGGCTCTTAAGGGCGTCGAAGGTGGCACGCACCATATTGTAGGGATTGGTGGAGCCCAGTGATTTCGCCACCACGTCATGCACGCCCAGCATCTCGAACACGGCACGGGTGGGGCCGCCGGCGATGATGCCGGTGCCGGGCGGTGCCGAGCGCAACACCACCTTGCCGGCGCCGTGCCGGCCCTCCGAATCGTGATGGAGGGTTCGCCCTTCGCGTAGCGGCACGCGAATAAGGCCGCGGCGCGCCGCGTCGGTCGCTTTGCGGATCGCCTCCGGAACCTCGCGCGCCTTGCCGTGGCCGAAGCCGACGCGGCCCTTCTGGTCGCCGACCACCACCAGGGCAGCAAAGCCGAAGCGCTTGCCGCCTTTGACCACCTTGGCCACGCGATTGATGTGTACGAGCTTGTCGGCGAACTCGCTCTCGCGCTCCTCGCGATCGCGCCCGCGGTCTCTGTCCCTGGGATTGCGAGCCACTTGAAACCTTTCTCCTTGTTACAGGTTGAGGCCGCCTTCGCGCGCCCCATCTGCGAGCGCTTTGATGCGCCCGTGATAGCGATAGCCACCGCGGTCGAACACGACCTTGTCCACGCCGGCCTTTTTTGCCCTCTCAGCCAAGAGCTTGCCAACGGCGGCAGCAGCCGCCTTGTCCGCTCCGGTCTTGAGCTGGGCCCTTAGCTCTTTCTCAAGGCTGGAGGCCGCAGCCAGCGTGTAGCCCTTGGCGTCGTCGATCACCTGCGCGTAGATGTGCTTGGAGGAGCGGAACACCGACAGCCGAAGCCGCCCGCTGGCGCCCGTCGCAAGCGAGCGGCGCACGCGCCGCGCGCGGCGGTCGAACTGGCTCAGCTTGCTCAGCATGTATGCCTCACTTTTTCTTGCCTTCCTTCATATGGATGTACTCGCCCCGGTAGCGAATGCCTTTACCCTGATAGGGCTCGGGGGGCCGCGAGGCACGGATGACGGCCGCCATTTGTCCCACCTTCTGCTTGTCGATGCCGGAGACCTCGATGATCTCCTGCTTGGCACCTGCCACCTTTACGTCGACACCCGCCGGGATCTTATGGATCACGTCGTGGCTAAATCCGACCTGCAGCTGTAGGGTATCCTTGCCCTTGAGCGCCGCGCGGAAGCCCACGCCATGGATCTCCAGCGTGTGCGAGTAACCCTTGGTCACGCCTTCGACGAGATTGGCGATTTGCGAGCGCGACATGCCCCAGAGCGCGCGCGCCATCTGCGTCTCCTCGCGCGGCTTCACCTCGATGCCGGCGCCGCTCTTGATCACCTCGACCTGCTCGGGACAGGTGAAGGACAGCTCGCCCTTCGGCCCCTTCATCTTCACCGTTCGTCCCTCGACGGTCGCAGTTACGCCGGCCGGGACGACCACCGGGTTCCTACCAACGCGCGACATCGCTCAACTCCTTGATCCCTAAGACCCCGGCGGGCCCTGCCTCGCCCATCAAAACACGTTGCACAGGATCTCGCCGCCAACGTTCTCCTCGCGCGCCCGGGCATCCGACATCACGCCCTTGGGCGTCGACAGGATGGCAACGCCAAGCCCGTTGGCCACGCTCGTCAGATCGCGCACCGCCTTATAGACGCGCCGGCCCGGGGTGGACACGCGGCTGATCTCGCGGATGGCCGGCTGGCCATTGGCGTATTTCAGTTCGATCTCGAACTCGGAGAGACCGTTCTTATGGTCCACGCGGGCGTAGCCGCGGATGTAGCCCTCGTCCACCAGCACGTCGAGCACCCGCTCGCGCAGCTTGGAAGCGGGCGAGGACACCTTGGGGCGCCGCCGCTGCTGCGCGTTGCGGATGCGGGTCAGCATGTCGCCGAGCGGATCGTTCATCGCCTCGGGCCTCCTTACCAGCTCGACTTCACCATGCCGGGAATCTGGCCCTGGCTCGCCAGCTCTCTCAGCATGTTGCGGCACACGCGCAGCTTGCGGTAGTAGCCGCGCGCCCGGCCCGTCAGCTCGCAGCGGTTGCGAACGCGGGTGGCCGACGAATTGCGCGGCAGCTGGGCGAGCTTCAAGCGGGCCGCAAACCGCACCTCAGCGGGTTTGCTCAGGTCCGCGGCCACCGCCTTCAGCGCCTTGCGTTTGCCCGCGTAGCGCGCCACCAGCTTCTTGCGGTGGGCATTCTTGTTGACCGAACTCTGCTTTGCCATTCTATCCTCCGAGCCCTTGCAGTGGGCCCTAGCTGCGGAACGGAAAATTGAAGCCGCGCAACAGGGCGCGCGCCTCCTCGTCGCTGCGCGCGGTGGTGCACACGATCACATCCATGCCCAACACCTCGTCGACCTGGTCGTAGTCGATCTCCGGGAAGACGATGTGTTCCCTAAGGCCGAGGGCGAAGTTGCCGCGCCCGTCGAAGCTCTTGGGGTTCAGGCCCCTGAAGTCCTTCACCCTTGGCAGCGCAATCGTCACCAGCCGGTCGACGAATTCGTACATGCGATCGCCCCGCAACGTCACCTTGCAGCCGATCGGCATGCCGTCGCGCACCTTATAGGTGGCGACCGACTTGCGCGCCCGCGTAATGACCGGTTTCTGCCCGGCGATGAGCCCCAGGTCTTTGGCGGCCGATTCCACCTTCTTGCGGTCGTTGACCGCCTCGCCGACCCCCATGTTGAGTACGACCTTGTCGATGCGGGGGATCTGCATGCGGTTGCGGTAGCCGAACTGCTTGGCCATCTCCTCCCGCACCACCCGCTCGTAAAGGGCCTTCATGCGCGGCTTGTAATCCTTGGGCCGCGGGGAGCGCGCCACCTTCTCCTTGGGTGCAGCCTTGTCCTTGGGCGCGCCCTTGCCGTCACGGGGAGCGCCCTTTTGGCCCCCCTTGGCGGTTGCCTCTTTGCCGGGTTTGGCCGGCCTGGCGGGTTTGTCACTATCTGGGCCCTTGGCGGGCCGCTCGGGTTTGGCCGCCCTTGCCGGCTTGTCGTCCTCGGCCATGGCTATCGCTTGTCCTCAATGACTTCGCCTGAGCGCTTGGCAAAGCGCACCTTGCGCCCATCGTCCAACCTCTTGAAGCCGACGCGCGTGGGTTTGCCGTCCTTGGGATCCTCCAGCGCCAGATTGGAGACGTGAATGGCAGCCTCCTTGGAGATGATGCCACCCTCCTGCTGCGCCGTCTGGCGCTGGTGCCTGCGCACCACGTTGACGCCGCGCACCAGCGCCCGGCCGTCCTTGGGCATGACCTGGAAGACCTCGCCCTTTTTGCCTTTGTCGCGGCCGGCGAGCACGATCACCTGATCGCCCTTCTTGATCTTGGCCGCCGACATCACAGCACCTCCGGGGCAAGGCTCACGATCTTCATGTGGTTCTTGGCCCTGAGCTCGCGCGTCACTGGTCCAAAGATACGCGTGCCGATCGGCTCACCCTGGGGATTGATCAGCACCGCTGCGTTGCGGTCGAAGCGGATGAGGGAGCCGTCCGGGCGGCGCACACCCTTGGCGGTACGAACCACCACCGCTTTCATGACCTCGCCCTTCTTGACGCGGCCGCGTGGGATCGCCTCCTTGACGGTCACGACGATCGTGTCGCCGATCGTGGCGTATCGGCGCTTGGAGCCGCCCAGCACCTTGATGCATTGCAGTCGGCGCGCGCCAGAATTATCGGCCACGTCGAGATTAGTCTCCATCTGGATCATCGCGACCCGTCCTCGTCCCGCTTTTGCCGGATCGTCCGGCTCATCCTTGCGTGTCTCTCCAGCGTGGAGCGACCCGAGCGGCGCACCCGCCGCTCAGGGTCTCCTGTCCTTCAGCACCACCCAGCGCTTGTTCTTTGAGATTGGGCGGCTCTCTTCGATGAACACGAGGTCGCCAACCTTGAACGTCTCGTCCTCATCGTGGGCGTGGAATTTCTTGGAGCGGCGCACCGTCTTCTTGAACAGCGGATGCGTATAGCGGCGCTCCACCTCGACCACCACCGTCTTGGTATTTTTGTCGGAGACCACCACGCCCTGCAAAACGCGCTTCGGCATTGCACTATCCTCAGCTCTTGTCCTCGGCCGCGCCCTGGCCGTTGCGCTTGGCAACCTGCACCGTCTTGAGCCGGGCAATGTCGCGCCGCACCTCGCGCACGCGCGAGGTATTCTCAAGCTGCCCAGAGGCCCGCTGGAAGCGCAGGTTGAACTGCTCCTTCTTGAGCTTCGCCAGCTGTTCGTCGAGCTGGTCTGCCGACATGGCCCTGAACTCTTGTGCCTTCATGACCGCCTCGTTCCTTGTCGCCTCAGGCCTGTCGCCGGACGATCCGCGTCTTGATGGGGAGTTTCGCCGCACCGAGCGACAGGGCCTCACGCGCGGTGGCGTCGTTGACACCATCGAGCTCGAACATGATGCGACCCGGCTTGACGCGGCAGACCCACAGCTCCGGCGCGCCCTTCCCGGAGCCCATGCGCACCTCCGCCGGCTTCTTGGTGACGGGCACGTCCGGGAACACGCGGATCCACACCCGGCCGGTCCGTTTCATGGCGCGCGTGATGGCCCGCCGCGCCGCCTCGATCTGGCGAGCGGTGAGGCGGTCGGGCTCCACGGCCTTGAGGCCGTGCGACCCGAAATTGAGCTCCGTCCCGCCCTTGGCCTGGCCATGGATGCGGCCCTTGAAGGCCTTGCGGAATTTGGTGCGCGTTGGCTGCAGCATGGCCCTTCCTCACGCCTTGGCCGGCTCGGCCTGGCGCTCGCCCCCGGCCCAGCCGCCGTCGCGATCGCCGCCACCCCCACCACGGCGCCGGCCGCCCCCGCCGCCTTCCTGCGCTTCGATGGCGCGCTTCTCGGCGGCCATCGGGTCGTGCTCCATGATCTCGCCCTTGAAGATCCAGACCTTCACGCCGATCACTCCATAGGCGGTCTTGGCAAGGCCATAGCCGAAATCGATGTCGGCGCGCAGGGTGTGCAGCGGCACGCGCCCCTCACGGTACCATTCCACGCGCGCGATCTCCGCGCCTCCGAGCCGTCCTGAGCAGTTGATGCGGATGCCGAGGGCACCCAGCCTGATTGCCGATTGCACCGCGCGCTTCATGGCGCGGCGGAACGCCACGCGTCGCTCGAGCTGCTGGGCGATGGTCTCTGCCACCAGCGTCGCGTCGATCTCGGGCTTTCTCACCTCGACGATATTGAGATGCACCTCGGAGGACGTGAGCCTGGCGAGCTCGGCGCGCAGCTTCTCGATATCGGCCCCCTTCTTGCCGATCAGCACGCCGGGCCGCGCCGTGTGCACCGTCACGCGGCACTTCTTGTGCGGGCGCTCGATCACGACCTTGGAAATCCCGGCCTGCCGTTGTTGCTGCAGGATGTGATCGCGGATGTGCATGTCCTCATGCAACAGCCGCCCGTACTCGCCGCGGTTGGCGAACCAGCGGCTATCCCACGTGCGGTTGATGCCGACCCGCAGGCCGATCGGATTGACCTTGTGACCCATTAGGCACCGCCTTCGGCTTGTGCTTCTTCCTCTTGCGCCTTCACCACGACCGTGAGCTGCGCAAACGGTTTCTCGATCGGGCTCATCCGGCCTCGCCCGCGGGCGTGAAAGCGGGTCAGCACCAGGTTCTTGCCCACGTACGCTTCCTTCACCACCAGGTCGTTAACGTCGAGCCCGTGATTGTTCTCGGCATTGGCTACCGCCGACATCACGCACTTGCGCACGTCCTTGGCGATGCGCTTCCTGGAAAATTCCAGATCCGCCAGCGCCGTATCCACCTTCTTACCCCGGATCATCTGCGCCAGCAGGTTGAGCTTCTGCGGCGAGATGCGCAGGTTCTTGGTCACGGCCTTCGCCTCATCGTCGGCGAGCGCTCGCTCTCGCTTCGGTTTGCCCATCTTTGCCGCCTTCAGCTCGCTGCCTTGCTGCTCACGCCGTCGTGGTCCTTGCCCTCACGGCCTTCTTATCGCCGCTGTGGCCGTGAAAAGTCCTGGTCGGTGCGAATTCGCCGAACTTGTGGCCGATCATGTCTTCGGTCACGCTCACGGGAATATGCTTCTGCCCGTTGTGCACGCCGAAGGTCAGCCCGACGAACTGCGGCAAGATGGTGGACCGCCTGCTCCAGATGCGGATGATCTCATTGCGGCCCGAATTGCGCACGGTCTCGGCCTTCTTCAACAGATAGCCATCGACGAATGGACCCTTGGAGACTGAGCGTGCCACGTTGCCTGCTCCTTACTTTGAGCCGTGACGGACGCGGATTATGAACCGGTCCGTCGCCTTGTTCTTGCGCGTCTTGTAACCCTTGGTCGGCTTGCCCCAGGGGGTGGCCCAGTGCTTACCTCCCTTGGTGCGGCCGCCGTTGGGGTGATCGATGGGGTTCATGGCGATCGAACGCACCGTTGGCCGAGTGCCGCGCCAGCGGGTGCGCCCCGCCTTGCCAGTGACCTCGTTCATGTGGTCGGGGTTGGAGACCGCTCCCACCGTTGCCATGCACTCCTGGCGCACGCGCCGGGTCTCGCCAGAATTGAGGCGCAGGATCGCCCAGCCGGCGTCACGGCCCACGAGCTGCGCATAGCCGCCTGCGGACCGCGCAATCTTGCCGCCGCCGCCCGCCTTGAGTTCGATATTGTGCACGATGGTGCCGATCGGCATGGACGCGAGTTGCATGGCGTTGCCGGGCTTCACGTCGGCCTTGATGCCCGAGACCACCGAATCGCCCGCCGCCAAGCGCTGCGGCGCCAAGATGTAGGCGAGCGTTCCGTCGCTATACTTCAAGAGCGCGATGAATGCCGTGCGGTTGGGATCGTATTCGAGCCGCTCGACCCTCGCGGGCATGTCATGCTTGGTGCGCCGGAAGTCCACGCGGCGGTAGGCCTGCTTGTGGCCGCCGCCAACGTGGCGCATGGTGATGCGCCCGTAGTTGTTGCGGCCGCCGGACTTGGTCTTGCCCTCGGTCAACAACTTGATGGGCCCGCCCTTCCACAGATGGCTGCGGTCCACCTGCACCAACTGGCGCAGGCTTGGGGTGGTCGGTCGAAACGTCTTCAGTGCCATCGCCGCCTCCCCGTCACAGCCCAGTCGTCACGTCGATGGAATGACCCTCTTCGAGGGTCACGATCGCGCGCTTGGTGTCGCTCAGCAGCGCTCGAATATTCTTGAACGTTTTCTTCTTGCCCTTGCGCACGTGGGTGTTGATTGCCCTTACCTTCACGTTGAACAGCCGCTCCACCGCGGCCTTGATCTCCGGCTTGGAAGCATCGCGCGCCACCTTGAAAATCACTTGGTTGTACTCCGAGAGCAGCGTCGACTTCTCGGTGATGATAGGGGCGCGGATGATATCGTGCGCGTCCTTCCTCTTCTTGCTCATTTGAAGCGCGCCTCCAACGCCTCCACAGCCGCCTTGGTGAGCACCAGGCTCTTGCGGCGCAGAATGTCGTAGACGTTGATGCCTTGGACCGGCAGCACGTCGATGTTGGGGATGTTGCGGGCCGCCAGGGCGAAGGCCGGCTCAATTTCGCTCCCATCGATGATGAGCGCGTTGGTGAGGTCGAGCTTGCCGAAGCGCTCTCTGAGGCCCTTGGTCTTGCCGTCGCCCGATACCGCCCTGTCGAGTACTACGATCTCGCCCGCCTTGGCCTTGGCGGAGAGCGCATGCTTCAAAGCCAGCGCGCGCACCTTCTTGGGCAGATCGATGGCGTGGCTCCTGGGTTTGGGGCCGAACACCTTGCCGCCGCCGCGCCACTGGGGCACCGACTTGTCGCCATGACGGGCATTGCCCGTGCCCTTCTGCCGGTACATCTTCTTGCCCGTGACGGTGACTTCCGACCGGTCTTGCACGTGATGCGTCCCGGCCATGCGCTTCAAGAGCTGATAGCGCACCATGCGGTGGATCAGATCCTTGCGCGGCTCCAGTCCGAAGATGGAATCGCTAAGCTCCACCTCGCCGGCGCTCTCGGCATCGAGCGTCTTGACGGCCGCTTTCATAGCTTCTGCTCCGCTGGCTCCGCGGCGGCTGGCGCGGCGGGCGGCGTGCCCGCGTGGGCCGCCTCGGCCTTGCGGAACGAGCCCGGCTTCGGCGCCTCTTTGGGCAGCGCTCGCTTGACCGCATCGCGCACCAAGACCCAGCCTCCCTTGGTGCCCGGCACGGCGCCCCGCACCAGCACCAGTCCGCGCTCCTTATCCGTCTCCACCACCTCGAGATTGAGCGTGGTGACGCGCATATTCCCCATGTGGCCGGCCATCTTCTTGCCCTTGAAGACCTTGCCGGGGTCCTGGCGCTGACCGGTCGAGCCGTGACTGCGGTGGGTGATCGACACGCCGTGGGTGGCACGCAGGCCAGCAAAATTCCACCGCTTCATTGGGCCCTGAAAGCCCTTGCCCTGATTGGTCCCCGTCACGTCGACGTGCTGGCCCTTGACGAAGTGGTCGGCCGTGATTTCGGCACCCACCTCGATCAGATTATCTGGGCTCACGCGAAATTCCGCGAGCGTGCGCTTGGGCTCCACCCTTGACACGGCAAAGCTGCCCCGCTCGGCGCGGGTGACGCGACTCACCTTGCGGCTGCCGGCGCCCAGCTGCAGCGCGGTATAGCCGTTCTTCTCGTCGGTGCGGTGCGCCAACACCTGGACGTTGTCCAGCCTCAGCACGGTCACCGGCACGTGTTCGCCGGCTTCCGTGAAGACGCGGGTCATGCCCACCTTCTGCGCTATCACTCCGGAACGCATGTTCCGTATCCTCTCGTGCGTTGGGAGCGATGAAGCCTATTTGCCACCGCGTCCCGCAACTTTGTTCAGAGCTTGATTTCGACGTCCACGCCGGCCGCCAGGTCGAGCTTCATCAGGGCATCGACCGTCTGTGGTGTCGGGTCGACGATGTCGAGCAGACGCTTGTGCGTGCGCATTTCGAACTGCTCGCGGCTCTTCTTGTCGATGTGCGGCGAGCGATTGACGGTAAAGCGTTCGATGCGGGTCGGCAGCGGGATCGGCCCGCGCACCTCAGCACCCGTCCGCTTCGCGGTATTGACGATCTCGCGCGTGGACGCGTCGAGCACGCGATGGTCGAAGGCCTTGAGCCTTATTCTTATGTTCTGGCTTTGCATCGACGTACCCTCTTGAAAGTCAAGGAGCGCTCCTGGTCCGAGCGCTCCTTTTCGTTCTCCCTTACTCGATGATCGAGGTGACGACCCCGGCACCCACGGTTCGGCCACCCTCGCGAATGGCAAAGCGAAGCTTCTCCTCCATGGCGATGGGCGTGATGAGTTCAATCGTCACGGCCACGTTGTCCCCGGGCATCACCATCTCTGTGCCCTCGGGCAGGGCCACCACCCCCGTGACGTCCGTCGTGCGGAAATAGAACTGCGGACGATAATTGGTGAAAAACGGCGTATGCCGCCCACCCTCCTCCTTGGTGAGAATATAGGCTTCGGCCTTGAACTTCTTGTGCGGCTTGATGGAACCCGGCTTGCACAACACCTGGCCGCGCTCCACCGCCGTCTTGTCGATGCCGCGCAACAAGCAGCCGACGTTGTCGCCCGCCTCGCCGGCATCGAGCAGCTTGCGGAACATCTCGACGCCCGTCACCACACTCTTCTGTGTGTCGCGAATGCCGACGATTTCCACCTCTTCGCCTACCTTGATGGTGCCGCGCTCGATGCGACCCGTCACCACCGTGCCGCGTCCCGAGATCGAGAACACGTCCTCGATCGGCATCAGGAAGGGCTGATCCTTTGGGCGCTCGGGCAGCGGGATATAGGTGTCGAGCGCCTCAAACAGCTTCAGGATCGCCTCATCGGCCAACGGCCCCTTCTCCCCGTTCAGCGCCTTGATCGCAGCGCCGCGGATGATCGGTACGTCGTCGCCGGGGAACTGATACTTGGAGAGCAGTTCGCGCACCTCCATCTCGACCAGCTCGACCAGTTCGGGATCGTCCACCGCGTCGCACTTGTTGAGGAACACGACGATGTAGGGAACACCCACCTGCCGAGCGAGCAGGATGTGCTCGCGGGTCTGCGGCATGGGCCCGTCCACGGCACTCACCACCAGAATGGCACCGTCCATCTGCGCGGCGCCGGTGATCATGTTCTTCACGTAGTCCGCGTGGCCCGGGCAATCCACGTGTGCATAGTGGCGCTTGTCGGTCGAATACTCCACGTGACTGGTGGCAATCGTCAGGATCTTGGTCGGATCGCGGCGCCCCTGGCTCTCCGAAGCCTTGGCCACTTGGTCGTAGGACACAGCGGTCGTCGTCCAGCCGCGGTCTGCGCTGACGCGCGTCAGCGCGGCCGTCAACGTGGTCTTGCCGTGGTCCACGTGGCCGATCGTGCCAACGTTGCAGTGCGGCTTCGTACGATCAAATTTCGCCTTGGCCATTGCGGCTCTCCTTCAGTCCTCGAACGCCCGACCCATTGCCGGGACCTACTCGTCTTTCTCGTTGCGCCTCTTTTCGTTGCGCGGCTCTTCCTTGCGCCTCACTCCCCTTGCGTCTCACTCCCCCTTGCGCCTCACTCCACGTGCGCCACTCGTCCGTGCCCGGCACAGTTCCCAATCTTGCTCGCGC
>Ga0075425_100007791_pt1 | contig 11329 bp, 11 predicted proteins | sample SoiMethybrSBSTD4_FD_75300 | JGI IMG/M metagenome (GOLD analysis project Ga0075425, IMG submission 75300) | Bulk soil microbial communities from a Populus tree surrounding site in Tennessee, USA - Soil MetaG P. TD hybrid SBSTD4 | ecosystem: Environmental > Terrestrial > Soil > Tree plantation...
CGCGCGCTTGAGCACGGCGTCCACGTAGCCGCCGACGAGGACGGGCGGGCGCGGGCGCTGCGCGGTGCGGGGAACCATGACCGCCTCGCGGAGGTTGAACTCGTCCACCTTGACGGTGGCGCGCTCCTCCATCCACAGGCGCAGGAGGATGTCGAGGTTGCGCTCGAAGATCCGCCCGCGCTGCTTGAAGGGTACGCCCACCGCGTCGAACTCTCGCGCGTACCAGCCCGCGGCCACCCCGAGCACGAGCCGGCCACCCGAGATCACGTCGAGGCTGCCCAGCGCCTTGGCCGCCACCACGGGATTGCGCAGCGGCAGGACGAGCACGCCCGTGCCGAGCTTGATCCGGCTCGTGCGCGCGGCCACTGCGCCCAGCGTGGTGATGGAGTCGATGATGGGAAACGACGGCTCCACGCCGAGGAGGATGTGGTCCCAGGCCCAGAGCGACTCGAAGCCGAGGGCCTCGGCGCGCTCGGCATACGCGTAGAGCCCCTTCACGTCGGGCACCTCACCGGGCCCGACAAAGTTCCTGATGGCGAGTCCGAAGTGCGTCACGTCGCTCCTTTCTGTCAGTGAGCCCTCCCCCTCACCCTAACCCTCTCCCCCTCCGGGGCGAGGGGACCGGCCGAATCCCTCTCCCCCTCGGGGGAGAGGGCAGGGTGAGGGGGCGTATTCCTACAGGAACTGCCGCGCCGGATCCAGCGCCCGCAGGATACCCAGCTCCTCCTCCGTGGGCGGCTTGGTCGTGGTGAGCGTGTCGGACACGAGCACCTCGAAGCCCGTGCTGGCCTTCACCTCGTCGACGGTGACCCCGGTGTGAAGCGCCTCCAGCCGCATGCGCCGGCTCTGCGCGTCGAAGCCGAACAGGCCCAGGGTCGTGACCACCCGGCCCACCCCGCCGAAGAGCAGCCCGCTCTTCCGCCGCGCCTCGCCGCCCGTGAGCCAGCCCGGGCTCGTGACGAAGTCGAGGGCGTCCGAGAAGCGGCGCTTCTCGTGCACGGTGAGGATGATCACGGAGCGGCAGAGCGAGATGATGTCGTTGGCCCCGCCGCTGCCGGGCAGGCGCACCTTGGGCCGGTCGTAGCTCCCCCCGATAGCGGTCGTGTTGAGATTGCCGTGGCGGTCGATCTGGGCGCCCCCGATGAAGCCCACGTCGAGGAAGCCGCGCTGGGCGAGGAGGAAGGCCTCCGTGATGCCGGGCAGCATCTGCGCGCGGTAGGCCGCGCGCATCTCGTTGGTGGAGATGGGCAACGCGCCCGGCTTCCAGCGCGGCCCCACGATGCCGCCCTCGATGACCATGGTCAGGAGCGGGGCGTGCATGCGCTGGGCGAGCCCGGAGGCGAGCATGGGCGCTCCCACCCCGGCGAACACGGTGGTGTTGTCCGCGAGCTCGCGCGAGCCCATCACGGCCAGGAGCTCGTTGGCGCTCACGCCGTTGGCGGGCGCACTCACGACACCAGCTCCTTCCCTCGGCGCCGCGCCTCCGCGAGCGCTGCGTCGCCGAAGAGGGCGAGGTACTCGGCGTGGGTGGCGGGTCCGTAGACGTAGCGGTCGAGATAGGCCAGCACGCCCGCCGCCCCCTGCCGGTTGATGCCGTCCACGTAGACGGAGAAGTGATCGGGCTCGGCGTCATAGAGGCCGTAGCACTCGTGCGGGTACGAGCCGAAGGGCACGTGCACGAGGGCGTCGACGGCGAAGCCGGGAATCACCGTGCGATCGGGATGGAGCCGGATCTCCTCTTCGGACACGATCTCCTCCGCGGTGACGAGCACGGTGGCCGCCGCGCGCACGATGTCCGCGTCCATGTGCGGGTAGCCGTCGATCTGGCAGTTGCCGAGTCGGTCGGCGCGGTGCACGTGGAGCAGGGCCACGTCGGGGAAGAGGGCGGGCACGGCGAGGAGCTTCTCCCCCGTGTAGGGGCAGTCGATGATCTTCGATCCACCCACGTCCACCAGGCTCGAGCCCATCATGGTCAGCGAGGGGAGGAAAGGCACGCCCATGGCCGCCGCGCGGTAGCGCAGACCGAGAGCGAGGTGGCTCCATTCCTCCATGGGCACGCGTCCCGATTCGACGTACTCGCGCAGGATCTTCGACAGCCCCCACGGGAGCCCGATGCCCATCCACGACGTCACGATCTTGTCTACCGCGCCGGCCACCATGCACCACTCGCCCTCGTAGCACATGAGGTTGCGCGAAAGGCTGAGCCCGGTGGGCCGTCGCCGGAGAAGGGCGCGCACGAGGGCGAGGGGAGTGCGAGAGAAGAGGCAGCCCCCGAGGGCGACGTGATCGCCGTTCTTCACGCGGGCCACCGCCTCGTCGAGGCTGGTGAGCTTCTCGCCCGCCGACTTGGCCTTGCCCTCGAGGCGCTTCCGCGCGGCCTGGAAGTCGTACTCGCGCCGCGCGATGGTCACCCGATGATCTCCCAGGTCTTCTGGTAGCGATCGAGCTGCTCCACGGTGTGGGCGTCGAGCGGATGGTCGCGCTCGGGGATGTCCACGTGCTTGTCCTCCCCGCAGAGGGGAGTAGTGAAGTAGCGCTGGCCCGTGTCGTTGATGATGGTCACGATGGAGGGGAGCTCGGGATGGCGCCGCGCGAGCTTGAGGGCGGCGGCCACGTTGCAGCCGCTCGAGATGCCGCAGAAGATGCCCTCCTCGCGGGCGAGGCGCCGGGCGATGGCGACGCTCTCCTCCGTGGTGGTGGTGATGATCCCCGTGAGCTGGGAGACGTCGAGGTTGCGCGGGACGAAGCCGTCGCCGATGCCCTCGATGCCGTGATGCCCCCACGCGCGCCGAGAGAGGAGGGCGCACTCCGCGGGCTCGACGGCGTAGAGCTTGACCGAGGGATCCTGGCTCCGGAGGTAGCGGCCCACCCCGGTGAGGAGGCCGCCCGAGCCCTGCGAGTCCACGAAGGCGCCAATGCGGCCCCCCATCTGCTCGTGGATCTCGGGCCCCGTGCTGAGGATGTGCGCCTCCACATTGTCGGCGTTGTCGAACTGCCCGGGGACCCAGTAGCGAGGGGGATCGGTCGCGCGGATCTCCTGCAGCTTCTGCAGCGAGAGATCCACGTCACTTTCGCCGCCCTTGGTGGACACGAGCTCGGCCCCGTAGGCGCGCATGATCTTCTTGCGCTCCTCGCTCATGCCCTCGGGCATGACGATGGTGCACGGGTAGCCCTTCACCGCCGCCACCCACGAGCAGGCGATGCCCGCGTTGCCCGTGGAGCACTCCAGCACGCGCATGCCCGGCTTGAGATCGCCGCGGGCCTCCGCGCGCTCGAACATGTGGAGATAGATACGGTCCTTGAGGCTGCCCGTGGCTCCGTACCATTCGACCTTGACGTAGAGGGCGGGCGTCACGTCGGCGGTGACGCGGTTGAGCTTGACCAGCGGGGTGCGTCCGACGGCGGCGGCGATCGAAGGCAGCGCATGCGTGTAGCGGGTCCACTCGGGAGAGGCCATCGAGTCGGGAGTGTAGCATTTCCGGATGCAGGCGGCGACCCCCGGGCGCACCCATCCGCGCGCGTGATTTGATAAGCTGGCGCCCCGGAGGTTTCGATGCCCGCTTCGACCGGCAGTGCCGCGGAGCAAACGGCCAGGTTTCTCCTCGTCCTCGATCTGGTCGGCGTCTTCGTCTTCGCTCTCGAGGGGGCGCTGGCGGCCATGGTGGCGCAGCACGGGAACCTGCCGAGGGTGAGCGGGCACGCGCTGGGCCAGGGAGAACCGATGACCATCACCAAGGAGGCGGTATGCCCGTGAATCCCGAAACGGTTGGTCTCTCGTCGTCGCGGCTCAGCCGGATCGGCGGCCATCTGAAGCGCTACGTCGACGCGGGGAAGATCGCGGGGACGCTCACCCTCATTGCGCGGCGGGGGCAGATCGCCTATCTGGAGCCGCTGGGCCATCTCGAGATCGAGCGGCGGCGCCCCGTGACCCCGGACTCGATCTGGCGCATCTACTCCATGACCAAGCCCATCACCAGCGTGGGGCTGATGATGCTCTACGAGGAGGGGCGCTTCCAGCTCGACGACCCCGTGCATCGCTTCATCCCTTCCTGGCAGAACCAGCGCGTGTTCGTGGGCGGCAACTATCCCGTCTTCAAGACAGCGCCCGTGGAGCGCCCCATGAGCATCCGCGATCTGCTCAGCCACACCTCTGGCCTCACCTACGGCTTCATGGAGCGCACCAACGTGGACGCTGCGTATCGCAAGCTGGGCGTGGCGGACCAGACGCGCAGCGGCTACACGCTCCAGGACATGGTCGATACCCTGGCCGAACTGCCCTTGGAGTTCTCCCCGGGAACGCGCTGGAACTACTCGGTGGCCACGGACGTGGTCGGGCACCTGATCGAAGTGATCTCCGGCCAGCGCCTGGACGTGTACCTGCGCCAGCGCGTGCTGGAGCCGCTCGGCATGCGTGACACCAGCTTCGTCCTGAGCGACGAGCAGGTGGCGCGCTTCGCCGCCAACTACGAGCGGCAGGGTGACGGCAGCCTGAAGATGATCGACGACCCCGACCAGAGCAGCTACCGCAAGCGCAGCTTCTTCTCCGGAGGCGGGGGCCTCCTGTCCACCGCTCCGGACTACTTCCGCTTCACCTCGATGATGCAGAACCTGGGCGAGCTCGACGGCGTCCGCCTCCTCGGGCGCAAGACGGTGGAGCTCATGACCATGAACCATCTTCCCGGCGGCCAGGACCTGACCGACCTCGCCCAAGCGGGGATGTTCACGGAGACGGCCTATGGAGGGGTGGGCTTCGGGCTCGGCTTCTCCGTGATGCAGTCGCCCGCGCGGGCCCAGATCCTGGGCTCGCCCGGCGAGTTCGCCTGGGGCGGAGCGGCGAGCACCGCGTTCTGGATCGATCCTGTCGAGGATCTGATCGTCATCTTCATGACCCAGCTCATGCCCTCGTCGTCGTATCCGCTGCGCCGCGAGCTGCGCGTCCTCACCTACGCGTCGCTCCTCGACTGAGACGCCCAGGGAGACAGACATGACCCGTGCGCGGCGCGGCTCCACCGCGTGGAGATCGACCGCCTCGAGCGAGCGGTCGTCGATCCCGCCCCTGCACCCTCACCTTGAGGCAGACAGGGACCACGTGACCGCCCGCCCGGTGATGGAGGCCTGCGTCATCCACGAGGGGACCTCGCCTTTGGCATGGCCACAGAGTAAGCGCAAGGCGCTGAATCTTCGTAAGTGGGTGAATCACCGTATTGACGAGGTTCCCGTTCTGGGCCTAGTCTTCGGCATCGTCGGGCGTGCGATAGCTCTCATGGGCGTCGTAACTACTCACGGGGGTGATCCATGAAGACAACTCCAGCTCGACACGTGTGCCGGCTCAGTGTGTGCACTGCACTCCTGCTGGTCCTCGGCGTGTTCCTCACCGGCTGTGCTACCCAAGGCGACCAGGCTCGAGCGGAAGGAACGGGGATCGGGGCCGGAGTAGGCGCCGCGGTGGGCGCCGGTCTCGGATACCTCCTCGGAGGAAGCCAAGGCGCCCTCATCGGCGCCGGGGTGGGAGCGGTCGTCGGCGGAACAAGCGGCTACGTGTACGCCGATCAAGTCGCCAAGCGGCACGAAATGTTGAAGGGAAAGGAACACGATGTGGACGCGCGCATCGCGTTTGCCGAAGCGGTCAACTCCGACACCCGGCAATACAACCAGCGCTTGCAGAAGGAAGTGGCGGATCTCGAGCCGAAGATCGCCACCCTCGAGGCCCGGGTGAAGACACAGCAGGTCACGCAACAGGAGCTGGACCGGCAAAAGCAGGACCTCGCTCGGAAGATCGCCGATGCCAACAAGCAACTGGGCGCCGGTCAGCAGGAGCTTGAAGGGTTGCGGAATTTTCGGGCCCAACAGAGCAGCCCGTCTCCCAAGCTCGATGCGCAGATCAGCGCCCTCGAAACAAATCTGAAGGAAATGAAAATGCACACCGCCTCCCTCGCTTCACAGAGCGCGCGCATCTGAGCGACCGGCGAATGCGTGGGATTCGTTCGCTGCTCGTTGCCGGCCCCCTGATGGCGGTCTGCGGCTGCACGATCACGCACCTCCAGCAGGAATCGGGAGAGATGACCACGAGAATCGCCGACAAGGAAGCAAAGCTGAACCGCCTGGAGAGTGAACGAGCGTCCCTGGTGGCGGAGCGTCAGAAACTCCTGGCGGAGATCGACACCAAGCAGGTGACGCTCAACGATCTCGACGCGGGGCTGGAACGGATCAAGCAAGAGAACCGTCGATTGAGATCCGAGACGGAACAGCAGCAGCAGGCAAAGGAGCGTGTCGAAGCGGAGGTCCAGAAGCTTCAGGCGGAGACCCGTCGGCTCGAGAACGACAGCCGCCTGTCCGACGCCGCGAAGAGGGAGAGAATCGAGGCCCTCAAGAAGCAGATCAAGGACTACCTCCAGGTCATGCTCACGCAATGATACGTGGAGCAGGCGGCTCGTAGAGGGACGGGAGGCGTGGTGGAGCGTCGCGAGACCAGCGTATTGAAACCGGGAACCGGGCCGGGCCTGAGCGAAGGCGTGCCGGGCAGCGCGATGGCCGGCCGGGTGTTGCGCAATTTTCGCATCATCTCGGAGATCGGCAAGGGCGGCATGGGCGTGGTCTACCTGGCGGAACACGTCACGCTCGGCAAGCGGTTTGCCATCAAGAGCCTCTCCCGGGCCCTCAGCGGTGAGCCAGACTTCCGCCGGCGATTCTTTGAAGAGGCGCAGAAGCAAGGGGGCCTGGACGATTCGCATATCGTCCAGGTCACCGACTTTTTCGAGGAGTCGGGCGAGTTCTTTCTCGTCATGGAGTATGTGGATGGCCAGGACCTGAGTCGTCTCATCAGGGCGAAAGGCCAGCTGGCCGAATCCGACGCGTTGCCCATCTTCCGCGACATCCTCACGGGACTGGCCTTCGCGCACGCCAAGGGACTCGTCCATCGAGACGTCAAGCCCTCGAATGTCCTGGTCGACAAGAGCGGGCGGGCGCGCATCATGGACTTCGGCATCTCGATCATGGCGGGTGGTGCCGAGAAGTCACTGACGGCGACCGGGCTCGCCATCGGATCCCCCTGGTACATGAGCCCCGAGCAAATCGTGCACCCGCGAGAGGTGGATCGCCGTACGGACATCTACGCCCTCGGCATCGTTCTCTACGAAATGCTGACCGGGGGCCTGCCCTTCGACGGAGAAACGGATTTCGAAGTCAAGGAGCAGCAGGTCAGGGCGCTCACTCCGGATCCCCGCGAGAAGAACCCGGAGATCTCCTCGGAGATCGCCGAGGCGGTCCTCAAGGCGATGGCCAAGGACCCCACCGACCGCTTTCAGGACTGTGCGGAGTTCCTCAAGGCCATCGAGAGGCCCGAGGGCCGACGCCCCTCAAAGGGAGTCATCGCCGCGTTGGGGGCGACGCTGGTGGTGAGCGCCGGGATCATCGTCTATCTGGTCGTCCACCCGATGAGCCGACCCTCCCGCGCGCCCAGCGGAGGTGATGATCGGCCCCCGAGCGCGCCCGCCGCGACCGAGCGCCAGATCGTGTACAACGTGATCCAGAGCGGCTCGGAGAAGGCGTGGTACGCCTGTACGCAATTCGACCTGCTCAAACGGAAAGAAGCGGGCTTGCGGTCAGCTCGGCTCATCCAGGACAAGAACCTCGAAGAAGGGTTCAAGAAGCAGATCCAGGACGTCCGAGCGAACATCGCCAGCGCGGTCGGAGAATACTCGGGGTTTCTCGATCAGCTCGCCCGCGTCGATGCCTCGATCGCGGAGGAAGAATTCGACAAATACCGCGCGGAGCTCGAAGCGAAGAAGGCGGTCGAACAGATTCCGATCGCGCAGGTGATGAGACGCCACTACGAACAGCAGCACAAGGGGAGCGGCCGCGTAGACCAGGGCCTCATGGGCTCCGACTGTGCCGTCCTTGGCAAGGGCTGACGCGGCGGCGGGTGCCCCAATCGGGACGGCATGGTGCAAGGGGGCGATCGGTGATAGACTCCCCTCCGCTCCAAAGCTCTCGTTCGACGAGGCGCGTCGGACCACGTGAGAAGGGCGGAACTGCGTGGCGGAGTGACGAGACCGCTCGACAAGGAGGTTGACATGGTTGACGCACGCCCCCCCCGACACTGTGCGAAGGGCCACGCGATGGACCCAAACTGGGATACCTGTTCCTACTGCGAGGCCGAGGAGAAGTCCAAGCAGCGGAGTACCAGCGTGCAGGATCTCGATCCTCTCGATCGCCAACGCACGATGGTCGGCTCCCTGAAGTCCAATCCATCCGAGCCCCAGCGGGAGACTCGGGCGATGGCTGCCCCGGCCGGGGGTCACCTCGGTTCCGGTGACACCCGCCGGCTGACCGGGATGCTCGTCACCTATACGTGGCGGCCGGAGGGCGAGTTCTTTCCCGTTCGGGAAGGGAAGACGTTCATCGGCAGCGGGGACGTGAGCAGCGAGGCGTTGCATCGGCGCTGTGACGTGTGTGTTCCTCACGACGATTCGATGTCCGCGGAACACGCGTTGATTCTCTGTCGCCAGGGCAACTACGAGATTCTCGATCAGATCAGTTCCAACGGGACCTTTCTCGCTGGGCAGATGCTGAAGGCCAACCAGGGCACGGACCTGCCGAACTACTCGGAGATCAAGACGGGCTCGACGTTGTGGACCTTCATCATGGTCAAGCCGCCCACCGACCAGGCGGCGCCGCCCGGCCCCCGCGTGGCACACTCGCCGGCGTCTTCCCCCAGGGGCAAAGATCCCACGGAGGTGCGCTAGACGTCCTCACCTGGATTCTCGACGAGAAGAAGGTCTGAGGTTCTTCGACCGGAGGAGGCAAGGCCCGTCGACGAGCGATCGTTCCTGACTCGACGAAGGAGAGTCCAACGTGGACGTGCTGAAGACAGTTCTCGAGACAGTTCTCGACAAAGTGACAATGCCGGTGGCCCTTGTCGTTCTCGCCATCGCGCTGGCGCTCATCTTCCATCGAAAGCTGTCGGAGTTGATCGAGCGCACCACGTCGATCGAGATCGATCCTGGGAAGCGCAGATGGCGAGTCGAGTTCGGGCAACGGGTGCAACACGAGCAGCAGAAGGCCGCCGCGATTCAACGGCAGATCACCGGTCGGTCACCCATCCCCGTGTCCCCTCCGCCGGCCCTCCCTGGGGATGGCGGCCGGCAAACGGGGCGAGAGATCGTTCTGGAAGCATGGGGCGCTCTCCGGCAGGCGGTATACGACGGATGCACGGCCAACGGGATACCCATGACGCCGACCACGGGCGTGCGGGAAGCGTTCCCGCGATTGCGCGAGGCCCGGGCGCTCGATCCTGATCTGGCTCGACTCGTCGAGTTCGCGCACGACCAAGGTCGTGAGATCGCCAACGATCGCGGACGCCGGCCCCACCCCGAGGACGCCCGGGCCTACGCGAACCTGGCTCACAGCGCCGCGCAGCTCCTGGCGCTGAGCGTCCTCATTCCCCTCCCATCCCCGCCGCCGGAGGCTCCGCCGCGGCGCGCCACCATGGTGGGAGGCGGCTTCGTCCCGCCGAGCCTCGGCAATGCGAGCGCGGAGCTCGTCGCCGTCGCGGGGCCGATGAAGGGCCAGCACTACCTCATCGATAAGTCGAACTACCGACTGGGAAGAAACCCGAACAACGACCTCTGCGCGGCCGCCGACGGTAGCGTCTCGGGAGAGCATGCCTGCCTGCGCTATGAGAACGGTGGCCTCTTTCTCTACGACCAGGGCTCCCGGAATGGCACATTTCTCAACGAACAGCGAGTCACGGGAACTCCGGCCATGGTCCGTCACGGCGACCGGATTCGTCTGGGCGAATCGGCGTTCGACGTGGTGGCAATGTCGGACGCGCCGCCCCGTGGAGCGAAAGAGGAAGGACGGAAGGGACCAGATCGGTCCGTCGTCCGCTAGGGAGGGAAACCTGACCGCGATGCGGGCCCGTGCCCCGCGTTCAGGCATTCCCGGCGACCTAGGCGATGCTCCCCTGTCACGTAGGCGGAAGGAATGGACTCCGACGACGACCGGCTAGAAGTTGGGGCTCTCTCCGAGACCGGATACACCCGCGAGGAAAATCAGGACCGCATGAGCGGCGCCCGGGTGCCTCTGGGGCACCTCTATATCGTGGCGGACGGTATGGGGGGGCACAAGGGCGGAGCTCTGGCCGCGCAGATGGCGGTGGAAGAGTTGCAGCGACACATTGGCCAGGCGGCCACGGGCGAGTCGGTCGACGCCGTGATCGAGGCGGCATTCAAGGCCGCCAACGACGCCGTGTACAAGAAGTCGAATTCCGGGGATCCGGCGGTCGCGGGCATGGGAACAACCGCGGTCCTGTTGCTCATCTTCGGCCGGGTTGCCAAATTGGCGCATGTCGGTGATAGCCGAGGGTATCTCTATCGCAACCACACCCTCTCGCAGCTCACGACGGATCACACGATCGTCCAGCGGATGGTCGAGGCGGGCATGCTGAAGCCGGACGAGGCCGCTGATCATCCGCAGTCGAGCGTGCTGGAGCGGGCGATCGGCAGCGCACCGACGGTGGGCGTGGACTTGTACGAGCATCACCTCGAAGAAGGCGACGCGCTTCTCCTCTGCTCCGACGGGCTGTCCGGGTACGTGGGGGACGACAAGATCGCAGCGGTGCTTCGCGCCGATGCGCCGGTCCAGGACACCACCGTCAACCTGGTGCGCTTGGCGTTGGAGGCAGGCGGACGAGACAACGTGACGGTTCAGCTCATCCGGTATGGCGCGAGGAGAGTGCCGGCGACGCACGCGCAGACGCGGCCCCTGAGAACGCCTCCCCCGCCGGCGCCGACGGTCAGCGGGGGACCGGCGCGCCGTGAGCGAGGCCTGATGTCGCGGCTGACCGTGTTCGCGATGGCAGGAATCCTGTCGGGGACGGTCACGGCGGGCCTGCTCGTCTACGCCATCGGGTACCGTACGATGCAAAACGTGAACCAGCTCAAGCAGCAGCTCGATGACAGCAACTCGGCGAGAGACGAGGCTCGGCAGCAGGTCAAGGACCTTAGAGAGCAAGTCCAGAAGCTCCAGCCGCGATCCGATGCACCGTCTCCGCCTGTCAACACGACAACGAGCCCGTCGTCGCCGGTGCCAGCGCCGCCCAAGTCGAGGGAGGTCAAGAAGACGACCCCCGCCGACGGAGCCTCGCAGAGGCCGCGCAAGGACTCCGGGCTGACCAAGCCGGCCTCCGAAGATCTCGGGAAGCGCCCGGTGGCGGTGCCGGAATCGAACAAGGCGACTCCCAGCGCGGACAAGGGAACTCCCAATACCGACAAGGGGACTCCCAGCGCGGACAAGGGGACTCCCAGCGCGGACAAGGGGGCGCCCAGCG
>Ga0075425_100007792_pt1 | contig 11328 bp, 12 predicted proteins | sample SoiMethybrSBSTD4_FD_75300 | JGI IMG/M metagenome (GOLD analysis project Ga0075425, IMG submission 75300) | Bulk soil microbial communities from a Populus tree surrounding site in Tennessee, USA - Soil MetaG P. TD hybrid SBSTD4 | ecosystem: Environmental > Terrestrial > Soil > Tree plantation...
TGAACGATCACACGGTCGCCCTCGCGGATGTCCTTGCGGTTGATGTCCTCCTCGTTGTGCAGCGTCGCCCGCGAGACCGTGACGCCGCCGACCTGCACCGGCTCGAGCATCGCCCACGGGTTCAGTGCGCCGGTCCGCCCCACGCGGATCGCGATCTTGTTCAGCGTCGTCTCGGCGCTCATCGGCGCCCACTTGAACGCCCGCGCCCAGCGCGGCCGCGAGTGCAGCGCGCCGAGGTCGCGCTGCTGCTCGAGCGAGTCGACCTTGATCACGATCCCGTCGATCTCGTAGTCGAGTTCCGCGCGCTTGCGCTCCCAGTCGCGGCAGCGGTTCGCGACCTCCTCGATCGTCTCGAGCCGCTCGGCGAACGGGTTCGTGCGGAAGCCGTGCTCGCGCAGCCACTCGAGCTCCTTCCAGTGCGAGGCGAGCTGCACGCCCTCGAGCGCGCCCAGGCCGTAGACCCACACCGCGAGCGGCCGCGAGGCGGTGATCGAGGAGTCCTTCTGCCGGAGCGACCCGGCCGCGGCGTTCCGAGGATTCGGCGCCAGCTTCTGGCCGAGCTCGGCGATGCGCGCGTTCAGCTCGCGGAAGCCGGAGAGCGGCATGTACACCTCGCCCCGCACCTCTGCCACCGACGGCAGGCCGTCGCCACGCATCTTCAGCGGCACCGACGGGATCGTCCGCAGGTTGACGGTCACGTCCTCGCCCTGGATCCCGTCGCCGCGCGTCGCGCCGCGCACGAGCACGCCGTCCTCGTAGGTGAGGTTGATCGCGAGGCCGTCGATCTTGGGCTCGATCACGTAGGCGACCGGCTCGTCGGAGTCGAGTCGCTTGCGCACGTCCTCGGCCCACTTGAGCAGGCTCTCGTCGTCGGTCACCTTCTCGAGCGAGCCCATCGGCGTCAGGTGCTGAACCTTCTGGAAGCGCTCGCTCGGCGGCGCGCCGACCCGCTGCGTCGGCGAGTCGGGCGTAATCAGGTCCTGGTGCTCGTCCTCGAGCGCCCTCAACTCGTCGTAGAGCCGGTCGTACTCGGCGTCGGAGATTTCGGGCTCGTCGAGGACGTGGTAGCGGTAGAGATGGTGGCCGACCTGTTCACGCAGCTCGTCCAGGCGCTGCTGCACGTCCTTCTGGGTCCGCGTCGCCATTGAGCTGATCCTAGCCAGGCCGTTACCCTCCGCCCATGCGCCTGCTCCTGGTCTCAGTGGCAGCCCTGGCGCTGGCCGGCACGGCCGTTGCCGACCTCGCGATCCCGTTCCGCACGCCGTCGGGGAACATCGGCTGCTACTACACGTCGAACCGCAATCTTCAGGCCACGCTTCGCTGCGACATCCGCAGCGGCCTGAAGCCGGCGCCAGCGAAGCCGAAGAGCTGCACGCTCGACTGGGGCGACAGCTACGAGCTGGCGCCGACCGGACGGACGCGCCTCACCTGCCACGGCGACACCGCGATCGACCCGACCTCTCGCATTCTTCGGTACGGGACGCGCTGGTCGCGCGGCGGCTTCACCTGCACGTCGCGGAAGGCCGGCCTACGCTGCAGCAACCGCAGCGGCCACGGCTTCTACCTCAGCCGCGGCCACTCGTACCGCTTCTAGGGTCAGAGGAGCTCGCCGATCAGCCTGGCAGCCCGGGCTGCCCCGTCGCGCTCGACCGGCCGGTAGTCGACCTCGCGGCCGATCTCCTCGGCGATCGCCTCGGCGATCACCGCGGGTGTGGCCGTCTCGAAGTCCATCGCCCGTCCGGCGCCGTACCGGCCGAGCCGATGACGGACGTGGAAGTTCTGCTCGAAGTGGTGGCGCAGCGGGAAGTACAGGAACGGGCGCCGGTTCGCGGTCAACTCCATCGACGTCGTCAGCCCGCCCTGGACGACGGCGAGGTCGCAGGCTGCGAGGTGACGGTAGAGGTCGTGGACGTAGGCGCGCACCTCGAGCCCTTCGTGCCGAGGAAGGCCGGCGGGGTCGATCCGCGGCCCGGCGACGACGATCATGCGCAGCTCGGGCACGCGCTCCTTCGCTTCGGGGAACGCCTCGATCACTCGCCGTAGCAGGTGCTCGCCGACACCCGAGCCGCCCACTGTGACGATGCAGACGCGCTCGTCGTCGCCGTAGCCGAGGGCGTCGCGGTCTCCGAGCGCGTCCGGGTCGAAGCCGGTGACGTAGCCGGCGAACTCGAAGTGCTGCTCGGTCCAATCGCGGATCAGCGGCAGCTCGGGGCCAAACGAGTCCGGCACGATGTCCTCGGGACTGCCGACGAAGACGGCGCGGTCGCGCACGCGCGGGAAGCGTGCGATGTGCTCGATCATCTCCGCGTTGTAGTCGGCCGTCAGGAACGACTCATGGGCGCCGCCGTCTTGCATCGGAAGCCAGCCGACGAAATCGGTCAGCCACACGTAGGCAGCGCGCTTCTGCTCCGGGTTCTCGTGGAGGTAGTAGTCGAGCTCCCACGCCTCGTCGCCGATCCAGAGGTCGTAGTCCTCGTCGCGGACGAGGTCGTGGAAGACCATGAAGTTCGCGAGCAGGATCTCGTCCATGCGGCGAATCGCCTGGAAACAGTGGAGATCGTGCTCGGCGGACTCGCTCTCGATGTGGCCGGATTCGTTGGCAAGGTGCGCGCTCGCCGGATGGATGCGCTCGCCACGAGCCTCGAGCACCGCGGTCACCGGATGCTGAGCGAGCCAGTCGATCTCGAGGTCCGGGTGGAGCTTGCGGAGCTCGTCGGCGATCGCCGCATCCCGTTGTGCGTGGCCGAGGCCGATCGGGGACGAGACGTAGAGGGCACGCTTCCGGCGCGCTTTTCCGCGAACCCACTGCTGCGCGGGTTGCGGCGGCGCCACGAAGTCCCGCAGCAGGAGGTTCACCTTGACCGGGTCGCGTCCGTGGGGCGCGTGACCGGAACCTTTCAGCGTGACGAGCTTCCCCCCGGTCAACTCGGCCAGTGCGGCGCCGGTCGAGTGTGAGCGAAGCGCGTCGTCCTCGCCGTGGATGACGAGGACGGGGCAATGCGTTTGCGCGGCCAACTCACGCGCCTGGCTCTCGTCCTTGATGCGCGGTGCGCGCTCGGTCGCGATCAGCATCTCGGGCGTCGACTCGAGCGCCCAGCCCACCGAATCCTCGATCTGCTTCGTCGAGTGCGGCTCGGTGAAGACCTGTGAGAAAAAGAACTCGAGGAAGTCGGCATAGTGCTCCAGCCAGTAGCGACGGTTGTACTTGTGCCATCCCTCGTACGTCTCATGCTCCTCGTCGAAGGAGGTCACCGCGCGGGCGCGCGGAGTCGACGCCCCGAGCGGCAGCGCCGGCCCGATGAAGACTGCGCCTTCGACCCGCTCGGGATGATTCGCGGCGAGTAGGAGCGCGCGTTGTGCCCCCATTGAGAAGCCGACGACGACCGCGCGCTCCGTCGCGGTCGCGTCAAGTACCTCCAGAGCGTCGGCCGCGAACTCGGCCTCGGCGTAGGCCTCAGGTTCCTCGGGGCGGTCTGAGGCCCCGTTGCCGCGCGGGTCGAACGTGATCACCCGGCAGTGCCGCGCCAGGTAGGGGACCTGCATCTTCCAGCAGCGTGAGTGGATGATCGACCACGTCGGCAAGAACAGAATCGTCGGCTCACCGGATCCGTAGACCTCGTAGTGGATGCGGATCCCGTCGCGCTCGACGTAGCCGGACTGGTCCGGGTAACGCGCCCGCGTCTGCTCACGCGGTGTCGCGCTCAGCTCGAGAGCCATCCGTCGATCCAGTCCAGGACCGCGTCGTGTCCGGTCTCGATCCCGCCGAGACGCTCGACGATGATCCCGACGTTGAACGTGATCACCAGCGAGACGAGCGCGTCCAGCGGCATCGTGATCCCGAGCTCGCGGTGCGGCTCCGCGAACGCGTCGGTCAGAACAGCGCGCCATTCGGCGTTCACGCGCGCCAGTCGCTCCCGCAGGCCGGCGTCGTTCCAGCCGAGCGCCTGCAGCTCGAGCCAGACCTTCTCGTAGCTGACGTCGTCGCTCACGAGGTAGCGCATCGCGGTGCGCCACTTCTCGACGAAGGGCACGTCGGCCGCGTACAGCTCGCGCTGCCGGGCGATGAGACGCTCTGTGAAACGCTCCAGCGCCCGCACGAGCAGGTTCTCGTTCGAGCCGAAGTAGTAGTGGACGAGGCCGTGGTTGACTCCCGCCTCGTCGGCGAGGCGCCGCGTCGTGATGCCCGCGTAGCCGACGTCGACGAGCAGCCGCTCCGCTGCATCCAGTAGCGCCTCCTCGGCCGCGGCGCGGCTGCTCGTCTTCGTCTCCATCAGCGCCGTCGTAGCCTTTGCAGCAGCCGGCGGCCGCCGATCGCGAACGCGGTGACGGTGACGGCTCCAGCCGGGAGGAGCTGTAGCACCGTCTCCTCGACGGGGATCCCCATGACATGCCCGACTATCACTGGAAGATCTCCGTCGTGCAATCGCCGCCCTGCAGCCGCACCTCGTGGGCGCGGGCCGGCCCCTCGGCCCGGTCGTGGAAGTCGACGAAGAACTCGTGGTCGATCTCCATCCCGCCGTTCGGGTGGCAGTCGATCCGTAGCAGCCAGGAGCGCATCGCCGGGTAGAACTGGTTGTCCCAGGTCGAGTAGAGCGAGTTGGTGACGTAGAGGCGCCGGCCGTCGTACGAAAGTTGGAGCATGTTCGGGCCGCCACCAAGGTCGCGGCGGGCGTCACTCGGCTTGCCGAGCACGCCTCCCAGCCGGACCTGTCCCGTGAGCTTGGGCTCCGCTGGATTCGAGACGTCGTACTGGCGCACGTCCCCGTGCAGCCAGTTCGCGAGGTAGAGGAAGCGGTCGTCCATGGAGAGCAGGAGGTCTGTGATGAGGCCCGGCACGGGGAACGGCCAGCCCTCGAGCTCGACGCTCTCGACGGCGATCACCTGGTCGGCCTGCCAGCTGCCGTTGCGGTGGAAGTGCCACATCGTGCTGGAGAGGGCGGCGCCGACGAAGCCCTCGTCGGCGTCGGGATCGTGCAGCCAGCGCGCCTCGAGCGGGACGAGGCCGTTTTCGCCGAGGTCGACCGTCTGCTCGAGCCGGCGCTCGCCGAGGTTCCAGAAGTGGAGCCTGCTGCCGTACCGCCCCGCGGCGACGTCCTCGAGGTCGAAGCCGGGCTCGTAGGCGTTCGGCTCGCCGAACTCCGACGAGATGAGCGCGTTCTGGCGCGGCTGGTACCAGAAGTCGTAGTTGAAGCGCGGTGTCTCGCCGCCGTTCTCCCAGCGGCCCTTGAGCTCGAACGTCTTCGCGTCGAGCACTGCGAAGCCGCCGGCGCCGTTGCCGTCCGCGTCGCCGAGCATCGAGATGACGACGTTGTCACCGGGCATGCAGTGCACGGTGTGGGGACGGGTGTAACCGGTCGCTCGCACGACCTCCTCCGGCTCGATCACCTTCTCGATCGTCGGCCGTCGCGGGTCGTCTGCGACGTCGATGACGTGGATCCGCGAAGAGCGGAACCCCGGAACGATCAGATGCGAGCGGTCCGGCCCGTGGCACGCCGACGAGCAGCGATTCCAGCCGAAGTGGTGCAGCTCGTCGCCGACGTTCGGCATCGCGAGCTCGTGCACGATTCTGCCTTCCTTCGTGTCGACGACGGCGAGGAAATCCGGGGCGTCGGCGTCCGTCCCCTCGTGCAGGCACGCGAGGTAGAGGAACTCCTCTTCCGGTGCTGCGATCGCCTCTTCGGGCGACTGGTAGAGCGACATGCCCACCTCCCTTGAGTCAAATGTCTAAGTCATTTGACTAAACCACGAAGGCGCTGTCAAGGCCCGGCCTAGTAGCGAACGGAGACGAGATAGAGACCCCAGGGTGGCGCCGTCGTGCCGGCCTGGCTGCGCTCGCGGCCCTCGAGCAGCTGCCCCAGCTCGTCGGGCGGCCGCTCGAGCATCGTGCCGACGAGCGTCCGTACCATGTGGCGCAGGAACGAGTTCGCGGTGATCTCCAGCTCTAGCGCAGGCCCGCGGCGATGCCAGATCGCGGACTCGACGACGCGGACGAGCGTCTTGTGCTGAGTCTCGGCCGGCGTGAAGGCGCGGAAGTCGTGCTCGCCCTCGACGAGCTCCGCCGAGACGCCGAGCTGCTCCTCGTCGAGCGCGTACGGGTACCACCACGAGCGGCGCACCTCGAAGGGCGAGCGCTCGCCGCGACGGTAGACGCGGTAGCGGTAGTTGCGCGCCTTCGCCGAGTGGCGTGCGTGGAAGTCGGGCGCTGCCTCCTCGGCGGCAGCGACGCCGACGTCGTCGGGCAGCTCGGCGTTCAGGGCGGCGGCCGCCCGTTTCGGCGGTGCGCCGCCGTCGACCTCGACGGAGGCGACTTGGCCGAGCGCGTGTACGCCCGTGTCCGTGCGGCCGGCGACGGCGAGCTCGGCCCAGCGCGGATAGACGGCGGAGAGCGCCTCCTGCAGCGCCCCCTCGACCGTTCGCAGGCCGGGCTGCGCGGCCCAGCCGCGGAACCCGGTGCCGTCGTACTCCAGCGTTAGCCTCAGCCGCACGTCAGGAGGCCCTAACCGCGTTTGTAAGGCGTTCCTTATGCTCTAATGACTTGCGGTCTTTCTGATACACTCTAGTCATGACGGGACAGCAGACGTTCCTCCTCCAGCGCGTCCAGCCGGCGCTGACTGGCCTGATCGACGGGTCGCTCTCGACGATCGCGCCCATCTTCTCGGTTGCGCTGTATACCCACGACTCGCATGCGGCGTTCATCGCCGGCACCGCCACCGCAATCGCCGCCGGCATCAGCATGGCGTACTCGGAGGGGCTCTCGGACACCGGTGAGCTGACCGGCCGCGGAAACCCGGTCATCCGCGGCGCGATCACGGGCGTCGGCACGTTCACAGGCGGAATCCTGCACACCCTGCCGTTCTTGATCCCGCACTACCGAACGGCGCTGATCTTCGCCGGAATCGTCGTCGTGTTCGAGCTGATCGCGCTCGCGTGGCTGCGCTGGCGCTTCTTCCGCACGAGCTTCGTCAGCTCGCTCGCCTACGTGACGCTCGCCGGGATCGTGATCGGCGCCGTCAGCGCGACGCTGGGCGTCGTCGGCTAGCTCAGCCGGCTGCTTCGGCTTCGACGGGCTCTTCCTGGCGCGCGCGGCGCGCGGGACGCTCGGCCGGCGGCTCGGGCAGGAAGTCGACGAGCTCGAGGTAGACCATCTCGGCCGCGTCGCCGGGTCGAGGGCCGATGCGGATGATCCGCGTGTAGCCGCCCGGCCGGTCGGCGAAGCGCGGGCCAACGTCGCTGAACAGCTTGTAGACGACGTCCTGCGACCGCAGGTACGCGAGGGCTTGGCGCCGCGCGTGCACGCCGCCGCGCCGGCCGAGGGTGATCATCTGCTCGACGATCGGCTTGACCTCCTTGGCCTTCGCCGCCGTCGTCTTGATGCGCCCGTGCTCGATCAGCGCGCTCGCGAGGTTCGCGTAGAGCGCCTTGCGGTGCGAGGCGTCGCGGCCCAGCTTTCGTCCGGACCGCCGGTGCCTCACGCGCCCGGGCCCTCCTCGCCGCGCAGCGTCAGGCCGTGCGTCGCGAGCGTCTCCTTGACCTCTTCGATCGACTTCTTGCCGAAGTTCGGGATCGCAGCCAGCTCGTTCTCGGTCTTGGTGACCAGGTCGCCGATCGTCTCGATGCCGACGCGCTTGAGGCAGTTGTACGAGCGGACGCCCAGCTCGAGCTCCTCGATCGGGAAGTTCTCCATCCCGTGCGCCAGCGCCGGCTCGGCCTGCGCCTCGGCGGCGGCCTGCTCGCCGAAGCCCTCGATCCGGTCGATGTCGGTGAAGATCGCGAGCTGCCGGATCAGGATCTCGGCGGCCTGGCCGATCGACTCGCGCGGGTCGATCGAGCCGTCGGTGGTGACGTCGATCCGCAGCTTGTCGTAGTCGGTGCGCTGCCCGACGCGGGCGGCCTCGACGTCGTACGACACGCGCCGCACCGGCGAGAAGATCGAGTCGATCGGGATGACGCCGATCGTGTGCTCGGGCCCGCGGTTCAGCTCGGCCGGCACGTATCCCCGGCCGCGCCCGATCGTGAGCGTGACCTCGAGCTTGCCCTTGTCGGAGAGGTTCGCGATCTCGAGGTCCGGGTTGAGGATCTCGAGCTCGGCCGGAGCCTCGATGTCGGATGCCTTGACGACGCCCGCGGCCTTCTTGGAGAGTCGCACCTCGATCTCCGGCGACTCGCCGTGCAGTCGGCAGATCAGGCTCTTGAAGTTGAGCAGGATGTCGGTCACGTCCTCGCGGACGCCCGGCAGGGTCGTGAACTCGTGCGCGACGCCCTCGATCTTCACCGAGGTCACGGCGGCGCCCTCGAGCGACGAGAGCAGCACGCGGCGCAGCGAGTTGCCGAACGTGTAGCCGAAGCCGCGATCGAGCGGCTCGATCACGAAAACGCCGCGGTTGTCCTCCACCTCTTCGTGGACGATCCGCGGGATCTGGAACTCCATCAAGCTGGTACGAACTGCCATTGGATCCTTTCTACTTCGAGTAAAGCTCGACGATGAGCGATTCTTGGACCGGCGTGTCGATCTCCTCGCGCTCCGGCAACTTGAGCACCTTGCCGGTGAGGCCCTCGTGGTCGGCCTGCAGCCACGGCGTCACCGAGGCGGTGAGGTCGGTCGCGTCGCGGACGACTTGCTCCGCGCCGCTCCCCGGCTTGAGCATGATCACGTCGTCGGGCCGGACCTGGTAGCTCGGGATGTTCACGCGGCGGCCGTTGACCTGGAAGTGGCCGTGGCGCACGAGCTGGCGCGCCTGCGCGCGCGACGCTGCGAAGCCGAGCCGGTAGACGACGTTGTCGAGTCGCGTCTCGAGCATCCGCAGCAGCTCCTCGCCGGTGATGCCCGAGCCCTTGGCGGCCTTCGTGTAGTAGGTGCGGAACTGCTTCTCGAGCAGGCCGTAGTAGCGGCGGGCCTTCTGCTTCTCGCGCAGCTGGAGCAGGTACTCGGACTGCTTGATGCGGCCGCGGCCGTGGTCGCCCGGCGGGTAGCTGCGGCGCTCGACCGAGCATTTCTCGGTGAGGCAGCGCTCGCCCTTGAGGAAGAGCTTCATGCCCTCGCGGCGGCAGTTGCGGCACTTGGGGCCGAGGGTGCGGGCCATCAGACGCGCCTCCGCTTCTTCGGGCGGACGCCGTTGTGCGCCTGCGGGGTCACGTCCTTGACGCCGAGGATCTCGAGCCCGGCAGCCTGCAGCGAGCGGATCGCGGTCTCGCGGCCCGAGCCCGGGCCCTTGACGAAGACCTCGACCTTCTGCAGCCCGTGCTCCATGCCCTTGCGCGCGCACGCGTCGGCGGTCACCTGGGCGGCGAACGGCGTCGACTTGCGCGAGCCCTTGAAGCCGGCCGAGCCGGCGGACTCCCACGCGATCACGTTCCCCTCGCCGTCGGTGAGGGAGACGATCGTGTTGTTGAACGACGTCTTGATGTGCGCCTGGCCGATCGCGATGTTCTTCTTCACGCGGCGGCGCGCGCGACCTCTAGTCGCCTGTCGTCTCGGAGGTGCCATGCCTACCTCGCCGCGGCCTTCTTACCGCGGCCGACGGTCTTCTTCGGCCCCTTGCGGGTGCGGGCGTTCGTCTTCGTGCGCTGCCCGCGAACCGGCAGCCCGCGGCGGTGGCGGATGCCGCGGTAGGCGCCGATCTCGCCGAGGCGCTTGATCGCCTGCGTCCGCTCGCGGCGCAGGTCGCCCTCGACCTGCAGGTTGCCGTCGATGTACTCGCGGAGCTTGGTGATCTCCTCGTCGGTCAGGTCCTTGATCTTCTCGTCGGTCGAGAGCCCGGTGTCGGCGCAGATCTTCTGCGCGGTCGAGCGGCCGATGCCGTAGATGTAGGTCAGCCCGATCTCGAGCCGCTTCTGGTTCGGCAGGTTGACTCCGGCGATGCGGGCCATCAGCCCTGCCTCTGCTTGTGGCGGGGATTGGTGCAGATGACCATGGTCCGGCCGTGCCGCTTGATCACGCGGCAGCGCTCGCACATGGGCTTGACTGAAGCTCGGACTTTCATCGGTGTCGGTACGTGATCCTTCCTCGGGTGAGGTCGTAGGGGGAGAGCTCGACCTTCACGCGGTCGCCCGGGAGGATGCGGATGTAGTGCTTGCGCATCTTGCCGGCGATCGTCGCGAGAACCGTGCCGTCCATGCCGTCCACCTGCACCCTGAACATGGTGCTCGGGAGCGACTCGACGACCTCGCCCTCCACCTCGATCTTTTCTTCCTTCTGAGCCAAGCGACCTCGCTCGTAGACACGAAAAAACACGGCTTCCGCCGCGGGTGACCATGGTAGCAAACGGCTTGATTCTGCCGTCGGCCGCGTTCTCAGACCAACCAGCGGCCGCTTTCCTGCACGGGTTTGCCGTCGAGCTCGATGCGTGAGCCCTCCGCGCGCATCTCCTTGACGATGTCCCAGTGGATCTGGCTGACGTTCTCGCCGCCCACGTCGGGGAGGCCGTTGCCGAGCGCGAGATGGACGGTGCCGTCCATCTTCTCGTCGAAGAGCGTGTTCTTCATGTGCTGGGTGATCCCGGGGTTGCAGCCGATCCCGAGCTCGCCGAGCAGCCGCGCTCCCTCGTCGATGTCGAGCTGCTCGAGCAGGTAGTCCTCGCCCGCCTCCGCCGCGGCGTCGACCACCTTTCCGCCCGCGAACCGGAGCCGGATCCCGCGAACCTCGCGGCCGTTGTAGACGGCCGGGAACTCGCCGAAGACGATCTCGCCCTCCGCCGAGTCCTCCACCGGCGAGGTGAAAAACTCGCCGCCGGGCATGTTGGCGCCGCCGGCGTCCACGAGCATCGGCCGGCCGGCGATCGACAGCCGCAAGTCGGTGTCGCCCGCCACGAGCCGCACCTCGTCGGCGGCCTCGAAGCGCTCGGCGTACCGGTTCATCCGCTCGCGCTCCGCGTCCCAGTCGAGCAGGCACGCGCCGTAGAGGAAGTCGGCGAACGCGCCGAGCGACATCCCGGCTTCCTGCGCCAGCGCCGGGACCGGGTACTGGCAGCCGACCCACTTCAGCTCCATCCGCAGCACACGCTCGAGGTGTGGGCGCAGGCCGCCCTGGATCATGGCCAGCCGCTCGCCCGGCAGGCCGGACAGCTCGCGCGTGTTCTCCGGCGACTCGATCGAGATCAGCGCGTCGGCTTCCTGCCAGATGTACGCCTCGATCCCGGGCGGCGTGGAAAGCAGCTCCTCGGGAGCCTCGCGCGCCCAGGGCAGGTTGATCCCGCTGCCGCTCAGGTTCGCGCGCTGGATGGCGTAGGCGCCGCGGCGGCCGACCTCGCTGCTGACGGCCTCGAGCAGCGGCCGCGCCAGGTAGCTGCCGGTGACGAGCACCTGCCAGCCGGGCTGGACGTCGACGCAGGT
>Ga0075425_100007793_pt1 | contig 11327 bp, 5 predicted proteins | sample SoiMethybrSBSTD4_FD_75300 | JGI IMG/M metagenome (GOLD analysis project Ga0075425, IMG submission 75300) | Bulk soil microbial communities from a Populus tree surrounding site in Tennessee, USA - Soil MetaG P. TD hybrid SBSTD4 | ecosystem: Environmental > Terrestrial > Soil > Tree plantation...
GGCGACGGCGAATCCGCACAGCAGCGCGATTCGACGAAGCACGCGGGGACTATAGCCCCGCCTCGGAGGGCAAGTCAACGAAGGGCTCGCGCTGATCTGGGATCTGTTACAAACTTGCCTGAACATCGACGTCCGTCGCCGAGACGATGACGTAACGAAAGGAGACCGGGCATGGATCCCCGAAGCACGATCGCTGAGCCGCACGTGCTCATCCTCGGTGGTGGCTTCGGCGGAGTCGCCGCGCTCAAGGCGCTCAAGAAGACACCGGTCCGGGTCACCGGCATCGACAAGAATGGCTACCAGACGTTCCAGCCGCTCCTCTACCAGGTAGCCACCGACGAGCTCTCGGTCGACGAGGTCGGCTTTCCCCTGCGCAACCTGCTGCGCGGACATCCGCGCTGGGCTTTTCATTGCGCCGCCGTCACCGCCATCGACCTGGAGAAGAAACAGGTGACGGTGGAGGGCCTGCCGCCCCTCACCTACGACTACCTGGTCCTGGCCCTGGGCGCGGTGGTCAACTTCTTCGGCATCAAGGGCGCGGCGGAGCACGCCTACCCGCTCTACACGCTGCGCGACGCCGTCCGGCTCAAGGCGCACGTGCTCAAGGCCTTCGAGGCGGCCGACAAGGATCCGTCACGCGTCGACGACGGCGCGCTGACCGTGTGCGTGGTGGGCGGGGGCGCCACCGGGGTGGAGGTCGCGGGCGCACTCGCCGAGCTCATCCGCTACGAGCTGAAGGACGACTATCCAGGCCTGCCCATGGAGAAGGCCGAGGTCGTGCTGTACGAGATGGGTCACGAGCTCCTGAAGCCCTTCAAGCCCAAGCTCCGCGCCTATGCCCAGCGGGCCCTCGAGAAGCTCGGGGTGCGCGTGTGTCTGGGAGAAGGGGTGGTGGAGATCGACGCGACCCGCGTGCACTTGAAGTCGGGTGGCGTGGTCAAGGCCCACACCCTGGTCTGGGGGGCCGGGCTTCAGCCCAATCCTCTCACCGGCTCGCTCGGCATTCCGCTCGTCCACGGCCGCGTGCCCGTCGGAGCGGACCTGAGCCTGGCCGGCCATCCGAACGTGTTCGTGGTTGGCGACGCCGCGGTGGCCATGGACGCCAAGAGCGGGCAGCCGCTCCCGCAGCTCGGCTCGGTGGCGAAGCAGGCGGGACGCGCGGCCGGCCGGAACATCGCGAGCCTGGTCGCCGGCCAACCCTCTCGGCCGTTCCGCTACCTCGACCGCGGCACCATGGCGACGATCGGGCGGGGAGCAGCTGTCGTCGAGCTACCGTGGGGAATGACCCTGACCGGCTTCGTGGCCTGGCTGTCCTGGCTCTTTGTCCACCTCGGACTCCTCGCGGGGGGAGTCGAGAAGAGCCTCACTCTGCGCGACTGGGTGTGGAATCTCCTCACCCGCCGACGCGGCAAGCGCATCGTGATCGAGTAACGTCGCCGGCGGAGCGTGTCGCGGGGCGTCACTTCACGGCGGCCCTCGGTCGCCTTTTCATCGACGGCGATGGCGCGGTGCCATGGAAGCTCGCGTCATGACCTATCGAGAGAAGCGTTGAAGACCGCGCGCCGAGCGGGGCACCCGCCGATCGCCGCACAGGGCATTTTTGACTTTTCGGCTTGCCAACGGTGGAGTACACTCGCCGCAGCATGCGCGCTTCGAGATTTCGCGTACGTGCACTCTTCATCTTCGCTGTGGTGGTTTCGGCCGCCGGGTGCAAGGAGGCTCCGAAAGCCGCCGTCCGCCCACCCGAGCCCGTGAAGGTCGCGCCGGTGACCCAGCGCGACGTGCCGATCTACGGCGAGTGGGTCGGCACCACAGTGGGCTACGTCACTGCGCAGATCCGCGCCCACGTCCCGGGCTATCTCATCAGCCAGAATTACAGGGAGGGCACGGTCGTCAAGCAGGGCGCCCTGCTCTTCCAGATCGACCCCCGTCAATATGAGAACGCGGTGAACCAGGCCCGGGCGCAGGTCAAAACCGCGGAGTCGCAGCTCGAGCAGGCCAAGGCCGCGGTGGCTCAGACCGAGGCCGATGTTGTCAGGGCCGAGGCGAATCAGAAGAAGACGGCGCTGGACGTCGAGCGCTACCGTCCCCTCGCGGGCCGCGGGTCGGTGAGCCAGAAGGAGCTCGACGATTCCATTCAGAACAACGATGCGAACATCGCCCAGGTCGAGGCCGCGCGGGCCAATGTGGCAAATGCCAAGGCGTCGGTGGCCAAGTCACAGGCCGAGATCGCGCGGGCCCAGGCTTCCCTGGACGAAGCGCTGCTGAACCTCTCCTGGACGAAAGTTACCTCGCCCATCACCGGCATCGCGGGGATCAAGAACGCCGATATCGGCGACCTCATCGCCACCAGCACGGTGATGACCTCGGTCTCCCAGGTCGATCCGCTGTACGTCCAGGTCGGCCTCGCCGAGCAGGACTACCTCAAGTGGAAACAGCGGCCGCGCACGCAGGACGAGGTCGACAAGAAGAGCGACCTCCAGATCATCCTGTCCGATGGGTCCGTCTATCCCCACCGCGGCACCACCGAGATCGTGGACCGGCAGGTCGGGGTCACTACTGGCACGATCAGCGTGCGGGGGGTATTCCCGAACCCGGAGCAGCTCCTGCGGCCCGGTCAGTTCGCCAAAGTGCGCGCCATGGTGGATCTGAAGAAGGGCGCGCTCCTGATTCCCCAGCGGGCCGTGCGTGACGTGCAGGGGCAGCACGAGGTCGGGGTGGTGGGCGCCGACGACACCGTCGATATCCGGAAGGTCGAGCTCGCCGAGCGCGTCGGCCCCCTCTGGATCGTGACACAGGGTCTCAAGCCCGGCGATCGGATCATCGTCGAAGGCCTCGACAAGGTCCGGCAGGGCGAGAAGGTCAAGCCCCAGCCCGCGGACCCGGAACCCGCCACGTTCGGGACCCAGCCCGTGTCCACGCCTGCGACTCCCGCGCCTGCGACTCCGGCGCCGGCGGCTCCCGCGGCAGAGAAGAGCGCACCCGCCGCCCGCAGCCAGCCGAAATAGCCGGCGGATCCCGCCATGGCCAAGTTCTTCATCAACCGGCCGATCGTGGCGATGGTCATCTCCATCCTCATGGTGATCATCGGGGCCGTGGCCGTGGTCCAGCTCCCCGTCGCGCTCTATCCGGAGATCGCCCCGCCCGAGATCCTCCTCACCGCCATCTATCCCGGTGCCGACGCCGTGACCCTCGAGCAGTCGGTGGCCACGCCGATCGAGCAGCAGATGAGCGGCGTGGACAACATGATCTACATGTACTCGACGAACATGGCGAGCGGCAGCCAGACCCAGCTGCGCGTCGACTTCGACGTCACCACGAATCCGAGCACGGACCAGGTGCTGACCAACCTGCGCTACTCGCAGGCCGCCTCCCAGCTCCCCCCCGAGGTCGTGTCGCAGGGGGTGACGGTGAAGAAGTCCACCACAAGCCCGCTCGCCCTGTTCGTGCTCACGTCGCCCAAGGGCACCTACGACCAGCTCTTCCTCAGCAACTACGCCTACGTGAACATCAACGACCCCATGACCCGCGTCCCCGGCGTGGGGCAGGTGATCATCTTCGGGGCGGCTCAGTACGCCGTCCGCCTGTGGGTGCGCCCCGACACGCTGGCCAAGCTCGACATCACGACCAACGAGATCATCAACGCGCTGCAGGCCCAGAACACGGTCAATCCCGCCGGCCAGGTGGGCGGGGCTCCCGTGCCGCCGGGCCAGGAGTTCACCTACACCGTTCGCGCCCAGGGACGGCTGCAGACCGTGGAGGACTTCGAGAACGTCGTGGTCAAGGCCGCTCCCGACGGCTCCATCGTGCGGGTGCGGGAAGTGGCGCGGGTCGAGCTCGGCGCCCAGAACTACACCTTCCAGGGGCGACTCAACGGCCGCCCCGGCACCATCATCGCCATCTATCAGCTGCCCGGCTCCAACGCCATCGACACCGTGAAGGCCGCCACCAAGCTCATGGAGGAGGCCAAGGCGCGGTTCCCCAACGATCTCGACTACGTGACCGCGCTCGACACCACCCTGGCCGTGAGCGAGGGCATCCGGGAGATCGTCAAGACGCTCTTCGAGGCTCTCGTCCTCGTCGTCATCGTGGTGTTCATCTTCCTCCAGGGCTTCCGGTCGACCCTCATTCCGCTCCTCGCAGTGCCCGTCTCCCTGGTGGGCACATTCATGATCTTCCCGCTGCTCGGCTTTTCCGTGAACACGCTATCCCTCTTCGGCCTCGTCCTCGCCATCGGCCTCGTGGTGGACGACGCCATCGTGGTGGTGGAGGCTGTCGAGCACCACATGGAGCAGGGCCTCTCGCCTCACGACGCCTCCATCAAGGCCATGGAAGAGGTGTCGGGTCCCGTGGTGGCCATCGCCCTCATCCTCTCCGCGGTGTTCATCCCCACCGCCTTCATCCCGGGCATCACAGGGCGGATGTATCAGCAGTTCGCGGTGACCATCGCCGTGTCCGTGCTCATCTCGGCCTTCAACGCCCTGACGCTGAGCCCGGCCCTCTCTGCGCTTCTCCTGCGGCCCAAGCGCGAGGCCCGCGGACCGCTCGGGGCGTTCTTCCGCTGGTTCAATCGAGTGTTCGCGCGCGCCACCGACGGGTACGTCAAGACGTGCGGCCACCTCATCCACAAGATGGCCTTCTCCCTGCTCCTGCTCCTCGGGTTCACCGTGCTCACCGCCCTCATGAGCTCGCGGCTCCCCGGCGGCTTCGTCCCGAACGAGGACCAGGGCTACTTCTACCTCAACGTGCAGCTTCCCCTTGCCGCGTCGCTGGAGCGGACCGCGGCCGTCAACGACAAGCTGGACGCCATCTTCAAGGCGACACCGGGCATCAAGTACTACACGGGGATCGCCGGCTTCAGCCTCCTCAGCAGCGTGAACACGACCTACAGCTCGTTCTACTTCGTCACCCTCGAGCCGTGGCACGACCGTGACAAGAAGGGGCTCACCGCCGACGTCATCATCCGGGATCTGAACAAGCGGCTCGCGACGTTCCCAGACGCCGTGGCCTTCGGTTTCGCACCCCCCGCCATCCCCGGCGTCGGCACCTCGGGCGGCGTCACCTTCGTGCTGCAGGATCGGGTAGGCAAGGATCCCGCCTTCCTCGGCGAGCAGACGGCCAAGTTCCTCGCCGAGGCGCGGAAGCGGCCGGAGTTCAGCCTGCTCTTCACCACGCTGCTTCCGAGCGTGCCGCAGATCTTCGCTGACGTGGACCGGGACAAGGTCCTGCGGCAAGGGATCAACCTCGCCTCGGTGTACCAGACGCTGCAGGCCTTCATGGGTGGCGCCTTCGTGAACTACTTCAACCGCTTCGGACGCGTGTGGCAGGTCTACGTGCAGGCGGAGGGCGAGTTCAGGACGAAGGCGGAGAACGTGGGGCAGTTCTACGTCCGCAACGCCACTGGCCAGCCCGTGCCGCTGTCGACGCTCGTCAACATGAAGGAGGTCAACGGACCGGAGTTCACTATCCGGTTCAACGAGTTCCGCTCGGCCCAGATCAACGGCACGCTCGCCCCCGGCTATAGCACCCAGCAGGGGATGAAGGCTCTCGAGGAAGTCTTCGCGCAGACCATGCCGCGGGACATGGGCTACGACTACATGGGCATGTCCTTCCAGGAGAAGGTCGCCGCCCAGAGCGTTCCCCCCGAGGCCGTGTTCGGCTTCTCCGTGCTCGTGGTGTTCCTCCTCCTCGCCGCCCAGTACGAGAGCTGGACCTTGCCCTTCGGGGTGCTCCTCGGCACGCCCATCGCCATGTTCGGTTCGGTGGGGGCGCTCTGGCTGTTCGGCTTCCAGATGGACGTGTTCTCCCAGATCGGTCTCGTCATGGTCATCGGGCTCGCCGCAAAGAACGCCATCCTCATCGTCGAGTTCTGCAAGGAAGACTACGAGAAGGGCAAGTCCCTCTTCGACGCCGCACTGTCGGGGGCGCGGGTCCGACTGCGCCCCATCCTCATGACCGCCTTCGCCTTCATCTTCGGCGTGCTGCCCCTCGTGCGCGCCACCGGCGCCGGCGCCAACTCGCGGCGCATCCTCGGATCCACCGTCATGGGCGGGATGCTAACGGCGACCCTGATCGCCATCTTCATCATTCCGGTGACGTTCTACGTGGCGGAGCGCTTCGGGCCGAAGTCCAAGCCGAAGACCGCACCCGTCCCGCCCGTGGGCGCGACGCCGGCGCCCATCCATGGCGGGACCAACGGCGAGCGCCGCGACGAGGATGAACCTCGATGAGATCCCGGCGCGGCCGATGGGTGGCGCTCGGCTTGCTTGGCGTCGGGCTCGCCTCCGGGTGTGCGATCGGCCCGGACTACAAGCGGCCGCCCGTTGCGCCACCCGAGGCCTTTCGCAGCCAGCTGACGCCGGGCGAGACCGCCTCTCTCGCGGACCAGCCCTGGTGGGAGGCCTTCGGCGACCCGGTGCTCCGGAATCTGATTCAGGAATCGCTGGGGGGCAACTACAACGTTCGCATCGCCGCGGCGCGGGTGCAGCAGGCGCGCGCGCAGGCGGCGGTCGCGCGATCTCCGTTCTTCCCACAGATCGGCTATGGCGCGTCCGCCGTCCAGTCCAAGGGGCTCAACCAGTTTCTCGGTGTCACCAACACCGGCAACAGCGACCAGCAGTCGACGCTGTATTTCGGCGTCGCCACAATGACCTGGGAGATCGATCTCTGGGGAAAGATCAGGCGGTCGAGCGAGGCCGCGAACGCACAGTTTCTCGCGTCCGAGGAGGCGCGCCGGGCGGTGCTGCTGACCCTGGTGAGCGACGTGGCCCAGGCCTACTTCGAGCTGCTCGAGCTCGACGAGAGACTGTCGATCGCGCGCCGGTCGACCGCGGCCTATCAGGACACGTTCAATCTCTTCCAGGATCGGCTGCAGTTCGGGATCGCCTCGCAGCTCCAGACCTCGCGGGCCGAGGGCAATCTCGCCCAGGCCGCCGCATCCATTCCGGAGATCGAGAGCCAGGTCGCCGCCAAGGAGAACCAGATCAGCATCCTCCTCGGGAAGAATCCCGGTCCCGTGCCGCGTGGCCGGCCGCTGTTCGACCAGGCCGTAGTGCCCTCCGTTCCGGCGGGGCTGCCCTCCGCGCTGCTGGAGCGGCGTCCCGACCTGCGTCGTGTCGAGCAGGAGCTGGTGGCTGCCAACGCCCAGATCGGCGTGGCCAAGGCGCTGTTCTTCCCGCAACTCAGTCTCACCGGCTTCCTCGGCAAGGCCAGCCCCGAGCTCTCCGCGTTGACTGCGGGCACCTCTACGGTGTGGCAGGCGGGCGGCCAAATCGTGGGACCGATCTTCCAGGGCGGGAAGATCTACCAGAACTACAAGGCTAGCCAGGCGCTTGCCGAGGAAGCGAAGTGGAAATACGAGCAGGCGGTGATCCAGGCTTTCCAGGAAGTCTCCACCAGCCTGGCCGCCCTCGAGAAGCTGGCCGGATCGGAGGTGGAGCAGGCGCGCAGCGTGAAGGCACTCGAGAAGTCCGTGCAGATCTCCAACGACCGCTACCTCTACGGCCTGTCCAGCTACTTCGAGATCTTGGAGGCGCAGCAGCGTCTCTATCCCGCCCAGTACACCGAGGCGCAGATCCGCCTGAACCGTCTCCTTGCCTATGTCCAGCTCTACAAGGCCCTCGGGGGAGGGTGGAACCTGGAGAACCCGCAGCAGCCGCCGGCGACCACGGCGGCCGCCGATCGCCCCGCCTGCGCCGACGCCGACAAGAAGTGCTGAAGGACTGAGTTGCCCGAGCTCGGCCGGGACATCACCGGCGATCTGGAGCTCGCCGAGTCCCGCGAGTGGCTCTGCACCAACGGCCTCGGCGGCTTCGCCATGGGCACGGTGGCGGGCTCGCTGGCCCGCCGCTATCACGGACTCCTCGTGGCCGCGATCTCTCCGCCCCTCGGGCGCGTGCTCATGGTGGCCAAGCTCGAGGAGATTGTGTCGTACGGCGGCGAGCGCTGGGAGCTCTCTGCCAATCGCTGGTCGGGCGGCACGGTGGCGCCGGCCGGTCAACGCTTCGTCGAGCGCTTCCGCCTCGGGCACGGCGCTCCGGTGTGGACCTACGCCTGCGCAGACGCGCTCCTCGAGAAGCGCGTCTGGATGGAGCAGGGCGCCAACACCACCTACGTGTCCTACCGCGTGCGGCGGGCTACGGGGCCGCTCCAGCTCGAGGTGAAGGCGCTGGTGAACTACCGCGACTACCACGCGACGACCCGCGCGGAGGGATGGAACATGCGGGTGCAGGCGGTGCCCGCGGGCTTCGTGGTTCACGCCTTCGACGGGGCGAGGCCGCTCACCATGGCCGCGACGGGCGCCACTGCCGAGATGCAGAATCAGTGGTACCGAGGCTACGAGCCTCGTCGGGAGTCCGAGCGCGGCCTCGACCACGCGGACGATCACCTCCACGCGGGGACCTTCCGCGTCGCGCTCGCTCCGGGCGGATCCATCACCGTGATCGCCTCCGCGGAGGCCGCGCCCTCCCTCGAAGGCGTCTCCGCGTGGGAGCGCCACGAGCGCTCTTACCGGACGCTGCTCGACGCGTGGGAGAAGGCGGAGCCCGTGGCGGCCCGGGCGCCGGGCTGGGTGAGGCAGCTCGTGCTGGCCGCCGCGCAGTTCGTGGTGAAGCGGGCGACGCCCGAGGCTCCCGACGGCCTCACGGTCATCGCCGGCTATCCGTGGTTCGGCGACTGGGGACGCGACACCATGATCGCGCTGCCCGGTCTCTCCCTGATCACCGGCCGTCCCGAGGTCGCTCGGAAGGTGCTCGAGATGTTCGCCCATCACGTCGATCAAGGCATGCTGCCGAACTGCTTCTCCGACGGCTCGATCGCCGCGGGCTACAACAGCGTCGACGCCGCCCTGTGGTTCGTGGAAGCCGTGCGCGCCTACCACGGCGCGACCGGAGACGACGGCTTCCTCGCCACGCTCTATCCCGTGCTCGCTGACAGCATCGCCTGGCACCGGAAGGGCACGCGGTACGGGATCCACGAGGATCGTGCCGACGGGCTGCTCCATTCCGGCGAGGCGGGCGTGCAGGTGACGTGGATGGACGTGAAGATCGGCGACTGGGTGGTGACGCCGCGGACGGGCAAGGCGGTGGAGATCAACGCGCTCTGGCATAATGCGCTCCGCGCCATGGCCGCCTTCGCGCGCACCCTAGGGCGACCCGCCGCCGACTGGGAGCGGGGCGCGGCGCGGGTCGCCGCGAGCTTCGATCGCTTCTGGAACGGGGCGAGCCGTTGCTGCTTCGACGTCCTGGACGGGCCCGCCGGCCACGACGGTTCCATCAGGCCGAACCAGATCTTCGCCGTCTCGCTGCCCACGAGCCCGCTCGGGCGCGAGCGCCAGCGCGCCGTGGTCGACGTCTGCGCGCGCCGTCTCCTCACTTCGTTCGGGCTCCGCAGCCTCGATCCGGATCACCCAGACTACAAGCCCCGCTACGCGGGCCCTCCCCACGATCGGGACGCAGCCTATCATCAGGGCACGGTGTGGGGCTGGCTGCTCGGCCCCTTCGCGCTCGCGCACTTCAAGGTCCACGGCGATCGCGAGGCCGCCCTCGCCCTGCTCGAGCCGCTCGGCCGACACGTCGGCGCCTACGGCGTCGGCAGCCTGGGGGAGATCTTCGACGCGGAAGCGCCCCACGCGCCGCGCGGCTGTCCCTTCCAGGCCTGGACGGTAGCCGAGACGCTCCGCGCCTGGGCGGAGCTGGCGGGGGATGGCGCCGGGCGGCGATCGCGGTAAGATTCCGTCATGGAACGGCCGGCCGCGCGCCCCGCGCTGTGCATCGTGGCCAGGACGCTAGCACCGCGGCAGGCGAACACGCGGCTCTGCCTCCCGTTCCCCACGATCAGGCCCAGCTCTATCGCTCTCTCCTCGAGGACAAAATCGAGCAGGTGCGCGGCGTTGAGGGGCGAACCGCTCTCTCGAGTGAGTGCGTCTAAGTGGCGATGACCCCGGAGCAGCAGCGTCTCCTTGAAGCCGAGGCCCGCACCGCCCACTGGCGACGGTGGGGGCCCTACCTCTCCGAGCGGCAGTGGGGGACGGTGCGCGAGGACTACAGCCCCTTCGGCGCCGCCTGGGACTACTTCCCCCACGACCATGCCCGCTCGCGCGCGTATCGCTGGGGCGAGGACGGCATCGGTGGCATCTGTGACAATCACCAGCGGCTCTGCCTCGCCCTCGCCTTGTGGAACGGGCACGACCACATCCTGAAGGAGCGGCTCTTCGGCCTCGGCGGCCCCGAGGGGAATCACGGGGAGGACGTCAAGGAGTACTACTTCTACCTCGACTCGACCCCGACCCATTCCTATATGAAGTTCCTCTACAAGTACCCGCAGGCTGCCTTCCCCTACGAGGAGCTGACCCGGGAGAACGCCCGGCGGGGGCGGGAAGAGGAGGAGTTCGAGCTGATCGACACGGGCGTCTTCGAGGGCAGCCGCTACTTCGACGTGACGGTGGAGTACGCCAAGGCGAGCTTCGACGACGTCCTCGTGCGCATCAGCGCGGTCAACCGCGGGCCGGAGGCGGCCACCCTCCATCTCTTGCCCACCCTCTGGTTCCGCAACACGTGGGAATGGGATCACGGAGCGGTGAAGCCGCGGCTGAGCGTGCCCGATGGAGTGGCGGGCGGCGTGGCCATCGCCGCCGAGCATCCCACCCTGGGCTTCTACCGGCTCGCCGCCGAGGGCGCGCCCCCGCTCCTCTTCGTCGAGAACATGACGAACTTCCCGCGCATCTTCCGGGCCGCGCCCACCACGTCCTTCCCCAAGGACGGCATCAACGACTACGTCGTGAACGGGCGGATGAATACCGTGAATCCCGCCCGGGAGGGGACCAAGGCCGCCGTGCACTATCAGTTCTCACTCGCACCCGGCGAGACGGCGACGCTTCGGCTCCGGCTGTCATCCTCCGCTGCGAGCAGCCGGCGGGGCGTGTTCGGCAAGGACTTCGACGACACCATGGCCCTGCGCCTGCGCGAGGCCGACGAATTCTACAAGCTCGTGGTGCCATCGAAGCTCTCGCGCGAGGGGCATCTCGTGATGCGGCAGGCCCTCGGCGGGCTCCTGTGGACGAGGCAGTTCTACCATTGCGACGTCAAGCGCTGGCTCAGCGGCGACCCCACCCAGCCCCCGCCCCCTCCCGAGCGCGAGTACGGGCGCAACTCCGAGTGGACGCACCTCTACAACGAGGACGTCATCTCGATGCCGGACAAGTGGGAGTACCCGTGGTATGCCGCGTGGGATCTCGCCTTCCACATGATCCCCATGGCGCTGGTCGACCCGGAGTTCGCCAAGAGCCAGCTCGTGCTCCTCCTGCGCGAGTGGTACATGCACCCCAACGG